>ERZ506793.109-NODE-109-length-42504-cov-18.8382_pt1 | contig 42504 bp, 37 predicted proteins | sample MGYA00512571_ERZ506793 | MGnify/ENA metagenome assembly ERZ506793
TGGTGGGCGTCGCGCAGGACGACCTCGGTAATGGCAACGGTCATGGATTCCTCCGAGAATTAAGGGTTAAGTCGGCGATGGTGGTGGATGGCGGCGGCAATCACCGGCTTCAAGCGGGCGAAATCGTCGGCGGGCGCGGCGGGCGCAGGTGCCGCCTTCGGGGCCGGAGCCGGTTCAGGGAAGAAGCGGTTAACGGCGGCGGACATGCCCTGAATGGCGAAAATCAGCAGGAACAGAAACGCCAGCACGAACCCCATGCCGAGGAACATCAGGGTGAAGCCTTCGCCTAATAGCAGTGCATTATTGGTCATTGACTCTCCTCGTCGTGAAAGTGTGAAAGAAACCAGGTCAGCATCAGCAGATCGGCGCTGCCGCCGGGACTGAGATTGCGGGAAATACAGAGCTCATCGAATTGCTGCAGCAGAGAGAGGTTGGCCGGCGAGCGGATCTCGCCGACGTTGAGCAATAGCTGCGCCTGACGCTGTAGCCAGCGCAGCCCTTTAATGCCGCCGCGCGAGGCGACGCAGGTATCATCGTTGCGCGACATAATGAGCAGCAGGGTATTGAGCAGTGCCAGCTCCTCGCTCAGGCCTTCACCTCGCAGCTGACGATAGCGGGGGAGAGCGGTGTCGATGACTAACGGGTATCCGGCCTGCGCTTCGCCGCGCGCGCCGGTGAAACCCAGAGTAATAAACAGCCGCTGCCCGGCGGTGAGTGGGGTCAGACCGCGGAGTTCAACCAACTCGCGTTCGACGATACCTTGACAAAACGCGCCCACGGTGGCGGCCAGCGCGGCAGGTGAGATCGCTTGTCCCGTCGCCTCGTGACGACCGATCGCGGCGCAAAACAGTCCGAGTATAAAGATGGCGCCTTTATGCGTGTTGACGCCTCCCGTCGCGCGCAACATGGCCGTTTCGCAACGCAGCCCGATAGGCTTCAGGCGATCCAGTACAGAGTCGGGATCCCGCGCCGCGCTGGCGGCCCCCTCTTCAACGAACAGGGGGAGATCGCGAGCAATTGCGCTGGCGCTGCGCAGAAAATCAGGCAGCGCCATATCCTGGTGAGCGCCGCTATTTCGTCCGTCAACCAGACCGGGTTTAGGCGTCAGCCGGGCTTCCGTCTGCATTGCCCGGTAGGCAAGCCTGGCGTAATAACGGCTACGATAAGCCTGCGGTAGCTTTTCCTGGCGCGCAATGTGGGCGCCCTGTGGAGCGAGAGGCATCGTGAACATCACTAATCGCGAACCTGATAAACGATATCTATCACCGAACCATCCCGATAGCGCACGATAGCGACAGGTTTATCGGTAAAGGCGATGGGCTGCGGTTCGTCCGTCAGCTGGCGTGCGCGGTCGCGCAGCCATTCCACGGTGACGGTCTTGAGACCCGCAGCCTGGAGGCGCTGTGCGAGTTCCGGGCGCGCAGGGTTGACCGCCACGCCGTGGTCGGTCACCAGCACATCGACGCTGGATCCGGGAGTGATACGGGTCAGCACCTTATCGACAACGGTCGGAATGCGTCCGCGCACCAGCGGAGCGACGATAATTGACAGCGCGGAGCCGACCGCCGTGTCGCAGTGCCCTCCGGACGCACCGCGCAGCACGCCGTCGGAACCGGTCAGCACGTTAACGTTAAAGCCGGTGTCGATTTCCAGCGCGCTTAGCACAACGACGTCCAGCTTATTGACCGACGCGCCTTTGGCGCTGAAGTTGGCATATTCGTTGGCGCTAATTTCAATATGGTCGGGATTACGCGCAAGCGAGCGGGCGGCAACGCTGTCAAAACCCTGAACGTCAAGCAGACGACGAATGTAGCCCTCTTCATGCAGGCCAACGATGGTGGCGGTAATGCCGCCGAGTGCGAAATCGGCGCGGATGTTTTTACGGCGCATTTTCTCGCCGAGGAAGCGGGTTACCGCCAGAGAAGCGCCGCCGGTACCGGTTTGCAGGGAGAAGCCTTCGCGGAAATAACCTGAGGCTTCAATGACCTGCGCTGCGTTCTGCGCAATTTGCAGCTCGCGCGGGTTGGAGGTCATGCGGGTAGCATCGGCGCCGATCTTTTCCGCATCGCCCACGCAGCTTACCTGTACCACCAGGTCAACCTGATCCTGCCTGATGCTGGCCGGGTGATGCGGGTAAGGCAGAATATCTTCCGTTAGCAGTACAACCTGAGCGGCGTGCTGCGCATCGACCATAGCGTAGCCCAACGAACCGCAGGTGGCGCTGCCGGTGTAGCCATTGGCATTGCCCATATCATCGCAGGCCGGAACGCCGAGGAACGCCACGTCGATATGCAACTCGCCGCTTTTCACCAGGTGGGCGCGGCCGCCGTGCGAGTGAATGTGGACCGGATGTTCCATCAATCCACGGGAAATCTCTTCCGCCAGCGGACCACGCAGGCCGGAAGTGTAAATCCGAGTGACCACGCCGTTGCGGATATGATCGATCAGCGGCGCATGGCAGGCGCTCAGGGAGCTGGAGGCCAGGGTCATATTTTTAAAGCCCATCGCTGCCAGCTGGTTCATCACCAGGTTCAGCGTCAGGTCGCCGCCGCGAAAGGCGTGATGGAAAGAGACGGTCATGCCGTCGCGCAGCCCGCTGCGGCGTACGGCTTCTTCCAGTGAAGCGCAGGTTTTGGCCCGACGCTGCTGGCGCTGCATCTGTTTGTCAGTATCGGTAAACGGCGTCAGTTCACCGATGATGCGGGATAAATCTTGAGTGTGGTTCATGGCGGTTTTACTCCTCACGGACGCCGGATAGTTCAGCGCGGGATAGCACCAGATGGGCGCGAGCGATAATCGGGCTATCGATCATTTTGCCGTTGAGAGAGACGACGCCCAGGCCCTCGCGTTCAGCGGCTTCCGCTGCTTCAACCACGCGTCTGGCATGATCGACATCTTTCTGCGTCGGTGCGTAGAGGTTATGCAGCAGGGTAATTTGCCGCGGGTTGACCAGCGATTTGCCGTCGAAACCCAGCTGTTTGATATGCTCGGCTTCCTGCAGGAAACCCGCCTCGTTGTTGGCATCGCTGTAGACCGTGTCGAAGGCCTGAATCCCCGCCGCTCGCGCCGCTTGCAGAATGGTGCAGCGAGCAAACAGCAGCTCAATGCCGTCAGCGGAGCGTTCGGTACGGATATCGCGCACGTAATCTTCCGCGCCTAGCGCGATACCGATTAAACGCGGAGAAGCCTGGGCGATGGCCGGAGCCTGCAGAATACCTTTAGCTGACTCAATGGCCGCCAGCATGCCGGTGCTGCCGGGCTGGCGCCCGCAGTCTCGTTCTATGCGAGCAATCTCTTTTTCCATCGCGATAACATCTTCTGCAGTATCAGTTTTTGGTAGTCGGACGATATCGACTCCGGCGCGTACCACGGCTTCCAGATCATCGATGCCCCACTGAGAATCCAGGGCGTTCACGCGAACAATGGTTTCAATATCGCGATAAAGCGGGTGTTGAAGCGTGTGGTAGACCAGGCGACGGGCGGCGTCTTTTTCGCGCACGGCCACGGCGTCTTCGAGATCGAACATCAGCGCATCGGCAGGATAGATAAACGCGTTGCTCAGCATGGCGGCGTTAGCGCCAGGGACGAACAGCATGCTGCGGCGCAGGCGGTTTTTACGTTCTGGCTTCATGATTTTTCTCCCCAGCCCTGCGTCAGTGCGCCCGCGCGCATCAGAGCGGTTTCCAGACGCGCGCGCAGTATGCAGTCCAGCGCGCCTTTGTCATCCACGATGACGGCGACGCCGCGAATCGCGTGTTGTTGTAGTACGGCAGCCAGCGTGGCGTGGATGGCATCGCCAAACTGTTTTTGGACCGAGCTGGTGATTTCAATTTCCGGCGGTAGCTCGGGAGCCAGCGGTTCGATGCGGATTAATGCATCGCTGGACTCCAGAGTCCCGGCTACGGCGGGGACAATCTGTTTCATAATGCTCCTGTAGGGGTTGTGGTCATGCTCGCCAGGTCAGTTTTCTGGTGGCGCTTCAGATAACGTAGGGTGGTGTCAGGTACCAGGGGGGCGACCTCGCTAAGGCGATTTTGCTGCAACAGACGACGGACTCTGGAAGCGGAAACGGGCGTGCCTTGCCACTGCAGCCGTGAAATCTCGACGAGTTCCACTGGGGCGAAGGGAAGCGCCGGCGTGCTGAGCCAATGGCGCATGTCCTGGTTATAGCGCGCGGTTATCGGGCAGAAGGGCTCGTTCCCGACAATACGGTGCGTGATGCCGAGCACCGGGGCGATATATTGACGAAAAAGCGTGATATCGATTTGCGTGTAGCAGCGCTCGACGAGCGGCTGTTCTTTCAGAAAGTAAGCCGGAAAGGTGGCGCGTGAGATCATATATTGTGAACCAGGATGCACCGTCAGCTTCGTCATTCTCTGCGTCGCATCCTGAACCAGCGCGAGGCGGTCCGTGAAAGGAAACTGGACGGCATCTTCGTTAACCAGAAACAGATGCAACCAGTCAAAATGGTCTGAAGCATAGCGAATAAGATGCAGATGCCCGTTGGTAAACGGATTGGCATTCATCACGATGGCGGCAATGCGGTTGCCTGGTTTACGCAGCTGTGCCAGCTTTTGCAGATAGCGCGTCAGGCGAGAACCGCTATTTTCCATTAATACCATGCAGCCCGGAATCGAAACCAGGGTGGTGAAACCGCAGTCGATAAATAGACGTTCGTTATGGCTGCGGGTGTACACGAATAATGTACTGTTGCCATTCTCCATGGCGATATTAATAAGCTCAGTGACCAGCTTAAGTAATACTCCCTGGCCACGGAGGTGCCGGGAAACAGCGATGCATTTAATAATTTCGCCGTCAACGCCACCGCATGCAACAATTTCATCTTGTTGGTAAATCACCACAAAATCGGTAACGTGAGGGTCGATATCCAGATTATTAGCCTGAAGAAAACGGATTATTTCAGCAATTTTTGCCGCATTTTTTCGGGTCACTCTGCTGATAATCGTGGTGGTGTCCATATCGACCCTCCTTTCACTTAATTAAAAAAACAACATCATGATGGCTACGCTTAATAGCGCGAAGAACACGCACATCGGCACCGCTTTAAACAACAGGGTGGGAAATAGTTCATTACGTTCTTTGTCTTCGGAGCAGGAGCCGAGCAGCAGGCTGCCGCCGGAAGAGAACGGGGATATTGCCGTTGCCTGCGCGCCAATTACCGTAGCGGTAAACAGGATCATGGCGTTAATACCGGTGGCGGAGGCTATTGACGGAATTATCGGGAACAGGGCCGGACAGACGACGCCAAGAGTACTGCTGAAGAACGACATCATGCCGCCAATAATCGCCAGAGCGAAGGGGACGATGGCGGCAGGGAGGCTCGAACCCACCCAGCTTGCCAGCATATCAATGGTGCCTGCTTTAATCGCGACCTGAATCAGCATCCCGACGCCGCAAATCATGATCAGCGTATTCCACGGCACCAGAGCGATGGCTTTTTTCTCATCGCCGAGCTTGAGAAACAGTGAGATAACGGCGAATACGATAGAGACCAGGCCGACATCGACTCTGGCGTTGATAAACTTGATGTCCTTAGCGTCAGGCATAATGAGATGCATGACGGGGAATGCCAGAACCACCAGCAGCATCGCGAAAATCAGCAGCAGATTTAATTTCTGCTTACTATCGAATGGCGCGGGTTTTTCAACCTGCAAAGCGCCGCTGACCGCATTATTCCCACGGGTGGTGAGAAAGATTAATAAAAGAATAACCACTATCGGTAGGATGAAAGAAACCAGAAAAATAGATGACGTGTAGATAAAAGAGTTTGCGCTGTAGCCTGCATTATCAATAAGCCCGCGAAATACAACACCGCTGGCGCTGGTCATAAAATTAGCACCGCCCAGCGCGCCATAGTTAACAGCGACGGCGGCAACCAGCTTATTCATTCCTGTTTTGCGGCACAACAGCAACGTTAACGGCGCGAAGAAGGCGAGAACGGTAAAGAAACCCGCCCCCAGGCTCGCCACAAAGGTGGCGGCGAAATAAATCACCAGCGGTAAAAATTTCGGAAAGTGGCGGCATAAGTAGAGCAAATGCATAGCCAGCTTTTCTAAGGTGCCATTGATTAATGCAAAGTTATAAAAAAGCGAAACGGCAAAAATAACAAAGAAAATACCGATCGGCCATGTTTTGATAACTTCTCCGGCCTTCATATCCAACAGGAAGCAACCTATAAAGTAGGCAAATACAATGGCGAACAGACCGGTATTTATTTTTGTCCGGTAACCTAACGCAATCGAGATGACAATAGAGAGTATTACTATCATGCTGATGTTCATGATAAGTCCTTTTACCGTGTTATCGGAAATGAGGTAATCACCGAGCTAACGGATTTAATATCGGTTTTTATTCATATTTTTTGCGAATACACATGGCGAACCCAACCATTCTGCAAATATATGCTATTGTAATAATATTTTTAATCTTCTTTAGGATAATGCTCAACGATTAATAAGCTCTATAACGCTTTGGCTAAGGATATTATTACGTTGAGTATTTGTTAATTCCCAATGATAAATCTCATCGATGGCTTTTGTGTAAGTCATGCGATCTTCGTAACGCGTATGCGGCCAATCGCTGCCCCATAGCAGGCGCTCGGCACCAAAGTGCTTTAATAATAAGGGCATGAGCATTTCCGTGTTATCAGTTGGCTTTTGTGCGCTGCCGTTGCGATAGCTGGCGGAAATTTTCACCCATATTTTACCGGTTTCTGCATATTTGAGAAGATAGATAAAACCCGGGTCGTTGTCTTTTCCCGCAGGCAGGCCAAAGTGGTCAATAACTATTTTTACATCGGCGGCGAGCAGTACGCCAAGGAGCGGAACCAGGTCCGCCGCTGGGCGATGAAGTTCAATATGCCAGCCAAGCGCGTTAATATGGCGCAGATGCTGCTGCCACACCGGCATAGTTAAATCTGGCAGCTCTTGTCCGATAAGATTCAGGCGCACGCCGATGATTCCCTGCTGTTTAAGGGTTTCCATCGCACAAAGCGGCGTATCTGGATCGATGACCGCCACGCCGTAAAAACGGTCCGGCGACTGACGAATTGCTTCCAGCATATAGCTATTATCGGTACCCAGAAAACTCGGCTGGATCAGTATCGCTTTGTCGATATGGTGCCGATCCAGTTGAGCCAGATATTGGGCCGGAGTAGCATCATACTCTGGTACGTAGCGGCAATGCTCTGCCAGCGGCAAACCGGTGGTAAAAACATGAGCATGAGTATCAAAATGCATCTAAATTTTATCCTTTTTCAGAGAGATAACGATAAAATGATTGTTGCTGGCTCTGTAGTGAGCCTGAATGTTCAACCTCGAGTTGAATAGTTGACTACTCAACTTAGGGTTGACTATACAACCTGGCAAATAGAGATACTCCTACATGGCTCACGTTTTACCGATCTATGTGCAGATCCAGGAACAACTTCGCAGCGGCATTAAGCGGGGCGATTATCCACCTGGTCACAAGCTGCCGTCTGAAAATGAACTGGCACAACAGTTTTCCACTACCCGTGCCACGGTAGTTCATGCGATGCACGGCTTGTTAAGCGAAGGGCTCATTGAACGCATACGTGGCAAAGGCACATTCGTCAAAGCCGCGCCGATTGTGACTCGCGTCAGAAAGCAAGAGCTTGGTTTTTTTGAGAAAGATTTACAGGAAAGCAATCTTTCTATTCAGTACCAGGTATTCTTCTTTGGCGAAGTGCCCGCAACGCCGGCATTATTGACACATTTACAACTCAATGCCGGAGCGAAAATATACCGTCTTGTTCGTTTACGCCTTATTGACGGCAGGCCTCTGGCGGTTGAATTTCGCTATCTTGATGCTGAAATCGCCGCCCATATTACTGTAGCCTCTCTGGAGACGTTGGCCTTACAAACGCTATTTGAACAGCAGCTGGGCATTATTATTCATACTATTCATAACCAGGTTCGCGTCGCGCTGCCGGGGCAGGATGTGGCAAAATTTCTCGATATCAAACGCAGCCGACCGGTGATGGTGCGTCAACATACTTGCCTGGCAGGAGATGACAAGCTTATCCTGTGGGGCGAAACCTGGTATCGCGAAGAATATGAATTCCAGTACAGCACATATCGGGATAAATAATGTCCCGACCTGAAATGCAGGGTGCCATAATTAAATTAATAAAACCAATGCCTTTAATAGGCTTATTAATAATATAACTGCATTAATTGTTGTTTAAGATTGAGCTCGGTCGATAACCCGCCCGGCCCATAAATGCGCATTTATGACCGGAGCGGGAAAATCATTTAACAACGGGTTTGAAAAATCATCTCAGCGGCTTTTTCCATATAGTTATCAAGCCGATCGAATTGCAGATAATGATAAACGCGCTCGTCAATCTGTTCGACCAGGCTAAGGTACGTTTCTGGTGTGGGGAGCTTGCCGAGTCGAGCCGCGACCGCAGCAAGTTCAGCCGACGCCAGGTAAACCCGGGCGCCTGCGCCGAGACGATTGGGAAAGTTACGTGTAGAGGTGGCAACCACCGTCGTTCCATCCGCTACCCGCGCCTGGTTACCCATACACAGGGAACAGCCGGGAATTTCAATACGCGCGCCACGCTGGCCGAAAATGCTGAACCACCCCTCATCCTTGAGCTTACTGGCGTCCATCCTGGTGGGCGGCGCCAGCCACAAGCGTACCGGGAGCTGGCCCTCGTGAGCGTTGAGTACTTCACCGACGGCGCGAAAATGACCGATATTGGTCATGCAGGAACCGATAAACACTTCATTTACAGGATGATTCGCGACGGCGGATAGCGGTCTGACATCATCCGGGTCGTTCGGCGCGCACAGCAACGGCTCGTTGATATCGTTAAGATAGATATCAATCGTGGCGGTATAGTCGGCATCGGCATCAGCTTCGAGCAGCTGTGGATCGACCAGCCACTCTTCCATTGCCAGAATACGGCGCTCCAGCGCGTCGCGATCGCCATAGCCTTCGGCGATCAGCGACTTCAGCAGTACAACATTGCCTTTGATACTGTCGATGATCGACGCGCTGTTCAGCTTAATGGTGCATCCTGCCGCCGAACGCTCGGCGGTGGCGGCGGTGAGTTCAAACGCCTGTTCGACGGTGAGCGCCTCCAGCCCTTCAATTTCCAGGATACGACCGGAGAAGATGTTCATCTTGTCTTTCTTGCCGACGGTCAGTAGGCCCTGCTTGCTGGCGTAATACGGAATAGCGTGTACCAGATCGCGCAGGGTGATGCCGGGACGCATTGTGCCATGGAAACGGACGCGCACCGACTCCGGCATATCCAGCGGCATGATACCGGTGGCGGCGGCGAAGGCCACCAACCCGGAGCCTGCAGGCAGGGATAAGCCGATCGGGAAGCGCGTATGGGAGTCGCCGCCGGTGCCAACGGTATCCGGTAATACCATGCGGTTGAGCCATGAATGGATAACGCCATCTCCCGGGCGTAGCGATATGCCGCCGCGTTCGCGCATAAAGTCCGCCAGCGTCTGATGTGTCTGGACATCTATCTGCTTTGGATAAGCGGCGGTGTGACAGAAAGACTGCATCACCAGATCGGCGGAAAAGCGCAGGCATGCCAGATCTTTGAGTTCGTCGCGGGTCATCGGCCCACTGGTATCGGGTGAACCGATGGAGGTAATTTTCGGTTCGCAGTAGGTTCCGGGGCGGATGCCTGCTACGCCGCAGGCGCGGCCAACGATTTTCTGCGCCAGTGAGAAGCCGCGGCTGCTCTCTGCGGGTGCATTGGCCTGACGAAAAATAGTGTCTGGTGGCAGACTGAGTGCCTGCCGGGCCCTGGCCACTAAGGCGCGGCCGATCATCAGCGGAATTCGCCCCCCGGCACGAACTTCGTCGAGCAGCATGTCGGTTTTCAGCGTGAAGTTCGTTAATAATTTATTATCGTCGTGACGGCGTATCTCGCCTTTATAGGGATATACGTCAATAACGTCGCCCATATTCAGCTGGCTTACATCCGCTTCAATCGGCAGCGCGCCGGAGTCCTCCAGAGTGTTGAAAAAAATTGGTGCGATTTTTCCGCCGATAACCATTCCGCCGCCGCGTTTATTAGGCACGAAGGGGATATCTTCGCCCATGTGCCACAGCAGCGAGTTGGCGGCAGATTTACGCGATGAACCGGTGCCGACCGTCTCGCCGACAAAAACCAGCGGGAATCCCTGCTCCTTAAGCTGCGCGATTTTACTAAGCGGGCCAATGACGCCAGGCTGGTCCGCTTCAATGCCATCATGCGGGTTCTTCAGCATAGTGAGTGCGTGCAGCGGAATATCCGGGCGCGACCAGACATCCTGCGCCGGAGAGAGGTCATCAGTATTGGTTTCGCCCGGCACTTTAAATACGCTGACCGTGATTTTTTCGCCAACGGCGGGGCGTTTTAAGAACCATTCAGCATCAGCCCATGCCCGTAGAACCTGCTGAGCTGATAGGTTTCCCGCTGCAGCTTTAGCTTCCACGAGCTGAAAATTATCAAATATTAATAGGGTGTATGAAAGTGCGTCCGCGGCGGCTGGGGCTAATTCGGGGTTATCTAACGCGGCGATTAAGGCGGGAATATTGTAGCCGCCGAGCATGGTGCCGAGTAGCGCTATCGCCCGAGTTTTGTCGATCAGCGGTGAGACGAGATCTCCCGCGGCTAGCGCTGCCAGATAATCGGCCTTCACCCTGGCGGCATCGTCGACGCCGGGCGGGACACGGTTAACGAAAAGATCGTATAAAAATGCCTCTTCGCCGACGGGAGGGTGTTGCAGCAGTTCGGTGAGTTTTTGGACCTGTCCGGCATTCAGCGGTTTGGCGACAAGCCCCTCTGCGGCGCGAGCGGCCTGATGTTGGCGGTATTCTTCCAGCACGGTTGTCATCCTTGGTTTTTTGCTGATAAGCCCGGCGAAATAGCCTTCGCCGGGACTTTGGCGGGCCTTAAGCCTGATGAGCTAAGGTTTCCAGCAGGTAATCGGTGAATTCCGCCGCGCTGGCGTCTTTGGTGTAGGTCGTGACGACTTTTTTGCGTTCGCTGACGGTACACTGGAGCAGCGCTTTGCTGAGTTGGCGACTCTTCTCGCCGTAGCCGATGTGCGCCAGCAGCATACCGACGGCGCGGATCAGGCTGCACGGATCGGCATACTCGCCGCGCCCTTCGCTCACCAATCCCGGCGCGGTACCGTGGATCGCTTCGAACATCGCGTAACGGCTACCGATGTTGGCTGATGAGGCCGTACCCAGTCCGCCCTGAAGCTCGGCGGCGATGTCGGTCACAATGTCGCCGTACAGATTTGGCAGGACGAAAACCTGTAGCCCCTTACAGAAGGTCTCATCACCCATACGCGCGCACATGGCATCGACCAGACGATCCTGCACTTCAATGTCAGGGTAATGCTCTGCGCCGACCTTGCGTACGCCTTGCAGGAAGTTACCGTCCGCTAGCTTGACGATGTTGGACTTGGTGATCACAGTGACGTTGGTTTTGCCATTCTTTCTCGCGAATTCAAACGCCTGACGAGCGATACGCTCGGTGCCCTGCGCGGTCTGAACTTTGAAGTCTACGGCCAGGTCATCAGTAATCTGAATGCCTTTATTGCCCCAGATATACTCGCCTTCGATATTTTCGCGAAAGAACGTCCAGTCGATATTCTTTTCCGGAATAGAGACCGGTCGTACAGCGGCAAACAGATCCAGCGAGCGGCGCAGCAGGCTATTTGCGCTGACCATGTTCGGCCACTTCTCGCCCGGACGTGGCGTCACCATCGGCCCTTTCAGCAGCACGTCGCACTGCTTAACTTGTTCCAGTACATTATCAGGCAGACTCTGCCCCAGACGCGCGCGCTCTTCGATGGTCATGCCGCTGACCGGACGCAGCTCCAGTTTACCGGTGGCGATTTCATCTTTTGCCAGAAATTCCAGTACCCGCAAAGCCTGTTTCATTATGATTGGACCGATGCCGTCGCCGGGCAGGATCCCGACGACGATACGCTCCTGCTGCGAAAAATCTTTCGCTTCCCCCGCCTGCTTCATCGCTTCAATGCGCGCCAGTTCTGAGGTGATTAACTCGGCGAATTTTGCCTGAGCTTCTTCGATAAACGTCATAACAACTCCATTGATTTACTTATTGTTGCGGGCCTTGTTGTAGTTAATCAGGCAGCCAGCCTTGATGATTTCCCGTTCATCTTTGGTGACCGGCGCCATCGTTAGCTCAATCTCCTGTACCTGACCTCCGGGGCTGATGACAAAGGCCCGGAACGTGCGCGAGTCGGCGTCCAGAGCGGCGCGAATGCCGGGAACGAAAATAGAATCCCCCACGTTAAAGGTCGGTTTGCCCACCATCTGGAACGGCAGCATTCCCCAGTTAATGACGTTTGAGCGGTAGCGTTTGGTGGCATATTCCTCGGCAATATTCGCCAGTCCACCTAGTACGCGCTGGCAGCTTGCCGCCTGCTCGCGGGCGGAGCCGTCGCCGGGCTTCACGGCGTAAATCACGCTGCCGATCTCTACATCCAGCGGTTTAATCTCAGCGAACCCCGGGATGGCCTGGATTTGGGTAAATACTGACTGTAGTTCTTCGCCGATTTCGCCCTGCGCGCGGGACCTCTCCAGCGCGTGTACTGCCTTGCTGCGGCTGACATATTGCGGATCGCGGCGGGACAACGTGAACTCGGCGAGGCCCAGCGGATTAGAGCGGTAGGAGGAGGTTTCGCCGGATGGGATCAGCTCATCGGTGGTGGTTACCGGATCCATGATGCGCGAGACAACTTTTAGCAGAATGTTGTCATGCAGCGGCTCCATTTCCGGCCAGTCTTTGATATTCGGGCCATAAACCAGCTCGGCATCGTTGATCTTCTGGTGGGTTCCGATGTAGACGCGGCTGTGGTAGGGGGTCGGATCGAAGTCATATTCCGGGACGTCAACAGGCGGTAAAGCTGTGGATGGCGTGAGCAGGCCGCCGTTCGCCGCCGTTGCGGCGATTGAACGCGCGTCCATCAACGCGACGGCGGACATCTGGCCCACACCCGGCTTAGAGCCTTCGCGGTTCGGGAAGTTACGCGTGGTGTGGCGAATACTCAGCCCGTCGTGGCAGGGGGTGTCGCCCGCGCCGAAGCAAGGGCCGCAGAAGGCGGTACGGATAATCGCGCCGGCCGCCATCAGATCGGCAATCGCGCCTTTCTTCACCAGGTCCATAAAGACCGGTTGAGAAGACGGGTAGACCGCCAGCGAGAAGGCGTCATTGCCGCAGCTTTTACCACGCAGCATCTGTGCCGCAGCGTAAACGTTGGAGTAGTTACCGCCCGCACAGCCGGCAATAATGCCCTGCTGAACCCGCAGTCTGCCGTTTTCCACATGATTTAACAGCGAGAACGGGATCTGCTCTCCGGCAATATGTTTGGCTTCTTGATCGACGCTGTGCAAAATGTCGGTCAGGTTGTCGTTTAGCACATCGATGGTGTAGACGTTGCTCGGATGGAACGGCAGGGCGATCATCGGTTTGATGGCGCTTAAATCGACGTGTACACAGCCATCATAGTATGCGATATCGGCCGGTTCCAGGCGCTGGTAGGCCTCCGGACGACCGTGCTTCGCCAGGAAACAGTGCGTGTCGGCGTCGGTACGCCAGATGGAACTCAGGCAGGTGGTTTCCGTGGTCATCACGTCGATGCCGTTGCGATAATCAGTGTCCATGGTGGAGACCCCCGGCCCGACGAATTCCATCACTTTGTTTTTCACATACCCTTTCTTGAAGACTGCGCCGATGATTGCCAGCGCGACGTCGTGCGGGCCGATGCCCGGCTGCGGTTTGCTTGTCAGATAAATCGCGACGACGCCCGGATAAGCCACGTCATAGGTGTCGTTAAGCAGCTGTTTAACCAGTTCGCCTCCGCCTTCGCCGATGGCCATCGTCCCCAGCGCACCGTAGCGGGTATGACTGTCAGATCCGAGGATCATTTTGCCGCCGCCGGCCATCATCTCGCGCATGTACTGGTGGATAACTGCCAGATGCGGAGGAACGTAGATGCCGCCATATTTTTTGGCCGCCGACAGGCCGAACATATGGTCATCGCTGTTAATGGTACCGCCGACCGCGCACAGTGAGTTATGACAGTTGGTCAGCACATAAGGGATCGGGAAGTAGGTCATGCCGGAAGCTTTTGCCGTCTGTACAATACCGACAAAGGTGATGTCGTGAGAGGTGAGGGCATCAAACTTCAACTTGAGCTGCGATATATCGCCGGAAGTGTTGTGCGCATTGAGGATTGACCATGAAATGGTGCCTTTTTGCGCTTCGGTTTTGTTCAGAGATGCCGGGGCGTTTTTCTCTTCAACCACTTCGGTGCCATTCAGCAGGTAAACCCCGCCATCGGAAAGCTTGATCATAATTATTCCTTTTATAATTGGGTTAATTCGCTCACGTTGCGGCAGGAGTTAGTCGCGGATGTACACTGTGCCATCCATAATCCGTCGGGCCGTCCTCTGCACGGCGACGCCGGGCACCTCCGTGCTATCGCCGTTCTGCACCAGTGAGGGATACATTTTCATGACGCCGCTGGGGTGCCCGATACGTATGCCCTCGCGCCAGTCGTTGAGGGTGGCGATGTGCTGTACCAGGCTGCCGGGGAGAAACGCCGCTACGCTGATGGCGCTGGCGGAGGTCAGAGGACAAGCTTTATGGCATTTGAAAACGGAAATAACGCGGGCGCATAAATCCATTTCCTGCTGCTGTGTCAGCTGACCGGAGATATCCGTATAGCTTTTCGGCGTAGTGACCATGCCGACTTTCGGCACCGCCGGGCTATTGTCGCGTGCGTCATCGAGATCTTTCGCGAATCCCATCAGGCAGGCGGCAGCGCCGCGAATTTTTTCCAGCAGGTCGCTGACGATCTGATTCTGGTTAAGCGCGTCGGGTAGCTCGGTGCCCGTCAGGCCGATATCTTCCGCGCGTACCAGCACCATCGGGTTGCTGATGTCGAGAATAGTCGCCTCTATGTCGCCGTGGCCGGGGATATGCAGGAGGTCAAGCGTATTGCCGGTTGGCAGCAACGAACCGGTTTTAGAACCCGCTGGATTGAGGAAGTTAACTTTCAGCTCCGCGCAGGTACCGTCCACCCCGGCAATCTGGCAGTCGCCTTCCTGCGCAAAGGTTCCGTTTTCGCACGGCACGGTGATATCAATGCGTTTGCCGGTATTGTGGTTGAGCATTCTGACCGTGGCGATTGGCTCAACGGCCGGGATCAGACCTTCTTCAATCGCGTAGGGGCCTACCGCAGCGGTCATGTTGCCGCAGTTAGATTTATAATCGACCTGGCTTTTGCCGACGATAACCTGGCCGACAAGGTACTCGACATCAACGTCAGGTAGTTCGCTTTTCCAGACGATCACGATTTTGTTGTTAGAGGAAACCGTTCCGCCCATACCGTCGATTTGCTTCGGATCCGGGTCGCCCATCACCTGCAGGAAGATGCGATCCCATTGATTGCGATCGGCAGGCAGGTCATCTTTTAAAAACATGCAGCCTTTGCTGGTGCCGCCGCGCATAAAGACCGTTCTGAATTTTCTCATAGGGATTCCTGAGTGGCTAAATTTCAACGTTAATCATCCAATTAAGACGCCTTGATGAAGGCGCTAATGTTGGCCTTTCCTTATGCCAGGATGGCGATATTTTGTGTCAGGCTTAACGGCTTACCGCGCATTTTTGCTGGCCACGTGGCGCAGCTGGCCGCCCTCGATCACGATTTCGATTTCTCGCGGCGTGAGGTCGACGTTGAGCGCAACTTCGCGGTTTTTGCTCATATTTTTAAGTAGCACTCGGCGCTGACGTAGTCCTTCGTGGAAGTTTTCGATACGCAGTTCGTCAAATGTCTCGAAACAGGCATAGTCTTCCGGGTTAGCGAAAATCAGCGGTACTACGCCGTGGTTAACGAGGTTATTTTTGTGAATGCGCGCCATCGATTTGGCAATCACCGCTTTGACGCCCAGGTACATCGGTGCGATGGCCGCATGTTCGCGGCTTGAACCTTGGCCATAATTTTCACCGCCGATGATGATGCTTTTGCCCAGCTCTTTGCAGCGATCGTGGAATCCCGGATCGATGCGGCCATAACAGTATTTGCTGATTTCCGGGATATTGGAGCGCAGGGCGGAGAACTGGGCGTTGGCTGGGGTAATATCATCGGTGGTGATATTATCGTCACGCACTGCGGAAACCTGTACGGCCAGCGTATTCGGCAGCGGTTCGTTGATCGGCATTGGTTTGATGTTTGGCCCGCGAATCACGTCGACTTCTGCACCGTTTTTCGCCGGGGCCAGAATCAACCGATCGTCGATAATATAGTTGTGAGGCTCGACAATGTCGTTGAGGACGGCGACATCAACCACATCGCGCGGGTCGGAAATGTAGCCGGTAATGGCCGATGCGGCAGCGACCTCCGGGCTGGAGAGATATAGTTTCGCATTCAAATGGCCGCCGCGGCCTTTAAAATTACGATTAGAGGTGCGCAGCGAAACACCATCGGTGGAAGGGGCCTGGCCGATACCGCAGCAGGCGCCGCAGCCGCAGTCGATGACGCGTGCGCCCGCAGCGATGAGTTTGCCGATGATGCCGTCGCGTAACAGCATTTGATAAAGCTGGCGGCTGCCAGGAGCAACGACAAAGCTGACCTCCGGGTGAGTGAAGCGGCCTTCCATAATCGCCGCGGCTTTGGCGAAGTCGGTATACGAGGCGTTGGTACAGCTGCCGAGGAACACCTGGTTGATTTTCACATCGCGACAGTTGCGCGCTTCAGTCACGTTGTCCGGCATATCCGGCATCGCCACCAACGGCTCCAGCGTGTTGAGATCGATATCGATATAGCCGTCATATTTGCAGCCTTCGTCCGGCTGCAATGAAATCCAGTCCTGCTCGCGATGCTCTTTAATAAAGAACTCGCGGGTTACTTCATCGCTGGGGAAAATGGAGGTGGTTGCGCCCATTTCGGCGCCCATATTGGTGATGGTTGAACGATCGCGGATGCTGATATGCGCTACGCCTTCGCCGGTATATTCGTAGACTTTACCCAGTCCGCCTTTGACCGTTTCACGGCGCAGCATTTCCAGAATAATATCTTTTGCCGAAACGCCCGGCTGCATACGGCCATGCAGGCGTACGTTAATCACTCGCGGCATTTTCAGCCAGGTCGGCTCACCCGCCATTGCCAGAGCGACATCCAGGCCGCCCGCGCCCAGCGCCATGGCGCCGACAGCACCGCCGGTAGGTGTGTGGCTATCGGAACCCAATAGAGTGATCCCCGGACGGCTGAAGCGTTCGAAATGGACCGTGTGGCAAATACCGTTTCCGGCTTTAGATAAATAAATTCCATGTTTGCTGGCGACGGTCTGTAAATAGATATGGTCGTCCGGATTTTTATTATCGGTATAAAGCATATTGTGATCGATATAGCTGACCGAACGCTCCGTTTTTACCTGTGGAATGCCCAATGTTTCGAAGGCCAGATAGGCCGGGGTGCCGGTGACATCATGGGTTAATGTATGATCGATACGGATACTAATTTCTTCACCGGCAACCATGCTGCCGCTTAGTAAATGTTGGGCAATAATTTTTTGGGTAATGTTCTGTTTCATTTTCTGGTCCGTTAACAAAATAGAGCGTAGATACCGACAATAGCCATGGCAAAGCTGAGAAGCATGGCGGCAAAAGCCCAGCCGAAGAGTTCGATAAACATTTTGCTGGGGGTATATTTCTGCTCTGCTTCTTTATTGGTGGCGACGCCGGACATAATCAGCGCGCCGGTGGTGGATACCGGGCTGACGCCGGAGACGGTACCGCCAACGACGACCATGGCGACCAGTTCAATCGCGGAAATATTTACGCCTAAATGTTCAACGATGCCCTGGCAGGTTGGGATTAATGTCGGAAAGACGACGCCAATACCTGAACTAAAGAAAGACATAATTGCGGCGGTTGTGACCATCACGGATGATGCCGTGGTTTCATTCATTACCGTAGTTAAGGTTTTCGCCAGCAGAGTAATACCGCCGGACTCCATCACCACGTTCATTAACAGGCCTACGCCACATACCAGAATTAATACTGACCATGGTATGCCTTTAATTGCCGAGGTTTCATCGCCAGCGCCCAGCGCAGAGAGTAAGGCGCCAATGGCAAATGCGGTTAATCCTACGTTGAGGGAGAAAACCACGGCGCACAGGATTAACGCGACCAGCCCTGCCAAAGAGCACCAGTGGACGGTAGTGAATTTCGGCGCGACAGGGTTCATGCCATCCACGTTACCGATATTGAGATCGTCAAGGCGCCAGCCCCGATACCAGACGTAGCAAACGATGGCCATCACAACCGACGTCAGAAACAAGCAGAGCCACACCGGGAATAGATCAGGTGTAAGTTTCTGTTTTTCCATTAATTCCATGACAAGCACGCCTTCCGGTGTGATTTGCGTCATGCGTCCGCCAAACACGCCGCACTGGCCAATAATCGCCATCATGATCGGGTTAAGCCGCGCCTGGAAAGCAATTGGGATGGCAATAACCGGGACTATCGCCAGAACCGGAATCGCGCCCGGCCCTACAGAACACAGCGCAAAGCCAACAATATAAATAGCCACCGGCAGAAGATTGCGTTTATGCACCGAACCGACGATCTTTTTTGATAAGATTTCTAGCGTCTTATTATTATGCAGGATGCTGAATAAATAGGTTACACCGAGCATCGTTAAAAATAAAGAAACGCTAAATCCCTTAAATAGTTTGGCTGTAGGGATATGATAGGTCAGGCTTAAAATAAAAGCGAAGGCCACCATAATTATTCCCACGTTGGTCTTTTTATAAAAACCAATAATAATGGCGATGAATATCGCCAATAGTGAAATGATTGCAAGATTAGGCATATTGGCTTCCGGTTATAGCGATTTAAACAGAATGCAAACCGGGCTTTCTGTTGCAATGACTGGGGATAACTGTGTCAGGCTGCCGGTAATATTGTCGAATGCGTATTGAATGATCGTGTCGCTATCTTCGTTAGCGACAAATAAACGATCGCTGGTATCGTTAAAGGTAATGAAACGCGGCGTACGACCCGGTATCTTCATGGTTTCAATGCGGGTAAGATAACCGGTTAGTGGATTAATGCGAAAGATAGAGAGTGATTCGTGAATACGGGTGGATTCAATTATCCATTTTCCAGAGTTATCAACGAGTATGGCGCTGGATTGCCCTTCACCGGTATAGGATTCCGGCAGGACCGGAATAATCTGCTGGGGTTCAATCTTGCCGCTGCTTTGATCGAAAAAGAACCAGGTCACGGTATTGTCTTTTTCATTAACCAGATAGCAATATTGATTATTAGGATGGATCGCCATATGGCGCGGCTCAGAGTACTCTCTGGCACGGAAATAGTCGGTTTCGGTTAGAGTGCCTTTTTCCGGGTCAAACTTTAGTACGCTGACGCCCGCGTAGCCGACAACGCGCCCCTGCTGCGGCACGAAAAGATAGTTTTTTTCTTGATCCCAGATGCATTGATGCGCATGGGAAATAGTGTCATCGGTTTTGCCTGCAAAACGCCAGACAAATACGACTTCCCCCAGCGCGCCATTTTCCTGCCGGCGGATAACATAGACTGCGCCGCCCTGTAAGGTCGCTACTAACAGGTAACGATTAGTTTTATCAGCAGTAATAAATACCGGATTTTTACCGCCCTCCAGCGTTATTTTGTTAATCCAGGTGAGGGTACCGTCTGTAGGGTTAATCGCGTAGCTGGTGACTTCGGTAAAATCACCATGGACTGAGTAGAGGAAGTTTTTGCTATTATCGAAAGTCAGCCAGGATGGATTTTCCTGTTCTTTTAAGGTCTGAATTTTCGTCCAGTTACCGGTGTTGTCATCAATATTCCAGACGCTTAATCCCTGGCCTCTGGCGTTACGCAGCGCCGTAGTACGGCTTCCAACATAAGATACAGACATAATTATTCCTTTTATTAAGGTAAGAATATTGCGCTCTTACGCCTATTTTTATTTGTTATGTGAATATATTTTGGCAGTAATTCTTGAGTTATCGCTATGGTGTCATTTTGGCGAGAGGCTTATAAATCATTTTTTTGTGTCAATTGATAACTAATTTGCATTAATAGCTTGTTCTTATGTTGCCAGCTTTAACAAGATAGGTTGTGCAAGGCATGATTTATAACTGGAGTGTTAATAAAAGACGAACGATAGCGAGTGTAAGGCGTATGCAGGTAATGTAAAGCGATGAGCAATGGCGCCAGGAAGGCTAAAAATAATGAACTGCATCACAAAGCCGACTGGAACGAGGTCTTTTTTAGTTCAGCCTTTATTACATTTCTGCGTTGGTTGGCGGAAATTAATCATAGTAATCTTGTGCGGGATGCGTATTATTTTTAGTTTTTATCTGCCCGATGTTTCATTTCTGTAAAAAGGATCTTCTATGAAAAGCGAGCTGTTAGGGACAAAAGCATTTGTAACTATTGCAGATTTTGGCTGTTTTACTCGGGCGGCGGATGAGCTCAACTTATCGCAACCGGCATTAACGCGCAGAGTAAAAAAATTAGAAGAAAACCTCAAAGTTTCTTTATTCGAACGTACTACGCGTAAGGTGACGCTGACCTATGCCGGAAAAGCGCTTCTGCCGCACGCTCGGGCGCTGCTGGACTATATGGATAACGCCATTCTTAGCGTGCAGGAGCTGGCGGCTCATCAGAAAGGCGTCATTAAGTTATCCTGTATTCCCACGGCAACCTTCTATTTTCTCCCTAAGGTGCTGGAAAAATTTAATGCGCTCTATCCCAACATTCGCGTGCATATTCACGAGCAGGCAACGATGGATAGTTTAGATTCGTTAATGAGTGGTGAGACGGATTTCGGTATTAATATGAACCGTGTCACACATCCTCAAATCACCTTCACTCCCCTGGTTGATGAGCCTTATATTTTGGTTTGCCGTCGCGACCATCCGCTGGCGACAAAGAAGCTGGTGGAGTGGAATGAACTGGCTCCCCATCGCTTAATTGGCGTCAGACGCATCAGCGGTAACCGGATGCTGATCGAACAGGAGATTGCCGAAACTGCCGGAACACTGGAGTGGTTTTATGAAGTGCGCCACTATTCAACGGCGATAGGACTGGTTGAGGCCGGCCTGGGAATTGCCGCGTTGCCTTGTATGGCGATGTCGCATCATCAGCATGATTCACTGGTAAGCATTCCTCTTGTCGAACCGGTTATCCGGCGCAGTATTGGCCTGATAAGGCGCAACGATGTGCCATTATCCCCAATGGCCGAGAGGTTAGTGAATTTGTTCCTGGAAATGTGGTTTGAACGGAAACCTGAAGAGTGGGCAACGTCTTTTGATTTATTTTCGCGATAACTGTCCTTAATCCGACAAGGAACGAACTATGCCATCATCATCTTTGCGTTTTGCGATTAATTTAGGCAATGCTCTGCTTGCAGAGCAGTCCGCTACCGGTGAACTTCAGGGGCTGACGGTCGACCTGGCGCGAAGAATCGCGCGCTCCTGCCAGCAGACGGAACGGCTAAAACCCTATTCAGCGGCGAAACGCATCGTTGAAGATGCCCAACATAATCAATGGGATATCGCTTTTCTGGCGGTTGATCCGGCTCGTGAGAATGAACTGTGTTTTACCACACCTTATCTGACGATTGACTGTACCCTCCTGGTGCGTCGCTGTAGCGAAGTCTCGTCCGTGACGGAGATGGATCGTGAGGGCGTTACGATTAATGTCGGCAAAGGTTCTGCCTATTCACTGCCGCTCATGCGCACACTAAAACATGCCCGTCTTAACGAATATCCGACCACTCAGCAGGCGCTGAGCGCTTTTCTGGCCGGTGAGGGGGATATGGTGGCGAATATTCGTCAACTGCTGGAGGCTGCTGCTTTACAAAACGGGGCGGTTCGCCTGCTGCCTGACAACTATAGCCAGATTCAACAAGCAATCTGCGTGCCGCGCACGGCTCCGCAGTATTTCGAGCAGGTAGAGGCGTTGGTAGCTCAGTGGCAGCAGGACGGCACGCTGGCGGCGCTGGTTGCCCGCTATATTTATGCCTGACCTCTTCATTAACCGGGAAGAAGCCGCGGCGATGCATCAGGCCCGGCATATTTCCCGGTGCGGCGCTCGAGGAGCCCTTATCGGGACTACCAATCTGCAAATGGCGGTGAATCCGTAGGTCAGGTAAGCGCAGCGCGGTAAGCGGGGGTTACCCCCGCTTACCGCCGTACTGCGCAAACCACGCCAGCATTCGCTGCCAGCCGTCTTTCGCCGACTCTTCATGATAGCTGGCGCGATAGTCGGCATTAAAAGCGTGGCCGGCCTGCGGATAAACCACAATTTCCGCCGTGGCGTTGGCCGCCCGTAGCGCCTGGCGCATGGTTTCTACCGTATCCTGTGGGATGCTGTCATCTTTTGCGCCATACAGCCCTAAAACCGGGGCATTCAGATCGACGGCGACATCGACCGGATGCTTCGGCGAATTAAGCGTTTTTTCGCCGACCAGCTTGCCGTACCAGGCGACGGCGGCTTTTAGCTGCGGGTTATGCGCAGCGTACAGCCAGGTGATGCGCCCACCCCAGCAGAAACCGGTAATGAGCAGACGGTGGGCGTCGCCGCCGTGGCGGTAGGCCCAGCTGGCCACGTGATCGAGGTCGGCCAGCACCTGAGAATCCGGCACCTTTGTGACCAGTCCCTGGAACAGAGAAGGAATGTCGCTGTAATCGTTAGGATCGCCCTGGCGGAAATACAGCTCCGGTGCGATAGCCAGATACCCCTCCTTCGCCAGACGGCGGCAGATATCGCGGATATGTTCATGCACGCCGAAAATTTCCTGAACCACGATAACCACCGGCAGCGAACCGTCGACGCTGCGCGGGCGGGCATGGAATGCCGGCATGTTATCTCCCTGCGAAGGGATGGATGTCTCCCCGAAGACGATGTTCTCATCTGATGTGTGAACGGCAGTTGAGGCGTGCGGCGTGGCTGCAGGTGCAAAGCCGGTTGGCTTGATTGTCGTCATGGTATTCTCCGTACCCTCAATTTATTAGCGCATCAATAACTATAGCTGCTCTGGACAGGACGTTAACCAAACACAGTGCCCGAAACCGGCTATCTTTTGTTCAGGGTTCTGAGATTTAGCTTGTTAATGTGATGTTTATCACTATTTTATGGAAAGTTATTGCAATGAATTTCATTCATGGTGATTGGTATCACAAAACTGAACCAGCAGCTTCTGTAAAGTACCGTTTTGCTTCTGCTGATAATTCGACCCACAGAGGAGTTTTTTATGTCCAAGTCTGATGTTTTTCATCTCGGCCTCACCAAAAACGATTTACAAGGGGCTACGCTGGCTATCGTCCCTGGCGATCCGGAGCGTGTGGAAAAGATCGCCGCGCTGATGGATAAGCCGGTTAAGCTGGCATCTCACCGTGAATTCACCACCTGGCGCGCCGAGCTGGATGGTAAAGCAGTGATTGTCTGCTCTACCGGTATCGGCGGCCCATCGACCTCTATCGCCGTGGAAGAACTGGCCCAGCTCGGCATCCGTACCTTCCTGCGTATTGGTACCACCGGCGCCATTCAGCCGCACATTAACGTAGGTGATGTTCTGGTGACCACCGCTTCTGTCCGCCTGGACGGTGCAAGCCTGCACTTTGCGCCGATGGAGTTCCCGGCGGTGGCTGATTTTGAATGTACTACCGCGCTGGTTGAAGCGGCGAAGTCTATTGGCGCAACCACCCATATCGGCGTGACCGCCTCTTCCGACACCTTCTATCCGGGCCAGGAACGTTACGATACCTTCTCCGGCCGCGTCGTTAGCCGCTTTAAAGGCTCGATGGAAGAGTGGCAGGCGATGGGCGTAATGAACTATGAAATGGAATCCGCCACTCTGCTGACCATGTGCGCCAGCCAGGGCCTGCGCGCCGGAATGGTTGCCGGGGTTATCGTCAACCGTACCCAGCAGGAGATTCCGAACGCGGAAACCATGAAGCAAACCGAAAGCCACGCGGTGAAAATTGTCGTGGAAGCGGCGCGCCGCCTGCTGTAATTATTCTCTCTTCGTATAAGGGTCGGATTCTTCGGCCCTTCTTTTTTGCGTAGCGCCTCGCAGGAAAACCCTTTCAAACTGGACGTTTGTACAGCACAATTCTATTTTGTGCCGTAAGTCGTTGCCGCAGGGGGCGTTGTGGATATCTCAATTATTATTAGTGCCGTCGTGGCGCTGGCCGTGGGGCTGATTGTCGGCTGGCTGGCGACCAAAGCGCACGCCGATCAAATTCGCGCCGATCTCATCGAAGAGCGGCGCGAGCTGGATATTGAGCTGAGCGCCACCCGCCAACGGCTGGTACAGGAGTCTCACTGGCGCGAAGAGTGTGAACTGCTGAATAACGAGCTGCGCAGCCTGCGCGAAATCAACGCCTCGCTGGAAGCTGACCTCCGCGAAGTGACCACTCGTCTTGAATCCACTCAGCTGCATGCGGAAGACAAAATCCGCCAGATGGTTAACAGCGAGCAGCGGCTTAGCGAGCAGTTTGAGAATCTGGCGAACCGTATTTTTGAGCACAGTAATCGCCGGGTAGATGAGCAGAACCGCCAGAGCCTGCATGGTCTGCTGACGCCGCTGCGCGAACAGCTGGATGGCTTTCGTCGGCAGGTGCAGGATAGCTTTGGCCAGGAAGCGCGGGAGCGTCACACCCTGGCCCATGAAATCCGCAATCTTCAGCAGCTAAATGCGCAGATGGCCCAGGAAGCGCTAAATCTGACCCGCGCGCTAAAAGGCGATAACAAAACCCAGGGCAACTGGGGCGAGGTGGTGTTGACCCGCGTACTGGAAGCATCGGGGCTGCGGGAAGGCCATGAATATCAAACTCAGGTGAGCATCGAAACGGAAAACCGCGCGCGGATGCAGCCTGATGTGATCGTCCGTTTGCCGCAGGGAAAGGATGTGGTCATCGATGCCAAAATGACCCTGGTGGCCTATGAGCGCTACTTCAACGCTGACGATGATTACACCCGAGAGGCGGCGCTGCAGGAGCATATTGCTTCCGTACGCAACCATATGCGCCTGCTGGGACGCAAAGATTATCAGCAGCTGCCTGGGCTGCGCTCGCTTGACTATGTTCTGATGTTTATCCCGGTGGAACCGGCCTTCCTGCTGGCAATCGATCGCCAGCCGGAACTCATTAGCGAAGCGCTGAAAAACAACATCATGCTGGTGAGCCCGACCACGCTGCTGGTGGCGCTACGGACCATCGCCAATCTCTGGCGCTATGAACATCAGAGCCGTAACGCGCAGAAAATTGCCGAAAGAGCGGGGCGTCTGTATGACAAGATGCGTCTGTTTGTTGACGATATGTCGGCCATTGGCCAGAGCCTGGATAAAGCCCAGGATAACTACCGTCAGGCGATGAAAAAGCTCGCCTCCGGGCGCGGTAACCTGCTGGTGCAGGCGGAGTCATTTCGCGGGCTGGGGGTGGAGGTTAAACGTGGGATTAATCCTGACTTAGTCGAACAGGCAGCTGCGCAGGATGAAGAATACTTCCTTACAGAAGACGGTAACACGCAGGAAGATAAAGACTTTTCTGCCGATAAGGCCGTTGCCGCTGCGTATGAGAACCGTCCTCAGCCGCGTTGAAGCGTATGGGAAGTGCGCTAAACCTGTTACACTCAACGAACATTTTCTTGATAAGTAAGCAGGCATAGAGATGGTTGAGGATTCACAAGAAACGACGCATTTTGGCTTTCAGACTGTCGCCAAAGAGCAGAAAGCTGACATGGTGGCGCATGTATTTCATTCTGTGGCCGCAAAATATGACGTAATGAACGATCTGATGTCGTTCGGTATTCATCGTTTGTGGAAGCGTTTCACCATCGACTGCAGCGGCGTCCGCCGTGGGCAAACCGTGTTGGATCTGGCCGGAGGAACCGGCGATCTGACGGCGAAATTTTCTCGCCTGGTCGGCGAAACCGGCCGCGTGATGCTGGCGGATATCAACGACTCTATGCTGAAAATGGGCCGTGAAAAGCTGCGCAATATCGGCATTGTCGGCAACGTGGAATACGTCCAGGCGAACGCCGAAGCGCTACCTTTTGCGGACAACACCTTTGACTGCATTACGATTTCTTTCGGTCTGCGTAACGTGACGGATAAAGAAAAAGCGCTGCGCTCTATGTACCGCGTATTAAAGCCGGGTGGCCGTCTGCTGGTGCTGGAATTCTCAAAACCGATTATTGAGCCGCTTAGCAAAGCCTACGACGCCTATTCCTTCCATATCCTGCCGCGCGTAGGCGAGCTGGTTGCGAAAGACGCCGAAAGCTATCGTTATCTTGCTGAATCTATTCGAATGCATCCCGATCAGGACACGCTGAAAGGCATGATGCAGGATGCAGGATTTGAAAACGTCGACTACTACAACCTCACGGCAGGCATCGTTGCGCTACACCGCGGTTATAAGTTCTGACAGGAGGGACGCTATGCCTTTCAAACCACTGGTTACCGCCGGTCTTGAGACGGTTCTGAATACCTTCCTCTGGCGCGATCGGGCGTTGAAACCTGCCCGTCAGCGTCTGCTGGGGAAAGTGCTGCGTGTCGAACTGCAGGAGCTCTCCGAACCCGTGGTGCTGGTTTTTAGCGAGCGCCAGGTCGATGTGCTGGGGGCGTGGGAAGGCGAGGCAGACTGCACCGTGCGTACTCGCCTGAGCGTGCTTCCGCAGCTACGTAATCGCCAGCAGCTTACCGCGCTGATTCGCAGCGGCGATCTTGAAGTGCAGGGCGATCTGCAGGTGGTACAAAATACCGTTACGCTGTGCGATCTCGCGGAGTTCGATCCGGCTGAACTGCTCGCCCCGTATACCGGGGATGTGGTTGCGGAAGGCTTTAGTAAAGTATTCCGCGGCGGTGCTCGTTTTCTTCTGCGTGGCGCTCAGCGCCAGCAGCGCTATGTTGCGGAAGCGATTACCGAAGAGTGGCGCCTGGCGCCGGGTCCGCTGGAGCTGGCCTGGTTTGCTGAAGAAACCACAGCCGTTGAGCGAGCGCTGGCCGCGCTGGAAAAACGGCTGGAAACGCTGGAGGGCAAATGACGCCAGGAGAATTACGGCGCCTGTATTTCATCGTCCACACCTTTTTGAGCTACGGGCTTGATGAGCTCATTCCTAAAATGCGTATCACGCTGCCGCTGCGAATCTGGCGGCGGATGCTGTTCTGGATGCCAAACCGCCATAAAGAACGTCCTCTTGGCGAGCGCCTGCGCCTTGCGCTGCAGGAGCTGGGTCCGGTGTGGATCAAGTTTGGCCAGATGCTCTCGACCCGTCGCGACCTGTTCCCTCCCCACATTGCCGATCAACTGGCCATGCTGCAGGATCGCGTTGCGCCTTTTGATGGTCTGCAGGCCAAAAAGCAAATTGAGCAAGCCATGGGCGGCCTGCCGGTAGAAGCCTGGTTTGATGATTTCTCTGTTGAACCGCTTGCTTCCGCTTCTATTGCCCAGGTGCATACCGCGCGCTTGAAAGAGAACGGCAAAGAAGTGGTCATTAAAGTGATCCGCCCGGATATCGTGCCGGTTATCAAAGCGGATATGAAGCTCATCTACCGCCTTGCCCGCTGGGTGCCTCGTCTGTTACCGGACGGTCGTCGCCTGCGCCCGCAGGAAGTGGTGCGTGAATACGAAAAAACGCTGCTGGATGAGCTCAACCTGCTGCGTGAATCGGCTAACGCTATTCAGCTGCGGCGCAACTTTGAAGATAGCCCGATGCTTTATGTCCCGGAAGTTTACTCGGACTACTGCAGTGAAGGCATGATGGTGATGGAGCGGATTTACGGGATCCCCGTTTCCGACGTCGCCGCGCTGGAAGCGCAGGGGACCAACATGCAGCTGCTGGCTGAGCGCGGCGTGCAGGTCTTCTTTACTCAGGTTTTCCGCGACAGCTTCTTCCATGCCGACATGCATCCGGGCAACATTTTCGTCAGTCGTAACCACCCGGAAGACCCGCAGTATATTGGTATAGACTGCGGTATCGTCGGCTCGCTGAACAAAGAAGATAAACGCTATCTGGCGGAAAACTTTATTGCCTTCTTTAATCGCGACTACCGTAAGGTTGCGGAACTGCACGTTGATTCCGGCTGGGTTCCCGCAGATACCAACGTCGAAGAGTTCGAATTTGCCATTCGTACCGTCTGTGAGCCTATTTTTGAAAAACCGCTGGCGGAAATCTCGTTTGGCCATGTGTTGTTGAACCTGTTTAACACGGCGCGACGTTTCAATATGGAAGTGCAGCCGCAGCTGGTTCTGCTGCAGAAGACATTACTTTACGTAGAAGGAGTAGGTCGCCAGCTCTATCCTCAGTTAGACTTGTGGAAAACGGCGAAACCGTTCCTTGAGTCGTGGATTAAAGATCAGGTGGGCATTCCGGCTCTGGTGCGGGCTTTTAAAGAGAAGGCGCCGTTCTGGATTGAGAGAATGCCGGAAATACCTGAGCTGGTATATCAGAGCCTGCAGCAAAGCAAGCAGTTACAGAATAGCGTCGATACCATCGTGCGCGACATCCAGGTGCGGCACGTGCGCCAGGGGCAGTCCCGTTATCTGTTTGGTATAGGCGCGGTTTTATTACTGAGTGGTACGCTGCTGTTCATCCACCGCCCTGAGTGGGGCATGATGCCCGGCTGGCTGATGGCCGCTGGCGTCGTAACCTGGCTTATCGGCTGGCGTAAGACGAACTGACGGCAGTCGCCTTTATCACTGCGCATAACGTGTATAATGCGTCCTATTAATTCATCATCTGTCATAGGGGAATGTGTATGGGTGGTATCAGTATTTGGCAGTTACTCATTGTTGTCGTCATTGTGGTTCTGCTTTTTGGGACAAAAAAGCTGAGCTCGCTCGGTTCCGATTTGGGGGCGTCGATCAAAGGTTTTAAAAAGGCCATGAGCGACGACGATAAACCGGAAAAATCCGCGCCGGATGCAGATTTCGCGGCAAAAACCCTTGCTGATAAGCCGGATGACGCAAAAAAAGACGAGACTAAACGCCACGACAAAGAGCAGGTGTAATTCGTGTTCGATATCGGTTTTAGTGAACTTCTGCTGGTATTCGTGATTGGCCTCATCGTTTTGGGGCCACAGCGACTACCGGTAGCGGTAAAAACGGTAGTCAGCTGGATCCGTACGCTGCGGTCGCTGGCGGCTACCGTACAAAATGAAATAACCCAGGAATTAAAACTGCAGGAGTTTCAGGAAAGCCTTAAGAAGGTGGAAAAGGCCAGTCTGGATAACCTGACGCCTGAGCTAAAAGCATCTATGGATGAGCTGCGAGAAGCGGCTGAATCTATGAAGCGATCCTATTCCGCCCACGATCCTGAAAAAGCCAGCGACGAAGCCAACACGATTCATAACCCGGTTGTAAAAGGGAGTGAAGAGCAGCGCAAGGACGTGACGCCAGCAACGGCTGAACATCAGGCCAGCGCGCCTGAGCACGTACCTGAACCCGTGTCTGAAGAGCTCCCCGTTTCGCAGAGTGAAATCCCGGCAGAGAAAGTAAAAGTTGCCGTGGCGGCTTCCGATTCCTCCTCCCCCGTATCGAGTGATAAACAGTAAAAATGGGCGTAGACGATACTCAACCGCTAATTACGCATCTGATTGAGCTGCGCAAGCGCTTAATCAACAGCATTCTTGCGATTCTGGTCATTTTCCTGGCGTTGGTTTATTTCGCCAATGACATCTATCAGCTGGTTTCTGCGCCGCTTATTCGGCAGATGCCGGTTGGCGCGACTATGATCGCAACGGATGTGGCCTCGCCTTTCTTCACGCCGATCAAGCTGACCTTCATGGTATCGATAATTTTGTCGGTGCCGGTCATTTTGTATCAGGTTTGGGCCTTTGTGGCGCCAGCGCTGTATAAGCACGAACGTCGATTGGTTATGCCGCTGCTGGTCTCCAGTACGTTGCTGTTCTATATCGGCATGGCTTTTGCCTACTTTGTTGTTTTCCCGCTGGCGTTTGGTTTTCTGACCCATGCGGCGCCGGAAGGCGTACAGGTCTCGACCGATATTCGCAGCTACCTCGACTTTGTGATGGCGTTGTTTATCGCCTTTGGCGTCTCATTTGAGGTTCCCGTAGCCATCGTCCTGCTGTGCTGGATGGGCGTCACCACGCCGGAAGACCTGCGTAAGAAACGCCCCTATGTTCTGGTTGGCGCATTTGTCGTTGGGATGCTGCTGACGCCGCCGGATGTGTTCTCGCAAACGCTGCTGGCGATTCCTATGTACTGCCTGTTTGAAGTCGGGGTCTTCTTCGCGCGGTTCTATACCGGTAAGCGCCTGACGCGTGACGAGGATGCCGCAGCCGAAGAGGCGCAGGGCAAAGAAGAATAAAGCGCAACCGCCCGTCAGGGCGGTTGCCGTATGGGAGTGATGATGTTTGATATCGGCGTGAATCTGACCAGCTCGCAGTTTTCCCGCGATCGGGACGAGGTTATTGCCCGAGCCCGGGCGGCGGGAGTCACAGGAATGCTGTTGACGGGGACCAACCTTCATGAAAGCGCGCAGGCGCAGCAGCTGGCGCATGGTTATTTCGGATGCTGGTCAACGGCCGGTGTTCATCCCCACGACAGCCGCAGCTGGACGGAATCGGCCGCGGCAGCGGTCTACGAGCTGGCCCGCGAGCCAGAGGTCGTTGCGATTGGCGAATGCGGGCTGGATTTCAACCGCAACTTTTCAACGCCTCACGAGCAAGAGGCGGCGTTTAGCGCCCAACTGGCGCTGGCTGCGGAACTGTCGATGCCGGTATTTTTGCACTGCCGCGATGCGCACGACCGTTTCCTGGCCCTGCTAACCCCGTGGCTTGATAAGCTTCCGGGGGCCGTGGTGCATTGCTTTACCGGTAGCCGCGAAGAGATGCGCGAATGCGTGGAGCTGGGATTATTTATTGGCATTACCGGCTGGGTGTGCGATGAGCGTCGGGGGCTGGAGCTGCGGGCTCTCCTGGCCGATATCCCGGCCGATCGCCTGCTGATTGAGACCGATGCGCCGTATCTGCTGCCGCGGGATATGCAGCCAAAACCCGCTTCCCGCCGCAACGAGCCTGCATATCTGCCGCATATTCTGTCTCGTATCGCGGAGTGGCGCGGAGAAGAAGCGCCGTGGCTGGAAGAGATTACCGATGCTAACGTCAGAAGGCTCTTTGGCGTGCGTTTTTAGACGCCGTCAGATTTTATAAAAGTCAGTATTTTTGACGCTTTGTAATACCTGCTTGTTAAGCAGATTCAGCAGCAGCATAGAGCGGGCTTCGCCGTCCGGTTCGGTAAAGATAGCCTGGAGACCCTCAAAGGCGCCATCGGTGATCAGCACGCTGTCGCCTTCATGCGGCGTTTCCGGGTCGGTAATACCTTCCGGTTTGTAGATGGAGAGCTGATGAATAACCGCAGACGGCACGATCGCGGGCAGCGCGCCGAAACGCACAAAGCTGTTCACGCCGCGCGTTGCGCTGATGGTGGTGGTATGAATCACTTCCGGGTCAAACTCGATAAACAGATAGTTTGGGAACAGGGGTTCGCTGACCGTCGTGCGTTTACCGCGGACGATTTTTTCCAGTTCGATCGTTGGCATCAGGCAATTGACGGCCTGCCGCTCGAGATGTTCCTGGGCGCGCTCAAGCTGCCCACGTTTGCAATAAAGTAAATACCAGGCTTGCATAATGACTCTTTCCACTCTACTAGCAGCAAGCATAACAAAAGGCCGGGGCGATCGCGAAATCATTGCAGTTGAAAGCTAAATTTCAGCGTTCTTTCACGCTAATTTAACAAAAATACAGCATAGCTCCGGCGAACGCCGTATAATCAGCCGCCTGTATAGAGGTCAATAACAACTCCATGAAATACCACGATCTACGCGAATTTCTGACATTACTGGAGCAGCAGGGGGAATTGAAACGGATTTCCCTGCCGGTCGATCCTCATCTGGAAATTACCGAAATTGCCGACCGCACCTTGCGCGCTGGCGGTCCGGCCCTGCTATTTGAAAATCCTAAAGGCTACGCGATGCCGGTGCTGTGTAATCTTTTCGGCACGCCGCGGCGAGTTGCGCTGGGGATGGGGCAGGAGGATGTCAGTTCTCTGCGCGAAGTGGGTAAGCTCCTGGCATTCCTGAAAGAGCCGGAACCACCAAAAGGTTTCCGCGATCTGTTTGATAAGCTGCCGCAGTTCAAGCAGGTGCTGAATATGCCGACTAAGCGTCTGCGCGGGGCGCCATGCCAGCAAAAAATTATTCAGGGCGATGATGTCGATCTGGGCCGCATCCCGATCATGACCTGCTGGCCGGAAGATGCCGCACCGCTGATCACCTGGGGCCTGACGGTGACGCGCGGCCCGCATAAAGAGCGGCAAAATCTGGGCATTTATCGCCAGCAGCTGATTGGCAAGAACAAGCTGATTATGCGCTGGCTATCGCACCGCGGCGGCGCGCTGGATTTCCAGGAGTGGTGCGCAGCGCGTCCTGGCGAGCGTTTCCCGGTCTCCGTTGCGCTGGGTGCCGATCCGGCAACCATTCTCGGGGCGGTGACTCCGGTTCCCGACACCCTCTCCGAGTATGCATTTGCCGGGCTGCTGCGCGGTACGAAAACCGAAGTCGTGAAGTGCATCTCTAACGATCTGGAGGTGCCCGCCAGCGCAGAGATTGTGCTGGAAGGGTATATTGAAGTCGGTGAAATGGCGCCGGAAGGGCCGTATGGCGATCATACGGGCTACTACAATGAAGTGGATAATTTCCCGGTCTTTACCGTTACCCATATTACTCAGCGTGAAGACGCTATCTACCATTCGACCTACACCGGACGTCCGCCGGACGAACCCGCGGTACTGGGCGTTGCGCTGAACGAAGTCTTCGTCCCTATTCTGCAAAAGCAGTTTCCTGAGATTGTGGATTTCTATTTACCACCTGAAGGCTGCTCCTATCGCCTGGCGGTGGTCACGATGAAGAAGCAGTACGCCGGTCACGCGAAACGCGTCATGATGGGAGTCTGGTCCTTCCTCCGTCAGTTCATGTATACCAAGTTTGTTATCGTCTGCGATGATGATGTCAACGCGCGTGACTGGAATGATGTGATTTGGGCGATTACTACCCGTATGGACCCGGCGCGTGATACGGTAATGGTAGAAAATACGCCAATTGATTATCTGGATTTTGCCTCACCGGTTTCCGGTTTGGGTTCAAAAATGGGGCTGGATGCCACAAATAAATGGCCCGGTGAGACCCAGCGCGAGTGGGGTCGTCCGATTAAGAAAGATCCTGAGGTGACGGCGCGCGTTGACGCCATCTGGGATGAACTGGCCATCTTCAAATAACAGTAAGCGGGGCTACGCCGCTGTTTTGCACAATAGACCCGACAGAGGGGACGCATGACAACCTTAAGCTGTAAAGTGACCTCGGTGGAGGCGATTACCGATACTGTGTATCGCGTTCGATTAGTGCCGGAAGCGGCGTTTTCTTTCCGGGCTGGTCAGTATCTGATGGTCGTGATGGACGAACGCGATAAGCGCCCATTCTCCATGGCTTCTACGCCGTCGGAACAGGAGTTTATCGAACTGCATATCGGTGCATCTGAACTTAATCTGTATGCGATGGCAGTGATGGATCGGATCCTGAAAGAGCGTGAAATCGAGGTCGATCTGCCGCATGGCGAAGCCTGGCTGCGCGATGACGAAGAACGCCCGCTGATTTTAATCGCTGGGGGAACGGGCTTCTCTTACGTGCGTTCGATTTTGCTTACCGCGCTGGCGCGCAATCCAAACCGCGATATCGCTATCTATTGGGGCGGACGCGAAGCGAAGCATCTCTATGATCTGGCGGAACTGGAAGCATTAAGCGTGCAGCATCCGGGCTTACGCATCGAGCCCGTGGTTGAGCAGCCTGACGCTGAGTGGCGTGGCCGTACCGGAACCGTACTCACCGCGGTCCTGCAGGATTACGGTACGCTGGGCGATCATGATATCTATATTGCAGGTCGCTTCGAGATGGCTAAAATTGCCCGCGATCTGTTCTGCAACGAGCGCGGCGCCCGCGAAGAGCGTCTGTTTGGCGACGCGTTTGCCTTTATCTGATTGCCGCTGTGAAGGCATCCGGGCGTTGGTCCGGATGCTGTTCTAGCGCGCATCGCTAAAGTAAACGTACAGCGGTCGATCGTTTTCCAGCAAACAGAGCATTTTCCCTACGAGGTTCCCTTCTTTTTCCAGCGTGGCGGCTAACTGCGTCGCGATATGCTGGCTGCCTATCTTCTCATCATAGCGTTCGGTATTAATATTGGTGATGGTCAGGTCCTTGAGCCGCTCGCTTTCCGGATTCTGCGCCATTTTATTGATTCCCCATGAGAGGCATGCCTGAGCGTTATCCTGTTCGCTGGCAAGAGCAGCGCCAGAGAATGCGGTGAGCAGAAGTATGAAAGGGAGTGTTTTCATAAGACGTTATTATCCTTAGTCAACGTGACGTATCCGGTGATAATAGCTGAATAGCGGAAATAAAAAACCCGCCCCTGACAGGCGGGAAGAACGGCAACTAAACCTTCTCCCCGTTATCATTCACGCTGCCTTTTTGTTGGCTGCGCTCGCTCACCCCGGTCACAGAGTTATCTATGCTCCCGGGGATTTGCTCGGTTGCCGCCGCGATGCCGCGCGAATGATTCAGGGAATTAACGCTTTGCTTAAACCCGCTCGAATACCGTCGCGATCCCCTGACCTAAACCAATACACATCGTTGCCAGGCCGAACTGCGCGTCTTTGCGCTCCATCTGGTTGATGAGCGTGGTGCTGATGCGCGCGCCTGAACAGCCGAGCGGATGGCCCAGGGCGATCGCGCCGCCGTTGAGATTGATCTTCTCGTCGATCTGTTCCATCAGTCCCAGATCTTTAATGCACGGCAGGATCTGCGCGGCAAAAGCTTCGTTCATCTCGAACACATCGATATCGCTGGTGGTGAGCCCGGCTTTTTTCAGCGCCAGCTTTGACGCGGGAACCGGGCCGTAGCCCATTATTGACGGGTCGCAGCCGACGACGGCCATCGAACGCACGCGAGCGCGAGGCTTCAGGCCCAGCTCGCGGGCGTGGCTTTCGCTCATTAACAGCATGGCTGCGGCGCCATCGGAGAGGGCAGAAGAGGTACCCGCCGTTACGGTACCGGTGACGGGATCGAACGCGGGCCTCAGCGCAGCCAGCGCTTCTACCGTCGTCTCCGGGCGAATCACTTCATCATAGCTGTATGACTTCAGTACGCCGTCGGCGTCGTGACCGCCGGTCGGAACAATCTCCGTTTTGAATGCGCCAGATTGCGTCGCGGCCCAGGCGCGGGCGTGGGAGCGGGCTGCAAACTGATCCTGCATTTCCCGGCTGATACCGTGCAGGCGCGCCAGCATTTCTGCGGTCAGCCCCATCATCCCGGCGGCTTTAGCGACGTTCCGGCTCAGGCCCGGGTGGAAATCCACACCGTGGCTCATCGGGACGTGGCCCATATGTTCTACGCCGCCAATCAGGCATACGCTGGCATCGCCGGTCATGATCATGCGGGCCGCATCGTGAAGCGCCTGCATGGAAGAACCGCACAGTCGATTGACCGTGTTGGCGGGCACGGAATGCGGGATTTCCGCCAGCAGCGCCGCGTTGCGGGCAATATTGAAACCCTGTTCAAGGGTCTGCTGAACGCATCCCCAGTAAATATCATCAATGGCGCTTGCTTCAAGGGATGGATTACGTGAAAGCAGGCTACGCATCAGGTGCGCGGAGAGATCTTCCGCGCGCACATGGCGAAAGGCGCCGCCCTTCGAACGGCCCATCGGGGTACGAACTGCATCGACAATGACAACCTGTTCCATTGTGACTCCTTAAGCCGTTTTCAGCTCGCCTGGCGCACGGGCAGGCTCAACCGGGGGATAGTACGGTTCGTTATGACGCGCTTTGCTGCGCAATCCTTCCGGCACGTCATACAGCGGACCGAGGTGCTGATACTGCTGCGCCATATCGAGATATTTTGCGCTACCGAGGGTATCCAGCCAGCGGAACGCGCCGCCGTGGAACGGAGGGAAGCCGAGACCATAGACCAGCGCCATATCGGCTTCCGCCGGGCTGGCGATAATGCCCTCTTCAAGACAACGCACCACTTCGTTGACCATCGGGATCATCATGCGGGCGATAATCTCTTCATCGCTGAAATCACGCTTTGGCTGGCTGACTTCCACCAGTAGGCTATCCACTGCGGCATCCTCTTCCTTCTTTGGCTTACCTTTGCTGTCTTCTTTGTAGCGCCAGAAGCCGAGGCCATTTTTCTGGCCGAAACGGTTAGCGTCGAACAGCGCATCGATCGCATCGCGATAATCTTTCTGCATCCGCTGCGGGAAGCCCGCCGCCATGACTGCCTGCGCGTGATGCGCGGTATCAATGCCAACGACGTCCAGCAGATAGGCCGGGCCCATCGGCCAGCCAAACTGCTTTTCCATCACTTTGTCGACTTTGCGGAAGTCTGCGCCGTCGCGCAGCAGCTGGCTGAAACCGGCGAAGTAGGGGAACAGCACGCGGTTAACAAAGAAACCGGGGCAGTCGTTGACCACAATTGGCGTTTTACCCATTTTGCTGGCCCAGGCGACCACTTTCGCAATGGTTTCGTCCGAGCTTTTTTCACCGCGAATAATCTCGACCAGCGGCATCCGGTGCACCGGATTAAAGAAATGCATTCCGCAGAAGTTTTCCGGGCGCTTCAGTACGCTGGCCAACTCGCTGATGGGAATGGTGGAGGTATTCGATGCCAGCACGGTATCCGGACGGACTTTGTCTTCCGTTTCCGCCAGCACCGCTTTTTTCACTTTCGGATTCTCAACAACGGCTTCGACCACGACGTCCACGCGCTCAAAGCCGGCGTAATCCAGGGTTGGTTGAATAGTGGAAATAACGCCAGCCATTTTGAGACCATCGATTTTGCCGCGCTCAAGCTGTTTATTCAGCAATTTGGCCGCTTCGGTCATGCCGAGCGTCAGCGATTTGTCGTTGATATCTTTCATGACTACCGGCACGCCTTTCCATGCCGATTGGTATGCAATGCCGCCGCCCATAATCCCCGCGCCCAGTACGGCCGCGTGTTTTGGCGTGTCGATATCTTTAGTCAGCTTCTTCGCTTTCGCTTTAACGTATTGATCGTTAAGGAAGATACCTACCAGCGCCCGCGCCTCGTTGGTATGCGCCAGCGGGACAAAACTTTTGTTTTCCAGATTCAAGGCTTCTTCGCGGCCAAAGCGGGCGGCGGCTTCAATGGTTTTAACGGCAGTAATGGGCGCAGGGTAGTGTTTCCCGGCGGTTTGCGCCACCATGCCTTTGGCGATGGTAAAACTCATCGCGGCTTCAATTTTACTCAGGTGAAGAGGCTCCAGCTTCGGCTGGCGCTTCGCCTTCCAGTCCAGGTCACCTTTAATGGCCTGACGCAGAATTGCTATCGCGCCATCGAGCAGTTTTTCATGTTTAACCACGCCATCGACGAGGCCGATTTTTAAGGCCTGTTCGGCGCCAACGTCTTTACCTGCGGCAATGATTTCCAGCGCGCTGTCCGCGCCAAGCATCCGCGGCATTCGCACCGAGCCGCCAAAGCCCGGCATGATACCCAGCTTCGTTTCCGGCAGGCCAATGCGTAAATCCGGCGTCGCCAGGCGATAATCGGTCGCCAGCACGCATTCGCAGCCGCCGCCCAGCGCATAACCGTTGACGGCGGAAATAGTGGGGACCGGTAAATCTTCCAGGCGATTAAATACGCTATTGGCGAAATGCAGCCACTGGCTTAACTGTTCTTGCGGAACCAGGAACAGGGAAAGAAATTCAGTGATATCCGCACCGACGATAAAGGCTGCTTTCTCAGAGCGCAGCAGTAGCCCTTGCAGATCTTTTTGTTTTTCGAGCACGTCCAGCGCTTCACCGAGGCTGGCTACGGTTGCGGTATCAAGCTTATTGACCGAGCCGGGGGCATCGAATACCAGTTCGGCAATGCCGTCTTCCCGCCAGTCGAGGTACAGGGTGTCGCCTTTGTAGAGCATGTCAGTCTCCTGAATCCAGCAATATGATCTGGTCGTACCAGATGCAACGGAGTGTGGAATTTATGTTAAGAAAATGCAAATAAGTCTTTAAATAAATGCTGGTCGGATCACACCCGCTAGAGATCACCCCGTCTGGAGCCAATGTGCTAAGATGCGAAGATTCACGATCCAATAAAATCAAAGGATAAAAGATGGAATCCCTGGCCGGTCTCTATAAAAATCATATCGTTACCTTACAAGAACGCACCCGCGATGTTCTGGCCCGCTTTAAGCTGGATGCCCTGTTGATTCACTCAGGTGAACTGGTCAATGTCTTTCTTGACGATCATCCGTATCCATTTAAGGTCAACCCACAGTTCAAAGCCTGGGTACCGGTTACGCAGGTTCCGAACTGCTGGCTGCTGGTGGACGGCGTCAACAAACCAAAGCTGTGGTTCTATCTGCCGGTTGATTACTGGCATAACGTAGAACCGTTGCCGACGTCATTCTGGACCGAAGAGGTGGAGGTGATCGCCCTGTCGAAAGCGGATGGTATCGGCAGCCAGCTGCCTGCCGCGCGTGGCAATATCGCTTATATCGGACCGGTACCGGAACGTGCGCTGGGGCTGGATATTGCGGCGGATAAAATCAACCCGAAAGGGGCGATCGATTATCTGCACTACTATCGCTCTTATAAAACTGACTATGAGCTGGCCTGTATGCGTGAAGCGCAGAAGTCGGCGGTTAACGGTCATCAGGCTGCTCATGAAGCTTTCCTCTCCGGGATGAGCGAGTTTGATATCAACCAGGCCTATCTGACCGCGACCGGCCATCGCGACACTGATGTGCCGTACAGCAATATTGTGGCGCTGAACGAGCATGCCTCCGTACTGCATTACACAAAGCTTGATCATCGTGCGCCTGCAGAGATGCGTAGCTTCCTGCTGGATGCGGGCGCGGAATACAACGGCTATGCAGCCGACCTGACCCGTACCTGGGCGGTGCATGGCGATAATGACTATGCTCAGTTGATTAAAGACGTTAATGATGAACAGCTGGCGCTGATTAGCACCATGAAGGCGGGCGTGAGCTACGTGGATTATCATGTCCAGTTCCATCAGCGCATCGCCAAACTGCTGCGTAAACATCAGATAGTCAAAGACATGAGCGAAGAAGCGATGGTGGAAAATGACCTGACCGGACCATTTATGCCGCACGGTATTGGCCACCCCTTAGGTCTGCAGGTTCATGACGTTGCCGGTTTTATGCAGGATGATACCGGTACCCACCAGGCCGCGCCGGCAAAATATCCTTACCTGCGCTGCACGCGCGTTCTGCAGCCACGCATGGTGTTGACGATCGAGCCGGGTATCTACTTTATCGAATCGCTGCTGGCGCCGTGGCGCGAAGGACAGTTCAGCAAACACTTTAACTGGCAGAAAATTGACGCGCTGAAACCCTTTGGCGGTATCCGTATCGAAGACAACGTCGTGATCCACGAAAACAGCATCGAAAATATGACGCGCGATCTGAAACTGGCGTAATGGAAAGCTGGTTGATACCGGCCGAGCCGGTCACCGTCGTTGAAGAGATCAAAAAGAGCCGCTTTATTACGCTGTTGGCCCATACCGATGGCGTAGCGGCGGCAAAGGCGTTTGTCGAGTCAGTCAGGGCGGATCACCCGGATGCGCGTCATCACTGCGTGGCGTGGGTTGCAGGGCCGCCAAATGATTCTCAGCAGCTGGGTTTTTCCGACGATGGCGAACCGGCGGGAACGGCGGGGAAACCAATGCTGGCGCAGCTAATGGGCAGCGGCGTCGGCGAGATAACCGCTGTCGTCGTGCGCTACTACGGTGGTATTCTGCTGGGCACCGGCGGCCTGGTGAAAGCGTATGGCGGCGGTGTACATCAGGCGCTAGCGCAGCTCACAACACAGCGCAAGACGCCGCTCACCGCATATACTTTGCAGTGTGAATACGGGCAGTTGGCCGGGATTGAAACGCTGTTGGCTCAGTTCTCAGGAAAAATTGTCGAAAGCGAATATCAGGCGTCTGTTCAGCTGCGCGTGGCGCTTCCCCAGGCTGAAGTGGCGCTATTTTCAGCAAAGCTGGCTGATTTTAGTCGCGGTTCGTTGCAATTACTGAAGATTGACGAATAATCCCCACCTGATTTTTTTGCATATCAAAGGAAGCGCCAGAGATGCATTTTCGCGCGATAACCCGAATCGTTGGACTGTTGGTCATTTTGTTTTCGGGGACGATGATCCTTCCGGGATTAATAGCTCTGATATATCGCGATGGTGCGGGGCGAGCGTTTACCCAGACCTTTTTCGTTGCCCTGGCCATCGGTTCGCTGCTGTGGTGGCCTAATCGTCGTGAGAAGGGAGAACTGAAATCCCGGGAAGGATTTCTGATTGTGGTTCTCTTCTGGACCGTGCTGGGTAGCGTGGGGGCATTGCCGTTTATCTTTGCGGAGCAGCCGAACCTGACGGTGACGGATGCATTCTTTGAATCTTTCTCCGGTCTGACAACGACGGGGGCAACCACGCTGGTGGGGCTCGATTCGTTACCCCATGCTATTCTTTTCTACCGGCAGATGCTGCAGTGGTTTGGCGGGATGGGGATCATCGTTCTGGCGGTAGCGATACTGCCGATACTGGGCGTCGGGGGGATGCAGCTGTATCGGGCCGAAATGCCCGGACCGCTGAAAGATAACAAAATGCGGCCGCGGATTGCAGAGACGGCAAAAACGCTGTGGCTTATTTATGTCCTGCTGACGGTGGCCTGCGCGTTGGCGCTGTGGTTTGCCGGGATGCCGGCATTTGACGCCATCGGCCATAGCTTCTCTACTATCGCGATTGGCGGGTTCTCCACCCATGATGCCAGCGTGGGTTACTTTAATAGCCCAACAATTAACTCCATTATTGCGGTTTTCCTGCTGATTTCTGGCTGTAACTACGGCCTGCACTTTTCATTACTGAGCGGGCGCAGCCTGAAAGTGTACTGGCGAGACCCTGAATTCCGTATGTTTATCGGCGTGCAGTTTACGCTGGTGGTGGTATGCACCCTTGTACTGTGGCTGCATGACGTCTATAGCTCGGCGTTAATGACGGTCAACCAGGCGTTTTTCCAGGTGGTGTCGATGGCGACAACGGCGGGCTTCACGACAGACAGTATTGCGCGCTGGCCGCTATTTTTGCCGGTGCTCTTGCTATGTTCGGCTTTCATCGGCGGCTGCGCCGGGTCCACCGGCGGTGGACTAAAGGTTATTCGTATCCTGCTGCTTTTTAAGCAAGGCAACCGCGAGCTTAAACGTCTGGTACACCCTAATGCGGTCTACAGTATTAAACTGGGAAACCGTGCACTGCCGGAGCGTATCCTCGAAGCCGTCTGGGGATTCTTCTCCGCGTATGCGCTGGTGTTTATCATCAGTATGCTGGCGATAATTGCTACCGGCGTGGATGATTTCTCGGCCTTTGCTTCAGTCGTCGCCACGCTGAACAACCTTGGACCGGGACTGGGCGTAGTGGCGGATAACTTTGCCACGATGAACCCTGTCGCGAAATGGATCTTGATTGCTAATATGCTGTTTGGTCGTCTGGAAGTGTTCACCTTACTGGTGCTATTTACTCCGACTTTCTGGCGCGAATAACAGGAGTGCCTGTGAAAACTTTGATTCTCTTTTCCACCCGCGACGGACAGACGCGCGAGATCGCCTCGTTTTTGGCCTCTGAACTAAAAGAGCAGGGGATCGATTCGGACACGGTTGATCTCAACCGCACTAACGAGGTGGAGTGGCCTTTATACGATCGCGTTGTGATAGGCGCATCAATCCGCTACGGTCATTTTCATCCAGCGCTGGAACGGTTTGTAAAAACGCATCTTCAATCGCTACAGGCGCTGCCGGGGGCTTTTTTCTCGGTCAACCTCGTGGCGCGTAAGCCAGAAAAACGAACGCCGCAAACTAATAGCTACACGCGCAAGTTTCTGCTCAACTCGCCCTGGCAGCCCCAGCATTGCGCAGTGTTTGCCGGTGCGCTCCGCTATCCACGCTATCGCTGGTACGATCGCTTTATGATCCGTCTTATTATGAAGATGACCGACGGCGAGACCGATGTCAGTAAAGAAGTGGTCTATACCGACTGGCAGCAGGTAGGCAGATTTGCGCGGGAAATTGCGCAAATGACCAGCAAATAGCGCGTTAAATCACCCCGATGATGGAAAGTTGAGCGAATGAAAAGTTTTTTGAAATTTCCCCTTGTCACTTCGTAATTACTCCCTATAATGCGCTCCCACTGACACGGAACAACGGCTTACAGCCCGCCGGGTCAGCGGGATTCAGCGATGAATACCGGCAGAGAAAAGCGAAATTAAACGCTTGACTCTGAAAGAGGAAAGCGTATTATACGCCACCTCGCAACGGTGAGCGAAAG
>ERZ506793.126-NODE-126-length-37676-cov-21.2468_pt1 | contig 37676 bp, 38 predicted proteins | sample MGYA00512571_ERZ506793 | MGnify/ENA metagenome assembly ERZ506793
CCTTTTTTCCAGACCCAGGAGTATTTGTTGGCATTGGCTTCGAATTTGGAGCCATCGATATAGAGGTGGTCCAGGTCCACATGCTCTTTGGTGATGATTTCTTGGGTAATTTCATAAAAGAGCGATTCAGCTTGATTCATCAGGACAGTATTGATGAAATATCCGAAAGTCCGATAGGACGGGTGTTTACCGTCCATAAGGTATTTATAGCGGATATTGACTTTGCAATTGTCTTCCAGCTTTCTGAGAGAGATGCATCCTTCATCCATAAACCCGAACAGAACCGTTTTCAACATATTGATGGGATTATATCTGATTCTTCCCAACTCATGAGCAGGAAGTTTGCTCAGATATTTGCGTAAATCGATTTCCTCCATAAATCTGTCAAATGTGAAAACCGGATCTGTGATATCCAGGCACTCAGAAAAAAATGCTGGTAAAATTCCCTGTTTGGGAGTACCATAATACACAGTTAGGTTTTTCATAGCAGTTAAATTCTAACACGAAAAAGGACTTTCGATTCACAAGAATCGAAAGTCCTTTTCGTTTTCATGGAGCTATTATTTCACAGCCCCCTTTTTTCTCATACCCGCCCATACAAACAGCGCCAGTGCCACAGTAAAGGACACCAGGGCCGTTACCTGGGCGCTTTTCAGGCCCCACAGCATGGGTTCCACGTAATCTCCCCGGAGAAATTCCAGGGAGAACCGGAGCAGGCTGTAGAGCATCACATACAGACAGCAGGGCTGTCCTTTTCTGGGCTTGGTGGTCTGGAACAGCAGCAGCAGGGCGAACAGGATCACATCCACCTGTCCTTCCCACACTTCCGCCGGCCACAGGGGCACCGCCCCATAGGTGGAACGGGCCAGGGTCCCTGCCGGGTACAATATGCCGAAATCTCCGCCGGTGGGGGCCCCGAAGGCGTCCCCGTTCAGCAGATTGGCCATGCGGCCCACGCTCTGGCCGATGAACAGAGCCGGGCAGATCACGTCCAGCATGTCAATCCAGTCCACCTGGTGGCGCCAGCAGTACACCGCACCGCCCAGCACGCCGCCCAGGATGCCTCCCTGGATGGCCATGCCCCCCTGCCACACAAAGGGGATTTCAGCAAGGTGCTGGCTGTAATAGCCCCAGTCAAAGAAGAACACGTCCCACAGCCGGGCCCCGATGAGTCCGCAGAAGCCGCCGTAGATGCCGAGGTCCGGCAGGTATTTCTCCCAGCCCCGGCCATCCCGCCAGGCCAGGAAATAGGCCACCGCCGTGGCCATGAAAATGGCGGTGCACAGCATCAGGCCGTACATCCGCACAGGAAAATCGCCGATAAAAAACAGATATTGATGCACAGTAAAGTCCTTTCTTACACTTATAAGAGTCACTAGTCTCTAGTCACTAGTCGACAGCCAAAGAAGAAAATTTGCTGAAGCAAATTTTAAAGGATTTCCAACCTGCCAGCTATAGCTGGCTTCCTTTGGCTAGTGACTGTGGACGAATGACTAGTGACTGATCAGGGATTGACTCGTCAATCCCTGATCTTCACCAGCCTGAAATCCACGTAATCCGCAGCCACCAGCCGGTACCGGGTGCCGTCCCGTTCCCCCTGGAACAGGTTCAGGAAATGGGCTGCGTCTCCGTGGACGTGGCCGTAGATGCACTGTTCCACCTGGTATTTTTTGCACAGCTCCGTGAACCCGGTGACTTCTTCCGGATTGTACAGGGGAGGGTAGTGGAGGGCGGCGATGAGATGCTTGGCCCCGGCTTCCCGGGCTCCCGCCAGGCTCCGTTCCAGCCGCTGGCATTCCCGGTCGTACACCAGCTGGTCGTGTTCCCCGAACCCGGGCATGCTGGGCAGGTTCCAGCCCCGGGTGCCGCACAGGGCCACGTCTCCGGTCTGGAAGAAGGTGTTGTGGAGAAAATGCACCTTGGGGGGCAGGGCGGCTTCCATTTTCTTTAAGGAATTCCACCAGTAGTCATGGTTTCCCTTGAGGATCGCCAGCTCCCCGGGCAGGGCCGCCAGAGGCCCCAGATCCTTTTCCACTGCGTCCCTCAGGTCCATGGACCAGGAAATGTCTCCCACCAGGAGTACAGTGTCTTCTTCCTTTACGGTTTCCTTCCAGTATGTGATGACTTTTTCCCGATGGCCCAGCCACTGGGCTCCAAAGACCTCCATGGGCTTGGTGGGGGGCTCTCCGGAAAAATGCAGATCCCCCATGGCATAAATTGCCATAGTTCCCACTCCTTCCTGCGTTGACTTTATGAGATGTGAAATATATAATGAATCTATTGCACAGACAAAAACCACTGTAATACTCATATGTTACTGAATCCAGAGAACTTATGCAAGGTGTTTCAGACGGGTTTTCTTTTTTAGGAGGTATGTTCATGTTCAAGGAAAAGTACGAGCCACACGAGATCGAAGCCCGGTGGCAGCAGTATTGGGAAGACAACAAGACCTACCAGGTCAGCAATGAGGATCCCCGGCCCAAATCCTATGTGCTGGAAATGTTCCCGTATCCCTCCGGGAACCTGCATATGGGCCACGTGCGGAACTATTCCATCGGGGATGTGGTGGCCCGGTTCCGGACCATGCGGGGCTTCAACGTGCTCCATCCCATCGGATTCGACTCTTTCGGCATGCCTGCAGAAAATGCCGCCATCAAACACAAGATCCCCCCTGCCAAGTGGACCATGGAAAACATTGCCAACATGACCCGGCAGCTGAAGGAACTGGGGCTGTCCTACGACTGGGATCGGAAAGTGGTCACCTGCCAGGAAGACTACTACAAATGGACCCAGTGGTTCTTTGAACTGATGTACAAACGGGGCCTGGCCGTCAAGAAGGAAGCCTCCGTCAACTGGTGCGACACCTGCGGCACCGTGCTGGCCAACGAACAGGTGGAAGACGGAAAATGCTGGCGCTGCCACCAGCCTGTGGAAAAGAAACAGCTGAGCCAGTGGTTCTTCAAGATCACCGACTACGCGGAACAGCTGCTGGACGATCTGGCCAAGCTGCCGGGCTGGCCGGACCGGGTCAAGACCATGCAGAAGAACTGGATCGGCCGCAGCGAAGGGCTGGAATTCGGGTTCGACGTGCCCAGCCTCCACAAAAAACTCATGGTGTACACCACCCGTCCGGATACCATTTACGGGGTCACTTTCGTGGTCATTCCGCCGGAACATCCCATGGTGGAAGAGCTGCTGAAGGACAACCCCAGAAAGGCGGAACTGGAAGCCTTCTGCAACAAGGTGAAGAACACTTCCGACATTGAACGGACCAGCAGCGAATCCGAAAAACTGGGCATGTACACCGGTGTGGACTGTATCCATCCCCTTACCGGCGAAAAGGTCCAGATCTGGATCACCAACTACGTGCTGGTGGATTACGGCACCGGCGCCGTCATGGGTGTGCCCACCGGGGACCATCGTGACTGGCTGTTTGCTACCAAATACGGCATCAAAAAGATCCTTACCCTGCAGCCCAAGGACAAGGAACTGAAGCTGGAAGAAATGACCGATGCCTATGAGGACAAGGACGGGGTGCTGGTGAACGCCGGTCCCTTTACGGGCATGGAAATGCACAAGGCCATGAAGGCCATTATCGACTACATGGAAGAAAAAGGCCTGGGCAAACGGCGGGTCAACTACCGTCTCCGTGACTGGCTGATCAGCCGGCAGCGGTACTGGGGCTGCCCCATCCCGGTGGTGTACTGCCCTCACTGCGGAGAAGTGCTGGTGCCGGAAAAAGACCTGCCGGTGAAGCTGCCTCTGGATGTGAAATTCGACGCCGGTGCCTCTTCTCCTCTGGCTACCAGTGAACAGTTCGTCAATTGCACCTGCCCCAAATGCGGCGGCCCGGCCAAACGGGAACTGGACACCATGGATACCTTCCTGTGCTCTTCCTGGTACTACATGCGTTACACCGATCCCCACAACGACAAGGCTCCCTTCAGCGAAGAAGCCGTGAACCACTGGATGCCGGTGGATCAGTACATCGGGGGCATCGAACACGCCATCCTGCATCTGCTGTATTCCCGGTTCTTCATGAAGGTTCTCCACGACGCCGGCCTGGTCAAGGCGGACGAACCCTTCACCAACCTGCTGACCCAGGGCATGGTGATCAAGGACGGGGCCAAGATGTCCAAGTCTCTGGGCAACGTGGTGTCTCCGGAAGAAATCGTCGGGAAGTTCGGGGCCGATACCGCCCGTCTCTTCATCATGTTCGCCGCTCCTGTGGAACGGGAACTGGAATGGAGCGACCAGGGAGTGGAAGGGTCCTTCCGGTTCCTGAACCGGGTATGGCGGATCGTGTACCATTTCAAGGATGTACTGGCCAAAAAGGCCACCTCCTATGATACCGCCCACCTGAATGAAGCGGATGAGGAACTGCGGCACATCCTCCATGTGAGCGTAAAGAAAGTCACCGAGGACATCGACCAGCGGTTCAATTTCAACACCGCCATTTCCACCCTGATGGAACTGGTGAACGCCCTGTACGCCTACCGGGAAAAAGCCGAACCGGTGAACGACGGACTGGTGTACGAAGCCATTTCCAAGCTGCTGCTGATGCTGGCGCCCTTCACGCCCCACATCACGGAAGAACTGTGGCATGACGCCATGGGCAGCGAAACCAGCATCCACAAGGAATCCTGGCCCACCTACGACCCGGAAGCCATCAAAGTGGAACAGGTGGAAGTGCTGATCCAGGTCAACGGCAAACCCAAGGCACGGATCATGGCTGCTCCGGAAATGAGCAAAGAAGATCTGGGGAACCTGGCCCTGGAACAGGCAGAAGTCAAAGCCGCCATCGGAGACAAAAAAGTGATGAAAGTCATTGCCGTCCCCGGCCGGCTGGTGAATATTGTGGCAAAATAAAAACGGCAGCTGCCGTATGGGTAAAGCTTTCACCCATGCGGCAGCTTTTTTTGCCCTTTTGCTTCTGTACTTTCCCACCTTTCTCCCATATGGTACAATAAGATATTGCCAAGGAGTGAAACCATGAACGCAAAACGACCTTTACTGACGGCGGTGGAAAACTACCGTATTCAACATGTATATCCTCTCCATACCCCCGGACACAAAGGGGGACGGGGAGCGGATCCGGTTCTGCGTCATCTGGTGGGGGATGTGGCCCTGGAGAGCGACGTGTCCCTGATGGCGGAGCTGGACGACATCCATCATCCGGAGGGATGCATCCGGGATACGGAAACCCTGGCGGCCCGTCTGTACGGTGCTGACCGGTGCTTCCTGGGGGTCAATGGCACCACCGGGGTCATCCACGGGATGCTGCTGGGGGCCCTGAAGCCCGGAGAAAAGATCCTGATTCCCCGGAACAGCCACCGGAGTGTACTGGGAGCCCTGGTACTGGGCGGATTCCATCCGGTATATCTCCAGCCGGCCTATGATCCCCAGTGGAGACTGACCCTCCAGGTGACGCCGGAACAGGTGGAGCAGGCACTGGAGCAGGATCCGGAAATCCGGGCGGTGTTCCTGACCACCCCCAACTATTTCGGCCTGGCGGCGGCGACCCGGACCATCGCGGAGATTGCCCACCGTCACGGTGCCCTGCTGCTGGTGGACGAGGCCCATGGACCTCATCTGGGGTTCACGGACCAGCTGCCTCCGGGGGCCATGGAATCAGGAGCGGATGCGGCGGCTCAGAGCACCCACAAAATCCTGGGGGCCATGACCCAGTGCAGCCTGCTCCAGGTGCGGTATGACCGGATTTCACCGGAAGCCATGGAAGGTGCCATGAGCCTGGTGACCACCACCAGTCCCAACTATCTGCTGATGGGCGCCCTGGACGCAGCCCAGGCCCAGCTGACGGAACAGGGAAAAGCCATGGGAGAGGCTTCGGTACAGGCGGCTCAGATCCTGCGCCGGGCTCTCCACAGGATTCCCGGCCTGCCGGTGCTGGAACAGGAACTGGTGGGCAAGGGAGGCGTGGCGGCACTGGATCCGGGGAAAATCACCCTGCAGGTCAGTGCCCTGGGCGTGACCGGGCCGGAAGCGGCGGATGCCCTGCGCCAGGCGGGAATCGCCGTGGAACTGGTGGACGAGGACCATGTACTGCTGCTGGTGACCTATGCGGACCTGGGACCGGAACTGGAACAGGTGGCCGGGACCCTGGTCCGGGTGCTGGAAGCCATCCGGAAACCGGAACGGGAACTGAAACCGGTGCCGCCGGTGGCGGACCTTCCGGAAATGGTGCGGCTGCCCCGGGATGCTTTTTTTGCCCGGCATGAGCCGGTGGAATTTGAACAGGCGGCGGGAAGGATTTCCGGAGAGACCATCAGCTTCTATCCTCCCGGGATCCCTCTCCTGATGCCAGGGGAACGGATCACGGAAAAACTGATCCGGTACTGCCGGGAAATGCAGAAAAAGAAACTGCTGGTCAGCGGTCCCAGGGACAGTGCGCTCCGGCAGATCGAGGTATTGCTATGAAACAAAAAGGACTTTTCATTACCCTGGAAGGGCCCGACGGAGGGGGCAAGACCACCCAGGCCCAACAGCTGGCCCGCTGGTTCCGGCTGTACGGCCGGGAAACGGTGATCACCCGGGAACCGGGGGGGACGGCTACGGCAGAAAGCATCCGGGAACTGGTGCTGGATCCGGCACTGGACCTTTCTCCGGAAACGGAGACCCTGCTCCAGCTGGCGGCCCGGGCGGACCATGTGGACCAGGTGATCCGGCCGGCCCTGGAAGCAGGCAAAGTGGTGATCTGTGACCGGTTCACCGATTCCACCATGGTGTACCAGGGCATACTCCGGGATATGGATCTGGACCAGCTGCGGAAGCTGAACGACTTTGCCACCCGGGGCCTGCGCCCGGATGTGACCCTGCTGCTGGACGGAGATCCCCGGGAACTGGTGAAGCGCCGGGAAAACCGGGGAACCGTGGATAAATTCGAACTCCAGGGGCTGGCCTACCAGGATCGGATCCGGGCGGGCTACCTCCGTCTGGCCCAGGAAGAACCGGAACGGATCCTGGTGGTGGATGCCCTCCGGGAACCGGAAGTGGTTACGGAGGAGATCATCTGCAGCCTGGAAAGATTCGTGTGACCGGCAGGAGAAGAAAGAGAACACCATGTGGGAATCCATCATCGGACATGAAACCAACAAAACCTTTCTGAAAAACATGCTTACAGGGGAGCGGCAGACACCTTCCCTGCTGTTCTGCGGGCCGGAAGGCATCGGCAAGAAAAAAATGGCCAGAGCTTTTGCCCGGAGTTTCCTGTGTCTGGAAGACCCTCTGGTTCCCTGTCACTGCCGGAGCTGCCAGGCCATGGATAACGGCAGCCATCAGGATTTCATCCAGGTGGAGCCCGGAGGCAAAAGCCGGACCATCGGGGTGGATGCCATCCATCAGCTGGCGGCCAGTGCCGCCTTGGGGCCAGTGCTGTCTCCCTTCAAAGTGTGTCTCATCGATGAGGCCCATACCATGCGGGAAGAGGCCCAGAACAGTCTGCTGAAGCTGCTGGAGGAGCCGCCGGATTACTGGCTGTTCATCCTGGTGGCGGATGACCGGGAAAAGCTGCTGCCCACCATCCGGTCCCGGGTGATGGAACTGCGGTTCGATCCGCTGTCCATGGAGGATACGGAACGGGTGCTGGAAACCATCCGGCTGCAGGAAAACGACCGGCCGGAAAGCCTGAAAGATGCGGAACTCTCCCAGGCGGAGGCCCGGTGGCGTGAGCAGCTGCCCATTCTGGCCCGGCTGGCCGGCGGATCGGCAGGCAAGGCCCTGGAGTGGTTCCGGCTGGATGCCCTGACCCTCCGGGAAGAAATCCTGGACCTTGTGGAACAGGCCGGCCGGGAGGATATCCTGGTCTATGCGGACGGGCTGCCCTGGATGCTGAAAAACGACCGGCAGGAGAGTCTGGTACTGATGGAACTGCTGCTGCTCCTGTTCCGGGACGGCCTGATCCTGGAAACCGGACTGTACCAGCCTTTATACAATGAGGATCTGCGCCAGCGGCTGGCCATGTGCTTTGCCGGCTGGACGGAAGGGATGCTCCGGAAGGGCCTGGAGCTGGAAGAAAAATGCCGCCGGGCCATCGCTTCGTTCGTAACCCGCCGGATGGCGGTGGAGGCGCTGGCCCTGGAAATCCATCAAATGCTGTAAAAAGGAGATAAATCATTGGTTACCATCGTAGGAATCCGGTTCAAACGGGCCGGTAAAATCTATTATTTTTCCCCGGGAAAGTACGACCTGGAAAAGGGCGACCATGCCATTGTGGAAACGGCCCGGGGCATTGAATACGGGGAAGTGGTGATTCCCCGGCAGGAAGTGGAGGAAAGCCAGATCGTTTCTCCGCTGAAAACGGTGATCCGCAAAGCCAACGAGGCCGATGCCCGGAAGGTGGAGGAAAATCACCGGAAGGAAAAAGAAGCCTTTGTGATCTGCGAAAAGAAAATCGCCGCCCGGAAGCTGGATATGCACCTGGTCAATGTGGAATACACCTTTGACGTGGGCAAGATCATCTTTTACTTTACCGCCGACGGACGGATCGATTTCCGGGAACTGGTGAAAGACCTGGCTGCCGTATTCCGTACCCGGATCGAGCTGCGCCAGATCGGGGTACGGGATGAAGCCAAGATGCTGGGGGGCATCGGCTGCTGCGGCCGGCCTCTGTGCTGCTCCACCTTCCTGGGGGATTTCGAACCGGTGTCCATCAAAATGGCCAAGGAACAGAACCTGTCCCTGAATCCCACCAAGATTTCCGGGATCTGCGGCCGGCTGTTGTGCTGTCTGAAATATGAAAGCGACATGTACTGCGGAAAATGCTGCAAAAAGCGGGAAAAGAAGAAAGAACAGAACCTGGTGCCCCGGCCGGGGATGAAAGTGGTGACCCCCAGCGGGGAGGGGATGGTCATGACCATCAGCCGCCGGGAACAGACGGTGACGGTGGAACTGTCCCCCGGGAACCGGGTGGTGGTCTCCTGGGATGAGATCGTGGAATCCGCCCGGACGGAGAAATAATGGAAACCACGGAACGGCTGGACTGCCTGCCGGACGGCAGGACGAAAATCTGGCAGGACAGCCGGGAATTCTGTTTCACCACGGATGCGGTGTTCCTGGCGGCGTTCCCTCATCTGGTGCGGAAGGCGAAGGTGCTGGAACTGGGCTGCGGCACCGGCGCCGTGAGCCTGCTGCTGGCCAACCGGGGGGCGGAAAAGGTGCTGGGGGTGGATGTGAATCCCCATGTGGTGGAATTGTTCCAGCGGAGCATCCGGGACAACCATCTGGAAGACCGGGTGGAAGGAAGGGTCTGTGACCTGCGGGATTTCCGGGACGGTCTGCCCTGCGATGCCCTGGACCTGGTGGCGGCCAATCCCCCTTACCGGATCGGAGGACGGCGCCGGCAGGTGGGGCAGGCGGCCTGTCACGAAGTGGGCACCACCCTGGAGGATTTCTTCGCCGCGGCAGCCTGGTCCCTGAAAACCCGGGGACGGTTCGCCCTGGTCCAGCTGCCGGAACGGTTCACCGATGCGGTGAAGCTGGGGATCCGGTATCAACTGGAACTGAAACGGCTCCAGTGGGTCCACGCCTATGTGGACCGGCCGGCCTGGATCTTCCTGGCCGAATTCGTCAAGGGAGGAAAACCGGGACTGGAAGTGCTGCCGCCTTTGTGCATGTACAATCCGGACGGTTCCTTCAGCCGGGAAACCCTGGCCTATTATGCGTTGAAAGGGGACGAAACCCATGGAAAATAAAAAAGGGACCCTGTACCTGTGCGCCACCCCCATCGGCAACCTGGAGGACATGACGCCCCGGGCGGTGCGGGTGCTCCGGGAAGCGGACCTGATCGCCGCGGAAGACACCCGGCATACCCGGCAGCTGCTGACCCATTTCGGAATCCACGGCCAGCTGATCAGCTATCATGAACACAACAAGGAAAAACAGGGGCCGGTGCTCCTGGCGGCCCTGGAAGAAGGGAAGGATATCGCCCTGGTCACCGATGCGGGATTTCCCGGGATTTCCGATCCGGGGGAAATGATCGCCCAACAGGCCATTGCCGCCGGACTGCCGGTGGTGCCGGTGCCCGGAGCCAATGCCTGTCTCACGGCCCTGGTGGCATCAGGGCTGCCCAGTACCCCGTTCTTTTTCGGGGCCTTCCTGCCCAAAAGCCGGAAAAACCGGAAAGAGAAACTGGAAGAATGGAAGAACATCCCGGCTACCCTGGTGCTCTATGAAGCACCCCACCGGATCCTGGATGTGCTCCAGGATATGGAAGAAGTGTGGGGGGAACGAAAAATGACCCTGGGGCGGGAGCTGACCAAGCTCCATGAGGAATTTTTCCGGGGAACCATTTCCACCTGCCGGCAGCATCTGCTGGAAAATCCGCCCCGGGGAGAATTTGTCCTGGTGGTGGAGCAGGGGACGGTGGAAAAACAGGAACCCCAGGGGGATCCCCTGGATGCGGTAAAGGACCTGATGGCCCGGGGCACGGACAAAAAAGAGGCCCTGGCCCAGGTGGCCAAAGCCTACAAAGTGCCCAAACGGGAGCTCTACAACCGTCTGGTGCGGGAATGAAAAAGGGGGTGCTGCACGGATTGTGCAGCATCCCCGTCAACGGTCAGCGGCCAAAGGAAGCCAGCAAAGCTGGCTTTGAACAACGGCAACCGTTCTATAAATCGTTCCCGTAGAGGCAGCAGTCCCGGCCGCCCGCCAAATCAGCGATTGTCCATGTGCTATGCGGGGCAACCGGCCTGCGCTCCCTACGGTTTATCCTGTTTAAAATCAATTGGCAAAATTGATTTCCATCGGCTCCTTTCTTATCCCATCAGCTCCCGGCAGACTGCCCGGATTTCCGGGGCAAAGATGCTGTCCCGGGGCCAGATGAAATCAAAAGGATGCACCATGGAAAAATCTTTCAGAGGCAGCAGCCGGACCCGTCCGGCTGCTGCCTCTTTTTCCACGGCGATCCGGTACAGGAAGGTGATTCCGCAGTCTTCCACCAGCAGCTGGATCAGGGCGTGCATATTGCCCACCTGGATCCGGTGGGCGAACTGGTCCAGGGTGATCCCCTGAAGGGCCAGGTTCCGTTCCAGGATATTCCGGGTGCCGGAGCCCGGTTCCCGGACCAGCAGCCGTTCTCCCAGAAGATCCCGGCACAGCCGGGGCTCCCGGGAAAACGGGTGCCGGGCGGCGCAGACCGGAACAAAGGGTTCCAGCCGGAACAGCAGATGATCATAGGAATCCGGGGGGTAGTATCCTTCCACCAGGGCGAAATCCAGTTTCCCCTGGTCCAGCTGCTGGAGCAGTTCCCGGGTGTTGCCGAAGATCAGGGTCAGTTCCACATCCGGATGGGCCTTCAGATACCGGGCAGCCGGACGGGCAATGCCGTATTCCCCAATGGTCATGGTCACGCCGAAGGTCAGCTGCCGGGTCCCCCTCTGGCAGGCTTCCATCTTCCGGGCCAGCAGGGCCTCATCGGTCTGGAGCAGCCGGGCATAAGCGGCCAGGGTCCTGCCGGCAGGGGTCAGTTCCAGCGTCCGGCCCCGGTGGCTGAAAAGGGGCAGGCCGTATTTCTTTTCCAGCCCATGGATATGATGGGAAACGGCAGGCTGGGTCAGGAACAGTTTCCGGGCCGCCTGGGTGAAGTTCATGGTTTCACAGACCGTAAGAAAAGTACGCAGCTGGGTATCCATAGGATCCTCCATAATGATATTTTATGGAATTATTATAAACCATAATTTTCTCTTTTCAAAGATACCGCTTATAATACAACAGGATGAATTACCTGAAGGAGGAATCGGAACATGGAAAAACGAGGAAAAGGAATCCTGTCCTGTCTGGCCATTGCCCTGCCGGCCTGGCTGCTGGGACAGCAGTTCCCGGTGGTGGGAGGGGCTGTCATCGCCATTCTGCTGGGGATGGTCATTACCCTGGTATGGAAGGACAAGGGGGCGGCGGCGCCGGGAATCCAGTGGACCAGCAAGATCGTGCTCCAGGCAGCGGTGGTGTTCCTGGGGTTCGGACTGGATCTCCATATGGTGGCAGCTACCGGGAAACAGTCCCTGCCCATTATCCTGTCCACCATCACCACCTCTCTGGTGCTGTCCTATGTACTCCACCGGCTGATGGCCATTCCCACGAAGATTTCCACCCTGGTGGGGGTGGGCTCCTCCATCTGCGGAGGGTCCGCCATTGCAGCAGCGGCACCGGCCATCCGGGCGGACGATGAGGAAGTGGCCCAGGCCATTTCCGTCATCTTTTTCTTCAATGTGCTGGCAGCCGTCCTGTTCCCCCTTTTGGGGACGGCCCTGGGATTCAGCACCGTCAGCGGAGAAGGTTTCGGGATCTTTGCTGGTACAGCGGTGAATGATACCTCGTCCGTAACGGCGGCTGCTGCCACCTGGGACAGCATGTGGAACCTGGGGACCGCCACCCTGGACAAGGCGGTTACGGTCAAACTCACCCGGACCCTGGCCATTATCCCCATTACCCTGGGGCTGTCCCTCCATTACGGGAAGAAAGAGGCGGCGGCCGGGAAGAAGTTCCGTCTGGCCCAGGCTGTGCCTGTGTTTGTGCTGTATTTTGTCCTGGCGTCCCTGGCCACCACCCTGGCTCTCCAGATGGGCATTTCGGCCACCCTGTTTGCTCCCATGAAGACCCTGAGCAAGTTCCTTATCGTCATGGCCATGGCAGCCATCGGACTGAACAGCAACATCGTGAAACTGATCCGCACCGGCGGCAAACCCATCCTGCTGGGTGGCTGCTGCTGGATCGGCATCACCGTGGTGAGCCTGGTGCTCCAGAAGACGCTGGGGCTGTGGTGAGGGGGGGGTGTGAAAAAATAGCTTTCACACCCCCTGTCAACGGCCAAAGGAAGGCGCTGTGAAAAAATCATCCACAGCGCCTTTATTTCGCTTGCGTCAGCTGGCTTCCATCGGCTGCTGACAAGTTGACCGTTGACAGCCCCTTTTGCTTGACTCTCCAACCGTTATAGGGTTTACTGTATAGGTGAATCTTGTTGCGGAGGAGAGTCTTTTTATGCAAATCGATGCCACCCGGGGCAGTATAGGGGAGACCATGGGGAAATTTGCCCTGCCTTATCTTTTTTCGTATTTTCTGCAGACCCTGTATGGGATGGCGGATCTGTTCATCATCGGCCAGTTCGAAGGGGCGGCCAGCATTACCGCCGTATCCATCGGCAGCCAGGTGATGCATATGGTGACGGTGATGCTGGTGGGCCTGGCCATGGGGACCACCGTGTCCATTGCCCAGGCAGTGGGCGGCGGCAAACGGGAACAGACCGCCTGGATTACCGGGAACACGGTGACTTTTTTCCTGGGATCCAGTATGGTCCTGGCGGCGGGGCTCACCTTCCTGGTCCATCCGCTGGCTGCGCTGATGCATACCCCGGCGGAAGCCGTTCCCGGCACGGTGAAGTACCTGACCCTCTGTTTCCTGGGGATCCCCTTCATTACCGCCTACAACATTATCAGTGCCATTTTCCGGGGCCTGGGGAATTCCCGGAGTCCCATGGTGTTCATTGCCATTGCCTGCGCCGCCAATATTTTGCTGGACTGCCTCTTTATGGGGGTCTTCCATATGGGGCCGGCAGGGGCTGCCCTGGGGACCACCCTGTCCCAGGCCATCAGTGTGGCCATCTCACTTTTTATGATCCGCCGGTACCGGCTGGGGATCACGCTGGCCAGGGAACAACTGAGACCCCGCTGGGAAGTGATCCGGAAGCTGCTGCGGATCGGGGTGCCCATCGCTCTCCAGGATGGATTCATCCAGGTGGCCTTCCTGGTGATCACCGTCATCGCCAATGAACGGGGAATTACCGACGCGGCGGCGGTGGGCATCGTGGAAAAGATCATCAGTTTCATCTTCCTTGTGCCCTCCTCTCTTTTGAGCACCGTATCCGCCCTGGGTGCCCAGAACATCGGGGCCCATCAGCCGGAGCGGGCCCGGGCCATCCTGGAAACGGCCCTGAAGACCGCCCTGGGGTTCGGGGTCCTGATGATCCTGCTGATGCAGCCGGCAGCACCGGCCTTTGTGGGGACCTTTACTTCGGATTCCGCCGTCATCAGCGCCGGAGCTCCGTACCTTCGGGGATATATCGTGGATGTGCTCTTTGCCGGAGTCCATTTCAGTTTCAGCGGTTATTTCTGCGCCTGGGGCCGGTCGGAATTTTCCTTTATCCACAATGTGATTTCCATTGTCCTGGCCCGGATCCCCCTGGTCTACGCAGCCAGCAAAGCGTTCCCGTATACCCTGCTGCCCATGGGCCTGGCCACCGCCTGCGGCTCCCTGGTTTCCGTACTCATCTGTATGGGGCTGTTTCGGAAGCTGAGACGGAAAAACGCCTGCACCATGCTATAATAGAATCCACAGCCAATGAAAACAAAACAGGAGGCAATGAAATACAATGCATGAGGATGCACGTTTTGCCAAACAGGTCCGGTTCATCCTGGAACTGGACAAGGAAAAGACCATTCTCCGCCAGACCCATCTCACCGGGTACCGGCGGCAGGAAAATGATGCGGAACACGCCTGGCACATGGCGGTGATGGCCTGTCTATTGAAGGAATATGCCAACGAGCCCTTTGACCTGGCCAGGACCCTTTTGATGATCCTCCTCCATGATGTGGTGGAAATCGATGCGGGAGATACCTTTGCCTATGATCCGGAAGCGGTGAAGACCCAGCGGGAACGGGAGGAAAAGGCGGCGGAGCGGATCTTTGGCCTGCTGCCGGAGGACCAGGCCCGGGAGTTCCGGGGGCTGTTCGAAGAATTTGAACAGGGGGACACCCCGGAAGCCCGGTATGCCCATGCCATGGACAATTTCCAGCCCATCCTGCTGAACGATGCCAATGACGGAAAGGACTGGCGGCTCCACCAGGTCCGCCGGCAGCAGGTGGAAAAGCGGAATGCCCGGACCCACGAAGGCAGTGAAAAGATCGGCCAGGCCGTCCAGGCCATCATCGAGCGGAATGTGGAGAAGGGGAATCTGAAGCCGTAACGGGGAGGGGATCCTGTGTTATAATAACGGCAGGATCAACGATTTTTTTCAAGGAGGCGTACCATGCTGGAAATTGGAACGGCGGCACCGGATTTCACCCTGCCGGATCAAAATGGGGAAATGCATTCTTTGTCAGACTATCGGGGACGGAAAGTGGTCCTGTATTTTTATCCCCGGGACAATACGCCCGGCTGCACCAAACAGGCCTGTGCCTTTGGAGACCTGTATCCTCAGTTCCAGGAAAAGGGAGCTGTGGTGCTGGGCGTCAGCAAGGATTCCGTGGCATCCCACAAAAAATTCGAAGAAAAATACGGGCTGCCCTTTCCCCTGCTTTCCGATCCGGAAAAAACAGTGCTCCAGGCCTATGATGTGTGGAAAGAAAAGAAACTGTACGGGAAAGTATCCATGGGTGTGGTCCGCAGTACCTATCTCATCGATGAACAGGGGATCATCGTCAAAGCCCTGGGGAAAGTAAAACCGGCGGAAAATCCCGCCCAGATGCTGGAGGCACTGGGATGAGGCTGATCATTTCTCCCGCCAAGAAAATGCGGGTGGATCTGGAATCGGGGTGCGCCTGCACCCCGCCTTTTTTTCTTCCGGAAACCCGGCAGCTGCTGTCCTGGCTCCGGAGTCTCTCCTTTGGGCAGCTCCGGACCCTGTGGGCCTGCAGCCAGTCCCTGGCGGAAGAAAACTGGGAACGGCTCCGGCAGATGGATCTGGAAAAGGCGGCAACCCCGGCTCTGCTGGCCTATGAGGGAATCCAGTACCAGTACATGGCTCCTGCGGTTTTCGAAGACGGCCAGATGGACTGGGTGGGAGAGCGGGTACGGATCCTTTCCGGTTTCTACGGAGCCCTGAGACCCTTTGACCGGGTGGTGCCCTACCGGCTGGAAATGCAGGCCAAGGGTGCCCCGGAGGGATTCCGGAACCTGTATGATTTTTGGGGAGACCGGCTGTACCGGGCCTGCAGGGATGAGGACGGGATCCTGATCAATCTGGCGTCCAAAGAATACAGCCGGGCGGTGGCCCCCTATCTCCAGCCGGAGGACCGGCTGGTGGAGGTGATCTTCGGAGAGCAGAACGGGGAACGGATTGTCCAGAAAGGGGTCTATGCCAAAATGGCCCGGGGAGAAATGGTCCGGTATCTGGCCGGAAAAGGAGCCCGCCGCCCGGAAGACATGAAAGACTTCTGCTGGAGCGGATATGTCTGGGATCCTGAACGGTCCCGGCCCGACCGGTATGTATTCCTCCGGCAGCCATCCGCCAGGGGCTGAGGCACTGTTGAAAGAGAAGAGGGAGCGCGTATGAAGAAACGATGGATTGCCATTTTCGGTCTTTGCCTGATGACTTTTACCGGCACGGCCTGTGCCCGTCCGGCCCAAAAGGAATCTGCGGAACTGGTGCAGAATCCGCCGGTCCGGGAGCCCTGCCGTCCTCAGAAAACAGAAGGGCCGGTGGGACTGGTGTGGGACTGGCAGGCTCCGGGAGAAAAAACATCCACCCTGGCCAAAGAAAAGAAACTGCCGGGAATCAATGTGCTGTCTCCCAGCTGGTTCGTGATCCGGGATACGGAAGGGAATATTGAAGTGAAAAACGCTTCGCCGGACTATGCGCCCCAGGCCCATGCCAGCGGATACAAAGTTTGGGCGCTGATCACCAACGGTTTCGATCCGGAACGGACCCATGGCCTTCTGGATAACCCGGCCGGACGGCGGAATACGGTGGAGGGAATCCTGGCCCTGGCGAAACAGTACCAGCTGGACGGGATCAACCTGGATTTCGAAAACATCCAGGCGGCGGACAGCGACCGGCTGACGGATTTTGTGGGAGAAATCGCCGGTCCCCTGCAGCAGGGAGGGTATACGGTTTCCATCGATGTGACGGTGCCTTCAGACAACGGCAACTGGTCCCGGTGTTACGACCGGAAGGCCCTGGCGGAAAAGGTGGATTATGTGATGCTCATGGCCTACGATGAACATTCCCGGCTGTCTCCCAAAGCCGGTTCCGTGGCCAGTCTGCCCTGGGTGGAGCAGGGTATCCGGAATACCCTGAAGGAAGTGCCGGCGGAAAAACTGGTGCTGGGGATGCCTCTGTACATGCGGGACTGGAAAGAAGAAAACGGCAAAGTCAGCGCCCGGACCCTGTCCATGGAAGGGGCCCGGAAGCTGATTGCGGAAAAGGGACTGGTGCCCGCCTGGCACAGTGAGGAAGCCCAGTATTATTTTGAATACCGGGAACAGGGGGTGCTCCACCGGGTGTGGCAGGAAGAGGCCCGGAGCCTGGCTCTGAAAAACGCCCTGATCAGCCGGTACAATCTGGCCGGCAGCGCCTACTGGCGGAAGGGTCTGGAAGAGCCGGAAGTGTGGGCGGCCATGGAAAAATGGCGGTGAAGACTGTTTTCTTGTTGCATAAAGATAAATAAAGATGTATAATTATCACATCTAAAACGGAATAGCCAGTATATGGGCCAAATGAGGAGGAATATTTATGAAGAAAATGAAGATGTTTGCTGGAATCCTGGCCGGCTTGATGATGTGTGTGGCGGCGGCCGGCTGCGGCGGCGGTTCCGGCACCAGCGAAAAGAAACCGGCAGAAAAGAAAGAACTGGTGGTGGGGACCAATCCGTCCTTTGCTCCCTTTGAATTCACCGACAAGAAGGACGGCAAAGTCATGGGCTTCGATATCGATCTGATCAACGCCCTGGCCAGGAAAGCCGGCTACGAAAAAGTCACCATCAAGAGCATTGCCTTCGATGGGCTGATCCCCTCCCTGGAATCCGGGAACATCGATGTGTCCATTACGGGCATGAGCATCACCGATGCCCGGAAACAGAAAGTGAATTTCACTGATCCTTATTATGAATCCGGTCTGATGGCCGTGGTGAAAAAGGACAATGAGGCCATCAAGGGCCTGGATGACCTGAAGGGCAAGACCATTGCCGTCCAACTGGGCACCACCGGGGCCAAATATGCGGAAACCATCGAAGGGGCCAAGGTCAAGACTTTCGATTCCTCCGACCTGGCCTGCCTGGAACTGAAAAACGGCGGAGCCGATGCAGTGATCAGTGACCTGCCGGTGCTCCAGTACTTCCTGAAACAGGGCGGCAGCCAGTATGCCAAGAGCGTGGGAACGCCCAAGAAGGGTGATTTCTACGGCATTGCCACCGCCAAGAAAAACAAGGACCTGTGCGACAAGCTGAACAAGGCCCTGGCAGAAATGAAGAAAGACGGAGAATACCAGAAGATCTACGACAAGTGGTTCAAGGCGGAATAAAGAAAAGGGCAGGGAAGAAATGAGAAATTCATCCCTGCCCTTTTTATCGAAAACTGGTTGTATAAACATACGTAACGCTGTATAATGATTACATTATCAAGATGGAGGGAAGATTATGAAGAAAATCTCTGCTGTAATGTGCGTACTGGCTGCTCTGATGCTGGCTGTGGCCGGCTGCGGAAGTGATACCAAACAGGCGGCCAAGGAACAGAAAGTGATCAAAGTAGGGACCGAACCCACCTTTGCTCCTTTCGAATTCCAGGAAAAAGGCTCCAAGGAATTCACCGGCTTCGATATGGATCTGGCCCGGGCTATCGGCAAGAAACTGGGCAAAAAAGTGGAAATCCAGAACATGGGCTTCGATGCTCTGATCCCGGCCCTGAATTCCGGCAACATTGATGTGGCCGCAGCCGGCATGAGCATCACCGATGAACGGAAAAAGGCCGTGACCTTCTCCGACCCCTATTATACTTCCGGTCTGGTGGTCGTGGTCACCAAAGACAACGACGGAGTAAAGAGCATCAAAGACCTGGAAGGCAAGAAGATTGCCGTACAGATCGGTACCACCGGTGCTGACAAGGCTGGCAAGGTTCCCGGCGCCAAGGTGACTTCCTTCAATACCAATGCGGAAGTTTTCCTGGAACTGGAAAACAAGGGCGTTGATGCAGTGATTATCGACAAGCCCGTGGCCCAGTACTACCTGACCAAGGAAGGCAAAGACAAGGACAAGATCGTAGGGGATACCATGGATGCGGAATCCTACGGCTTTGCCTTCAAGAAAGACAGCAAACTGGCTGCTGACTTCAACAAGGCTCTGGCTGAACTGAAAAAAGACGGTGAGTATGACAAAATCTACACCAAATGGTTCGGCAAAGATGCCAAAGCTGCCAAATAAGCAGCTTCTGCAAAAGGATGAGAATGCATGAATTTTGAAATCATGAAGGAATCCCTGCCCCTGCTGCTTGCCGGGGCAGGCATTACTGTAGAAATCACCGCGGCCAGCGTGGGTTTGGGGCTGGCCATCGGCGTAGTGGTGTCCCTGATCCGTCTCTGCGGCATCAGGGCTCTGCGCGTTTTGGGCGACATTTATGTCACCTTTCTCCGGGGGACTCCTCTCCTGGTCCAGATCTTTCTGGTGTATTTTGCCTTGCCGGCCCTGATCCATCATCGGGTGGACGCCTATGTAGCCGCCATCTCCGCCTGCTCCATCAACTCCGGGGCCTATGTGGCGGAAATCTTCCGGGGCGGCATCGAATCCATCGACAAAGGGCAGATGGAAGCCGGCCGGAGCCTGGGTATGACCTGGTGGCAGACCATGCGGCACATTATCCTGCCCCAAGCTTTCAAACGGATCATTCCGCCTCTGGGCAATGAATTCATTGCCATGCTGAAGGACTCCTCCCTGGTGTCCGTCATCGGGTTCGAAGAACTGACACGCCGGGGCCAGCTGATCATTGCCCGGACCTATGCCTCTTTTGAAATCTGGCTCAGCGTGGCCATCATCTACCTGGTCATGACATTTGCCGTGGCCCGTTTGGTAGGCGTCCTGGAAAGGCGGTACAAGAAAGATGAACAGTGAAATGATTAAAGTGGAGGGCCTCCGGAAAAGTTATGGAGACAACGAGGTGCTCAAAGGCATCGACGTGACCATTGCCGAACAGGAAGTGGTGGTGGTCATCGGTCCCAGCGGCGGCGGGAAAAGTACCTTCCTCCGGTGCCTGAACTATCTGGAGGTGCCCACAGCCGGTACCATTACCTTTGACGGGATCCCTCTCAACGGGGAAGCCAACATCAACGAAGTCCGGAAAGAAGTGGGGATGGTGTTCCAGCGGTTCAACCTGTTTCCCCATATGACCGTCATGGACAACCTGATCCTGGCTCCCATGATCGTCCGTCATGAAAAGAAGGAAGAAGCAGTGGAAAAGGCCAAGCTGTACCTGGACAAGGTGGGCCTGCTGAACAAGGCGGATGCCTATCCCGGCAGCCTGTCCGGCGGTCAGCAGCAGCGGGTGGCCATTGCCCGTGCCCTGTGCATGAAACCCAAGGCCATGCTCTTTGACGAACCCACTTCCGCTCTGGATCCGGAAATGATCAACGAAGTGCTGGACGTTATGAAGAATCTGGCCCAGGAAGGGATGACCATGGTGGTAGTAACCCACGAAATGGGCTTTGCCCGGGAAGTGGGGGACCGGATCCTGTTCCTGGACGGCGGGAAGATCCTGGAACAGGGAGATCCTACGGAATTCTTCGCCCATCCCAAAAACGAACGGGCCCAGAATTTCCTGTCCAAGATTCTGTAAGGAAAAGAGGCTGCTGCGTATGGACGGCAGTCTTTTTTCAAAATTAGTTACAAATTTTTAAGATTCTTTGCAGGGATTTCTGCTGAGTTGTAGAATATGTATAATAACAACGATGGGAAATGTCCCATTGGTGAGGAGGTAGTTACTATGGCAGTAAAAGTTCGTGGTAAAAACATCGAGGTAACCCAGGCATTAAAAGACTATGTGGAAAAACGTGTCCAGACCATCACCAAACAGTTCAAGACGGTAGGTGAGATCACCGCGGTCATGCGGGTGGAAAAAGGCAACCATACGGTTGAAATTACGGTCCCGGCCAGCGGCATCGTGCTGAGAGCCCAGGAAACTTCTGATAATATGTATGCATCCATCGATCAGTGCGTGGAAAAGATCGAACGGCAGATCCACAAATACAAGACCCGCCTGATGAAACGGAAATACAGCAATTTCAAGGATGCGGCACCGGCTCCGCTGCCGGAAGACAGTGAAGAAGTTCCGGAAGAAACCGGAGAATTCACCGTAGCCCGTACCAAGAATTACGCCATGCGGCCCATGGGTGTCCAGGAAGCCATCATGCAGATGAACATGCTGAACCATGACTTCTTCGTATTCTTCAATGCGGAAACGGAAAAGATTGCCATTGTATACCGGAGAAAGAGCGGGGACTATGGCCTGATCAATCCGGAACTGGCCTGAGGATTTTCCCCAAGACGGTCTTAACCGGAAATTCAAGAAATTTTTACAAAGAGCCGGGGCATTTGCCCCGACTCTTTTTGACTTTCATATACGCATTTGCTACAATTAAAAAATGGATTCATAGTGCTAGTTTTGCGCCTGGAGCGCTTAGAGAACTGAGGAGTGATATACTTGCTGGAAAACCTGATGAAACTGGTCTTTGGGGACCCCAATAAGAAAGAACTGAAGGTCTGCCAGGGCTATGTGGATAAGATCAACGCACTGGAACCGGAAATATCCGGGCTCAGTGATGCCCGTCTGTGCGCCAAGACCCAGGAATTCCGGCTGCGGCTTACCAAGGGGGAAACCCTGGATGATCTGCTGCCGGAAGCCTTTGCGGTGGTGCGGGAAGCTTCCCGCCGGGTGCTGGGGCTGCGCCATTTCGATGTACAGCTGATCGGGGGATGCATCCTCCACCGGGGCAACATTGCGGAAATGCGTACCGGTGAAGGGAAGACCCTGGTGGCCACCCTGCCGGCCTACCTGAACGCCCTGGAAGGGAAAGGGGTCCATGTGGTCACCGTCAACGACTACCTGGCCCGCCGGGACAGCGAGGACATGGGTCGGGTCTACCGGTTCCTGGGCATGAGCGTGGGACTGATCGTCCATGACATGGATTTTCCGGCCCGGAAGGCAGCTTATGCGGCAGACATCACCTACGGGACCAACAATGAATTCGGGTTCGACTACCTCCGGGACAACATGGTAGTGTCTCTGGACCAGATGGTCCAGCGGCCCCTCCACTACGCCATCGTGGACGAAGTGGACTCCATCCTGATCGATGAAGCCCGTACCCCTCTGATCATTTCCGGGCCCGGGGAAAAATCCACGGACCTGTACAACATCATGGCTGATGTGGTGAAGAACTTCAAGGAAAAAGAAGACTACACCGTGGATGAAAAACTCAAGACCGTGGCTCCCACGGAAGCGGGCATCGCCAAAGCGGAAAAACTCCTGGGCGTGAAGAACATGTACGATCCGGAAAACGGCACGGACCTGTCCCATCAGCTGATGGAAGCCCTGAAGGCCAAGGCACTGATGATCCGGGACCGGGATTATGTGGTGAAGGACGGGGAAGTCATCATCGTGGACGAATTCACCGGCCGTCTCATGTATGGCCGCCGGTATTCCGAAGGGTTGCACCAGGCCATCGAAGCCAAGGAACATGTGAAGGTGGAACGGGAAAGCCAGACCCTGGCTACCATTACCTTCCAGAACTACTTCCGGATGTACGACAAACTCTCCGGCATGACCGGTACCGCCAAGACGGAAGAACAGGAATTCCAGAAAATCTACGGGCTCAGCGTTTACGTGGTGCCCACCAACAAACCCAATATCCGGATCGACTACCCGGATGTGATCTACAAGACCAAGAAGGCCAAGTACCGGGCCGTGGTGAAGGCCATCGAGGAACTCCATTCCGTGGGACGGCCGGTGCTGGTGGGGACCACCTCCATCGCCCAGAGCGAAGAGCTCTCCGCCATGCTGAAGAAAAAAGGCATCCAGCACAATGTGCTGAACGCCAAGTATCATGAAAAAGAAGCCGAGATCGTGGCCGATGCCGGTCAGATGGGGGCGGTGACCATTGCCACCAACATGGCCGGCCGTGGTACGGACATTACCCTGGGAGAAGGGGTGGCCGAACTGGGCGGTCTCCACATCATCGGTACGGAACGGCACGAATCCCGCCGGATCGACAACCAGCTCCGGGGCCGCTGCGCCCGGCAGGGGGATCCGGGTTCCACCCGTTTCTACCTGTCCCTGGAAGATGATCTGATGCGGCTGTTCGGGTCTGACAACATTTCCGGCATCATGGACAAGCTGGGAATGGACGAAGATGAACCCATCGAACACCGGCTGGTGACCCGGTCCATCGAAAATGCCCAGAAGAAAGTGGAAAGCCGGAACTTCGATATCCGGAAACACGTGCTGGAATATGACGATGTGATGAACGAACAACGGGAAGTGATCTACGACCAGCGCCGGAAGATCCTGGAAAAGGCAGACCTGAAGGAAACGGTCCTGGGCATGGCGGACCACATTGTGGACCGGACCATGGACATGTACGCTCCCAAGGAAGCCTACAGCGAAGACTGGGATATCCCGTCCCTGATCAAGTACGCGGAAGAATTCTATGCGCCCCAGGGCAGCCTGAAGGCGGATGAACTGGCCAATATGAGCCGGGAAGAACTGGAGGAACATCTCCACAGCCTGGCCCACAGCTATTATGATGAACGGGAAGCCGCCATCACCGCTCCCATTATGCGGGAACTGGAAAACCTGGTGATGCTGAAAGTGGTGGATACCCACTGGATGGAACACCTGGACGCCATGGATGCGCTGCGGGAAGGGATCGGTCTCCGGGCCTACGGCCAGCGGGATCCTCTGGTGGAATACAAGTTCGAAGCCTACGATATGTTCGAAGGCATGAAGGAAGCCATTGTGGACGATGTGGTCCGGTACATGTACCGGGTGAACGTGGTGACCCAGCCCACGGTGGAAGACCACCTGTCCAACGCTTCCGTGAACAATCCCAATGTGGACGGCACTGCGGAAGGAGCCCAGGCTCCGGCGGAAGTCCACGGACCGGAAGGGGCTCCCCGGAAATAAGTGAGCTCCGGGGCAGCAGGTCCCGAAGCGGAAACGGCAGGAGCTGCAAAACGGATGAACCAAACGGAGCTGGGGAAACCCGGCTTCGTTTTTCCCATTTTACATTTCGAAAAGAAAGGGCTGGAAAATCTTGTTACTGGAAGAATTGAAACCGGCAATCACCCAACTGAAGGATAAACTGGAAGAACTGAAAGGCGGCCTGAAAATCGCCCAGAAGGAAGAACGGATCGAAGACCTGGAGCACCAGATGGCGGCTCCCGGATTCTGGGATGATCCGGACAAGGCCCAGACCGTGGCCCAGGAAGCCAACAACCTGAAAACGGAAGTGGAAACCTACCATGGTCTGGCTGCCAAGCTGGACGATGTGGAGACCCTGTGGGAAATGGCCATGGAGGAAAAGGATGACAGCCTCCAGGGCGAAATCGAGGAAGAAGTGGAAAACGCCCGGAAAACCCTGGCGGATCTGGAACTGGGCATGCTCCTCAGCGACCAGTACGATGCCAACAATGCCATCCTGACCCTCCATGCCGGCGCCGGCGGTACGGAAGCCCAGGACTGGACCAACATGCTGCTGCGGATGTACACCCGGTACGCCGAACAGAAGGGTTTCACTGTGGAGCTGCTGGATGTGCTCCCCGGGGAAGAAGCCGGGATCAAGAGTGCCACCCTGACCGTCCAGGGCCACAATGCCTATGGCTACCTGAAAAGCGAGAAGGGGGTCCACCGGCTGGTACGGATCTCTCCCTTTGACGCCAACGCCCGGCGGCACACCTCCTTTGCCGCTGTGGATGTGATGCCGGAACTGGATGAAACGGTGGAAGTGAACCTGAACATGGATGATGTGCGGGTGGATTATTACCGGGCCAGCGGTGCCGGCGGACAGCACGTCAACAAAACGTCCTCCGCCGTCCGGATGACCCATATCCCCACGGGAATCGTGGTCCAGTGCCAGAACGAACGGAGCCAGCTCCAGAACAAGGAACGCTGCCTGGCCCTGCTCCGTGCCAAACTGTATGAATACGAAAAGGCCATCCAGGATAAAAAAATCAGTGAACTGGCCGGGGATTACCAGGCCATCGAATGGGGCAGTCAGATCCGCTCCTACGTGTTCCAGCCCTACACCATGGTGAAGGACCATCGGACCGGGGCCGAAACCGGGAACATCCAGGCTGTGATGGACGGGGATCTGGACCCCTTTGTGGAAGCCTACCTGCGCAGCCTGAAGCACTGATTGCAAACGGAGTGACACCATGAAAACCTATCAGAAACTATTCCTGGCCCTGGTGGGCCTGGGCCTGGCCGCCTCTTTGTGCCTGAACTGGCAGCGGATCCAGGTGGAACGGGCCAACAAGACCATCGAAACCGTCATGGAATACAACAGCCTGGTGCGGATGGCCCAGGAGGAAGGGGTTCCCAAGGAACAGGTGTTCCGGGAATTCCGGGAAAGAGGGGTTACCACCCTGACGGTGTTTGACACCAGCCTGGACAAACTGGCCCAGAAAGGGTCCGTCAACGTACTGACCGGGGCCCAGCTGCTGGAACTGGCCCGGGTGCAGCAGCTCCGGCCGGAATGGCAGGCCATTGTGGACAATCCGGACTTTATGGTGGATGCCCTGTACATTTCCGCCGGGACCAGTGAACGGGCCCTGAAAGAAGCGGAAGAGGACATCCGGCTCCGGTTCGGGAAGGAACGGATCGTGGAACTGAGTGCGTCCCCTCTGATCCTCCGGTTCGACGGGGACACCATCATCAGCAAGAATCCCATTGCCGGGGATGAACGGGGTGTACGGGAAATGGACCTGGGGCCCTCTACGGACGAGCTCCAGGATGTGACGAAGAACGGCTTCATGGTGGCCATCCGTCCCACCAACTACTGTGAACGGTACACCGCTTCCGCCGCCAGCGAAGAAGAACAGATCAATGCCTTCTTCCGCCGGCTGGATGAAAGCGGAGCCAATGTGAGCCTGATCATCGGCAGCGGCAAGCAGATGCTGGGGAACAACAAGTATCTGTCTCTGGTGGCCCGGAATCTGCTCCAGCGGCACATTACCCTGGGCATGGTGGAAGGGGTCACCCAGCTCCAGTTCGTCAAACTGGAAGGGATGACGGAACTGGCCAGACTGGCCAATTACCAGGTGGCCCGGACCTATGTGATCGCCGATGCGGAACAGCGGAAAATGCAGGTGTTCGATGCCTTCCGCCGCTGGTCCCTGGCGGACGAGGAACGGAACATCCGGGTGAACTACATCAAGACCTTCCTGACGCCCCGGGACAACAAGACCCTGCTCCAGACCAATCTGGACTATGTGGACCGGGTGACCCGGGATGTGGCCGGCAAGGGCTTTGCCAAGGGTCCGGCGGATATCTACAAAGTGTACCAGCCCAGCCGGCTCTGGTATGTGCCCATAGCCTTCTCCCTGGCCGCTGCCTGGTGTCTGTATTTCCTGCTGCTGGGGGTGCTGCCTGAAAAGCACTATCCCAAAGCCGTGGGGATCTTCGGGGTGCTGGTGACAGGGGCTCTCTTTGCCGGTCCTCTGGGCCTTCTGGCCCGGCAGGGCGTGGCTTTCGGAGCGGCTGTGATCTTCCCGGTACTTTCCATGCACCGGATGATGTATGTGTGGCGGAAGAAAGGATCCCAGGGAAGCCTGTTCACGCTGGCCCTGCGGACCTGTCTCCACCTTTTTGAAACCATCGTCCTGTCTCTCATCGGGGCAGCCATGGTGGGAGGCATCCTCAGCGATACCCGGTTCCTGCTGGAAATGGATATTTACCGGGGGGTGAAGGCGACCTTCATGCTGCCGGTGCTGCTGACCCTGCTGCTGTTCCTGCGGACCCACGGTCTGTGGCAGCAGGGAGAAGACTGGCGGAAACCCTTCCGCCGGGTCATCGGTTTCCTGGACCGGCCTCTCAATCTGAAAGCCCTGTTCATCCTGGGGGTTTTCGCTTTTGTGGCCTGGGTGTTCATCGGACGCAGCGGCCATACGGCCGGGGTTCCGGTGCCGGCCTTCGAACAGAAGCTGCGGTTCTTCCTGGAAGAGACCATGTGGGCCCGGCCCAGGGAAAAGGAATTCATGATCGGCCATCCGGCTTTCTTCCTGGCTGCCTGGGCTGCCTGGAAGAAACTGCCCACCTGGTTCTACGGGCTCTGCGTCACCGGGGCCGCCATCGGACAGGGCAGTGCCGTCCAGACCTTTGCCCATATGCGTTCTCCCATCCTGATGAGCTATGTACGGGCTCTGGACGGATATGCAGTGGGCCTGGTGCTGGGGCTGGTTGCCTTGGGCATTTTTGCCCTGGCCTACCCCCATACGGCGGCGTTTTATGAAAAGAGGAGGAATCCCCGTGGGTAAAATCCTGATTTCCGGCTATTACGGTTTTTCCAATGCCGGGGACGAGGCCATGCTCACGGCCATTGTGACCAGTTTGAAACAGCAGGATCCCCAGGTGGAACTGACGGTGCTGTCCGGCCATCCGGAAATCACCGCCCGGCTCCATCCGGTGAAGGCGGTCCACCGGTTCGACGTGCCTGGTATCATCCGGGCCATGGCCGGAACGGACCTGCTGCTGTCCGGAGGCGGAAGTCTGCTCCAGAACGTGACCAGCCGGCTCAGTCTCTACTACTATCTTTCCATTATCGGGCTTGCGGCTTTTATGGGGAAGAAAATCATGCTCTTTGCTCAGGGCATCGGTCCCATCCGGGGCTGGTTCAGCCGCCGTCTCACCCGGCTGGTGTGTCGGCAGGCAGATCTGATCACGGTCCGGGACGATGGTTCCCTGGATGATCTGAAATCCATGGGCTTCGCTTCTGACTCCATCCACGTCACCAGCGACGCGGTCTTCTCCCTGCCGGAAGGCAGGAAAGAAGAAGGTGTCCGGCTGCTGGAAAAAATGGGGGTGGATCCTTCCCGGCCGGTGGTGGGCTTTGCCCTCCGTCACTGGAAAGGGGAAAAACGGTTCATCCGGGAATTTGCCCGGACGGCGGACCGGCTGAAAGAACAGTTCCAGGCCCAGATCGTTTTTGTGCCCCTCCAGTTTCCCGCTGATGGGGAACTGTCCGCCCAGGTGGCGGAGACCATGGAAAACCGGCAGGATGTGTTCATCCTGGATCAGAAGTTTTCCACCCAGGAATACCAGGACCTGATCAGCAGCTTCCATCTGCTGATCGGTATGCGTCTCCATGCTCTGGTGTTTGCGGCCATCAATGATGTGCCTTTCATGGCCATTTCCTATGATCCCAAAGTGGACCGGTTCGTGGATGGGATGAAAGGGACGGTGGTCAATACCATTGGCCGGATCACGGCAGAAGAACTGACGGCCATGGCCGAAAAACTCTGGAATTCCGATGGGAAACAGGGCCGGGAACAGATCCGTGCCCTCCGGGAAGAAGCCAGAGCCAATATAGGAAGGGCCCTGGCCCTTGCGGCCCGCTGACAGCTGTTCACGGGCCTTTTTTGGGCCAGTTTTCTTCAAGACAACAAGACAGGAGGAAATCCATGCTGGAAATGCGTCATGCAGGCAAGGTCTATCCTGGCGGGGCTGTGGCCCTGGAGGATATCAATGTACATATCAGTCCGGGAGAATTCGTTTTCCTGGTGGGTCCCAGCGGGGCCGGAAAATCCACCTTCATCCGGCTGATTTCCCGGGAAATCGAACCCACTTCCGGTCAGATCCTGGTGGACGGAGTGGATGTGATGAAACTGAAACGGGGGGATATTCCCTATCTCCGGCGGCAGCTGGGCATTGTGTTCCAGGATTTCCGGCTGCTCAACGACCGGACCGCTTACGAAAACGTGGCCTTTGCCATGCAGGTGATCGAAGCCCCCAGCCACAAGATCCGCCAGCGGGTCAATGAAGTGCTGGACCTGGTGGGTCTGAAGGGCCGGGGAAACAACTATCCCGGCGAAATGAGCGGGGGCGAACAGCAGCGGGTGGCCATTGCCCGGGCCATCGTCAATGATCCTCTTCTGGTGATCGCCGATGAACCCACCGGCAACCTGGACCCGGAGACCAGCAAGGAAATCATGGAAATCTTCAGTGAAATCAACAGTCGGGGGACTACCATCATCATGGCCACCCATGACAAGACCATGGTGGACTATATGCAGAAACGGGTCATCGCCCTGGAAAACGGGCGGCTGGTCCGGGATGACCGCAAAGGAGTTTACGGGTATGAAGTTTAGTACAAAATGGTATTACATCAAAGAGACCTTTACCTCTCTGAAGCGGAATTCCCTCATGAGCATCGCTTCCATCAGCACTGTGGCTCTGTCCATCCTGGTGCTGGGCATGTTCCTCACCATGGTATTGAATGTGAACAACCTGGCCAGCCATCTGGAAAACCAGGTCCAGGTCACCATCTACATGGAGGACAGTGCATCGGCAGAGCAGCTGAAGCAGATGGAAAAGGTGCTCCGGAGCACCCCCGGGATCGTGAAAGTGACCCCCCGGACCAAGGAGCAGGCCCTGGCAGATTTCAAGAAGCGGCTGGGGGAACAGCAGAAGCTGCTGGCTGCCCTGGGGGAGGACAATCCCTTCCCGGCGTCTTTTGAAATCCAGGTGGACAATCCGGAACGGATTCCCCAACTGGTTCCCCAGTTCCAGCAGATGCCCGGGGTGGAAACGGCCAAGTTCGGCCAGGAAGTGGTGGAACATCTGTTCCAGCTCACCCGGGTGCTGCGGATCGGCGGAGTGCTGCTGATCATCCTGCTGGCCATTGCCACCCTGTTCATCATTTCCAACACCATCCGGATTACGGTCTTTGCCCGGCGCCGGGAAGTGAACATCATGAAATACGTGGGAGCCACCGACTGGTTCATCCGCTGGCCGTTCCTGCTGGAAGGGATGATCATGGGATTTGTGGGAGCCCTGATCGCCTCCGTGGCCCTGTACAAAGGCTACAATGCCATCCAGGCCAAGATCTACGGGACCCTGGCTTTCTTCCCCATGCTGCCCAGCTGGCCCACCATGGGCTGGCTCTGCGGGGGCCTTGTCTGTGTGGGGACCCTGATCGGGGCCCTGGGCAGCAGCATTTCCCTGCGGAAATTCCTGGATGTGTAGGAGGCGGTGGGGATGAAGAAATGCGCAGCCCTGGTGGCCGCCCTCCTGTTGGGGACCCAGCTGTCCGCTTCCGTAAGCTGGGCGGAAACCATTGAGGAAAAACGGGCCCAGCTGGATGAAATCCAGCAGAAACTGGGAGAGAAGGATGCCCAGCTGGAAGACAAGAAAAAAGAGATCAGCAACGCCATGGAACGGCTGATCCTGACCCAGGAGGAGCTGGCGGAAGCCAAGCGGAAGCTGGCGGCCATCGAATCCAGGCAGCAGGCCCTGTCCATTAAGATCCGTCAGAATGAAGCGGCCCTGGCGGCCAAACAGAAAGAATATGACAAGAGCCGGTCCGTGTACAAGAAGCGGCTTCGGGACATTTACGAAAACGGTCAGGTGAATTACCTGGACGTACTGCTGGGGGCGGCGGATTTCCGGGATTTTTCTTCCCGGATGTACCTGCTCCAGCGGGTGATCCGCCGGGATTTCGCCCTGATCGACCGGTTGGAAGAACAGCGGGAGGCCCTGCTGCAGCAGAAAGCGGAACTGGACGATATCCGGAAGCAGCTGGCAGCTGCCCATGCGGAAAGCCAGAAGGAAAAGGAAATCGTGGCCCAGAAAACCGTGGAACGGCAGAAGCTGTACGAACAGGCTCTGGCGGAAAAAGCCCAGCTGGATGCGGAGTATGAAGAACTCCAGCGGAACAGCCAGGAAATCACCGCCATGATCCAGCGGATGGAACAGGAAGGTCGGATGATGCCCCAGGCCGGGGGCACCGGTCAGCTGGCCTGGCCGGTGAACGGGGAGATCACTTCTCCCTTTGGCTGGCGGGTCCATCCCATCTGGGGGACCCAGATTTTCCATGCCGGTCTGGATATCGGCGCCGATTACGGGGATCCGGTCCACGCAGCCGACAGCGGCACCGTGGTGTTTGCCGGCTGGATGGGAGGCTACGGCAACGCGGTGATGATCGACCACGGGGGCGGTATGGTGACCCTGTACGGTCACAATTCCTCCATTACCGTAGGAGAAGGGGAACAGGTGAGCAAGGGGCAGACCATTGCCCTGGCCGGCAGCACCGGCAATTCCACCGGACCCCACTGCCATTTCGAAGTCCGTATCCACGGGGAAGTGGTGAGCCCCCTCCAGTATCTGCCGTAAGAGTGCAGAGTGAAGAGAGGTACGAACCGCAGAGGCGGCAGGAACGGCCGCAGCCATCGTCGAAGAATTTCTTCATTCAGTGGCAAACGCCCGGCGTTTGCCTTCCAGTGACCAGCGACCAGTGACAGGGATGCTGCCGGGCAGCGTCCCACAGAGGCAAACTATGTTCAAAAAGAGATTTTCCATTCCCCAGATGCTGGGGGTATTCTTCCTGTCCCTGGGTGTTTTCAGCGGCGGGACATATTATCTGATGAAAAACTGGATCGGAGACCCGGGAGCCCTTTTCCAGATCGTCCGGACCATGCACCTGATCCAGGAACATTATGTGGGGGAAACCAATCGGAAAGCCATTTATGATGGCGCGCTCAAAGGCATGGTGGGGGTCCTGAACGACCCCTATTCCACCTACCTGGACAACCAGGATTTCCAGGCCCTCTCCACCATGACGGAAGGTCATTTTGGCGGCGTGGGCATGGTGATGGGACAGAAAAAGGACGGCCAGTTTGTGGTGGTGGCGCCCATTGAGGACACTCCTGCCTACAAAGCCGGCATCAAAGCCGGAGATATCCTGCTGAAGATCGACGGGGAAGACCTGAACGGCCAGAACCTGAACCAGGTGGTGAAGAAGATCCGGGGCCGGGATGGTTCCCAGGTGACCCTGACCCTGAAACGGGGCAGTGAGGAACCCAGGGATATTGCCGTCACCCGCAGCGACATCAAGCTGAAAAGCGTGTACAGCCGCATGGAAGACGGGGGCATCGGCTATATCCGGATCACCAATTTCAACGAAGACACGGCCAGGGACTTCGGGGACAGTCTCCAGGATCTCCGGGACAAGGGCATGAAGGCCCTGGTGCTGGATCTCCGGGACAATCCCGGGGGGCTTCTGGAAAGCGGCGTAGGGGTGGCCCGGTACCTGGTGCCCAAAGGTCCCATCGTTTCCGTCACGGACAAGGACGGGAACACCCAGACGGAATCTTCCAGCCTGGAAACGGTGGATTTCCCTCTGGCGGTGCTGGTGAACCATGGTACGGCCAGTGCGGCGGAAATCGTATCCGGAGCCATCCAGGATACCGGTTCCGGAAAACTCTTCGGGGTGAAGACCTATGGCAAGGGAGTGGTCCAGAACATCTTCCTCCTGAGCAACAAAACGGCCGTAAAGCTTACCGTAGCCCGGTATTCCACTCCCAGCGGCCGGAGCATCGACAAGGTGGGCATCACCCCTGACCAGGCGGTGGAAGCCACTGACGAAGAAGGATCCAACCAGCTGCAGGCGGCGGAAGAGTACCTCCGTCAGCAGCTCCAACAGTAAGGGCAAGGAGCGTGGATTATGGAAATCATCAATAGCCTGACCAGTCAGATTGCAGTCTGGAAGAATTTTCTCACCGGTGCCGCAGGGAATCTGCCCCCTGTACCTCTCCTGAAAACAGGGGCTGAAGTCCTGCTGGGACTTCTGGTCCTGCTGCTGATCGCCTACAGGTTCCGCACCCACCAGGTGCGCCGGGAACGGAAGATCCGCTACCGGATTGCCCGGATGATCGCCCATCTGTGCGACACTTATGACAGTCTGGAAGATGTGGACTGGAAAAAACAGAAGGTGTACCGGTACCATTTTGTGAATGGTGACCTGGAAATCCAGGAACGGGATATCGAAGGGGTGGGGGACCTGATCGGCCCTCTCCATCCCAGTGATGCCCTGAAATATACGGAAGACTATCTGAAAGGGGCCATCGAAAAGGCCATGAAGACCTGCTGCCCGGTGGAATTCACCGCCCGGGAAAAAGGTGCGGACGGCACGTTCCACTGGAAATCCTTCCTGTTCCAGGGGGTAAAGAATGACAAAATCCACAGCCGCAGCTGCCTGCTGCTGAAACGGGATGTGGACGACAGCCGCAGTGCGGAAATGGAAAAAAGGGCCCAGCTGAGCCTGGACATGAACGCGGCCCGGGAAGCCGCCCAGGCCAAAAATGAATTCCTCAACCGGTTCAGCCAGGATACCCGGGAAGCCCTCCGGGACATTATGGGAAACCTGGGACTGACCCGGGACGAAATGGATCCGGACCGGCGCCGGGAATATCTGGACGAAAGCCAGCAGGAAACCCGGTACCTGATGTCCATGATCGAGGATGTAAAGGAACTGTCCGATATCGAAAACGGGAACCTGGAAATCCGCAGCGAAGAATTTAATGTGGATGAAACCCTGGAAAAACTCAACCAGCTGTTCCGGAAAGAAGCGGAAAAACGGGGGATTGCCTACAGCTGTACGGTGGAACCCCTGCTGTATCCCAACCTGATCGGGGATGAACAGCGGCTGGAACAGGTGCTGCTGAATCTGCTGACCCACGCACTGCTGTTTACGGACCGGGGACAGAAAGTCCTCTGTGCCGTCCGGGAGCAGCTGGTGAAGAACAAAAAGGTGTCCCTGGAGTTCACCGTGCTCTGTGCTGGCATGAAGGTGCCCCAGGAAATGGTGGAAAAAGCCTTCCTGCCCTTTGAACTGACCCGTCAGGTGGGCAGCGCCAAAGTCCACGGAGGCCTGGGCCTTGTGGTGACCCAGCGTCTGGTGACCCTGCTGGGAGGCCAGATCCGGGCGGACAATGCGGAAGGCAGGGGCGTACGGTACATCATCGAACTGCCCTTTGATTTTGCCAGCAGCGTGAAATAACGAAAGGAAGAAAAATCAGGATGCTTCATATCGGATGTCATTTATCCTCCAGCAAAGGGTTTGCCGCCATGGGGAAGACGGCCCTTTCCATCGGAGCGGATACCTTTGCTTTCTTCACCCGGAATCCCCGGGGAAGCAAAGCCAGGGAAACGGATCCCAGAGACGTGGAAAAATTCCAGGCCCTGTGGGAAACCGACCGGGCCATTCCACTGGTGGCCCATGCCCCCTATACCCTGAACCCGGCTTCCACCAAAGAGGATGTGCGGACCTTTGCCCGGGAGACCATCGCCGATGATCTCCGGAAAATGGAAATGGTGCCGGGGAATTACTACAACATGCACCCGGGGAACCACCTGGGGCAGGGGTCGGAAACCGGCATCAGCCTGATTGCCCAGTGCCTGAACGCCGTGCTGGATCCGGCCCTGTCCACCACCCTGCTCCTGGAAACCATGGCGGGGAAAGGGACGGAAGTGGGCCGGACTTTTGGCGAGCTCCGGGCCATCATCGACCGGCTGGATCATCCGGAAAAAGTGGGGGTCTGCCTGGACACCTGCCATGTGTGGGATGGCGGCTATGACATCGGATCCGACCTGAACGGGGTACTGGAGGAATTTGACCGGACCCTGGGCCTGGACCGGCTGAAGGCCATCCATCTCAACGACAGCAAAAATCCCCTGGGAGCCCACAAGGACCGGCATGAAAAGCTGGGCCAGGGCTGCATCGGGCTGGAAACCCTGAAAAACGTGGTGAACCATCCGGCGCTCCGAGACCTGCCCTTTATCCTGGAAACCCCCAATGACCTGACCGGGTACCAGGAAGAAATCGCCCTGATGCGCCAGGCCCGGGAAGAAGGGGAGAAAGCATGAAACTCTTTGCCATGCTGGAAAAAAGTCCCATGACCCTGCTGGCCCTGGCCGGAGTGTTCCTGATCCTGGCTTTCCTGCTGCGGACCCGGAAAGTGAAGCTCACCACCCATCAGGCCACCTGCTGCGGACTGCTCCTGGCCCTGACCCTGGTGCTGAGCCTTCTGCCCCTGTACCGGATGCCCTATGGAGGCACCATCACCCTGGGAGGCATGCTGCCCATCATGCTCATTGCCTTCGCCTACGGGCCGGAAGTGGGGATCATGGCCGGGTTTGTGTACGGGCTCCTGAACCTGCTGCTGAATCCCTATATCCTCCAGCCGGTCCAGGTGCTGTTCGATTATCCGTTGCCCTTCATGGCCCTGGGGCTCTGCGGATTCTTTCCCCGTCATCCCTATCTGGGCATGGCGGTGGGCGTGGCCGTCCGGTACCTGTTTCATTTCATTTCCGGGGTGGCATTTTTTGCCAGCTACGCACCGGCCGGCATGTCCCCGGCAGTGTATTCCCTGGTGGCCAACGGAACCTACCTGATCCCGGATCTGGTGATCTGCCTGGTGCTGTACCGTCTGCTGCCCATGGAACGGTTCCGGCAGATGATGTAAAATAAGGCTTGCAAAAATATTTCTCTGTGGTATAATATTTGAGTAACCAAAGTAGAGGCCACCTGCTTCTCACCTTGCGGCAATGCTCGACAGGGTCAGTGATAGAGATTTGCGACGGGTGGACTTTGGTTCGCCCGTTTTATTTTTATCGTCTGTTTAACCTATTGGAGGTGAACGTCATAGCAAAAGATGAACTGCGGATCAATGAAGCCATCCGCGCAAGAGAAGTTCGTGTCAACTCTGCGGACGGGGAACAGTTTGGTATCATGTCCCTGCACGATGCCCTGCACCTGGCCGAAGAAAAACACCTGGACCTGGTGGAAATCGCTCCCAAAGCCAAACCTCCGGTCTGCCGGATCATGGATTACGGCAAGTATCTCTATGAACAGCAGAAAAGAGAGAAAGAAGCGCGGAAGCGTCAGAGAACCATCGATGTGAAGGAAGTCAAACTCCGGATCCGCATCGAAGACCACGATTTCGAAGTCAAGACCAAGAATGCCATCCGCTTCTTACAGGGCGGTGACAAGGTAAAAGTGACCATCATGTTCCGGGGACGGGAAATGACCCATCCGGAACTGGGCGAACAATTACTGAATAGAATGGCTGACCAACTGCAGGAGATTGCCACTGTGGAAAGAAAGCCGAAACTGGAAGGACGCAACATGATCATGATCGTTGCTCCCAAAAGTTCCAAATAACAAGGAGGATGTCCAATCATGCCGAAAATGAAAACCCGCAGATCCGCTGCTAAACGCTTCAAAGCCACCGCTTCCGGTGAATTCAAACGTGGCAAAGCTTTCCGGAGCCATATCCTGGAACACAAATCTCCTACCCGTAAGAGAAACCTGCGTAAAGCTGCTCTGGTCCACAAGACTGACCACGAACGCGTGGCCAAGATGCTGCCTTACGCATAATTCCACTGCAAGCGAGATTTTTGAGATTCCAAGGAGGAAACAACAATGGCAAGAATTAAAGTCGGCGTAACTGCCCATAGACGTCATAAACACATTCTGAAGCTGGCCAAAGGCTACAGAGGTTCCAAGAGCAAGCTGTTCAAAAAAGCCAATGAAACCGTCATGAAGGCTCTGATGTATGCCCGTCGTGACAGAAGAGCCAAGAAACGTGAATTCCGTCAGCTGTGGATCGCCCGGATCAACGCTGCTACCCGGGCCAACGGCCTGAGCTACAGCCGTTTCATCTGCGGCCTGACCAAAGCCGGCGTTGTGCTGGACCGGAAAGTCCTGGCCGACATGGCTGTGAACGATGCCGCTGCTTTCGCCAAACTGGTGGAAACTGCCAAGGCTGCTCTGTAAGAGAGACAAAAGCTGTCTGCGTATCTGCGCAGGCAGCTTTTTTTGTACGGAAGCAGGGAACCACTGGTGGTGGAGAAGAAATCTGGAAATAAAAACGATTGAATACTATATGGCTCTTCCCTATCGGCTGGAAATTCTCCCGGATCCGGATGAGGGAGGATACGTGGCCCGTTATCCGGATCTGCCCGGATGTATTACCGTTGGGTGTTCCATGGAAGAGACTGCAAAAAATGCAGAAGATGCGAAAAAGGAATGGCTGACAGCTGCACTGGAAAGCGGAGTGGAGATTGCAGAACCAGCATCCCCAAACGGATATTCCGGGCAGTTCAAGCTGCGGATTCCCAAAAGTCTGCACCGACGGCTGGCTGAACACTCCAAGGAAGAAGGGGGCAGCATGAATCAGTATTGTGTATACCTGTTATCTGGAAATGATGCACTGGAGAGTACAGAGTGAAGAATACCCGCTCTTGCACCAAACTGTAAAGTATGTTATAATGCCAACGTGCCGAAAGGGCATAATCTTCAAACCTTGGCGCTGCTGCGCGACACTCCGACGCCAGCTGCAGCCACGGGCTTTTCTATGACCAAGGAGGAAAAGAACAATGTTAACGCCTGCAAGAAAGAAAGAACTCATCGAAACCTACCGCATCAACGAACAGGACACCGGGTCCCCTGAAGTACAGATTGCCATCCTGACCGAACGGATCAGCTATCTGACCGAACACCTGAAAGCCAACAAAAAGGACCATCATTCCCGTCGCGGCCTGCTGAAAATGGTTGGTCAGCGCCGTGGCCTGCTGAACTACCTGATGAAGAAAAACATCGAACGGTACAGAAGCATCGTGGAAAGACTGGGCCTGCGGAAATAATTCCCAAAGCCAGGAAGACTGTTCTCGCAAAGAGGGCAGTCTTTTTTTTGCAAAAAGGAAACCGTCGCCCGGGTTCCTTTCTGAGGCCAGAGACCAGTGACCAGGGACCATTGACGGGGATGGGAAAATCATTTCCCATCCCCAAATTTTCTCCTTGACATTTTCTTCACTATACAGTATACTAATCAAGTCGGCAGCGCCTGAGGGTGCTGACAGACAACGGCCCAGTAGTTCAGTTGGTTAGAATGCCGCCCTGTCACGGCGGAGATCGT
>ERZ506793.132-NODE-132-length-35669-cov-20.7546_pt1 | contig 35669 bp, 31 predicted proteins | sample MGYA00512571_ERZ506793 | MGnify/ENA metagenome assembly ERZ506793
GGCGCTGTGAAAAAATCATCCACAGCGCCTTTATTTCGCTTGCGTCAGCTGGCTTCCATCGGCTAGTGACTAGAGACTAGTGACTAGTGACGGGGTGTGAAAAAGCATTTTTTCACACCCCCTTTTTTACCTCCCCATCATCCGCAGGAACTCCGCTTCGTCCAGGATGGTCACACCCAGGCTCTGGGCTTTGGTGTATTTGCTGCCCGGGTCGGCGCCGGCCACCACATAGTCGGTCTTTTTGCTCACGCTGCCGGTGACCTTGGCTCCCACTTCCTGGGCCATGGTTTTGGCAGTGGCCCGGTCCAGGGTGGGCAGGGTGCCGGTGAACACCAGGGTCTTCCCATAGAAGGGATGGTTCTCGTCCTGGGCCGGTCCGGAGGTCATCTCCATGTTCAGCCCCAGTTCCTTCAGCCGTTCCACATAGGCCTGGTTCATGGGATCGGCAAACCAGGTGACCACGCTTTCCGCAATCACCGGCCCGATGTCCGGTGTCTGGGCCAGGTCTTCCTGGTCAGAGGCCATGAGCTTGTCCATGGTTCCGTATTTCCGGGCCAGGGTATGGGCCACCTTGGCCCCCACATGGCGGATTCCCAGGGCAAACAGCAGCTTGTCCAGGCTCTGGTTTTTGCTGGCTGCAATGGCACTCACCAGGTTGTCCGCGCTTTTCGGCCCCATCCGGTCCAGGGTCTCCACCTGTTCCCGGGTCAGCAGGTACAGGTCCCCCGGGTCCTTCACCAGTCCGGCGGCGGTAAGCTGGGCCAGCACGCTGGGCCCGCAGCCGTCGATGTTCATGGCGTCCCGGCTGGTGAAATGGATCAATCCTTCCCGTCCCAGAGCCGGGCAGTGGGGATTGGTGCAGCGCCAGGCCGCCTCCCCGGCTTTCCGTTCCACCTTCCAGCCGCATTCCGGGCAGGTTTCCGGCATGTGGAATTCCTTTTCTTCCCCGGTACGCTTTTCCGGCACCACCCGGAGCACTTCCGGGATGATTTCCGCAGCCTTGTTGATGATTACATGGTCCCCGATCCGGATGTCCCGTTCCCTGATGAAATCTTCGTTGTGGAGGGTGGCCCGGCTGATGGTGCTGCCGGAGAGCCGCACCGGCCGGAGCACTGCAGTAGGGGTCAGCACCCCGGTGCGTCCCACCTGGATCACTATGTCTTCCAGCAGGGTCTCCGCCTGTTCCGGCGGGAACTTATAAGCCATGGCCCAGCGGGGATCTTTGCCGGTGGCTCCCAGGATGTTCTGCTGCCACACGTCGTTCACCTTCACCACCACCCCATCGGTATCGTAGCCCAGGACGCCCCGGCGCTCTCCATGCTTTTTGATCAGTTCATTGGCTTCCTGGATGGTGTCCACCAGAGTCCGTCCTTCGGTGGTGGTGAACCCGTACTGCTGGAGCATATCCATGGAAGCGTTGTGGGTGGGCAGGTTGCCGGCTCCCACCCCCACTCCATAGGCAAAGAAGGCCAGGGACCGCCGGGCGGTGACCCGGGGATCCAGCTGGCGCAGAGAACCGGCCGCCGCATTCCGGCAGTTGGCGAATTCCTGCTCCCCGGCTTCCTGCCGTTCCTCATTCAGCTTCACGAAAGCCTGCCGGGGCATGTACACTTCTCCCCGCACATCCAGCAGTTCCGGGATTTCCATCCCCGGAATGGGCTTCAGCACTTTGGGGATGTTGGCGATGGTCCGGACGTTTTCCGTGACATTTTCTCCCACCACCCCGTCCCCCCGGGTGGCAGCCCGGACGAACCGGCCGTTTTCGTAGATGATGCTGCAGGCCAGCCCGTCAATCTTGGGCTCCACCACATACTGGACTTTGACATCCTGAGGCAACCCTTCATGGACCCTCCGGTCGAATTCTTCCATCTCTTCCGGGGAAAAGGCGTTGGCCAGGCTCAACAGAGGCGTCATATGCCGGACTTCCGTGAACCCGGGCTTGGCATAGCCCCCCACGTGCTGGCTGGGAGAATCCGGCGTCACCAGTTCCGGATACTGGGCCTCCAGGGCCTTCAGTTCCCGCATCATGGCGTCGTATTCCGCATCGGTGATCAGGGGATTGTCCTGGACGTAATACAGATAGGAATTTTTCTTCATGACAGCCCGCAGCTCGTCGATCCGGGCTGCCGCCGCCTCTTTCGTCATTTCACTCATACCGCACCGCTCCTCAGATCTTCTCCAGGATCTTGTACTTGGTGGCCAGCTGTTTGATACCGCTGCCCGGAAAGGCCACGGTCACCAGCTGTCCTTCGCTGCCGTCGGGACGGGCCTCGATGATGGTCCCCGTACCGAACTTCTTGTGCCGGCATTTGTCCCCGGGACGGAATTCCGGCACCGCTCCTCCTTCCGGCACGAACCGGCTCCGGGGAGCCGGCGTATCCAGGATGCTGCCGCCCCGGCTCCGGGCAATGGTCCGCAGGCTGGCATGGGTACCGGTGCTGCCCTGATGGCCCCGCTGGCCCCCGTATCCCCCATAGGTGCTCCGGCGCACTGCCACGTTTTCGATCAGGTTCCGGGGAATCTCCTCCAGGAACCGGGAAGGCGGGTACATGACTACATGGCCGTACACCATCCGGCTCCGGCAGCTGGTAAGATACAGCTGTTTCTTGGCCCGGGTGATTCCCACATAGCACAGCCGCCGTTCCTCTTCCAGCTTGTCCTCGTCTTCCAGGCTCCGCTGGCTGGGGAACAGACCATCCTCCATGCCCCCGATGAACACCACCGGGAATTCCAGTCCCTTGGCGGAATGGAGGGTCATCAGGGTGACGGAATCCTGGGTCAGCTTGGCGTCATCGATGTCCGCCACCAGGGCCACATGGTTCAGGAAGTCTTCCAGGGTCTTGTTGTTTTCCTCCCCGGGATCCTTGGCGAATTCGTCGGCAATCCGGAGGAATTCGTTCAGGTTGTCCAGCCGGCTCTTGCTCTGGTCGGATCCTTCCAGACGGAGGGCTTCCAGGTAACCGGATTTTTCCAATACCTGCTCCATCAGGTCCTTCACCGGCAGGGTATCCTTCACCCGGGCCAGTTCCTGGATCATGTCACTGAAGGCCTGGATCTTGGGGAAGGCCCGGCCCAGCAGTTCCCGGGCCTGGACGGTCTGGAGCACTTCCGGCAGGGTCATGCCGCTGTCTTCCAGCAGGGTCCGGACCTTGGCCACCGTGGCTGCCCCGATGCCCCGCTTGGGTTCATTGATGATCCGTTCCAGCCCCTGGATATCCCGTTCGTTGGACAGGAAACGGAGGTAGCTCAGGGTGTCCTTCACTTCCTTCCGGTCGTAGAACTTCAGGCTTCCCACCATTACATAGGGGACCCCGTTGTTGATCAGGTTTTCTTCGAACATCCGGCTCTGGGCATTGGTCCGGTACAGGATGGCCATATCCCCCAGTTTGGTTCCTTCCCGCTGGAGCTTCCGGATCTGGCCCACCACGAATTCCGCCTCTTCCCGGTCGTCCCGGGCCTGGTAATAGGCAATGGGCTGGCCGTTGCCGTTTTCCGTCCACAGGTTCTTGGGACGGCGGGCGGCGTTGTGTTTGATCACCTCATTGGCCGCATCCAGGATCACCTGGGTGGACCGGTAGTTCTGTTCCAGTTTGAAGATCCGGGCCTGAGGGTAGTCCTTTTCGAAATCCAGGATGTTGCTGATGTCCGCCCCCCGCCAGCCGTAGATGCTCTGGTCGATATCCCCCACGGCGCACAGGTTGTTTTCCGGTGCGGAGAGCAGCTTGGCCAGCAGGTACTGGACATGGTTGGTGTCCTGATATTCATCGATGAGCACGTAGTGGAACTTGTTCTGGTACTTTTCCCGGACTACCGGTACGGTCTGGAGCAGTTTCACCGTCAGCAGCAGCAGGTCATCGAAATCCACCGCATTGCTCTGGACCAGGTGCTTCTGGTATTCGGCATAGATCTCCGCCACCTTTTTGGCGTGATAGTCCTCCGCCTGCCGGGCAAAGGCTGCCGCGTCCACCTGGGCGTTCTTGGCGTTGGAGATGGTGGCCAGGAGCCCCGGAAGAGGATAGAATTTTTCGTCCAGGTTCAGTTTTTTCAGGGCTTCCTTCAGCACATTCTTGCAGTCGGAGGGATCATAGATGGAAAAAGAAGTGGTGTATCCGGGCAGTGCATTGATATCCCGGCGGAGCAGCTGGTTGCAGAATCCGTGGAAGGTGTACAGCCACACATCCTTGGCGGAAGGCCCCACCAGGGCATCCACCCGCTGACGCATTTCCTTGGCCGCCTTGTTGGTGAAGGTGATGGCCAGGATGTTCCAGGGCTTGACCCCTTTTTCCAGGAGATAGGCGATTTTGGTGGTCAGGGCCTTGGTCTTGCCGCTGCCGGCCCCGGCCAAAATTAAAATAGGCCCGGCAATCTGACGGACTGCCTCAGCCTGCTGTTCATTCAATGAAGCTAAAAGGTCTCTCATTTTTTCCTCGATTCTATGTTTTATTCCCTAATATTCTAACAGATTCGGTGTTTTTTTGCTATAATAGAAGAATCCTTCAATTGAACCTGTTTGAGAAAGGAAGTTATCAATGGAACAATTCTGCGAAAAAGTTTTCCACCTGAAGGAAAACCACACCACCATGCGGACGGAAATCATCGCCGGGATCACCACCTTCATGACCATGGCCTACATCCTGATCGTGAACCCCTCCATCCTGAGCGCCACCGGCATGGACAAAGGGGCCCTGCTGACGGTCACCGCCATTGCCTCCGCCCTGGGGACCTTCTTCATGGCAGCCTTTGCCAACTACCCCTTCGCCCTGGGACCGGGAATGGGGCTCAATGCCTACTTTGCCTACACAGTCTGCCTCCAGATGGGGAACACCTGGGAAATGGCCCTGTCCGCCGTGCTGGTGGAAGGGATTATCTTCATCATCCTGTCCCTGACCTCCATCCGGGAAGCCATCTTCAACGCCATCCCCATGACCCTGAAACAGGCCATTTCCGTGGGGATCGGTCTGTTCATCGCCTTCATCGGCCTGCTGAACGCCCGGATCATCGTGGCCAACCCGGCCACCAAGGTATCCCTGTATTCCTTCACCAAATCCGTGGCGGACGGCACCTTCCACAGTGTGGGGATCACCGTGCTGATTGCCCTGGCCGGGATCCTGCTCTCTGCTTTCCTGATCATCAAAAACGTCCGGGGGAACATCCTGTTCGGCATCCTGGGCACCTGGATCCTGGGGATGATCTGCGAAGCCACCGGGCTCTACGTGCCCAATCCGGAACTGGGCACCTTCAGCGTGTTCCCCAACCTGTCCGGGGGACTGGCTTCCTTTGCTCCCATTAATCCGGCGCCCCTGTTCCTCCAGCTGGACTTCTCCCATGTGCTGAGCCTGAACTTCTTCGCCGTGATTTTCGCCTTCCTGTTCGTGGATACCTTCGATACCCTGGGGACCCTGATCGGGGTGGCCGCAAAAAGTGACATGCTGGATGAAGAAGGCCACCTGCCCCGGATCAAGGGAGCCCTCATGGCCGACGCCTGCGCCACCTGCACCGGGGCCCTGTTGGGTACCAGCACCGTGACCACCTTTGTGGAAAGCGCTTCCGGGGTATCCGAAGGAGGCCGCACCGGGCTCACTGCCATTACCGTGTCCGTGCTGTTCCTGCTGTCCCTGTTCTTCTCCCCCTTCTTTATGGCCATCCCCTCCTTCGCCACCGCTCCGGCCCTGGTGATCGTAGGCTTCCTGATGTTCTCTTCCGTGACCAAGATCGACATGGGCGACCTGAGCGAAGCCATCCCGGCCTACATCGCCATCATCGCCATGCCTTTCGCCTACAGCATCTCCGAAGGGATCTCCTTCGGGGTCATCACCTACGTGATCCTGAACCTGCTCACCGGCCACAAAGACAAGATCAGCGGCCTGATGTACGTGCTGGCCATCCTGTTTGTGCTGAAATATGTGTTGTTGTAAGAGGTAAATCAAAGGGGCTGTGAAAAAATGATTCTTCATTTTTTCACAGCCCCTTTTTTATTCCTTCTCCTCCGGCTGGGGCGCCAGCATGATCCGGATGATCTCCTTGTCGGTTTCCTTCATCCCTTCCCGGCCCAGCTGGCTTACGTTCCGGATGGTGGCTTCCACCCCGTTGTTCACGATTCCGTCCCCGCTCTTGAACTCGTTGCCGCTTTTGTACATGGCATAGCCCAGGAGCCCGGCTTCCACGCTGGAAGCGATCTTGGCGGCGCAAGAAGCCTTGGCCCCGTCGCAAATGATCCCGGACACAATGGCCAGGGAATTCACCAGGGTATGGGAAATGGCTTCATACCCTTCCCCGTGGAGATAGGCGATGCCGCAGCCAGCGGCGCACCCGGCGCTGACCGCCCCGCAGTAAGCGGACAGCCGGCCGATGCCGGTCTTTTCGTGGATGGCGATCAGGTTGGACAGCACCAGGGCCCGGTACAGCTTTTCCTTGTCCACATTCAGTTCCTTGGCATATTCGATGACAGGCACCGATACGGTGATTCCCTGGTTGCCGCTGCCGGAATTGATCACCACCGGCAGTTCGCAGCCGTTCATCCGGGCATCGGACCCGGCCGCCGCCTTGGCCACTGCCCGGTTCTTGATGTTGCTGCCGTAGGTCCGCAGCAGCACGGACCCGATGTTGGCCCCGTAGTTCCCCAGCAGCCCCTCTTCGGAAATGGCACTGTTGCACTGGATCTGGGGATCCAGCATGGGTTTCACGTCTTCCACATCGCAGGTGTTGGCGAACTCCAGGATGTCCCGGATGTTCAACAGGTTCTTGTCCGCCAGGCCCACTTCTTTGGTTTCATCCTGGCAACCGGCGCCCCCGTCCTTTTTGGCTTCATAAACCGTTTCCCCGTCCTTCTGGATCAGCACGATATTGGTATGGTACTGGGCGATCCGTACCAGGGAGGAATGGTCCCCTTTCAGGAGCTTCACGATAATGTCGAAGATCAGCCCGTTGTCCACCGCTTCCACCTGGATGGGCACGTTTTTCAGGAATTCCTTCATGGCCTGCTTCTGTTCCGGGGTCACCTCCGCAATGACTTCCAGCTGCTTCTCCGATTTGCCCCCTACGATGCCGGCGGCTGCCGCAGCCTGGATGCCTTTCAGCCCGTCGGTATTGGGCACCACCACGCTCTTCACGTTCTTGATGATATTGCCGCTGACCCCGATTTCCACCTTATCCGGCAGTGTACCCAGGATTTCCCGTGCCTTGGCCGCTGCATAAGCGATGGCGATGGGTTCGGTGCAGCCCATGGCTGGCACCAGTTCTTCCTTCAGGATCTGTACATAGGTTCCATATTTTTTATCGGTCTTCTCCATTTTTTCCGCTCCTCTTTTCTTATTTCCGGTTGAAGGTCAGCCGCATCTGATGCCACACCACGTCCCCATGGGTGGAATCGGAGATGCCTTCATCCACGAATCCGAACTTAGCGTAATAGTGGACCAGACGGTCCTTACAGGTCAGGACCACTCCTTTCCGGCCTTCTTTCCGGGCCGCATCGATAAAGTGCTCCAGGACGGTACCGGCCAGTCCCTGTTTCCGACGGGCAGGATCCGTGTCCACCCCGAAGATCATCTGCCAGGCCCCGTCTTCCTGATGCATGTCCGCTTTTTCATACATTTCGTCCGTCAGGTCCGGCTGATCCGTCACCAGGCCGTTTACAAAGGAGACCAACTGTTCCCCGTCCCACATCAGGAAAAAGTGGTTGGGATAAGCCTTCACCCGCTCCTCGATGGATTCCCGGGTAGCCGCTTCTGCCTGAGGGAAGCAGACGGCTTCCAGATGGGCAATGGCGTCCACGTCCTGGTTTTTTGCACAACGGATTTCCATATCAGTTTTCCTCCTCTTGCTGGTTTCTGTTTTTGTTCTGGAGAATCTCCACAATGGTTTTCTCCGTTCCGTCCCCCGGATTTCAGCGTACAGCGGGTCGCTGTCCCGGAGAGCCAGGTACTGTTTCAGGTCAGCATGGCTGGCCAGGATATCCACGAAATCGATCTCCGCGCCGGCGGCGGCCAGCTGGTTCAGGGCATAGAGAGTGTCAGGGCAGCAGTGGCTGCCGATTACTTTGATCTGCATAATGATCGCTCCTTTATTGTACACTATTGAACAGGGATTCTTCCAGTCATTCTTTGGTTCCGCAGCCACAGCCCCCGATCTGGGCGGCAATTGCAGCTTTTTCCGGATCGGTTTTCCGCTCGGATTTCTTGTCCATCCAGCCTTTGCCTTCCACCATCCGGCTGATCATCATGGAAGCCACCGTATCCCCGGAAGAGTTCAGGCAGGTGCCCATGGGAAGAACAGCATCCGGCCCAGGTGCCCGGTGAGGCCAATTACGACATCCGGATGTATATGGACATCCTGGACGAGGAGAACATCCAGATCTGCCAGCACACCTACACCGGCCGGATCACCCATTACGGGGCCCTGACCAATAAGGATCTGGCCCAGAAGCTCACCATCTCCAAAGAAGACATCCGCCTGCTGAAGCTGTACAATCTGTTTGTGGTGTTGTAAAAAAGAGGCTGTGAAAAAATGATTTCTCATTTTTTCACAGCCTCTTTTACTCTATTCTATTTGGTGCGGCTGACAGGGCTTGAACCTGCACGTCATGGACACCAGATCCTAAATCTGGCGCGTCTGCCAATTCCGCCACAGCCGCATTTGGGTATAAAAAATGGTGATCCACCCGGGACTCGAACCCGGGACACCCTGATTAAAAGTCAGGTGCTCTACCAACTGAGCTAGTGAATCACTTGGCTGGGGCAGCTGGACTCGAACCAACGCATGCGGGAGTCAAAGTCCCGTGCCTTACCGACTTGGCTATGCCCCAAAAAGGTAAAAAAAAATATGGGGTGGATAGTGGGGATCGAACCCACGCGTGCCGGAGCCACAATCCGGTGTGTTAACCGCTTCACCATATCCACCATATTTTCTTTAGTGCCGCCATCCGACGACTCACTTATTCTAGCATGGAGAGGCGGAAAGTGTCAATAGCTTTTTTCCACTTTCCGCAGATTTTTTTTAGTCGATCCCGGCGAGACTCCGATGGGCCAGGCCCACTCCCAGTTCGTTCAGGTTCAGGACCCCTACGCTCATGTACACGGCCACACAGAGATGTTCCCCATACCGGGCCACCCCGATCTTGCCCCCCACATTGAACCCGATGGCTTTTTCCATCATCTGTTCCAGGGCTTCATGGGCCGCGCCGGCCACGGTGCCGGCTCCCACATGGGTATCGGTGACGATGTTCTGCCGCTCGGCTGCCACCACCGCCCGTTCCACGATTTTTTTGATGGAAGGCAGAAACTCCCCGCCGAAATCCACCGCCGCTGCCCGGAACCCCTGTTCCCGCAGCTGTTCCTTCAGCCGGTCTTCCTCTTCCCGGGTGGCCGTCAGGGCCATCCGCAAAGCCGCCCGTCCCACATCGATGCTTGCAATGGGTCTGTTCATGGTACCACATCCCTTTCTGCCCAGAATACAAGTACCCCTATTATACCAAGATTCCCTTGTCAGGGAAAGCCGGGACTGGTAGAATGAGGGGATAACAAAGGAGGAATACCCCATGTCCGTCATTATGGCAGAAGAACTCCGTGCCGGCCTGATCCTGGGCGACCGGGACAATGACCAGTACCTGTACATGCCCGGAAGCGAAATCGGCAGCGACGACCCTGTATGCATCTTCGAAGAACACGGGAACAAAACCGATCTGCACCTGGCCGAAGCCGTGGAACTGGCCAAACGCCTGACCCTGAAGCCCACGGAGCACCCGGTATATGGAAAAAGGGCCTATTGAAAAAGGGGGCTGTTGCGTATGCAACAGCCTCCTTTTATCTTTCCTCCAACCGCTCCCGGATTGCTTCCAGGAATTCCTCACTGTTGACCTTCTTTTTGTCCGGCAGGGTGGATACGGCCACCAGATCCCCGGTCATGATTCCTTCTTCCAGGGTCTGGATGGTAGCTTTTTCCAGCCGGTCCGCAAAGTCTGCCAGATCCGTGAGCCCATCCAGCTGGCCCCGTTTCCGCAGGGCTCCCGTCCAGGCAAACAGGGTGGCCACCGGGTTGGTGGAGGTCTTTTCCCCTTTCAGATACCGGTAGTAATGGCGCTGTACCGTGCCATGGGCCGCTTCGTATTCATAGCAGCCGTCCGGAGACACCAGCACGGAAGTCATCATGGCCAGGCTGCCAAAAGCGGTGGCCATCATGTCGCTCATCACATCCCCGTCATAGTTCTTGCACGCCCAGATCATGCCTCCTTTGGAGCGGACCACCCTGGCCACCACATCATCGATCAGGGTGTAGAAATATTCGATACCGGCGGCTTCGAATTTTTCTTTGTAATCAGCGTCATAAATGGCCTGGAAAATATCCTTGAACCGATGGTCATAAATCTTGGACACCGTATCCTTGGTGGCAAACCACAGATCTTCCTTCTGTTCCAGGGCATAGTTGAAGCAGGACCGGGCAAAATTGCTGATGGATTTGTCCGTGTTGTAGACCCCCTGGACAATCCCTGCATCCTGGAAGTCCATAATGGTCCGGCGGGTTTCCTTCCCGTCCGCCCCGGTGACCACCAGTTCCGCCTTGGCCGGCCCCTCCACCCGGATTTCCGTGTTCTTGTAGATGTCCCCATAAGCGTGCCGGGCAATGGTAATGGGCTTTTCCCAGGTGGGGATCAGGGGCCGGATGCCCTTCACCATAATGGGTTTCCGGAACACCGTTCCATCCAGGATGGCCCGGATGGTACCATTGGGGCTGGCCCACATTTTCTTCAGGTTGTATTCCTTCACCCGGGCTGCATTGGCCGTAATGGTAGCGCATTTCACCGCCACCCCGTATTTTTTCGTTGCCAGGGCCGAATCGATGGTCACCTGGTCGTCTGTATCATCCCGGTGCTTCATCCCCAGGTCGTAATATTCCGTTTTCAGGTCCACATAGGGAAGGATCAGGATATCCTTGATCATCTTCCACAGGATCCGGGTCATTTCATCCCCGTCCATTTCCACCAGCGGGGTTTTCATTTGGATTTTATCAGCCATGGGAACACTCCTTTCCAACTGCAAAACAAGCACATCCATATCTGTCCTTATGATACCACAGTCAGGAAAAAAGGAAACATACAAAAAATCCGAGGGCAGGTATCGGATAAATTTATGGGTGGGGAATTCAGTGGTCAGGTGGGCATCTGCTCCCCAACCGTAGGGGGCGCAGGCCCGGCGCCCCGCCAGCCTGGTTGCGTGCCTCCTACAGTTTATGCTGTTTCAAATTCAATTTGCAAAAATTGATTTCCATCAGCTGCTGACCGTTGACCGTTGACAGCTGACAAAAAAAGGGACTGTTGCTCATGCAACAGCCTCTTTTTCTTATCCTTTGAACGCATCCGTCAGCGGCGGTACGATCTGTTTCTTCCGGGACAGCACCTTGGGCAGATGGTAATGCCCGTCGGCTTCGGCTTTGCCGAAGGCCTTGTCCAGGATGTCCTGGTTCTTCCCGGCCCACAGCAGTTCGGTGACTTCGTCCATGATGTCGGTGACCATCAGCAGGCTGGTGTCGGCTTCCCCGCCATCCACCATGGCCTGGAGGGCTTTCTGGAGTTCCGGCCATTTGGCTTTGGCGGCTTCCCCGTTCATCACGTTCACCTGGGCCACAGTGACTTTCCCCTGGGGGAAGTCGAATTCTTTCATATCCCCATGGCAGATTTCTTCAGCGGTCATGGAGTTGATGGCGGAACCGGCCTGGAGCATTTCCAGGGCATAGGCCTGAGGATCAGCGATGCCGGCGATCTTGGCCAGGGCACCAGCAGCTTCCTTGTCCTTTTCCGTAGTGGTGGGGGACTTGAAGTACAGGGTGTCGGAGCTGATGGCGGAGAACAGCAGCCCGGCGATTTCTTTGGGCAGGGTCAGGTTGTTTTCCACAGCCACATTGTACAGGATGGTGGCAGTGCAGCCCACCGGCTGCATCCGGACAAACAGCGGGTTGGAAGTGACGATGCCGCCCAGCCGGTGATGGTCGATGATTTCCACCAGATCCGCCTTGTCCAGCCCGTCCACAGCCTGGCTCATTTCATTGTGGTCCACCAGGATGATCTTCTGCCCTTCTTCCACCTTTTCCACCAGTGCAGGAGCGTCCACTTTCCAGTAATCCAGCACGAACCGGGTTTCCGGATTCACGTTGCCAGCCCGGCAGGCAGTGACTTTTTCCCCCAGCTGGGTCTTGATCCAGGTGTAGCTCAGGGCAGAGCAGATAGAGTCCGTATCCGGGTTCTTGTGCCCGGTGATGATGATGTTTTCCATAAAAGCATCTCCTTGTATTTTACTGTTAACCAATATATTATAGCACAGTTTTGAAAGCCCATGGAAGCCAAACGCCATGGGCTTTTGGCATTGAAAGGAACCCGCAAGCCGGGTTCCCTCCAATGGCTTCAACCTTCAGCCTTCTGACTCCCGACTGGTACCGCAAACCTCCCCATCAGCCTTCTGGCCTGATGGTACCCATCCATGGCGGCGCTCATGATGCCTCCGGCGTAGCCGGCCCCTTCTCCAGTGGGATACAGCCCCCGGCAGTTCACCGACTGGCCATCCTCTCCCCGGAGGATCCGCACCGGAGCCGAAGTCCGGGTCTCCACCCCGATCATCAGCCCCCGGGTGCTGAACCCGGGCAGCTTCCGTTCAAAATCCACCAGCCCGTGCTCCAGGGATTCCGTCACGAAATCCGGCAGGATCTTCCGCAGGTCCGCCGGCACCAGCCCCGGCCGGTAACTGGGACGGAAGCCCACCTTCAAATCCGGCGCCGTTTTCTCCACAAAGCTCCGGCTGCTCTGGGCCGGTGCCCGGTAATCCCGGCTCACCTGCCAGGCCAGATGCTCATACTTCCGCTGGAATTCCATGCCCCCCAGCGGTCCCGCCGGGAAATCCCCCGGGTCCACACTCACCACCAGGGCGCTGTTGGCCAGGCCCGTATCCCGTTTGAAGGGGCTCATGCCGTTGACCACCAGGCCTCCCTGTTCCGAAGCGGAAGCCACCACCTGGCCCCCGGGGCACATGCAGAAGGAATACACCGCCCGTCCGGTTTCCTTGTCGTGGAAGATCAAAGCGTAATCCGCCGCTCCCAGTTTGGGATGGTTGGCGAACTTCCCGTACTGGGCCTGGTTAATCAGAGCCTGTTCATGCTCAATCCGCACCCCCACTGCAAAGGCCTTGGCCTCCAGATGGACGGACCGTTTCAGCAGGGTCTCATAGGTATCCCGGGCGCTGTGGCCGCAGGCCAGGATCACTCCGTTGGTTTCCAGCCACTCCCGGCCATTCAGTTCCACCGCCGTCAGCCCCCGCTCCGGATCCACCCGGAAATCCGTCACCTGGGTCTCGTACCGGATCTCGCCACCAGCCTTTTTGATCCGGCTGATCAGCCCGGTGACCATGAGCCGCAGTTTATCCGTGCCCACATGAGGTTTCTGTTCCGTCAAAATTTCTTCCGGAGCCCCGGCTTCCACAAAGGTCCGGAGCAGATGGCCCATAATGGGGTCGTTGACCCGGGTGGTCAGCTTCCCGTCGGAAAAGGTCCCGGCGCCACCGGCTCCGAACTGCACATTGCTCACCGGATCCAGTTTCCCGGTTTTCCAGAAGGTTTCCACGTCCTTCACCCGGTGCTGCAGGTCCCGGCCCCGTTCCACCACCAGAGGTGCGTACCCCTGCCGGGCCAGTTCCAGGGCCGCCACAAGGCCCGCCGGTCCCAGGCCGATTACCACCGGCCGTCCCATGAGTTTTTCCGTTCCCAGCACCGGCGCTGGTTCCGGTTTTTCCTGCCACAGGCTCACCTGGGGATCCCGGAGCAGCCGGTCCAGCACCCCGGCCGCTGCTTCCACCCGGGCCCGCACATGGTACACCAGGCAGATGCTGCTTTTCCGCCGGGCATCCACCGCCTTCCGGACCACCTGGACCTGCCGGATGGCCCGGGGGGCCAGATGGTACTTCTTCCCGATGATCTGTTCCAGGGTATGGCTGCTGTCCAGCCCCACCCGGAGATTATTGATTCTGATTTCCACTGGCTTTGCCATCCTGCTGTTCCGTTCCTTTCTGCAAGGTGATTTCCACAATGACGCTGTGCTGATCCGCCAGCACCTGATCCGGGATCTGGAGCGGCATTTTCAGTTCCACGTCACTGGTAATGTTGTTCAGGACGATGGGGGCGGTGAGGATTTCCCGGATGCCGCCCAGCACCTTGGGCTCCGCCGTCAGCCGCACGCTTTCCGGAGTGATCTTCACGCTCTTGATGGTGACCCCGTCCGGCAGCTTGCCGGACATGTTGGCCTTCACCGGGAAATCGTTGGTCCCCAGCTGGCGCACGATGGTCACCGTGGTCTTGATCTTCCCGGGCACCACCTTCACATCATACATTTCCCGTCCGGTCCGGTCCACTGCCACAGCCGTGGCTTCCGTGGAGAAGTTCCGGTCGTGGTGGCTGATATCCACCATCACCAGCACCTTGTCCACCTGGGAGATCCGTCCGCTGGCCCCCTTGATGGTCACCTTGGTGGGGGCCAGATCCATCTGGCTCACTGTGACCCCGCTGTTGGGCACCCCTACGATCCGGGGTTCCAGGGTCATGGTTTTCTCCGCCAGGGAATCAGTTTCCAGCTGGAGCAGGCTGGGGTTCACTTCCGCCACTTCTCCCACCTTCACCGTGGCCTGGACGTTGTAGGTGTTCCGCCCCTTGGGGGCATCCGTAAAGTCGATGAAGGCCTTGATGTCCCCTTCCCGGAGCACGGCAATCTGGGACCGGGTCCCACTGACCTTCACGCTCACCGTTTCCGGCAGGTCCTTCACCACCATGTCCTCCGCCAGGTTCTGGGCCGTGAGAGGCACCTGGAAGGTCTTGGTGGTAATGGGATTCTGTTCGTTCATCACATAGACCCAAAGGATGCAGGCACAGACCACGGACATGATCCGCATCAGCCAGGAGTTCCGGTTGGGGTTCTGATTATTTTTCACCATGGCTGCCGCCTCCCTTCTGGTCATCAGAGGATGGGTGCTTCTTCCCCAGCTTGGCCAGGATGGTGTCCTTCCAGTTCAGCATGGGGGTCTTCATCACCGGCCGCAGCAGATCCTTCACATCCCCGTGGGTCAGGTACCGCTGGAGAGCACCGCCCCGGGCCAGGGAAATGGTCCCGGTTTCTTCACTGACCACCAGCACCAGGGCATCGGTCTGTTCCGAAAGGCCGATGGCCGCCCGGTGCCGGGTGCCCAGTTCCTGGCTCAGGTTCCGTGCTTCCGTCAGAGGCAGCAGACAGCTGGCCGCCGCGATCCGGTCCCCCCGGATGATCACCGCCCCATCGTGGAGGGGGGTATTGGGGATGAAGATGTTTTCAAACAGGGCCGTACTGATCAGCCCGTCGATGGGGATCCCGGTTTCGATGTAGTCGTCCAGTCCCGTTTCCCGTTCAAACACCATCAGGGCCCCGATCTTATTCCGGCTCAGGTCGTCGGCGGTGGTGGCCACCGCTTCCAGCATGTTTTCCACCTGCATTTCATTGAGCACCGTGCTCCGGCGGAACAGTTTCCCCCGGCCGATCTGTTCCAGTGCCCGGCGGAGTTCTGGCTGGAACACCACGGGCAGAGCAAACATCACTATAGTCATGAATTTTTCCAGGATCCAGTTGATCACATACAGGTTCAGCCATTTGCTGATCAGCATGATCACCAGCAGCATCAGCAGCCCTTTCACCAGGGATGCCGCCCGGGTATTCTTCAGCATCTGGTACAGCTTATTGAGAAAAAACGCCACCACCAGGATGTCGATCACATCCAGCATGGTAATGGTGTGGAGCAGGCCAATCACATGTCCTCCCATACTTTGTCCTCCTTCTGGCAGGTTCCTCTATCAGAAATGGTACAGAAATTCACCTACAACATAATATGATAATTATACGATGAAGACGAAAAAATGACAATCATTCGTGGTATACTGTGGGCAAATCCCATTTGCACAGAAAGGAACCTGCTTATGAACATCCTTGCCCTGGCCCGGGCCGAATTTCCGGAAACCGTCCGGCTCCGCCGCCATTTCCATGAAAACCCGGAGCTGAGCTGTCGGGAAGTGAACACCATCGCCTTTTTGGAAGCCTATCTGAAAGAGCTGGAGATCCCCACCGTCAACGTGCCCGACGGGGGGCTTCTGGGGATCATCGACAGCGGAAAACCCGGAAAGACTCTGCTCATGCGGGCGGACACCGATGCTCTGCCCATTGCCGAAAGCCCGGAGAACCTGAAAGAAAAGAAAGTCTGCCTGTCCCATGTGCCCGGAGTCTCCCACGCCTGCGGCCACGATGGCCACATGGCCATGCTGCTCACCGCCGGCCGGATCCTGGCGACCCACAAAGAGGCCTTTTCCGGCAAAGTGGTGCTGTGTTTTGAACGGGGGGAAGAAGAAAGCGGGGACATCCAGAACCTGCTCCCCTACATCGTAAAAGAATCCGGCCTCACCATCGACGGCTGCTACGCCACCCATGTGCGCTGGGACCTGCCTGCCGGGAAAGTTTCCATTACCCCGGGGGCCGTCATGGGAGGGGGCTGTTCCTTTGTGATCCGGCTGAAAGGCACCTTCGGCCACGGAGCCCGGCCGGACCTGGCCAACAACCCCATGGACTGTTTCGCCGCCCTGTACCAGCAGCTGAACGAATTCCGCCAGCGGAAGGTGGATCCCTTCGAATGTCTCACCTTCTCCCTGGGCTTCGTCCACAGCGGAGAAAAATACAATGTGATCCCTGAAGACCTGACCTTCGGGGGCACCGCCCGGTTCTTCAGCTACGAAAAAGCCGGGAAACCCTTTGCAGACTTCCTGAAAAAAGCCCTGGCCGGCAATGCGGAAATCTACGGCTGTGAAGCGGAAATCCAGCACATGCCCGAAGCCCTGTTCGAGGCCCGGAACAACCCGGCCTGTGCCCGGTTGGGACGGAAGGCCGTGGAAGAGGCCTTGGGGAAGGACGCCCTCCAGGATCCCCAGCCCTGGATGGCCTCCGAATCCTTTGCCCTGTTCCTCCAGGAATACCCGGGGGTACTGGCCTTCACCGGCATCGCCAACCCGGAAAAAGGCTGCGGTGCCAACCACCACACTCCGGAATTCGACATGGATGAACGGGGGCTCATGACCGGTGCCGCCATGGGCGTAGCCTACGCCCTGGCCTTCCTGAACACCGACTTCGACCCGGAATTCACCCCCAACCCGGAACCGGTGGAGCGGCTGGCCAGGAGGAATGTATAAAGATGGGTGTGAAAATAACTTTCACACCCCTGTCAACAGTCAGCTGTCAAAAAAGAGCTGTGAAGAAATGAGAAATTCATTTCTTCACAGCTCTTTTTCATATCCTCTTTTTCAATTCTTCCAGCACTTTTTTCTGTTCTTCCACCGCTTCTTTTCCCAGTTCCACCTGTTTGGCGTTGTTCTGGGGAGCGGGGCCGCCGTAGCTGGTCCGGGCCGCCACGCAGTTTTCCGGTTTCAGGCATTCCAGCAGATCCTTTTCGAACAGAGGACTCATTTCCTTGTATTCCTCCAAGGTCAGCTGGCCCAGCAGCTTGTGTTCGGCAATGGCCTTGGCCACCGCTTTGCCCACCACCGCATGGGCTTTCCGGAAGGGCATCCCCTTCCGCACCAGGTAGTCCGCCAGGTCCGTGGCATTGGAATAATCCTTGTGGACTGCTTCCGCCATCCGTTCCTTGTTCACTTTGGTGGACAGGATCATGTCCCGGTACACCTGGAGGGAGAACTTCACCGTGTCGATGGCATCGAAGAACCCTTCCTTGTCTTCCTGCAGGTCCTTGTTGTAGGCCAGGGGCAAACCCTTCAGGGTGGTCAGAAGCGCCGTCAGGTGGCCGTACACCCGGCCGGTCTTCCCCCGGACCAGTTCAGAGATGTCCGGGTTCTTCTTCTGGGGCATCATGGAAGAGCCGGTGGCAAAAGCATCATCCAGCTCGATGAACCCGAATTCCGTGGAAGACCACAGGCACATTTCTTCACTAAGCCGGGACAAATGCATCATCAAAAGAGAAGCAAAACTGAGGAATTCCAGCACATAGTCCCGGTCGCTGACCGCATCCATGCTGTTCCCGTACACCTGGGAGAAGTGGAGTTCTTCCGCCACCTGGAACCGGTCGATGGGCAGGGTGGTCCCGGCCACTGCACCGGCCCCCAGGGGCATGATGTCCGCCCCGTCCCACACGCCCTGGAGCCGGCGGAAATCCCGGCGGAGCATGTTGAAGTAGGCCAGCATATGATGGGCAAAGGTAATGGGCTGAGCCCGCTGGAGATGGGTATACCCGGGCATCAGGGTCTTCAGGTGCTTTTCCGCCATGGTCAGCAGGGCTTCCTCAAAGGCGATCAGCAGATCCATGATTTCGGTGACTTCCCGTTTCATGTACATGTGCATGTCCAGGGCCACCTGGTCGTTCCGGCTCCGGGCCGTATGGAGCCGGGCCCCGGCGTCCCCGATCTTGTCCGTCAGGGCCGCCTCGATGTTCATGTGGATATCTTCCAGCTGGGTGCTGAAGTCGAATTTCCCGGCCTGGATCTCTGCCAGGATCTCCTTCAGTCCCTTTTCGATGGCTGCCGCATCTTCCTGGCTGATGATCCCCACCTTGGCCAGCATATGGGCATGGGCGATGCTCCCCCGGATATCCTCATGGTACAGCCGTTTGTCGTAATCGATAGACGCATTGAAGGCATCAACCAGGGCATTGGTATCCTTGCTGAACCGTCCACCCCACAGTTTCGTCTTGCTCATTATTTCAGTTTCCCCTGTTTCATCAGTGCTCTTACGGTGAGCGGCAGACCGAACAGGTTGATGAAGCCCTGGGCATCGGCCTGGTTGTACACTTCGTCTTCCCCGAAGGTGACGTATTCCTTGCTGTACAGGGAGTACGGGCTGGTGCTGCCGGCGGTGATGATGTTGCCTTTGTACAGTTTCATCTTCACGGTACCGGTGACGGTCTTCTGGGTTTCGTCCACGAAGGCCTGGAGAGCTTCCCGCAGGGGAGAGAACCACATGCCGTCATAGACCAGTTCCGCATACCGGATGCCGATCTGTTCCTTGTAGTTGTAGGTGGCCCGGTCCAGGCACAGGTTTTCCAGTTCGTTGTGGGCGTAGTAGAGGATGGTGCCACCGGGAGTTTCGTAAACCCCACGGTCCTTCATGCCCACCAGCCGGTTTTCCACCATGTCGGCGATGCCGATGCCGTTCCGTTTGCCAATTTCATTCAGGGTTTCCATCATTTCCACCGGTTCCATCTTCTTGCCGTTGACGGCCACAGGAACCCCCTGTTCAAAGTCCAGGGTCAGGTATTCGTCCTTGTCCGGAGCGGCTTCCGGAGTCTGGCTCATGATGTAGATTTCAGATTTGGGTTCGTTGGAGGGATCTTCCAGGTCGCTGCCTTCATGGGACAGGTGCCAGATGTTCCGGTCCATGCTGTAGTCCTTTTTCTTGGTGACAGGCACCGGAATGTTGTGGGCGGCTGCATAGTCGATGGCGTCATCCCGGGATTTGATGTTCCATTCTCTCCAGGGAGCGATTACCTTCAGCTGGGGAGCCAGAGCCTTGATGCCCAGTTCGAACCGGACCTGGTCGTTGCCCTTGCCGGTAGCCCCGTGGGCAATGGCGTCCGCCCCTTCCTTCAGGGCGATGTCCACCAGGTATTTGGCAATGATGGGCCGTGCAATGGAAGTCCCCAGCAGGTATTTCTTTTCGTAAACGGCACCGGATTTCACCATGGGCCAGGCGTATTCTCTCAGGAATTCGTCCCGCAGGTCTAGGATGTAGGCCTTGCTGGCCCCGGATTTGATGGCTTTGTCATGGACGGGAGCCACTTCTTCCCCTTGTCCGATATCCGCCGTTACGGTGATGACTTCACAGTTGTTGTAGTTTTCCTTCAGCCAGGGAATGATGCAGGAGGTATCCAGGCCGCCAGAATAGGCCAGGACAACTTTTTTGATGTCTTTTTTATCCATTGCAGGTCTCTCCTTTATTTGTTCTATCTTTTTATTTTACAGCACAGCGTCACTCATCAGCAAGGCCATAATGGCTTTTTGCACATGGAGACGGTTTTCCGCTTCGTCGAATACCGCGGACTGGGGTCCTTCGATCACATCATCGGTGATTTCCTCTCCCCGGTGGGCGGGCAGGCAGTGGAGCACCATGGCGTCCGGACGGGCCAGGTCCAGCAGATGCTGGTTGATCTGGTAGTCGTGGAGGGCCTTTTTCCGTTCTTCCCGCTGGGCTTCCTCACCCATGCTGGCCCACACATCCGTATAGAGCACATCGGCTCCTTTGGCCGCGTCTTCCATATCCTCCTGGACGGTGATGGTGCAGCCGGTAATGGCCGCATCCATTTTGGCCTGGGCTACGATATGAGGATCCGGCTGGTAGCCCTTGGGGCTGGCGCAGACCATGTTCATGCCCACCTTGGCGCAGGCGAACATCAGGGAATGGGCCATGTTGTTCCCGTCCCCCACATACACCAGCTTCCGTCCCTTCAGCACATCCTTGTATTCCAGGATGGTGAACATGTCCGTCAGGGCCTGGCAGGGATGGAGCAGGTCCGTCAGGCCGTTGATCACCGGCACCGTGGCATAATCCGCCAGTTCCTTCACTGCATCATGGGAGAAGGTCCGGATCATGATGCCATCCACAAAACGGGACAGCACACGGGCTGTATCCTTCACCGGTTCCCCCCGTCCGATCTGGGAGGTGGCCTCGCTCATGTAAATGGGATGGCCCCCCAGCTGATGGAAGCCGGTTTCAAAGGACACCCGGGTCCGGGTGGAGGCTTTGGAAAAGATCATGGCCAGGGTCTTGCCCTTCAGATATTCATGGGGTTCCCCCAGTTTCTGTTTTTTCTTCAGTTTTCTGCTCACATCCAGGATGGTGGCCACTTCCCCCACAGACAGATCATGGATGGAAATCAAGTCCTTGTTTCTTAAAGCCATAGTATACCCTCTTTTTTGTCAGAATTCTGCCAGAAGCTCATCCAATCCCTTCAGCAGTGCATCAATGTCTTCTTTTCCGATGATCAGCGGAGGCACGAACCGCAGCACATTCCCCGCCGTGCAGTTGATGATGAACCCTTTCTTCAGGGCTCCCTGGACCAGGGACGCGCCGGGTTTGGCCAGTTCCAGTCCCAGGATCAGCCCCAGGCCCCGGACATCCGTCACTTTGTCCGGATGCTTGGCCTTCAGGGCTTCCAGGCCCTTCTTGAAATAGGCCCCGGTTTCCGCCGCTTTTTTGTCCAGCTCCCCTTCCTTCATGGCCTTGATGGCCGCATAGCAGGAAGCGCAGGACAGGGCATTGCCCCCGAAGGTGGAACCGTGGTCTCCAGGTGCGAACACATGGGCCAGTCTTTCCTGGACCAGGAAGGCCCCCATGGGGAATCCGCCGCCGATGGCCTTGGCCAGGGTCAGCACATCCGGTTTCACACCGCTGTGCATCCAGGCGAACCAGTAGCCGGTCCGGCACACCCCGGTCTGGATTTCATCGAAGATCAGCAGGGCATCGTGCTTTTCACACAGTTCCTTCACCTTTTCCAGATAGCCGGCAGGAGGTACATGGACGCCGCCTTCCCCCTGGATCGGTTCCAGCAGTACCCCGCACACCTCATCATCCATGGCCGCTTCCATGGCTGCCGTATCTCCGAAAGGCACGTACACGAACCCTTCCGGCAGGGGATTCAGCCCTTCATGGTAGTGATCCTGGCCGGTGGCCGTCAGGGTTTCCATGGTACGTCCATGGAAGGAATCCCTGGCGGTGATGATCTTGAACTTTTTGGGATCCTTGCTGTGGCCGTATTTCCGAGCCAGTTTGATGGCCCCTTCGTTGGCTTCCGCCCCGCTGTTGCAGAAGAACACCCGGTCGAAGGTGGTCACTTCACACAGCTGTTTGGCCGCTTTGGCCTGGATTTCATAATAGAACAGGTTGGAGCCGTGCATGATCCTGGCCGCCTGGTCGCTGACCGCCTTCACCAGAGGAGGATAGGCATACCCCAGGGCGTTCACCGCGATGCCCGCCAGAAAATCCGTGTATCTGTTCCCGTCCGTATCGTACAGGTAAACCCCTTCCCCATGGTCCAGGGCAATGGGGCTCCGTCCAAAGACCGGGAGATAATATTTCTCCGTGGTATCCATGATTTCTTTCGTATCCATTGTTCGCGCTCCCTTTCAGTCTCTTACAACTTCCGTGCCCACACCCTCGTCGGAGAAGATCTCCTGGAGAATGGAATGTTCCTGCCGCCCATCGATGATATGGGTCTTCACCGCGCCCCCGCTGAGAGCGGAGATGCAGGCCTTCACCTTGGGGATCATGCCCCCGTCGATGCTTCCCTTCACAATCAGTTCCTGGGCCTTTTCAAAGGTCAGGGTGGACAGGAAGGTGCTTTCATCCTTGTGGTCTTCGTAAATGCCCCGCACGTCAGTGAGCATCAGCAGCTTTTCCGCCTTCAGGGCGCCGGCCACTTCCCCGGCCACGCTGTCCGCGTTGATGTTGTAGGTTTCCCCGTCCGGTCCGATCCCTGTAGGAGCGATTACCGGGATGTAGTCGTTTTCCAGCAGCAGGTTGATCAGGTCCGTATTCACCTTTTCCACCGTGCCCACAAAGCCGATGTCCACCAGGTTCACCTGGCCGTTTTCATACACATCCGCCAGATGCTTCCGGGCCTCGATGAGCTTGGCATCCTTGCCGTTCAGGCCGATGGCCTTGCCCCCCAGCATGTTCAGCCGGCGGACCAGATCCGTATTGGTCTTGCCCACCAGGGCCAGTTCAGCGATTTCCACCGTTTCCTTGTCCGTGACCCGCAGACCGCTGATGAATTCGGATTTCTTCCCGGCTGCCTTCAGCATGGCGGTGATTTCCGGGCCGCCCCCGTGGACCACCACCGGACGCATGCCGGCACAGCGGAGGAAAACGATGTCCTCCAGGACTTTGTTCTTCAGATCATCGTTGAGCATGGCATTGCCGCCATATTTCACAACCACCGTCTTGCCCTTGAAAGCGCTCAGATATGGCAGTGCTTCAACTAATATGTTCATTTCGTTGTTCTTGATCTGCATTGCATTTCCTCCTACTCCAATACCAGGTCTTGGGATTTTTTGTCCGGGTTCCGGAACCATACAGAATACGCTTTATCAGGCCATGACTTTCCTTGCTGTCCCGCTGTTTTCCCTTATGCTGCATTATTATACGCTTCAATGTATAATTTTGCAACCATTTTTTCGTATTTTTTCAGGTGGAAGCCCGTCCTGATATGTGTCTTCATTATAGTACGAAAGTGCCGCCTCCTGCACCTTTTTTTCCAAAAAGAACCGGACAATTTTGTGAAGCGTTGTAGTTCCGCCTCCTGACTCCCTTTTCCCGAATCCATTGGATTTTTCTCCCGGTATCAAGTACAATGGATACCAGTAAAGGGGGAACAGTCCATGCGCAAATTGTTATGCATCCTGGTGGTGCTGGCCGGTGCCCTGTGCTGGCACATGACCCGCCCCGCCACCATCCATGAAAAAGTGGGAGCCCCGTCCCGGCCCGCCGTCCAGGCCCAGGCCCTGCCCGCCGGCACACCCCGGCCCGGCTGGGTGGCCGATCTCCCCCAGCCCCTCCAGCTGTTCTGGCAGGGCTGGCACATCCGGGACATCGCCCGCAGCCGGATTCCCCGGGAGGACTGGGTCCCCCTGGACCAGATTTCCCCCTGGCTGCCCAAAGCCCAGGTGGCGGTGGAAGACAAACGGTTCTATTCACACCACGGAGTGGATCCGGACGGGATCATCCGGGCCACCCTGGTGAACATCCAGAACGACGAGGTGGTGGAAGGGGCCAGCACCCTTACCCAACAGCTGGTGAAGAACCTGCTGCTCACTTCCGACCAGACCCTGGGCCGGAAAGCCGCGGAAGCCGGCCTGGCCTTCCTGGTGGAAGCCCGGTGCAGCAAACAGGAAATCCTGGAAATGTACCTGAATACCACCTTTCTGGGTGCCGGGGCTACCGGGGTGAAGCAGGCCTCCCAGGTGTACTTCGGCAAAAAGCCCAAAGACCTGTCCCTGCCCCAGGCCGCCACCCTGGCCGGACTCCCCTACGCCCCCACCGCCCTGAACCCCTACACCAACTGGCAGGGCTGCAAAAAGCGCCGGAACCTGGTCCTCAACCGGATGGCCCAGCAGGACATGATCTCCCAAGAGCAGCTGGAAGACGCCCTGAACGAGCCGTTGGGGATAGGGAAATAAAAAAGGGGGTGTGAAAAAATGCTTTTTCACACCCCGTCACTAGTCACTAGTCTCTAGTCACTAGCCGATGGAAGCCAGCTGACGCAAGCGAAATAAAGGCGCTGTGGATGATTTTTTCACAGCGCCTTTTTTTCATCTCTTCTTCAGCTTCTCCCCCATCAGCCGCTTGTAGATTTCCACCCCCGGCTGATCGTAGGCATCCACATCCGCCAGTTCCCCTTCGTAGGCGATGCTGAGCATCAGGAAGAAGAACAGCTGGCCCAATGAATATTCATTCAATTCCGACAGCCGGATCAGAGCATTCATCCGCCGGTCACTGGCCAGGGCCTCCTCATTGGCCTCCATGGCCACTTCCAGGGCCCGGCCCATGTCCAGTCCTGCATATTTGGCATATTCCCCGATTTCCGGGAACGGGTTCCGGATCTTCACCCGGCCCTTCCAGCTGTCGATGAACAGGAACTGGACCGCCTTGTCCCGGCGCCCGTCCTGGTGGAGCTGGGTCTGGGCATGCATGTCCGTGGTGCCGATTGCCACCACCGGCGTCCGTCCGTAGAACACCGTGTTCCCTTCCCGGTCCTTCCGTTTTCCCAGGCTTTCCGCCAGCAGCTGCACATACCATTCGCCCAGGGCCTTCAGCCGCATGGCATAGGGCATGAACACTTCCGTCACCGCCCCGTGGTCCCGGGCCCCCAGGAATTTCAGTACCGCATTCAGGAGGGCCGGATTGGTGTCCAGGCTGTCACCCCGGCAGGCCTGGTCCATCTCCCGGGCTCCCCGGAGCAGTTCCGGCAGATCCATCCCCAGCACCGCTCCCACAATCATCCCCGGGGTGGAAAGGACGCTGAACCGTCCTCCCACCCCGTTGGGCACATCGAACATGGGCCATCCATGCTTCCGGGCCAGCCGGTTCAGGGGCCCCTGTTCCATCCGTTCGTCGGTGACCACTGTCCCATCCACCTGGAACAGATCTCCCTGGTCCTGGAGCAGGCTGTAGAAATAGAGGAATGCCGCCGTGGGTTCCAGGGTGGTGCCGGATTTGGAAATGGGCACCAGCAGTACCCGCAGCCGCCGCCCCTGCTTTTCCCGGCACGCCCGGGCCATGGCTTCCAGCCGGATTCGGATGCCTTCCGCGTCTTCCGGATCCACATTGTTCCCGGCAAAGAAGATTTCCGGCCGGGAAGCCGCCGTCTGGCCGGCCCAGTACCCGCTGGTGCAGCAGTCATAGAGCACTTTGCCCCCCAGATAGGAGCCACCTACCCCGCAGAATACCACCGCATCCTCTTCCGCCCGGGCTTTGGCCCCCCAATCCGCCAATTTCCGGAGCAGTTCCGGCGTATTCGGAGAATCACTCCCCGGATAAGGCAGACGGGGAAAGAATATCGGTTCCGGATTCCCATCCTTGGACAGATGGTTCTTCGCCCATCCTTCCTTCCGGATTTTCTCCACTCCGGCCGCCGCCTGACGGATCCGGGGCGCCAGCGCCTCCACTTCCTCCGGAGAGATCCGCCCTTCGCCCAGCATATTGGCTGCATGATAAGAAAAACCTTTTGAAAAGACAATTGTTTCCTGCATGGGTATCCGCTGCTCCTTCATTTGTAAAGTTTTTAAAGTTTATGTAAAATATCATACCATTTTATACAGACAAGTGCAACAGAAAAAGATAGAAAACGATTAGTTTTTAAATGATTCCGAATATTTTGTTCGTCGTCCGTAGTACAGGTTCCACCCGTAACAGACGACTGTCAAGACAATATTACATACGTTCGGAAAAAAGAGGGCAGCACTGCCGCCCTCCTACATCTCCCATTCCACTTCCGCACCGGCAAACAGGGCATGGTCCTTGTTCCCCTGTTTCACCGCTGCATACCCCAGGGTCCCGTTCAGGTACAAAGCGTCCTTCAGCTTCTTCCGGCCTGTGAGCCCCAGCTCCTGGATCACCGGACCATTGCTGCCCCGGTCCTTCTCCGTCCGCTGGTAATACAGACCCAGCCGGTCAGCCCCCGGGAAGTAGTGGTTCACCCGGGCATAGTACTTCCGGGCATCATTGCCCATCCAGTCTCCCATCATGTCCCCGCTGTAGGTCCAACCGTCCTGGTAGGTCCCATGGACGTACCAGTCCTGATTGGTATGGGCCATTTCCGCCACCAGGTCCCAGGAACCGTCCCGGGTCAGCTGAGGCAGATACACTCCGCCCCGGTAGCCCCAGTCCGAAGGCATCCCGTGAGCCTGATCCTCTCCGTACATTTCCCCGTAGAACTGGACCCCGGGCAGCCGCACCCGGAAATCAAAGCCCCCGATATCGTCCCACTTGTCCCTGCTATCCGCATTATGGCCATAGGTCCACTTGCCCCAGTCATGGGAATCCAGCCCGTTGCCGTGGCCCCCCAGCAGGGAAATCCGGGAGATCCCCAGAGTAAACCAGGACGCCGGGGTCACATCCAGCCGCAGCCCCAGGACCCCTGCATGGTCATAATCCTTCCGGCCCCAGGCTGCCGCATCCGCTGCCCGGTCCCCGTCCAGCCGACCGTAGAACCCGTGGAAATCCACCTGTCCCAGGAACTTCAGAAAGCCCCCGGCCTGGATGGGTTCGTTCAGATGAGCCTGAATGGTGGTGAGGGGCTTCATCCCGTTCCCCAGCAGCAGGTTTCCGCTGGCCCCCTGGCCCCAGGTCATGGCCTGTTTCCCGGCTTCCCAGGCCCAGGCCCCGGTCCGGGTCTTCACATAAGCCTCCTCCAGGCTGGCCGTGCCCTCATTGTCCTTGTCCCAGGCCGCCCGGCCCCGGATGCCCAGCGCCACCTCATGGCCCAGATTCCCGGAAGCCTCCACATCCCCGTACAGACTGCCGTTCCGGCCCTTTTTGTGCCCGTTGTTCCCGGCAAAAGGCGCCCATGCACTGGCCGTCCGGCGGTCCCCATAAGAAAACCGGTCACTGTGGAGATAGCCGGTGCCCACCCGGACATTCCGCACCTGGAACCCGTCAGATGCGGCCTGGCCATCCTGCAAAGAAGCCAGTTCCGGAGCCACGAACTTCTCCAGATCCGCCAGATCCGCCGCCAGGTACCCGGGCAGCGGCTTGTCCCCAGCCCGTTTCTGGGCCTCCAGAACCCACCGGGCCATCTGGAGCCGGCTGTAAGGCCGGGCACCGTTGGGAAGAGAAGAAAGATAGCCCATCCCTGAAAGTTTGTCAATGGTTTCATAATAATGGCTGTCCACCGGCACATTGGCCGCAACCCGGGCCAGCGCAGAAGCCGGCAGAGTCCCAACCCCCAGTCCCAGAGAAAGCAGCACAGCAAAAGTACGTTTCATGGCACAAAAGTCCCCTTTTCCGTCAATATCTATTCAGCAAAAAGCAATGTGTATTCAGGGTATTATACCATATATGAGGGGTAAGTGGTTAAGTGGTTGGAAAACGCTTTGGGCGTTTCCGTCAGAATGGAAAGCGGCAATGGCTTTTTTAATCCGACCAGGATTGGCGATTTTAACCCGACTGATATTGGCGTTTTTAGCCCGACTGCAACACAAATAAATAAGGCCTTATGGACATGTTTTCCCATAAGACCCCTACTTTTATTCATTTATGCTCTTATAGCCAGATAGATGGCAGCAAGGAAGCATAACACACTCAATCCAACCAGGCATTTATTGATTCCTTCAGATTTTACCATCGATTGCACACATCCAATCAATGCAAAAATACTGCCAACCGTTCCCAGATTGAAAACAAGCAGACGAATCAGATACGCTCCATCAGAACCTTCTTTTACCAAATTCACATTAATATTAATCAAGCTGAACAAAGCCACGAAAATCGTCATTAAAATCATGACGTTTCCATAAATTCCCTTTTCCAGATCTTTCAGGTCTTTCAATTTATCCTGTACTTGATGCATTGCTTTTTTATATTGATTCGTATAGCCGGCCATACCTGTAAAATCAAATTCATCTTGAAAGGTACCTTGATAGGGCTGATCAACTGCTCCATCCACAGGAGAAAAATAAGCAGCTGCATATTTCTCGCCTGCCGATAAAATGATTTTTTCATTAGAAAAATTGGTCAAGCGGAAAAAGACTCGTGTATGATGCCCCGGATAATAAATCGGGCTCTCCAAGTTTAGTCCCTGGCGTAACTTGGAATTCCTTATATTAACTACAGCCGACAAATTAGCCGGCAAATTGATTGTTTCTTCTGTCGAAACAAAAACCGATTCCAAAGGAAGAAGTTCTATTTTAACTTTACTTTCAGCTTCTCCATTTTTCAGCAAATGAAACTGCCGGGCCGTTAAATCATAAGAGACCGGTCCTATAGCATCTTCTTTAAAAGGAGTAATCAGAGAGCTATTGAGTTCTTTTATCTTGCTGTCTGCAATAAACACGTCCGTACCTCCCTGCTATAATATATTTTATTATACAACATTTCCGACGAAAAGCAATGATGACGCCGCATTTCGGTATGTGTCAACAAGTTCTCGGTAAAACCTTCATCGCAGTACAGCTATGCAGCAGAGTCAAGAGCAAGGTCGATGGAAATCCAATGAACTATTGCGATGCCGTAGGAACCGCCGTCCCCCTCTGCACTCTGCACTAATTTGCCGCCGCACAAACGGCGGGAGACGTTAAGCGTGAGACGTGAGACTGAAAATCGGCAATGGCTTTTTTAATCCGACCAGGATTGGCGATTTTAACCCGACTCTAACAATGAGTAACACGAATGGCTCGAAAAAAACGACACGTTGCGCACCGTAGAGAAATTCGTTTTTTCGTGCGATATTTTTAACATCCATATTATCTCAAACTGAAGGTGGTGATTCCATACACCGGATTTTTAAGCGCTTACTAACAAAAGACGTCAGACCGACCCTTGCGGGCCTTTCAGAAGTCAGACGTCAGCTTGATCCGCGACTAGAAGTTCGGTCCTACATCTAAGCTGACATCTGACGTCTCAAGGCCCGTCAGGGCCGTTTCTGACTTCTTGTCATCCCACTATGCGGCTCAATGCTTTATGCAGCATTGGCGTTCAGCTTTTCTATATTCTCTTTCTTATTTCGCTCTGAATATAAGATATAATCAGCGCCCTTATTGCGAATGGCATCCAGATACTTTGAATCAATCGGCTTTTTCTGGTCGTTGATGATTGCCAGTCCGCTGACACTTTTTTGAGAAACCCTCTCTCTTCCCTCTTTGATGTCGCCCCAGTCGAACAAGAACGATGTTAAATTGCTCTTGTTGATCACATTGAATGTATTAATGAGGATTTCCCGTTTCCTTCCAGCAATCTGGAAAGAGAACGTAAATTCCAATCCCGTATTTCCTTTTGCAATGAAACCGGGCGTATAAATAATTTCCTGCTCTTCCAAATAATTTTGTACATCTTCTTTGAACATGGAAATTGTATTGGGTTTGGACAGCACATAAAAATCCGATATCTCCAAAATTGCACTCAAAAAATTATGTTTTGCCTGCGCAAAATTTTTCATATCCGTTTCCAGGATTAGCTCCTGATTCTTTTCTCTGATTCCATAATTGATCATGATTTGATTCATGAGCTTTTGTTTGGTCTCAGAGCGGGACAAATTAACCCCTGCCAGGCTCAAATTCCGCAAGGTTTCTCCATCATCGGACAAATAAATCTTTCCGTCTTTATTGCAGCAATAGATTTCAATGTAATCATTGAACATATTCAAAAAAGGCGTACTAATGGAATACCACTGATCATCCACCGGGGTGGCTTTCATATGTTCCTTTAAAAACTCGAAATAATTTTGAAGAGCTTTATCAATCCAGTTCATAGAAACAACCTCCCCTCATAAAGAAATTTTGTATCCAAATGGATCACTCGCTGAAATGCTTCTAACGCACTAATAAAGGAATCCATATCCATGATTTCTTTTACGGGAAATTTGCTGATACGTAACGGAATGGCCCACGCCAATGGTTTATATCCCTGTACATGAAAATGGATATGGTTTTCCTTAATATCCTGTTTTGCATATGGCTTTGCAAAATTCGGGACAAATTCATTGCATTCAACAGGATTTTGATGCGTTCCCTGATAATCCACCCGTAAAAGGCCAACAGGTTGTGTGTTCTCCTGAAAATGAAGCGTTATTTTCAAACGTCTTTTCCCTTGAAAAATCTCCAACAAAAACAAATGATATCCATCTACAGAACGAAGAAAAAATCTTTCTGAAAGGCGACTGCCACTTTTGAGCATATACTGATTCTGTGGTTCATCATCGACAATAATTTTTTTCGGAAGCATTAATAATTTTTCAGCTTCTTCATTTGTTAATGTACTCATGAGAATCATCCTTATCTACTGTTCAAGCCGTTCAACATTCAATTGAGGATTATGTGATTTACCGTCATTATACCATAATTCTTTTTCGTAAAACCCTGCATATGGGGTATTACTTTTTTAGAAAACAATAGGGTCACGCGCTCTATTCAAACACCAGTTCACGTTTATAACATAATATCATAAATTACTAAAAAATCAAATACTATCATATTATTGAGTATATACTTCCTACAAAAAAAGCAGCAGAAAGCATACCTTGCCTTTCTCCTGCTCTTGCTTGCCTTATGTTCTTTCCTAGTCCTCATTCCTATATCGTCAAAAAGGCTGTTGGTCATTTTAACCCGACTCTAAATAGCGATTTTAATCCGACTCTACTTGGTTAAATTAACCCGACGCTGACAGGATTAGGTGGTTCATCGTTGGTCGTTCTGGTTGGAAAACGCCCCGGGCATTTGCCTTTGAACGGATCTGCCCCCTGGGCGGCCGGGATGGGCTCCCCTGCGGGGATCCCCTACGCCGTTGGGGTCAAATGCTCTCCTGCAACCATAGGGACGAGAGTGACGAAGAATCCGTTCCCCGGACCGTTACCCCGATTGTCCGGCGAAGACGCCGTAGAGGCGAGCCGATCAGGCCCGCCCGTCCCGGCCACTGGGTTTTCTATCCGCCCTTGCGACGGGTCCGCCGAGAAGAAGGACCCTAGTCCCGTGGACAAGGGCGGGGGACCGTTGCGCCTGCGCAATGGTGGTGGGTTAGCAGCCCCGGCTGCGTTTCCATTCAGAAACATTTGCCTACGGCAAATGGTATCCTTTGGCGGGAGGCGTTAAGCGTGAGGCGTGAGACTGAAAAGCGGCCCTGCCGCTTTTCACCTTCCCGTTTGAAAGATAGGCTGCGAGCCGGATTAAATCCGGCTGTATTAAATCCCGGCGTTGGCCATTCCGGCCAAGGAAACCACCGGCCTTAAAAGTGCCCAGATTGCGAAGCTGCCGTTTTATTGGGTCACTTTTAACCGGCCAAATGGGTCAAAAATATTCCGGCCTTGACAGTATATGCGCTCTTGCCTTTTCTTGCACTATCGCGTATTATCATAATAAGCCCACTTCCTATCATTTGGACTACCCCCTAACAAGTTTGCTCACTTATTATGGTAATCCATTTTGGTATGAGGTGGGTCATTTTTTCCCGGCCTTTTAGGTCAATTATAGTCCGGCCTTAACACTGGGCAAGGCCATCCAATATATTCTCCTCCACAGGAAGCAGTTGAGCGCCTACCCGGAATATGGAGAAGCTGCCATGACGAACAATATCTGTGAACGGGCCATCCGGAACTTCACCATAGGCCGGAAAAACTGGTTGTTCAGTGCTTCTCCCAAAGGAGCGGAAGCCAGTGCCACGATTTACAGCATCATCGAGACCTGTAAGGCCAATGGCCTGGAGCCATACACTTATCTGACCTATCTTTTCGAGAAACTGCCCAATCTGGATTTCAAGATCCATCCGGAACTGCTGCAACAGTTCATGCCCTGGTCTGAAGAAGTACAGAATATATGCAAGTAAGCAACAGGCCCTGCCGGCTTTGGTCGGCAGGGCCTATTGCTTTATATATTGTACACCGGATGATTTTGCGGTTACTTTTAATCAATAATTTGAACTACATCTTCCAGCGTAATATCAGACTTTTTAAATAAATTTATAATATTATTATAGTATCTTTCTCCACATCTTGTTACCTTTGAGTTATTTATATCTTCAATTTTAACAATTATAAGCTTTAATTTTGCTCTAGTTACCGCGACATAATGATTATAAATCTCTTTTTCTTCTTTTAATTGATAATCGTTTGAAAATACAATAACTTTGTGAATGTCAACGAAAAAGTGAGCCACGTGCTTGCCAAAAATTGAGCCACTGTGATCATGAATAATTGAGCCACATGCTTATCAATTTTTGAGCCACCTATCAACTCTCTTTCTTTTAAACATGGCTTTGCAGGCGGTATGAGTTACCATTCATATTCAGTATGTGAGAATGGTAGGTTAGCCGATCTACCAGGGCCGAGACCAAAGCCGCATTCGAAAACATCTCGGTCCATTTTGAAAATTCCAGATTGGTGGTAATCACGGTGCTGGAGCGTTCTGAACGTTCAGCAATCACCTTGAACAGCAGCTCAGATTCCTCCTGGTTAAACTTTGCGTAACTTAATTCATCCAACAGCAGCAGATCTGCTCCAGCGATGGTCTTTTCCATCTTTCGTAACTGGTAATCACTCCTTGCTTCTTTGAGATCAGATGCCAAGGTACTGGCATTGTAAAATAGGACCTTGTATCCCAAGATACATGCTTTAATTCCAATTGCCGTCATCAGATGGGTCTTCCCGGTCCCGGGATTCCCCACCATGACCATGTTTTCATGCCGGCGTATAAAGTCACAGCTGGCCAATTGCTTAACATATTCAGGCTTAACATACTGAAGCCTGCTCATATCAAACTCTTCCAGAGTTTTCATCAATGGAAAGTGCGCTCGTTTCAAACGGGTCTGTCGTTTCTTTTCCTGACGGGTCTCATACTCCCGTTTCATTAGTTCCAGAACGAACGCTTCAACACTCTGGCCAGGCTGGTAATGATGCACCTCCTTATCCAGATTTCCAAAGGTCGGTATCTTCAGCTGTTTGGCATAATACCGCAGGGCTTCTGTTATCCCGGGTTCTGGCATATACTGTTTCCTCCCAATAAAGAATCATAAGGGGACAGATCCACCTGCTTCACAACGACCTGGTCCTGTATCACGACCGGTTGTGTAGACCTGGCCAGAAATTCATTTTTTCTCTTCCAGAAAGCATCCTCTCCTTGTTCCGTGCATATTTCCAGAATCTCCATAAGATTCTTTGCTGTGAACTCGCTGCTTTCAAGCAGCTGCATAAGCCGGGGACTAATGTTTTGCTTCACCGGCCGTGCCTGCAGTATGCTGCGGGGTTTCTGTTTCAACAAAGGAAGGTAATGGGATAGGCTGAGGATTTGCTGTTGTTTCTCATAGCAGCGTTCATGCACTGCAACGGCCTTTCCATCGATCAGGATGGTGACTTTTTCGGCTGTGGCTTTGAAAGCAGCTTCCTGTCCCACATATTTTACGGGTACAGAATAGGAGTTAGTTTGAAAGCGGATTGTCGCATAAGGAGAAATGCGGCTGACATCCGTTACACTGACATCATAGGGGCGGCCTGGTAAAGCCAGAAGATTGGCTCTGTCCTGGCGCAGCATTGCTTTTACGGGTGTTGGCCGTCCTAATACAGAATGGGTTTCTATATACTTACGGCAGTATCCTCCAATTTGTTGGTTCAATTCATCCAGGGAATCGGCCCGGGGAACCGGGACCAATACATTCCGACGGATGAACCCGACCAGGTTTTCTACCAATCCCTTTTCATTGCCGCTCCGGACATTGCAGAAATCAGGGAAAAAGCAGTAATGGGCTGCCAAAGCCTCATAGTTTTCCTGAGGAATCGCAAGTTTCCCAGATCCGCTCTTCACGGCGACCTTGGCGTTGTCAAAAATGACACGTCTGGGAACGCCTTGAAAAAATTCGAAAGCCCTGATGATCCCTTCCAGGAAAGCTTCGCTGTTTTGCTTGCGGAAACAGAATACGAAAGGGGCGCAGCTGTAGCAAAGCCTGGCGCAAAAAGTATTGACTAAAGTCCGGTTCCCCTTCAAATAAACATAAGCCGTTCCAAAATCAATTTGCATGGCGCTACCAGGTTCAAACTCCAGAGGGACATACGCCCCCATAAGATTGCCGCGAAGCTTGCGAACCAAGGCACGGACGGTACTCTCACCTCCAGTGAAATTCATTTCAGCGACCAAGCGATGATAGATTCGTCGTGCTGTATGATGCTGTTTCTTATTGGGTTCCAACGCATCTTCCTGCAGACACTGCTGGATAAATTGGATGATGTCTGGCGTCATCATGCTGGCGGCCCGGCAATAACTGGCCCGAAGGCCAGCATAGGTATCCCCGTGACAATATTTTGCAACAGTGTTACGGGAAATTCCCAGTTGCTTTGCAATCTGACGCTGACTCAGTCCTTCCACAAGAAATTTGTGGCGGATTGCCGCATATTCGTCCATTGTGACACTCACCTTGTTTCTATCCCCCTATAACCAGATTCAATACTCTCATTATAGTGGGAAATGATTTCAAAGTGGCTCACTTTTTCGTGATCACTAGGGCCTGAAATGGCTCACTTTTATATTAGCATTTACAAATCTAAATGTAATAAAAACAGATAGCTAAGCGCATAGGTTGGCGAATTAAATAAGCTTGATGAAAAGAAAGAAAGTAAAATTAAAAACGCAAGTGCGTGAGAAGCCATACTTCTTCTAGGCACATTATAAAAAAGAGAATAGATAAAAAGTAAAACACCGATAACACCTGTTGATACAAATAAGTAAGAGAGAGAACTCATATACTCCGTTTCACCATCATAAACAGTAAGTACTCCAGTGGCATAATAAGATTTGTAGGTTCCTAATCCTATCCCAAGAATATTTTCAAAAAAATTAAGCTGGCTATATATATCAAATCCTCTCATAATACGAAGGTATGCAGAAGAAGATTGATTCTTACTAAACAAGCCTTCAAATTGTTGTACTACATGATCACTAATTGTGTTATCAGTAAACAAGATCAATATAGCAAAAACTATAGCAAATAAAAAAAGCGGGACTAAAAAAATAGGGAATCTTCTATTCTTCAGGCTATCATGATTTATATACACAAAGTAAAGTATCCAAATAAATAAAGAAAATACAATACCGTTGGTAGATGTAGATAGTATCATAACTATTGAAATGAAAGCAGCTTTTAGTAACTTTTTTTTCTCCCCTACATTAGTAAATAATACTAAAATTAATAATGGTGCCATATATTGAGCAAAAGCAGCAGGCTCCGGAAAAAAAGATGTGGGCCGGAACATAATTGTATACATATTATTATATGCATCCATCCATTCTGCAGAATCCTCGATTGCATAATTTAAAGGTAATCCAGGAATTAGACCAATTAAATTGTACGGTCAGTTGTAAAATGAACTTGAACAGTTAATCAAAAAATAAAAATCCATAGTGAAGCTTCATGTTAAAATGGTTTTGGAGAAATCATCAACAAA
>ERZ506793.141-NODE-141-length-34654-cov-23.4102_pt1 | contig 34654 bp, 31 predicted proteins | sample MGYA00512571_ERZ506793 | MGnify/ENA metagenome assembly ERZ506793
GATAGGGAGCTGCCGGTTAAGAAAATTCCGCATCTGATGGATGCGGAATTTTTTTTGTGTCAGCGGCGGATGGATACCCAGATGCGGGGGCATCTGCTTTTGAATTTGCGGCCCTTTGGGCGGCCGGGACGGGCTTGCCTGCGGCACGCCCCTACTACGTTGGTGTCGGGCTATAGAGCCAGTGGTCCCAGGAACGGATCCATCGACAATCCCGTTCCTGTGGTTTCCGTTGAAATCAATGACCCCAACGATGTAGGGGCTCGCCGCAGGCAAGCCCGTCCCGGCCTATAGTTTTTTTATTCAAAATCAATTTGCCAAAATTGATTTCCATACCACCAGGGGCAGCACCAGCTGGTTCTCCTCGAAACAGTGGAGCGCATTGGGCGCCTGGATCAGTACGTTGGTATCGATGACATAGGTTTTGGCCATGGAAAATCCCCCGCCTTTCTTTACCCTGAAACTCTCTTTGGACAGTTTCAGTATAGCAGGGGAGTGTAGAAATTCCGTCGGATTTCCGTAAAATTTTGGTATAGAAGGAGAAACCGGGGAGAACATGGTACAATAGAAACAAAAACAACGGGGGATGAAAACATGGGAAGAATGCTGATCGGCCTGGGGCTGCTGCTGGTGGTTACCGGTCTTGTCATGGAATTCGGGTCCAATCTGTTCCCCCTGGGCCATCTGCCCGGGGATATCCACATTACCGGCAGGCACGGGAGTTTCTATTTCCCGGTGGTCACCTGTATTGTGGTCAGTGTGGTGCTGAATGTGCTGCTGAGGCTGTTTCATTGAAAAGGGGGTGTTGCACGTTGCGTGCAACACCCCCTTTTCATATATTTTCTTTTATTTTTTCTTTTGTCCACTGGTCCACGGCTTTTTTCAGTTCTTTCAGCCAGGGGGAGAACTGGACGGCTTTTTCCGGGTAGGTGAACTGGAGGTCATATTCCAGGGGCAGCCAGGTGTCCCGGTCTGATTCGTTGTGGCTGATCACCGCTTCCAATTTGTCCAGGGCCTTGTAGAGTTTGGCTTCCCGGGTTTCCTGGGCTTCCATTTCCGCCAAGAGGGCCTGCCATTCCTGGCGGTTTCCTTCCGGAAAGGCGGTCAGCCATCTGTCCCAGCAGTCCTGTTCTGCCTCCCGGTCCCGGTCTCCTTTGGCAAAGGTGGGGATGTCCCCGGTAAAGGCTTCCCCCAGGTCGTGGATCAGGCACATTCGGATCACCCGGTCCAGGTCCAGCTCCCGGAATTCCGGTTCCTGGGACAGCAGGAGGGCCATGAGCGCCATCCGCCAGGAATGGTCCGCCACGCTTTCCTGCCGGCCGGGAGCCGTCCAGCAGTGGCGGGTGGCAGTTTTCAGCCGGCCGGCCCGGGTGAGGATCGCAAGAAACGTTTCAGGGGACATGGAGAACCATCCTTTCGTGATGCAGAGATGGAACCATTATAGAGCGGAACGGGCAGCAGGGTCAAATGGAAAAGGGGATGCCGCCTATGCAGCACCCCCGTCAGCTGTCAACGGTCAACGGTTGAAGGAAGGCAGATGTTTCCATCTGCCGTTGAATATAAAAACCGGAGGCCGGGAAGGGCGGGCCTGTGGCACGCCCCTACACCGTTGGGGTCGGGGATTTAACTGAAAAGCGGCAGAAACGATATTGCTAAGCAATCCATTTCTATGACTGTTAGATCCATAGTTCGATACCAACGTGGTAGGGGCGCGCCTGGGCACGCCCTTCCCGGTCTCCCAGAGGGCAAAAAACTTCTATGAACTGTTTTACAGTAAGTTGGAATTGGAAGTCAGGAAGAAAATATGATAATATAGTCATGACTAGTATAGTTGCGGCTATACTAATTACGACTATATTATTTGCAGGAGGGAATCCCATGTTCATCGGCAGAAAGCAGGAACTGGCAGCTTTGGAAAAACGCTATGGATCCGGTCGTTTTGAATTCCCTGTAATTTACGGACGGCGGCGGGTGGGGAAGACCCGGCTGATTCGGGAATTTATCCAGGATAAGCCGGCGGTCTATTTCATGGCCACAGAACAGGGCAAAAAAGAGCAGCTGGCCAACCTGACGGCAGCAGTACGGGAGCAGATCCCGGATCCTCAGACCCGTCTGCTGGATTCTTTTTCCAGCTTTGAAGGTCTGTTTGCTTATCTGACCGAAGTGGGACGGCACAAGCGTTTGGTATTTGTCATCGATGAATACCCCTATCTGGCCAAGGCGGCTCCGGAAATTTCGTCCATCCTGCAGAAGGTCATTGATCAGGAGTGGAAGGATACGGAACTGTACCTGATCCTGTGCGGATCATCCATGAGTTTCATGGAGCGGCAGGTGCTCAGTTACCAGAGTCCTCTTTACGGACGGAGGACGGCCCAGCTGAAACTCCATGCTCTCCCTTATTACGAAGCCGTCCGGTTTTTCCCAGGATGGACAGAAGAGGAAAAAATGATGGCTTATGGCATCTGTGATGGGATTCCCCAGTATCTTCTGTATCTGTCCCATTATGGAAATCTGGAAGAAGCGGTGTGTGAGGAACTGCTGTCCCCCAGCGGGCATCTCCAGGAGGAACCGGAAAATCTGATGCTTCAGGAACTGCGGGAACCGGCTGTGTACAACAGCATCCTTGCAGCTATCGCCCATGGGGCCAGCCGGCTCCATGAAATTGCTTCTGCGGTGGGCAAAGATACCAGCAGTCTGGCTTTTTACCTGAAGAATCTCCAGGATCTGGAGCTGGTCCGTAAAGTACAGCCGGTGGAGAATACCTCATCCCGGAAAAGTATTTATCAGCTGGCAGACAATCTGTACCGTTTCTGGTTTCGGTTCATTCCTGGCTGCAGTTCCCTGATTTCCATGGGAATGGGGCAGCAGGCCTGGGAGCAGAAAATCCGGCCGCAGTTTGCAGCTTATTTTGGTCATGTGTTTGAAGAAATCGCTCTCCAGTATATTCAATACCAGGTAAAGCAGGGCAACGGATTTCCTCTGTATCTCCAGTACGGAAGCTGGTGGGGGACGGATCCCCGGAAACGAAGAGAGGAAGAAATCAATCTGGTCTGTACGGATGAAGAGAATGTCCTTTGCGGAGAATGCAAATGGAAACAGGAACCTATGGATCTGCCGGTGCTGCGGCTGCTCCAGGAACGGAGTGAACTGATCCGGAAGGGGCGGAAAATCCGGTACGCCCTGTTTTCCCGTTCCGGTTTTACTCCAAGGTTGGAAACAGAAGCCAGGGAGGAGGATGTTCTGCTGCTGACACCCCGGGAGCTGATGGTTTTAACGTGAAAAAGGGGCTGTTGCACACAGCGTGCAACAGCCCCTTCAACGGTCAATGGCCAAAGGTCATCCTTTTATTTTTTCCTTCGTCCACTGGTCTACGGCCTTTTTCAGTCCTTTCAGCCAGGGGGAGAACTGGACGGCTTTTTCCGGGTAGGTGAACTGGAGGTCATATTCCAGGGGCAGCCAGGTGTCCCGGTCTGATTCGTTGTGGCTGATCACCGCTTCCAATTTGTCCAGGGCCTTGTAGAGTTTGGCTTCCCGGGTTTCCTGGGCTTCCATTTCCGCCAAGAGGGCCTGCCATTCCTGGCGGTTTCCTTCCGGAAAGGCGGTCAGCCATCTGTCCCAGCAGTCCTGTTCTGCCTCCCGGTCCCGGTCTCCTTTGGCAAAGGTGGGGATGTCCCCGGTAAAGGCTTCCCCCAGGTCGTGGATCAGGCACATGCGGATCACCCGGTCCAGGTCCAGCTTTTGGAATTCTGGTTCATGGGACAGCAGCAGGGCCATCAGGGCCATCCGCCAGGAATGGTCCGCCACGCTTTCCTGACGGTCAGGGGCCGTCCAGCAGTGCCGGGTGGCGGTTTTCAGACGGCCCGCCCGGGTCAGCAGAGCAAGAAATGTTTCAGGGGACATAGACATAGACAAACCTCTCTTTCATCATGCATGACCCTATTATATCTTCTTTTTCTGCCACAGGTACATGCCGATGCACAGAATCATCTGAAGGAGGCTGGAAGCCGGGGTGCAGAGGCCGATGTGGAACAGGGTGGCACCGGGCATCCGGCTGATGGCAAGGGCCAGAGGGACCCGGACGCACAGGGCTCCCAGCATGCCCTGGAGCATGACGAACATAGTCATCCGGCAGCCGTTGAAAAATCCGATGAAACAGAACATCAGGGGACTCAGGAATCCTTCCACTCCATAGGCTTTGAGATAACTGGCGGAGGCTTCGATTACCTCCGGATTCCGGGTAAACAGGGAGGAAAGCACATCTCCATGGAAATACAGGGTGAAGAACATGAAAAGTCCGGCTACTGCTGCGGTCATCAGGCTGTCGTACAGGGCCTGGCGGGCCCGCTCCGGTTTGCCGGCTCCCTGGTTCTGGGCCACAAAGGCGGAAAGAGACTGCATATAGGCAGAGGGCACCAGCATAATGAAGGCACAGACTTTTTCTGCAATGCCCACGCCGGCAGAGGCAACCACGCCAAAGCTGTTGGCCACCCCCTGGATAACCATAAAAGAAGCACCCACGAACAGCTCCTGGAGGGCTACCGGCAGATTGTAGGCCACAATGAAAAGCCCACCGGCCCCACAGATCCGGATATAGTGGACCGTGGGCAGGAAGGCTTTTTCCGGGGCCTGGAACCAGTGGGCCAGGGTGGGAGCACCGGTTATGAGGCCAAAGGTCAGCAGCAGTCCCAGAAAGAAAAACAGAAGGATTCCCTGGCAGATGGCCCGGCCGGCCTGTTCCGGATTCCGGCGGCCCATGGCTTCGCCCACCAGGATGGTCACTCCCATGGAGAGACCCGTAATGATCATGGTCAGGGTATTCAGGAGGGAACTGCCGGTGACCACCCCGGAAACATCTCCTGTGCCGGAAAACCGTCCCACCACCAGCAGGTCAACGCCGCCGTACAGGGCCTGGAGAAAAGAAAGAGTAAAGAGTGCAGAGTAAAGAGGGGGCAGCGGCCGTTTGAATCAGCTTACTTATCGTAAATTTCCTGTATTAAAACAAAAAGATACTGTTTTACTTTGTAATAGGCCTGTGATACCCTATAACTGAAGCAAACAGGAAGGCTGCCATGGAACAAAGGCAGTATGGAGGAGGGAAAAATCATGTCCATATGGGATACATTCAGCCTGCAGGGATCTCTTTTTCTCATGATCCTGGCCGGGCTTGCCTTGAAAAAACTGGGAATCCTGGATGACCGGGGCCGGAAAACTCTGACCGATCTCTGCATCGATATTGTCATTCCCTGCAACATCATTAAATCGTTCCTGGTGCCCATGGATCCGTCGGTATTGCGGTCGGCGGCCATGCTCCTGGCAGTGGGTTTCCTGATGCAGTTCTTCTGCCTGTTCCTTAACCGTTTTCTCTACAATGGCTATGACGACGCCCAAAAGAAAGTCCTGCAGTACAGCACCCTTGTTTCCAACGGAGGCTTTCTGGGCAATCCTGTGGCGGAAGGCATTTACGGCATGGAAGGGCTCATGTATGCCTCGGTTTATCTGATTCCCATGCGGGTGGTCATGTGGAGTGCCGGGACCACGTATTTTGTGGCAGATGCCAAATCCGACAAAAAACAGATCCTGAAAAACGTGCTGACCCATCCCTGCCTTGTGGGCATTTACATCGGGCTTTTCCTGATGCTGACAGGGCTTCGTCTGCCGGGAATGGTGGTTTCGTCCATTCGGTCCATCGGCGGCTGCAATTCGGCGCTGACCATGTTCATTATCGGCATGATCCTGGACGATGTGCCGGCCCGCACCCTGGTGAACCGGACCACAGCAGCCTACTGCGTGCTGCGTCTGGGGCTGCTGCCTTTCGTCACCTGTCTGATGTGCCTGCCCTTTGGTCTGACCGGGGCCGCCCGGGGAGTGGCTGTCCTGATGACGGGGATGCCGGCCGGTGCCACTGCCGCCATCTTTGCCGCCCGCTACCACAGCGATGCTCCCTTTGCCACCCGCTGTGTGGTCCTGTCCACCCTGGTATCCATGGTGACCCTGCCGCTGTGGAGCGTGGTTCTGGGCTGAATGGATAACCCCGCAGAACAGCATCCTTCCTCCATGTTTATAAAGGGAGACAAATCATGAACTTTACTTCCATCGAATATTTTCTTACGCTGGAACAGGAACGCAGTTTCAGCAAAGCGGCAGAAAAACTGAACATCACCCAGCAGACCCTGTCCGGGCACATTGCGGCTGTGGAAAAGGAAATGGGCTGCCGGCTTTTTACCAGGCGGATTCCCCTGGACCTGACCTATGCCGGGAAAATCTTTCTTGAACATGCCCGTCATATCCGCATGGAAGATACGGAACTGCGCCAGTCCATGCGGGAAATCCGGGAAGAACGGCGGGGAAAGCTGACCATTGGGATTTCTCCTACCCGGGGCCGTGCCCTGATGCCCTGGATCATTACCTCATACCAGAAAAAATGGCCGGATATTACGGTGGCTCTCCGGGAAGGGAGCAATGATGCCCTGGAAGACTTCGTACGGAACGGAACGGTGGATGCGGCTATCGGGGCTTTTCCCAAACCCAAAGGGGAAAACTTTGCCCTGACGGAATTTTATTCCGAGGAAATCGTCCTGCTTATGAGTCCAGAGATCTATGAGACGGCTTTTTCGGAAAAAGCGCCGGGCACCCGGATGCTTGAAGAGGAAAAAGAGTTCTCATTTTTGGCCCGCTGTCCTTTCCTGCTGAATCCGGAAGGGGATATTGCCGGACGGTTCGGACGGAATCTGCTCCGGCAGGCCGGTATTATGCCGCTGATCCGGGCGGAATCCTCCAACATAGAAACCCTGCTGGAACTGTGCGTCCGCGGAGGGGGTGCCTGTTTTACCCCGGTGAATCTGGCCAGAGCCGTTCTTACGGAAAAGACGTTTGCCAGCCTGGTGCAGGTCCGTTTTGCCCAGGGGGCGGCCTATGAAATTTCCTTTATCAGCCTTCCCCAGCGGAATCAATGGAAAATGCTCCAGGACTTTATCAAAGAGGCAAAAAAGCTGTATCCCGGGCAGGGGATATAAAAGAGCATGAAAAGGATCCATCAGGATCCGGACAAAAAGAAACTGGATGCCTCCCTGAAAAATCAGGAAAGCATCCAGTAATCCTAAAAATGGGACGGCTGAAGCCGTCTTTTTTTTACAGCACCAGGGTGGGAGCCGCGTAGACTCTGGCCAGGAGTTCCTGGTTCAGGGCGTAGAGCCCTTTGGGGTCGCTGCCGAAAAGTTCGAATTTCTTGATCAGGTCGCTGACGTTCTTTTCTTCTTCTCCCTGTTCCTTCACGAACCAGTCGAAGAACTGCATGGTCCGGTAATCCTTGGCTTTGTCGGCGGCGGCGTAGATCTTGTTGATGCAGCCGGTGATGAACTGTTCGTGTTTCAGGGCGGCTTTCAGGGCGTCGTCCAGTTTCTTGTAGGTCATGTCCGGTTTGTCGATGGTGCCGAAGACCACCGGGGCGTCGTTGTTCTGCAGGTAGGTCCGCATGAGCATGGCATGGTCCCGTTCTTCCTGGGCCTGGATGTCGAACCAGTGGGCGAAGCCGTCCAGCCCCTTTTCCTGATAATAGTTGGCAAAATCCAGATACAGATAGGCAGAATAAAATTCCTTGGTGACCTGTTCGTTGATCAGGTCTCTGACTTTGTTGTCCAGCATGGATAAAACCTCCCTTTCATTGCCTTCCATTATAGCAGGTTTGGATGAAGGCGGCGAAAAAACTTGACAGGGTTTCCCGGGTTGGGTATGCTAACCCTGTATGAACAAAGGAGGAAATCCCATGCATTTTGAATACTGTCCCACCTGCGGCTCCCGTCTCCAGCCCAAACCGGCCGGGGATGAAGGACTGGTCCCTTTCTGTCCGGTCTGTCAGCGGTACTGGTTCGATTTTTTTTACAGCTGCATCATCATCCTGCTCTGCAATGAATACGACGAAGTGGTCCTGTGCAAACAGCCCCACCTGTCCCAGAAATATGAAAGCATCACCTCCGGCTTCATTATGCCGGGAGAAACGGCGGAAGAGACCGCCCACCGGGAAGTGAAGGAGGAACTGGGGCTGACCCTGGAAAAAATGATCCCGGAAGGGACTTACTGGTTCAGCAAGGGCCAGATGCTCATGCACGGGTATCTGGGCTTTGTCCGGAAACAGCCCTTCCACCTGTCCCAGGAAGTCACCTCCGCCCACTGGGTGCCTATCCTGGACCTGCCCCAAACCGCCTATCCGGAAACCCCGGAAAACGTGATCTACCCTCTGTGGCGGAAGCTGCTGGCGATGAAAGGGATGGAGGAACCCAAAGCAGAACGGTAATAATAGAACAAATTCATATGAAATACAATAAAAGTTCGAAATTCAATAAAGCATGTATACAGTATTTCAGAAAGAATAGCATAGATTTTTCTAGGAAACCTGATTATAATAAAATTATACTTTTCTTATAAACTTTACGGTATTATCTCTTTATCGTACGGGGAAAACAAATCTGCTAAGGAAAGGATGTTGTTATTATGACAGGGTCGCAAGAAAAGACGAAGAAAAGCCTCATGGACCGTTTCCTGAATGCGGTGGAAGTGGCCGGGAACAAACTGCCGGATCCGGCAACGCTGTTTATTATTTTGGCTGTTATTGTCATTATTCTGTCGGCGATTTTCGGCAGTATGGGGGTATCGGCCGTCCATCCGGGCACTGGCAAGGAAATCAAAGTGGTCAACCTGCTCACTGTTGACGGATTCCGGATGATGTGGAGCAAGGCCGTTACCAACTTCTCCACCTTTGCTCCGTTGGGTATGGTGCTTGTCTGCGTACTGGGGGCCGGTGTGGCTGAAAAAAGCGGCTTCCTGGCGGCCTTTATGCAAAAGATGCTGGGAGATGCAGCTCCGGCGCTGGTGACCTGGGTGATCATCTTCATCGGCATCAACGGCAATGTGGCCGGGGATGCGGCTTTCGTGGTGCTGCCGCCGGTAGCTGGGGTAATCTATCTGAGTATGGGCCGTCACCCGCTGTTGGGCGTATTCACTGCCTTTGCCAGTGTGGCAGCCGGGTTCTGTGCCAATGTGATGCTGGGGATGAGTGATTCCCTGGCCTATGGCTTTACGGAAGCAGCCGCTAAACTGATTGATCCCAACTATCAGCAAACGCCGGCCATCAACTACTATTTCCTGGTGGTTTCCTGCTTCCTTCTGAGTTTTGTAGGGACTTTTGTAACGGAAAAAATCATGGCGCCCCGGTTTGCCGGTGCGGATCTGAGCAAGTATGAAGTGGACCAGTCCCTGACGGAAATGACTCCCCGGAACAAGGCGGCCGTCAACAAAGCCATTGTGGCTACGCTGATTACCCTAGTTGTCATTGCTCTTCTGTGTGTAGGGTCTGATCCTATCCTGGGCGATCCCAAGACCCATTCCATTATGAATGTGAAGTCTCCCTTTATGACCGGTATTATCCTCATGGTGACCCTGGTGCTGTTTGTCCCCGGGGCGGTTTACGGGTTTGCTTCCGGGAAGTACAAAAACGATAAGGATATGTTTGCGGATATTTCCCAGGCGTTCAAGGATATTTCTTCCTACATCCTGCTGTGCTTCTTCTGTTCTCAGTTTACCAGTTATTTCGGGTGGTCCCACCTGGGACTGGTACTGGCCATTAAAGGGGCAGCCGGACTGAAAGCCATGAACTTTACCGGGATTCCGCTGATTATAGGGCTGGTAATCGTATCCTGCATTGTCAATATCTTCATTGGTTCGGCTTCGGCTAAATGGGCCATCCTGGCACCGGTAATGGTGCCCATGATGATGCTCATGGGGTATGACCCGGCACTGACCCAGGTGGCCTACCGGATCGGGGATTCCCTGACCAACCCTCTGTCTCCTTTGTTTTATTATTTCCCGCTGATGCTGGGCTTTGCCAGAAAGTATGAAAAAGATACGGGTATGGGCACTATCATTGCCAATATGCTGCCCTATTCCATTTGTTTTGCCATCGCCTGGTTGATTCTTTTGACAGTCTGGGTCCTGCTGGATCTGCCTTTGGGCCCTGGCGGGGGAATCTATCTGTAAAAAATTTGGGGCTGCTGCATTTGCGGCAGCCCTGCCATGCATTATAAGAAATTTACGAGAAAGGACAATCACTTATGGGTTTACTGAAAGATAAGGAAAAAGAAATCGACTTTACCATTACGGTCCATGGGGTTTCAGCCCATGGATCCACGCCCCATCTGGGGAAGGATGCCATTGTGGCGGCTTCAGCGGTGATCCAGGCGGCCCAGACCCTGGTGAGCCGGGTGAACAATCCCCTGCGGCCCCTGGTCCTGGGGTTTGAAAGCGTCAAAGCCGGCAAACAGTTCAACATTGTCTGCGACAAGGTGCAGCTGACCGGCTGCCTCCGGGCCTATGACGACGAACTGCTCATGGACATGGTGGATAAACTGAAGAACCTGGCCCGGCGCACGGCAGAAACCTTTGAATGCCACAGCGAACTGACTCTGCTGCCGGAAGGAGGCGCCTGCTGATGGACGTGAAAGCCTTGGCGGCCGGCGAAAAAGAATATATCCTGGCACAGCGGCACTGGCTCCATGCCCATCCGGAACTGGGCCGGGAAGAAAAGGAAACCACCGCTCACATTGCCGCGGAACTGGAGAAAATGGGGATCCCGGTCCAGACCTTCCCGGACATCACCGGGTGCATCGGTACCATCCAGGGAACCAAAGGCCCGGGGAAGACCCTGATGCTCCGGGCGGATATCGATGCCCTGCCCATCCAGGAAGCGGACCTGACCAAACCCTATGCCTCCCAGCATTCCGGGGTCATGCACGCCTGTGGCCACGACTGCCATACGGCCATGCTCCTGGGAGCGGCCAAAATCCTCAGCGCCCATCGGGATGCTTTTCCGGGCCAGGTGAAGCTGCTGTTCCAGATGGGGGAAGAAATCGGTACCGAATCCCGCCATTATGTGGAGAAAGGCTGTCTGGATCAGGTGGATGCCATTTTCGGCATGCACATCTGGGCCCTGCTGGACGCCGGTACCGCCAATTTGGAAGACGGGGAGCGGATGGCCTGCAGCGACCGGTTCACCATTACTCTTACCGGGAAACCAGCCCCTTCTGACGCCCCGGAACAGGGGGTGGATCCTCTGGCGGCGGCTGCGTCCGTGGTCATGGGGCTCCAGCAGCTGGTGAGCCGGCAGAACGACCCGGAAAACACCTTTGTACTTACGGTGGGCATGATGAACAGCGAGGGGGAGAAGGGCCAGCTGGCCCGTTCTGTCCAGCTGGTGGGCACCACCCGGACCTTCAACAAAGAATTCCGGAAGAGTCTGCCCCAGAAAATCGAAAAAGTGGCCCGGGCCTTTGGAGAAGGGCTGGGCTGCCAGGTGGACTGCACCTATTTCTTCGGTCCTGCCCCTCTCATCAACGAGCACAAAGACCTGAACGATTGCGGCCGGAAAGCCGTGGCCCGGATCATGGGCGAAAAAGCCCTGGTGCCTATGGAAAAACAGATGGGCGCGGAAGATTTTTCCGTTTTCATGGAAAAAGTCCCCGGCGTGTTTCTGTTCCTGGGAGCCCGGAACAAAGAAAAAGGCATCTGCTGCGTCCATCATCATCCCGCCTTCGAAGTGGACGAAGACGTGCTGCCCAACGGGACGGGGATCGAAGTCCAGTTTGCCGTGGATTATTTAAACGGATGAGGGGCTGCTGCAGGGAGCAGCAGCCATTTGGTCACTGGTCTCTTGTCACTGGTCACTGGACAAAGGTAAGAACCTGCGGCTGGCAGGTTCTTTGGAAGATAGTAAGCCAGGACGGCAATAGATATAGAATCAATTGTCTCATAGAAAAAGAGAAAGATTTTACAAAGGCGGATTTACAATCTAAGTGCAACAAAGATTTTCCTCTAAAAAGGAAAATGACACATGGGCTTCTGCTATAATGGAGCTGAACCAAAGACATCCATTTTAGGAGGAGCGAGCCATGCGTCATTATCATCATCTTACACCATTTGAGCGAGAAAAGATACTTTTTCTTTGGGCTTCCGGGGAATTCATTAGCCAAATCGCTGATAAATTGTGTCGCAACAAATCCACAATTTCAAGGGAACTTCGCAGAAATAGCTTAGCGAAGGGAAAAATGGAATATTCTCCTATAATAGCTCAAAAAAAGTATGAAAAACGCAGAAAATCCTGTAGAAAAATCAGGAAAATGGAAATTCCTTCTGATTTACGAGAATTCGTGTATTGATGCATTGTGCTTCAGCATTGGTCTCCAGAGGAAATTGCTGGTCGATTGAAGTTGGAACACGGTGAGACGGTCATCAGCTACAATACCATCTATCGAGCTATCCGAAGCAAAGATCTCTGCGCGATAGATAACGATGGTCAAAAGCAAAGTATAGTTCGCAAACTGCGTCATCATGGCAAAAAGCGCCATAAAAAGGGGCAAGAAGAAAGAAGAGGCAAATTCCCTAAGTGTACTGATATATCAAAACGGTCACCTGGCGCAAAAAACCGTTCACGGAAAGGCCATTTTGAAGCAGATACGGTGGTTGGAAAGAAAGGCAAGGCTTGCCTCGTGACAGTGGTAGATCGTAAAACACGGTATACCTTTGCTGGCAAGGCCTCCAGCCAAAAAGTAGAACCTGTAAGTAATACTATGGTGAGAATCATGCAGGGACAAACGCTGCATTCCATCACACCGGATCGGGGACGTGAATTCGTCCAGTTCAAGAAAGTCAGTGCCCAACTTGATGACGTAAAATTCTTTTTCCCACCACCTCATACGCCATGGAATCGTGGTACTAATGAGAACACCAATGGTCTACTCCGCGAATATTTCCCAAAGGGAAGCGATTTTAGTGATATTTCAGAAGAATATATCCAGCAGAAAGTTAATCAATTGAACCTGCGTCCAAGAAAATGTCTTGGTTACAGAACACCATATGAAGCCTATTTCTCGAAGGTGTTGCACTTGGCTTGACAATCCGCGAATTCAAAAATTTGCCTGCAAATTTTATCCAACGACCAGTGACAAGTGACAAGTGACGGGCAGCTTTGTTGCCCCTAGACAGGGGTGTTGCCCGTGCAACCCCCTTTTTTTCGTGGTATAATATACTTTCCTAAAGTGGTTTAACGGCACAAATACAGGCAAGGAGGGTTCCATGAACAGATTAGATCCCATTGGCGTCATTGATTCCGGGGTGGGCGGATTGACCGTCCTGAAATGGCTCCAGCAGAAAATGCCCCATGAACGGTTCATCTTTATCGGGGATACCGCCCGGACTCCCTATGGGAACCGGCCCCGGGAAGAAATCCAGCAGTTCGTCAGCGAAATGACCGCGTGGCTGAACCGGCGGAACATCAAACAGCTGGTGGTGGCCTGCAACACCATTACGGTACTGGGCACCGACGTGATCAAAAACGGGTATGATTTCTCCGTCATCGGCATGAAAAAAGGGGCCCATATGGTGGAAGGGGTCACCCGAAACAAAAAAGTGGGATTCCTGGCCACGGATTTCACGGTGGCTTCCGGGGCCCACAAAAAGGAAATCCAGGAAATGGATCCGGAAATCCAGGTGTTCGGCCAGGGTTGTCCCAAATTCGTCCCGCTCATTGAAGGGGAACAGTTCGGCAGTCCGGAACTGGCGGCGGCCATCAAAGAATATACGGACAAGCTGAAGGAACATGATGTGGATACGGTGATGCTCTCCTGTACCCATTATCCCTTTGTGGAAAAGGAAATCCGGGAAGCATTCGGGCCCGGGGTCACCATCCTGGATCCGGCGGAACGGACGGTCCAGGCGGCCATGGAAGACCTGAAGCAGCGGCGGCTGAACAGGGAAACCGGCCTGGGCCGGGCGGAAGTGTGTTTCACCGCCGACCTGGAACGGGGTAAGCGCCTGGCAGCCCGGATGCTGGATATGAACCAGTGTGATTTCCGGCTGATCCATTTGTGAGAGAGAGGGATTCACACCCCCGTCCGCGGGCTGCGACCCGCGACCAGAGCTCTCTTTCCCCCTTGAACAATCCCCGGAAATATGGTATAATTCTCCTGTTCAATGCTACTGTAGCTCAGCTGGTAGAGCATCTCATTCGTAATGAGAGGGTCGTAGGTTCGAATCCTATCAGTAGCTCCAGATGCCATACAAGCCCGTCACTTTGGTGGCGGGCTTTTTTTGCGTTTGACATCTTTCCCAAAATTCGGCATAATGAAAAATAAACTGTTCCGGAGGTGCTCCTGCTGTGGCCCAAATCCTGCTGCCCCTGTTCCTGTTCTGCGTGTCCCTGCTGCCGGCGGCCTATCTCCGCTATTACCCTTTCCGGTCCATTGTACGGCCTTCCACCCGCCATTTCCTGCTGTGCGGGCATTTGTGCATTTTCCTGTTCGAATTTGTCCTGCTGGCCGGTCTTTTTGGCCGGGGGCTCATGAAATTTGAAACCGGCACCTTCCAGTTCCTGTATTATTTCTGCTATCTGCCCTATCTGCTGCTGCTGGTGTTCACCGTCCGGCCTTTCTGGCTCCGGCATCTGTTCGTACTGGGGCTCTAGGCCATTTACATGATCCTTATCCATACCCTGTGTCTGGAAATCTTCAAATTGTTCCTGCCGGAGGCCTGGCATACCAACCGGGTCCTGCCCTATTTCTCTCTGTATCTGGGGCTGTTCCTGCTGGGGATGCCCCTGGCCCTGAAGGTATTGGGAAAACTGTTTACCCGGGAACAGCTTACATCCCCCCGGCCTGCTTTCTGGACCTGGCTGGGGCCCATTCCGCTCCTGCTGTGCTACTACCATGCCAATCAGGGCTATTTCATCCTGGATCCGGAGATCCTGTTCCATCCTTTTTTCCAGTTGTATATCCTGATTACCCTGGGGATGCTGGTGAGTGTGGCTTTGCTGCTGGTCCGGTCTCTTCAGGGAGGGCTTCGGCAGACCCAGACCATGCTCCAGGTGAAGGAACAGAATCTCCGGCTCCAGGGTCAGCTGAATGTCCTGAACGATTACGCGGCCGCGCTCCGGAAAGAACAGCAGGAACTGGCCATCCTCCGGCATGACAGCCGGCATCAGCTGCGCCTTCTGGGGGAATTGGCGGAGAACGGTCAGTTTGGGGAAGCGGAAAAGCATCTGCTGAAGCTGCGGAAAGAGGTGGCGGATAAATGAGCCCGCTTTTTGAAACCATTTTGGGCCCGTTGGTCTTTGTGCTGATCTTCCAGCCCTTTTACCTGCTCCAGATCCTTCCCTTCTGGAATTTCCTGGAGCCTGACCGGAAAAAATTCATCCGGAACGGCTGGCTGCTCCTGTTTTTCCTGGACGTGGGGCTGACCATGGGACTGGTCCGGTCCGGTGTTTTTTCTTCCATTCCCCGGGCCTACTGGGCCTGCGGCTATATCATCTGGATTCCCCAGTTCCTGCTGAGTTTTTTGACCACCCGGAAGTACTGGGTGGGGCATCTGTTCATCCTCTCTTTCCGGGTCCTGCTTTCCAGCTGTTTTTATACTTTTCTCTGGCACTTTTTTCTGTATTTCTGGCCGGAAAGCGCCTTTTCTTCCATGTATTTCTGGCAGATTTTATTCTATGGAGCAGAATGCCTGCTGATTTTCCCCTTTGTTCTCCGGTTCCTGACCCGGACCTTCAGCCATTTCCGGGAGGCTGCGGCCCGTCGGTACTGGCGGCTGACGGCCCTGATCCCCATGGTGCTGGCAGGAGAAACCCTGTATGTGAGCGTGTACGATTCCCAGGAACGGTATTTCGATCTGCTGGAAGCCCGGATCCTTCTGCTGCTGATAACGGTGCTGATCATGGCCAGTATCCGCACGGCCCAACAGGAAGTTTATGACGAAATCAGCGCCCGGGAAGAAAAACACCAGCTGGAGCAGCAGGTGGTGTCCGCGGCCAACTATGTAAAAATGTCAAAAGAATCCCGGCAGCGGCTGGAAGCCATCTACCGGGAAAAACGGGACCATCTGGATCAGCTGCTGGACCTGGTCCGGCGGAAGGACCGGGTGGGCGTGCTGACTTATATCGAAGAACTGGGAGAAGAATTCAACAGCACCAAACTGCCCCAGTACTGCCGGAATCCCCTGATCAATGCGGCCCTGACCGTGTATCTCTCCCGGGCACGGGAAGAAGGGATCCCCACCACCGTTTCCGTGGACCTGCCCCAGGATCTTATCTGTAGCGGGGATCTTTCTATTGTCCTTTCCAACCTGGTGGAAAATGCCCTGATTGCCAGCGAAAAGCAGCCGGAGGACCGGCGGAATATCACGGTGTTGGCCCTGCGCCATGGGGATATGCTGAACATCCTGGTGAAAAACATGTTCGATGCGCCGGTGCAACTGGGCGAGGACGGACTTCCGGTGACTCACGTGAAGGGCCACGGCATCGGCATGAAATCCCTGGCCCGGTTCCGGGATAAATACGGAGCCAGTGTCCTGTGCCAGCAGAAAGAAGGCTGGTTCATTACCTACCTCCAGCTGGATCTGCGGGCGAAAGGAGTGGGAGATTAAAAGGACTGTTGCCTGTGCAACAGCCCTTTATTTCGGTGCAAACATGAACTGGAAATACTGTTCCTGGAAATCCCGGTATTTCCGCTTGCCCAGGGGAATCTGGTGGCCCTGGATCTCCACGTAGTCGGTTTTGATCATGTGGATGGCGGAAAGGTTCACCAGGTAGCCTTTGTTGGGAGATACGAACTGGCCCGGAGCAATCTTGTCCAGATCCGTCTTCATTTCCTGGCCGGATTTCCGGGTTTCCAGGGTGGATCCGTCGGCCAGGTACACCTCCATCACATGGCCGTGGCTTTCCAGGAACAGGATCTGGGCGATTTCCTCCACCCGGACGCCCCCTCCCACCAGCCGGAAAATGACCTTGGCGCTGTTCCGCTGGCGGATGTAGGCAATGGCACGGTCCATGGCCTTGGAGAACTGGGCCTGGGTAAAGGGCTTCAGAAGATAATCCGTGGCTTTCACCTCAAAAGCTTCTACGGCGAATTCGTCGCTGGTGGTGAGGAAAATGATCTCCGCCCGGCTGTGGTGGTCCCGGAGTTCCCGGGCCACGTCGGTGCCCAAAATCCCGGGCATGCACACATCCAGCAGTACGATGTCGAAGATGGATCCCTTGTCGATGGCATCCGTAAAGGCAAAGGCGTTGGAAAAAGTCTGGTATTCCACCCGTTCGTTCCGGGTCAGGAAATATGTTTCAGCAGCGGTGCGGATCTTCTGGATCTGGTCGGCCTGGTCATCACAAATGGCAATGTGCAGCATGATCGGTTCCCCTCCTTCAGCTCTATTCATCTCCATTATACACAAACTTCAAAATCCCTTTTTAAAATCGTCCTGAAAGGGCGGTTTTTTTTCATAAAGAGAAGACCCGGATATCTTCCTCAAAGGAACAAATTATCAGAAAAATACGAAGAAACATTTTATGCCCAAAAAACGCCCTTTCATGGAATTTGTAAATTTTTCCCATTTTGGCGTGTTATAGTTTAGACAACCAATCAAGTGTCTGGCGAAAACTCCACTGGACTACCGCGGAAGGAATGTTGGAAACCCGGAAAAATTCCCTGAAAACATGAATTTCCATCTAAATAAAAAATGGAAAATTCCGTAAATACGTATTGTGGATACAAACGAATATCTGCATGAAAAGGAATATACCGGAGAAGAAATAAAAAATCCTGAAAATCAAAGGAATCAGGTGAAAAATATCTTGAAAACAAATCGGATGTCCGGAAGCGCGCACTGAGGCATCCAACCAGATAATGCATGAAAATCCATCAGAAAGGCTTGAACAAGAAAAGGGGTGTGGCTTTATGAACAAGATCTACAAGGTGATCTGGAACAAAACACGGGGCATGTACATGGTGGTTTCCGAACTGGCCAAAGGCCAGTCCAAGGATGGACGCCGGGCCGTGGGTCGGAAAAAAGTGGCACAGACCGCTGCGGCTCTGGCCGTATTCTTCAGCGTTGTCTCTGCAGGAGGGACTGCATGGGCGGCGGATACGACGACGACGGTAACCGCTAAGGACGGGACCGAACAGATCGTTTATACCCAAGAAGGAACGAATAGCCAAATCAAAGCAGCCAGAACATATACGTATCGCAAAGCGGCTGAACTGGATACCCGCATCACCAATGTGAAGGAATATCTGGAAAAACAGACTTCCGCCACTTATGTGAGTAAAGCTGATGCCGCCGTACAGGACGGAGCCATCGTCAAAGCAGATAAGACCATCGGTGAGAATGTAACCAACCTGGATGCTGCTCTGGCCAAGGAAACCGCCGCCCGGATCGGTGCTGATGCAGCTCAGGACAAGGTGATCCAGGCTGTCAATGACAATCTGGTGCAGAGTGTCACTACCATCAACAAGAATGTGGCTGATGGATTCACTGCCTTGAACCAGGCAGATGCCAAGGAAGCTGCAGCCCGGGAAGCGAAAGACAATGAACTGAACGAACGGATTACGAACGAAGCCAATGGGATCCATAATGAAATCAAAGCCGGGGATGAAAAACTGGATACCCGCATCACCAATGTGAAGGAATATCTGGAAAAACAGACTTCCGACAATTATGTGAGCAAGGCCGATGCCGCCGTACAGGATGGGGCCATCGTGAAAGCAGCCAACACCATCGGCGAAAATGTCACCAACCTGGATGCGGCTCTGGCCAAAGAAACTGCCGCCCGGATCGGGGCTGACAAGGCCCAGGATGCAGTCATCCAACAGGTGAACCAAAACGCAGCCAATGGCATTGCAACGCTGGCTACTGCCTACAACAACGAAGTGGCAAGCCGTGAAGCAGCTGACAACGAACTGAATGAACGGATTACCAACGAAGCCAATGCAATCCACGAAACCACGAATAAATTGCAGGATGACCTGAATACGGAAACGACTGCTCGTGAGGCGGCCGATACGGCGCTGGATACCCGGATCACCAATGTGAAGGAGTATCTGGAAAAACAGACATCTGATCATTATGTAAGCAAGGCTGATGCGGCCGTACAGGATGGGGCCATCGTGAAAGCGGCCAACACCATTGGCGAAAACGTCACCAACCTGGACGCTGCTCTGGCCAAAGAAACCGCCGCCCGGATCGGGGCTGATGCAGCCCAGGACAAGGTCATTGAACAGGTTAACCAGAATATGGTGGATGGGTTCAATACCATCAATACCAATATGGCCAATGGGTTTGCGGCTCTGAACGCAGCCGACGCCGCCGAAAAAGAAGCCCGCATCGGGGCTGATAAAAAACTGGCGGAAGCCGTGAACAGCGGCCTGAGCCTGAGCGAAGACAACGTGCTGCAAAAGAACACCACGACGGTGGCTGATGACGGTATGGTGACCACTTCCAAGACCGATGCCAACGCAATGATCCTGAACAAGGGGAACAAGAATCAGATTGCCATGGATGAAAAGGGCGTCAAAGTTGGCACCAACAGCAGCGTGATGGATGCCGACGGCGTCTACACCGGCGGGGATACCTTTGACGCAGCCAAGGCAGCTATGAGCTCCGACGGCCAGATTAAAGGGGCCAACGGCAAATTCACGGTAGACGCCAGTGGCAATACCTCCGTGACCAGCCTGGATGCCGGGACCGGAACGATCCAGACCAAGGGCGATCTTTACGCCAAAGACGCAACCTTCAGCGGCGATATCACTGCGAAAGATGCAACGCTCTCCGGTGATCTCAGTGCCAAGGACGGCACTTTCTCCGGCGACCTCAGTGCCAAAGATGGTACTTTCTCCGGCGATGTGTCGGCGAAAGACGTAACGGCTACGGGAACCCTGCAAGGGGCCGAAGTCACCGACGGTACGGCAACCATGCAGAATGGCAACCTCACTGGTGTGAAGAACCTGAGCGCTGAAACCATTACCACCAGCGGTGATGCCACCATCGGCGGCGACCTGACGGTCAAAGGCAAGCTGAATGTGGATGAAATCGACCTGACCAAGAGTGGCATTGTAGGGGACAACAACGTAACGGCCAGCACGAAAGTGGCAGCCGGTGAAATCACCTCCTACAAGAAAGCCACCAGCACCAAAGATGGCAGTGAAAAAGAAAGCGCCATCGATTATGATGAAAATGGGACTTCCACCTGGGCGAAATCTACCGACGCCGATGGCAACTGGAAGAAGAGTACCCTGACTGTAGAAGGCAGCGATGTGACTTCCAAGGTTATCGATTCTGAAAAGAACAGCAACCTGGCCACCCAGACTTCCACCCAGAGCCAGAGCACGCTGACCGATGCGGATAAGAATACCAATACGGCCACCCAGAGCGCTGCGGAATCCAGCAGTGTCCTGAGCGACAAAGATGGTAACAATACCTCCTCCTTCCGGCAGAGAATCAATGATATCCTGCAGGAAATCAAGAGTGCCAACGGCAGCACCAGCGTGGAACAGACCGACGTCAACATCACCAATACCGCCAAGAACGGGACCATCACCAATGATGCCCAGAATCTGGTCAACAAGGCTTCCGACAGCATCACCAGCCAGATCGGTGACGGGTCTGCAGTGAAGAGCGTAATGGATGCCAACGGTATCGCCAACACCGCAACCGGTGGTACCATCAGCAACAGTGCAGCCGATGTAATCAACACCGGAACCAACAGCGTCATTAACCAGGTTGGCGACAACCAGGTAGCTGTGAAGACCGACAGCGTCAAAGCGGCCTACGGTTCTGATACCTCCACCACCTGGGATGCGAAAGGCATCACCAATACCACCAGCGGCGATATCAGCAACAGCGCTGCAAACATCAGCAATACCACCACTGGGAACATGACCAACACCGTCGGCGGCAACCTGATCGACACCATCATGGGGACCAGCACCACCACCGTAACCGGCAAGGTCACGGAAGATTACAAGTCCGACCTGAGCACGAAGGTGGGCGGCGACGAAACCCATGCGGTAACGGGCAACCAGACCACCACGGTTTCCGGCAACCGTACCGTCAATGTGAAGGGCACCGAAACTGAAAACTTCAATGCCCTGGAGACCAACGTCAAGACCGACCAGAAGACTTCTGTGGGCGGCAACCAGACCAACATTGTGGGCGGCGACCAGCAGAATACGGTCAGCGGCAATAAACTGGAAACCGTCAAAGGTTCTGTAACCGAGAAATACGGCAGCCAGAGCACGACAGTGACTGGTGACCAGAGCACCCATGTGGGCGGGAACCAGGAAAATGTGGTGGCCGGTGACCAGACCAACACCATCAGCGGGAATAAGACGGAAACCGTCAAGGGCGATGTAAACGAAAGCTATGGCAGCCTGACCACGGAAGTCAAGGGTGACAGCAAGCTGAGTGCAGACAACATCACCAATACCGCAACAAAGAAGCTGAGCAACAACGCGGCGGATATTGAAAACAGCGCTTCCAGCAGCATCCTGAACAAGGTGGGCGACAACGTCAGCAGCAAGATGGAAGCTGACAAGATCACCACGGTCGTGAAGGATGGCAGCAAGAGCAACACCGTAACGGATACGGCTTCCACCTCCGAACGGAGACTGGTGAGCGGCAACATCATCGATATCCTGAACGATGCCGAAAACGGGTATGTGAACACCACCGTTTCCAATAGCGATGGTTCTTCCAGCACCGGCGTGAAGCAGACCACCACGGATATCACGAACACCGCAAAACAGGGGTCCATCACCAATGAAGCCAAGAACCTGGTGAACAAGGCAACCGAAAAGCTGAGCAACAGCGCAGCCGAAATCGAGAACACCGCCACCACCAGCATCAAGGACAGCGTTGGCAAGAGCACTGTGACCACCACGGACAGCGGGACCACGTTCGAAAATACGGACCATGCAGCGGCCATCAAGGACGGCAGCATCACCAAGACCACCATCTCCGGCAACACGGTAGAAACGGGCCAGGTAACCACTGACTACGCAACCGTGAACAAGGATCTGACGGTGAAAGGCGACTCCGACCTGCAGGGTAACGCAACTGTAGGCAAGAACCTGACGGTGAACGGTACCACCACCACGGATAAACTGGTGGTGAACAGCGGGGCCACCGTCACCGGCGGCACCACCACCGACACCCTGCATGTGACCAGCACCTCCACCTTCGACGGCATGGCAACCTTCAAGGATGCCGTATCCATGGACAAGGATCTCACCGTAGGCGGCAACGCTGCCGTAGCCGGCGATGTGACGGCCAGCTCCTACAAGGTAGCTGACAAGACCTACATCGACCAGAACGGCCTCAACGCCAACAGCCAGAAAGTGACCAACGTGGCTGACGGGACCATTGCCGAAGGCAGCAAAGATGCGGTGAACGGCGGCCAGCTCCATGCCACCAACCAGAGAGTCTCCACGGTGGAGAACCGGATGGACGGTGTGGAAAACCGCGTAGACCGGGTGGAAAACCGGGTGGACAGCCTGGATAACCGGATCGACAAGGTGGGCGCAAGTGCAGCCGCTATGGCTAACCTGCACCCCATGGACTTCGATGAGGATTCCAAGGTCAGCGTGGCAGCGGCTGTGGGCAGCTACCGCAGCGAAACCGCCGGTGCCCTGGGTGTGTTCTACCGGCCGACGGACCGCGTCATGCTGAACGTTTCCACCAGCTTCGGCAACGGGGAAAACATGGTCGGCGGCGGCGTATCCTTCAAGCTGGGCAAGAGCAGCAAACGGCTGCAGCAGGCAGAAGCCACCAATGCGGCCCTGTCCAAACAGGTGACCAACCTGCAGAACCGGCTGGATGCCCTGCTGGGTGTGCTGAACCCGAACCTGTCCAAGGCATTCCCGGATGTACCGGCCAACCACTGGGCCTACGAAGCCGTAAGCCGGCTGGCAGGCAACGACATCATCCAGGGATACGAAGATGGCAAGTATCACGGCGAACGGACCATGAGCCGGTATGAAATGGCGGAAATCATCTACAACGCCCTGTCCAAGGGTGCCAAGGCGGAAGCCAAGCTGGTAGAAGAATTCCGGCCCGAACTCCAGGCAATGGCTGCTCAAAGAAAAGCGTAACCATCTCCCCAGATGCTACCCACACCCCCTTTGAGCATACCATACAGCAAAACAACCCCCTCGCAGCGATGCGAGGGGGTTGTTTTTACAGCATTTTCTATTTATTCGATCGTTCCGCCGCCCAGGACCACTTCTCCGTCGTACAGTACGGCGGCCTGGCCGGGGGTGATGGCCCTCTGGGGTTCATCGAACTGGATGGTGAACGTATCTTTCCCGGTGGGGGTCACGGTGGCGGGCTGGGCGTCCTGACGATACCGCACCTTCACCTGGCAGCATACGGGGCCTGCCGGCACTTCACCGCTGATCCAGTTGGCCTCGCCCACGCTGGCTTTCCGGCTGAACAGGGCCTCGCTGGGTCCCACCACAATGGCGTTCTTTTTGGGGTCGATCTTCACCACGTACAGGGGGAAATCCGGCTGGTTCAGGCCCAGATGTTTGTGCTGGCCCAGGGTGTAATAAATGATGCCCCTGTGCTGGCCGATCACGTTGCCTTCAAGGTCCAGGAAAGGGCCCGGCTGGGGCCTGTAATCCAGGATCCGCTGGACGGCATCGGTGTATTGCCCGTTGGGCACGAAGCAGATATCCTGGCTGTCGGGTTTGTGGGAGTTGATGAATCCGTTCTCCTCGGCGATCTCCCGGGTATGGGTCTTGTGGTATCCGCCCAGGGGGAAACAGGTATGGGCCAGCTGCTCCTGGGTCAGGTTGTACAATACATAGCTCTGGTCCTTTTTCGGGTCCAGGGCTTTCAGCAATTCGTATTTGCCGGTCGTTTCATTTTTCCGGATGCGGGCGTAGTGGCCGGTGACCACGCAGTCGCAGCCCAGCTCCCGGGCCCGCTGGTACAGGGCTCCGAATTTCAGGAATTTGTTGCAGTCGATGCAGGGGTTGGGCGTATGGCCCAGGGTGTAGCTGCGGGCAAATTTTTCCATGACATCGTGTTTGAATTCCTCGGTGTAGTTAAATACGTAAAAGGGCATGCCCAGCCGGGCGCAGACGCTGCGGGCATCTTCCACATCGCTGAGGCTGCAGCAGGTTTTGGTGCTGCAGTACCCTGCATCCGGGTTGTTGTACAGTTTCATGTTGCAGCCGATGCAGTCGTACCCTGCATCCTGCATCAGTTTAGCGGAAACGGAGCTGTCCACCCCGCCGCTCATGGCAATGAGAGCTTTCATGATGATCCTTTCTATGCTTGCTGATGGAGCTTCCGCAGTCGGGCCACTTCCCGGGTCACGGTTTCCACGATGAAATGGACCTGCTCCAGGGTGATGTCGTCGCCCAGGGAGAAACGGAGGGAGCATCTGGCTTCTTCCGGGGTGCAGCCCAGGGCCAGGAGCACATGGCTGGGTTCCGGTGAACCGGAGGCACAGGCGGACCCGGCGGAAACACAGATCCCGGCCATGCCCAGCACTGGCAGCAGGGCTTCGGCGGGGACTCCGTCGAAGGCCATATTCAGATGGCCGGGGAGCCGGGGCACCTGGCCGCTGTGGACCCGGGTGCCGGGGAGGGTCAGGAGCTGCTGTTCCAGGGCATCCCGGGCGGCGGCCATCCGGGATGCATTGGCCTCCAGGTTCCGGATGGCTTCTTCCAGGGCGGCGGCCATGCCTACGATGCCGGGGACGTTTTCTGTTCCTGCCCGTTTGCCCCGTTCCTGTTCTCCTCCGAAAATCAGGCTTTCCAGTTCAATGCCTCGCCGTGCAAAAAGGATACCAACCCCTTTCGGTCCATGGAATTTATGGGCGGAACCGGAAAGGAAGTCGATGTCCGTATCCTTCAGGGTCAGGGGGATGTGCCCCAGGGCCTGGACGGCGTCGGTGTGGAACAGGGCTCCCCGGGCGTGGGCCATGGCAGCCAGCCGGGCAATGGGCTGGATGGCGCCGGTTTCGTTGTTGGCGGCCATAATGGACACCAGGGCGGTTTCCGGGGTCAGGGCCTGTTCCAGGGCGGCCGGTTCCACCTGGCCTTCCCGGTTCACCGGCAGCAGGGTCACGGTAAAGCCTTCCGCCTGGAGGGCTTCCAGGGTGTGGAGGATGGCGTGGTGTTCGATGGCGCTGGAGATCAGATGGGTGCGGCCCTGCTTTTTTCCCCAGGTGGCAGCGGTGCGAAGGATCTGGTTATCAGCCTCACTGCCCCCGGAAGTAAAGGTGATCTCGCCGGGACGGCAGCCCAGGAGCCCGGCGATGGTTTCCCGGGAGCCGATCAGAGCCCGGGAGGCTTCCTGCCCCAGGGGATAGGTGCTGGAGGGGTTGCCGTACTGTTCTGTAAAATAAGGCAGCATGGCCTCCAGGACCTTGGGCAGGACCCGGGTGGTGGCTGCGTTGTCGGCATAGACGAACATGGTGGTGCTCCTTTGTGAATTGATATCCTATCATTATACTACAGGTTGGAGAGAGAGGGAACCCATCCACGTTCCCCGCCCCTTTCAGGGGACGGACAAGCCCTTCGGGCAAAATCCTGCAGTTGTCCTTCTTTTTTTCTTGCATTTATTTCTTCTTCATGCTATACTTTTAAGGCTGTATATATTATATATACTTCTTCTGCCCTCATGGTAGAGGAGCAAATCCAAAGGAGGAGGTGATTTCGTGAATAACTACGAAGTCATGTACATCGTTAAACCGGTAGAAGAGGACGCTTTCAACGCTGTTGTAAAGAAGTTCGATGACCTGCTGGTGGCTAACGGCGCTACGATCGAAAAAACCGATAAGTGGGGCAAAAAACGTTTGGCATATGCTATTCAGGACTTCAATGATGGTCTGTATGTTCTGACCACGTTTGCCGCTGAACCTGCAGCCGTAAAGGAACTGGACCGTGTGATGAAGATTACTGACGATATCCTGCGTCACATGATCATTCGCAAAGGCGAATAAGGAGGCTGGGTGTATGAATCGCATTATCTTGTTGGGCCGTCTCGTACGGGATCCGGAAGTCCGGGTTACACCTACGGAAAAAACGGTCTGCACCTTTACTCTGGCAGTTGACCGTCCCTTCGCTTCGAAGAACGGCCAGCGGGAAGCGGATTTTATCAACATTGTAACGTGGAATAAAACCGCTGAATTATGTGGGAACAGTTTGACCAAGGGTCAGAGAGCTCTGGTGGAAGGGCGTCTGCAGATCCGCAGCTACGATGGCAAGGACGGGAACAAGCATTACATGACGGAAGTCATTGCGGACCGTGTGGAATTCATCGAGCGGAAGGGCTCCGGCAATCCTGCCGCAGGCCAGCAGAATCCTCCATCCCAGAATCAGTCCTCTCAGGGCGGCTCCGCCGGTCCCATGGGTGGCTTTGGCTCTGAAGTAGGTTTTGACGAAGAGATCCCATTCTAAAAGGGAGGATAGAGAATAGCTATGATGAAGCGTGAAAGAGGAAATCGGAGACCCAGAAGAAAAGTCTGCTCCTTCTGCGTCGACAAAGTCCAGGAAATCGATTATAAAGATGCCGCCAAGCTGCGGAAGTTCATCACCGAACGGGGCAAGATCCTGCCTCGCCGGATTTCCGGCACCTGTGCAAAACATCAGCGTCAGCTGACCATTGCCATCAAACGTGCCAGAAACGTTGCACTGCTGCCGTTTACGGCTGAATAAGCTGGATGCAAAAGACAGATCCTTCGGGGTCTGTCTTTTTTTTGCCAAATATTGTAGAATAGTAGGGAAACGCTCCCTTGGCTGTCAATGGCCAATGGCCGAAGGAAGCCGGCTGCGCCGGCATTATCTTTTCATGGAGGAATATCGCTTTGCATTACCATAAAACGTCTTTGCTGGTGGAATCCGGCATCCTGGCGGCGGTGGCCGTCCTTTTCACCCTGGTGGGGAATTACATCCCGGTGCTGGACATCATCGTCAGCATCCTGTGGCCCCTGCCCATCATCCTGTGCGGCCGGCGGAACGGGCTGAAATGGAGCATCCTGTGCCTGCTGGTCACCGGTTGTGTGGTGGCGGTGCTGCTGTCCCCGCTCCAGGCTCTGACCCAGTGCGTGATCCTGGGGCTCATCGGCCTTTTTATGGGCTATGCCATGGAAAAACAGATGTCGCCCACCCAGACCCTGCTCATGGGGAGCCTGGGAGCCCTGCTGTCCACGGTGCTCAGCGCCCTGGCGGCGTATTTCTTCATGCACGTGAATGTGATCGAAGTGTTCTTCCAGTCCATCGACGAATCGGTGAACATGAGCAGCGAGATCTTCCAGACCCTGGGGATGAAGGGGATGACCGATGTCCAGCTGGCCCAGCTGAAAAAGATGTTCGAGCTGATCCTGCCGGCGGGGGTGCTGCTCAGCGCGCCCATTACCGCCATTGCCAACTACTGGGCGGCCCGGAAGATCCTGGGACGGATGGGGGATTACTACCCCTGGTTCCCGCCCTTTTCCCTGTGGCAGCTGCCCAAATGGCTGCTGCTGCCCTACGGCATCGGGATGATGCTGATCTTCTTTGGCCAGAACTATCAGGATTCCCTGGTGTACCGGGGCGGGTACACCCTGTATATGATGATGAACATGCTGCTCCTGGTCCAGGGGCTGAGCCTGATCCGCTGGTATGTGGAATACCGTCACTATCCCCGGATCCTGCTGCCCCTGAGTCTGCTGCTGACCTTTACCCTGCCCATCGCCTCCCAGCTGGTGGTGGTGCTGGGGGCCTATGAAATGGTCTTCGATCTGCGGAAAATCCGGAAACCGGGAGCCAACAAGCCTGAATAGAGGGGGAGACTATGGACGACAAATCACGCCGGAACCTGTGGCAGTCGGTGCGCATCGGGGTGGCCCTGCTGGGGTCCGTCCTGGTGATCTACGGGATTGCGGTGAACCAGGCCATCTGCACGGCCATTGGGTTTATTTCGGTGCTGCTGGTCTATTATCTGACCTTCCGGAGCAACCGGCTCCGGGAAGCCTGGTTCAACCATTCCATGACCACGGTGGTCCGGAACATCGAACGGGCCAACAATTACGCTTCCCAGCGGATCCCCATCGGCATCGGGGTGTTCGACAAGGAAGGCCATCTCCAGTGGCGGAACCGGCTGTTCAATGAATTCATCGCGGTGGATGTGCCCCTGGCTACGCCTTTTGAAAAGGTGATGCCGCCGCCGGACAACAATTTTGCCACCCTGCGGCTCCGGGATGCGGACAAACAGATCAAGATCGGGGACCGGATCTACAAGATGCTGGTCCGGCGGATCCAGATCACGGACAATCCGGAGGAGGATACGGGCCTGGCCCTGTACCTGACGGATATCACCGACCGGGAACGGCAGAAAAAACGGTATGAGGAAGAACGGCCGGTGGTGGCCTATGTCCAGTTCGACAACTATGATGACGCCATGAAGGGCCTGAACGAAAATGAACGGGCCAGCCTGATCGTGGATGTGACCAAAGCCATCGGCGGCTGGGTGGAAGATGTCCATGGATATTTCCAGAAATATACGGAAGACATGTTTGTGGTGGGCATGAGCCGGAAGGGGCTTACGGATACCATCAGCAAGAAATTCCAGGTGCTGGACCGGGTCCGGGAAATCAAAAGCGGGAACCGGGTCAGCCCCACCATCAGTATCGGGGTGGCGGCGGATGGCCGGAACCTGGCGGAACTGAGCCAGAAGGCCCAGGCGGCCCTGGACCTGGCGCTGGGCCGGGGCGGGGACCAGGCGGTGGTCCAGCTGGGAGACGATATGAGCTTCTACGGGGCCCGGGGTTCCGTCCAGGCCAAGAATACCCGGGTACGGGCCCGGATCGTGGCCCAGGCCATCCATGAACTGATGGTCGGTGCGGACCAGGTGTTCATCATGGGCCATGTGAATGAAGACTACGATGCCCTGGGGGCGGCCATCGGGGTGGCCAAAATGGCCCTGACCCTGAACAAAAGCTGCTGCATCGTGGCCAGCGGCCAGGGGCCTTCCCTGAAGAAACTGGAAACGGTATCCAAGGACCAGAGTGACCGGTACCTGTCCCTGTTCGTCACGGAGGAAGAAGCACTGAAACGGATTTCCTCCGGCAGCATCCTGGTGCTGGTGGATCATCACCGGGCCATGCTCAGCGCATCGCCCAAAATCCTCCAGTCCATCCGCCGGCGGATCATCATCGATCATCACCGGCGGGCGGAAGACGCCATTACCGATGTGATGCTCCAGTATATGGAACCGTCCACTTCCTCCACCTGTGAGATGGTGACGGAAATCCTCCAGTATTTTGAAAACAAGCTGCAGCTTTCGGAAGTGGAAGCCACGGCCCTGTATGCAGGGATCCTGGTGGACACCAAGAATTTTGCGGTACAGACCGGGGAACGGACCTTCGAAGCGGCAGCCTTCCTGCGCCGGAACGGGGCGGATCCCCATATGGTTTCCCTGCTGTTCAAGGATGATGAACATACGGTGCTCACCCGGGCCCGGATCATCACCGAGATGAAACAGCCCCTGCCCGGGCTGGCTGTGGCAGTGCACCGGTGTTCCTGCCAGGACAAGGACACGCCGGTGATCGTGGCCCAGGCGGCGGATGAACTGCTGACCATGGATGACATCCGGGCCAGTGTGGTTTTCAGCCAGAACGAGAATGGAGTCAGCATCAGCGCCCGCAGTGACGGATCCGTCAATGTGCAGGTGATGATGGAAGAACTTGGCGGCGGCGGCCATCAGACCGTTGCCGGGGTCCAGGTGAAGGGCGTGACGGCGGAAGAACTGATGCCGAAGGTCCTTGAACTGGCCAAAGAACAAATGAAGGAGAGCGATACAGATGAAAGTAATCCTGCTGCAGGACATCAAGAAATTGGGTAAAAAAGGCGATATCATCGAAACGGCGGAAGGCTATGGCCGGAACTATCTGATTCCCCGGGGCATGGCGGAAGAAGCTACTTCCCGGAACCTGAACCAGGCCAAACAGGATATGCAGGTGGCCAAACACCGGGCTGCCCAGGCCCATGACGAAGCGGTGGTCCTGGCGGCCCAGCTGGAAAAAGTCACCCTGCACATGAAGGTGAAGGTGGGGGCCAACGGCAAGCTGTTCGGTTCCATTGCTTCCAAGGATGTGGCGGATGCCCTGCTGACTCAGACCGGCATGGAAGGGGTTGACCGGCGGAAAATCGAGATCCCGGAAACCATCAAGAGCCCGGGGGTATATACCGCTACGGCCAAACTGCTGCCGGATGTGTCTGCCAAATTCAAAGTGGTTGTAGAAACGGAAGAATAACAGAACAAACCCACCACCAGCCTACGGCTGGTCCCCTCCCTTGAAAAGGGCGGATAGACAGATCAACCGCTGTCTTGAGAGGGGGACTGCTGCCTTGGGGCAACGGTGGTGGGTTCTCTTTCAGGAAAGGAGGCCTGTCCTTTGGAAGAACGTATCCCACCCCAGAATATCGAGGCGGAACAAAGTGTGCTGGGAGCCATGCTGATCAGCCGGGAAGCCATCGACAAGGCGGGAGAAATCCTCAATGAGGATGATTTTTACCGTCCGGACGACCGGACCATCTTTTCGGCCATTATGGATCTCCACAGCCGCAATGAGGCGGTGGACCTGGTCACCGTCACGGAAGAGCTGCGGAGGCTGGGAAAACTGGATGCCATCGGGGGCACAGCGGCCATTACGGCCCTGAGCAATGCGGTGCCCACGGCAGCCAATGTGGTGTACCATGCCAAGATTGTGGAGGAAAAATCTCTCCGCCGGCAGCTGATCAATTCCGCAACGGAAGTGGCGGCCAGCGGCTATGAGGAAGACCAGGACATTGCCCAGACCATCGACCAGGCGGAACAGAAAATCCTGGCGGTGGCCAACCGGAAACATTCCGGGGGCGTGGTGAAGATCAAGGACATTGTGAAAAGCGCCATGGCCCGGATCGAAGAGCTGTATGACACCAAGGATGCCTTCACCGGTCTGCCCACCGGGTTTACGGATTTCGACAAGATGACCAGCGGTCTCCAGCCTTCGGATCTGATCATCGTGGCGGCCCGTCCTTCCATGGGGAAATCCTCCCTGGTGCTGAATATTGCGGAACATGTGGCGTTGGATGGGGGCAAATCCGTGGCCTTCTTCTCCCTGGAAATGAGCAAGGAGCAGCTGGTCCAGCGGCTTCTGTGCTCCCAGGCCCGGATCGACGCCTCCCGGCTGCGGATCGGCCAGCTCCAGGAAAGCGAATGGCCCAACCTGGTCAGTGCGGCGGACAAGCTCAGTGCCGCCAAGATCATGTTGGACGATACCCCGGGGATGACGGCACTGGAAATGCGGTCCAAAGCCCGGCGGTGGAAAAATGAAAACGGCCTGGATCTGATCATCGTGGACTATCTGCAGCTGATGCAGGGGTCTTCCAAACGGGCCAGCGACAACCGGCAGCAGGAAATGAGTGACATCTCCCGGTCCCTGAAGGGACTGGCCCGGGAACTGAATGTGCCGGTGATCGCCCTGTCCCAGCTGAGCCGGAGCGTGGAACAGCGGACCAGCAAACGGCCCATGCTCAGTGACCTGCGGGAATCCGGGGCCCTGGAACAGGATGCGGATATCGTTTGCTTCATCTACCGGGACGATTATTACAACCAGGATACGGAACAGAAGAATGTGGCGGAACTGATCGTGGCCAAGCACCGGAATGGTCCGGTGGGCACGGTGCCGCTGTATTTCCGGAAAGACATTACCCGGTTCGAGGACCTGAGCCGGCGGCCGGAATGAATGGGGCTGCCATACAGCAGCCGTTTGTCAATTGTCAATTGCTGAAGGAGGGCAGCCGGGTTGCGGCTGCCTTTTATTGCAAACAAAATATTCTTATCGTTGCGAAGCGTTCGGCAAAATGATACAATAAAAAGACAGCGGGAACGGTGTGTTCCCTCGTTATGCCATTTTTTTGTTAAACCTAAGGAGGAAGTATTGTGATTCCACGTTATACCAGTAAAGAAATGGGTTCCATCTGGACGGAAGAAAACGAAGACCGCAACATTGTCAAAGTTGAAGTCACGGCCTGCGAAGCCATGAACAAACTGGGCATTGTACCGGATGATGCGCTCCATGACATCCAAACCAAGGCGGACTTCGATCTGGACCGGGTCCACGAAATCGAAAAGACCACCAACCATGACATCATTTCTCTGCTTACTTCTGTGGCTGAACACGTCGGCGATGCTTCCAAATATATCCATAAAGGCCTGACCTCCAACGACGTGAAGGATACGGCTATGGGGCTCATGATGAAACATTCCGCGGAAATCCTGATCCGGGAAGAAAAAGAACTCCATGAAATCCTGAAAAGCCAGGCCCAGAAATACCGGCACACCCTGTGCGTGGGCCGTACCCACGGGATCCATGCGGAACCCATGACCTTTGGCCTGAAGTTCCTGCTGTGGATGTCTGAAACCGAACGGAACATCGAACGGCTGGAAATGGCCAAGAAATACATCTCTGTAGGCAAGCTCAGCGGTGCCATCGGGACCTATTCCAACATCGACCCGTTTGTGGAAAAATACGTCTGTGAAAAACTGGGCCTGACGCCTGTGCCCATTGCCAACCAGGTTGTCCAGAGAGACCGGCATGCCTTCTATCTGAGCACCATCGCCGTGTGCGGCGCCACCCTGGAGAAGATGGCCACGGAAGTCCGTCATCTCCAGCGTACGGAAGTCCGGGAAGCGGAAGAATATTTTGCTCCCGGCCAGAAGGGCTCTTCCGCCATGCCTCACAAACGGAACCCCATCACCTGCGAAAAAGTCTGCGGCATGGCCCGTGTGCTCCGGGGCAATGCGGAAGCCGCCATTGAAAACGTGGCCCTGTGGCATGAACGGGATATCTCCCATTCTTCCGTGGAACGGATCATCATCCCGGATTCCACCATCCTGCTGGATCATATGCTCCGGAAGATGAAGGATATCATGGGCAAGATGCTGGTGTATCCGGAAGCCATGCTTCGGGATCTGAACCTGACCGGCGGCCTGATTTACAGCCAGAACCTGCTGATCGCCCTGGTGAGCAAAGGCGTGCTCCGGGAAGACGCCTACAAGTGGGTGCAGCGGAACGCCATGGCCCGCTGGATGGAAGGTGCCGACTTCAAGACCAACGTGGAAGCGGATCCGGATATCGACAAGTACCTGACCAAGGAAGAAGTGGAAGCCTGCTTCGAACCGAAACATATGCTGAAGCATGTGGACGAAATCTACGCACGGTTTGGAATGTAACCTGAAAGAAGGAGAAATCTATGTCATCTGTTGTTGTAATCGGTTCCCAGTGGGGGGACGAAGGCAAAGGAAAGATCGTTGACTATCTGGCCCAGCAGGCTGATGCGGTGGTCCGCTATTCCGGCGGCTCCAATGCCGGTCATACGGTGGTGGTCAATGACGTTTCCTACAAACTGCGTCTGCTGCCCAGCGGCATCCTGTATCGGGACAAGACCTGCATCCTGGGCAACGGGGTTGTGATCAATCCCCGTGTGGTGCTCCAGGAAATCGCCGAAATGAAGGCCAAAGGGGTGGACACCAGCAATCTGCTGATCAGCGACCGGGCCCATGTGGTGTTCCCGTACCATGAAAAACAGGACGAACTCCAGGAAGCAGCCCTGGGGGATGCCAAGATCGGCACCACCAAAGGCGGCATCGGCCCCTGCTATATGGACAAATACGCCCGTACCGGGATCCGGGTCTGCGACCTGATGAACAAAGACATCCTGGCGGAAAAACTGAAACGGAACCTGGCGGCAAAGAATGCCCTGTTCACCAAAGTGTACGGCGCTGAACCTCTGGAATATGAACCCATGCTGAAGGCGTATCTGGGGTATGCGGAAGAACTGCGGCCCCATGTAACTGATACCAGCGTGGCGCTGGGGAACATTTTCGATGCCAACAAGAAAGTCCTGTTCGAAGGGGCCCAGGCCACCTTCCTGGACATCGACTACGGCACCTATCCCTATGTGACCAGCTCCAACCCCACCGCCGGCAATGCGGCTACGGGCAGCGGCGTAGGGCCCCGGTTCATCGACCATGTGGTGGGGGTTGTGAAAGCCTATACCACCCGGGTAGGGGAAGGTCCCTTTGTGTGCGAACTGTTCGATACCGACGGCCCGGGAACCTATCTGCGGAACACCGGCCATGAATTCGGCACTGTTACCGGGCGGCCCCGCCGCTGCGGCTGGCTGGATGCCTTCATGGTGAAATATGCGGCCCGGCTGAACTCCATGGATGCCCTGGCCATTACCCGTCTGGATATCCTGGACGGGCTGGATGAAATCAAGATGTGCACCGGGTGGACCATCGACGGGGAACCCATCCAGCATATCCCGGCGGATCTGAGCACCCTGGCCAAAGCCCAGCCGGTCTATGAGACCTTCAAGGGCTGGAAGAAGGATATTTCCGGCGTCCGGTCCTATGGGGACCTGCCCAAGGAAGCCCAGGCCTATCTGGCCCGTCTCAGCGAAGTGGTGGGCGTGGAAATCGGCATTGTGTCCGTAGGCCCCAATCGGGATCAGACCTTCTGCCTGAAGGAATTCTTCTGATTGAGAAAAAAATAAAAAAAGGCGAAGAAAACCCTTGCGTTTTCTTCGCCTTTTTGCTATACTATACAAGCTTTCTCCTTGAGAAAGCAACAGACAAAAGGTTTCTCAACAACGAAATGTTTCAACTGAAACATTGAAAGAAAAAAGTTGTTGACAAAGAAACGAAAGTCTGGTATTATATAGAAGCTGTCGCTGAGACAGCGAGACGAACTTTGAGAACTGAATATTGTTGACAGATGTGCGGGTCAAGTCACCTTTACGGTGATGAGATC
>ERZ506793.143-NODE-143-length-34333-cov-4.64665_pt1 | contig 34333 bp, 25 predicted proteins | sample MGYA00512571_ERZ506793 | MGnify/ENA metagenome assembly ERZ506793
CTTCCGATCTCACCATAGCAACGATGGATGGTGGAAGTTCCACAGACTTGCGGTGAGCATAAACTTCCACGTGTGGACCGCTCACGGATGCAACCTGGCCGAGCTTTACGTGCTCGTGGAAGAGTGCACCTGCTTCGTCAATGGTGTCCTTCACAGTGCCAGCATCGGTGGATGCTGCCAAAACTGCTTCTTCATTGCGAGCATCTGCTGCCTGAGCAGCTGCTACAACGGTATCACCGAGCTCTACGAAAGCATCAGTCTTTGCTACGAAGTCAGTCTCAGAGTTAAGCTCAACTGCGTAACCAGTCTGACCTTCCGCTGTGTTAGCTACGGAAGAAGCAATAAGACCTTCCTGAGCCTTACGACCTTCACGTGCACCAGCAGCCTTAATACCGCTTGCACGGATGATTTCCTTTGCGCGTGCAATGTCGCCTTCAGCTTCAGTCAAAGCCTTCTTAACGTCCATCATGCCTGCGCCTGTAGCGTCACGCACTTCCTTAATAAGAGCAGCAGTAATCTGTGCCATTTTTATCTCCTCAAAACCTGAAAAGTTTGTTTATTACTCAGCCTGAGCTGCTTCAGCTTCTGGTGCAGCCTGAGCTGGGGCAGCTTCGTTAGCTGCGTCAGACTTCAAGAGTTCAGTTTCCCACTCAGCAAGTGGCTGCTGTGCAGCTGCTGCATTAGCACCCTTGCCACCACGAGCAATAAGACCTTCTGCTACTGCATCTGCCATCAAAGCTGTGAGAAGTTCGATAGCGCGGATTGCGTCATCGTTTGCTGGGATTGGGTAATCCACAGAGTCTGGATCGGTGTTGGTATCTACAAGAGCTACTACAGGAATGCCGAGCTTGTGAGCTTCTTCAACTGCAAGAGCTTCCTTGTTGATGTCTACAACGAACATTGCGGAAGGAGTGCGATCCATGTTACGGATACCGCCAAGCTGCTTAACGAGCTTGTCCTTTTCGCGCTCAAGAAGAAGGAGTTCCTTCTTGGTCAAACCGCTGGAACGTACGTCATCGAAGTCCATCTCTTCGAGTTCCTTCATACGTACAACACGCTTAGACACGGTCTGGAAGTTGGTGAGCATACCGCCCAACCAACGCTCAGACACGTATGGCATGTTCACGCGAGCAGCCTCAGCAGATACTGCCTGTGCAGCCTGCTTCTTGGTACCTACGAACAGAACGGTGCCGTTGTGTGCTACGGTCTGCTTGATGAAGTCATAAGCCTGATCGATCAAATCGAGAGACTTGAACAAGTTGATGATGTGAATGCCGTTGCGCTCAGCCAAGATGAACTGCTTCATCTTAGGGTTCCAACGACGAGTCTGATGACCAAAATGAACGCCAGCCTTGAGCATCTGGCTCATGGTAATTTCTGCCATGATATACCTTTCTGTCGGTTCTTGCCTGGCTATGCAGATTCGCATACAGCTGTATAAACAGCCGACCGACACGAATCGTCGCACACATAGCGCGTTTTCACATATCTATAGACAATAAAAGTTTTTTACGAGTATTTGTGCGAATATACCCCTAAAATGGCGATATGCAAGCTTTATAGTACTAGAACCTGCATACTAAGTTCGCGCGACACGCCTGAAAAGTTATCGCTTCAGACAGCGCTACCTCTCGCCTATTAAGCGTGATGAGCACGCATGTAGCGCAAAGCCTCTCGCCTTTCTTCTTTTTCTAAACGATCTAGATACACGTGACCGTCAAGATGATCGCATTCATGTTGAAGCATACGCCCCATAAGCCCTGAGCCTTCTAGAACGATTTTTTCTCCTTCGAGATTAATGCCTTCTACCTTGGCATAATCGCTTCTGCGGGTTTTATACCATAGTCCAGGCACAGACAGGCAACCTTCATCACCGTATTGCTCGCCAGATTTTTCTACCAGCACAGGGTTTAAGATGTAGCCCACTTTACCTTCAATATTGTATGAGAAGGCACGCAAACTCACTCCAATTTGGTTAGCCGATAAGCCTGCACGTCCTGGATCATCGACGGTATCGAGCAAATCCTGCACGAGGTTGCGTACTGCTGGCGTAATATTGGTAATTTCATCGCATGGCGTGCGCAATACTGGATCAGGAACAACGCGAATATCGCGAATGGCCATAAATTATTTCTCCTCGTTCTCAGTTTCTGCGTCATCGTGTGTAGCCGTTGAGCGCAAACGTTCGCTAAGCTGTTCAGAGAACTCAGCTACGTTATCTTTAACATTTTCCATAGCCTTGTTATACATCGGTTCAATCATGTCGCGTGCAGCTTTAACTGTTGGCTGTACCTGCTTGTTGAACTGTTCTGCTGCTGCCATGATTTTAGCTGTTGCTGCATCTGTCATAGCTGATGGCTTTGGAGCATACAGAATTTCGTCAATAACCTGACCATATTGTTTAATAACACGTGGACGGACGATTTTCAAGCTTGGAGTCAATGTTCCAGCTTCTTGGCTGAATTCTGATGGCAATACTACGAATTTACGTACGGATTCAGCTCGAGACACATTAGCATTTGCATGGTCAATATATTCTTGAATAAATGCGCGCACTGCCTCGTTCTTTGCAGCTTCCAAAGGAGTCATATTTGCATCTAATCCATGACCTTCTAGCCACTGACGCAACATGTCTGGTTCCAAAGTAATTAAGGCTGCAATAAACGGTTTATTATCTCCTACTACCACAACATGAGACACAATTGGGCAGGTGGCAATAATATCTTCTAACGGTGCAGGAGATACATTCTTACCACCAGCAGTAATAATCAAATCTTTCTTGCGACCGGTAATATACACATAGCCGTCATCATCGATGCTGGCTAAATCACCTGTGCGCAACCACTCACCATTCATTACGTCAGCAGTTTGTTCAGGAGCGTTAATATATCCCAAGAAAACACTTGGCCCCTTAATTTCCAGTTCATCTTCATCTGTTAAACGAGCAGAGAAACCAGGACCTACTCGGCCAACGGAGCCGACGTGATTCTTTGCCTCAAAGTTCACCATGCATGGAGCAGAGGTTTCTGTTAAACCATAGCCTTGAATAAAGGTTAGATCGTCAATGCCGTTGAAGAAGTGAGCTAAATCAACATTCATTGGAGCTCCACCACAAGCCATAAAGCGCATTCCATTGCCCATTGCCGAGTGGATAGAAGAACCTACCACACTCATAAAGAACTTATGATGCAACTTTTGGCGCCACGTATGAGCTTTGCCTTCTTGCTCATCTTTACTCCACTGCACAAAATGCTTATATGCAGCTAAGAACACATGACCTTTCAAGCCATTTCCGGCCTTCTGAGATGCTGCGTTATATACCTTTTCGTATACGCGAGGAACAGCCAACATATATGTTGGACGGAAGCCGCGCAAATCTGCCAGCAAATGCTTTGTATCCGATAAGTAGCCAACAACACCGTGAGCACCAATCGCAGTGTACTGAATATAGCGAGCAAAGGCATGAGCCAAAGGCAGGAATAAGAGCAGTCGTGTTGGGTCTGCCATAAGCATTGTTGGCAATACAACCCAACCACTTTTAACAGTGTGCACAAAATTACGGTGTGAAATAAGAGCGCCCTTTGGCTTACCTGTAGATCCAGAAGTAAAGATAATGGTGAGCGGGTCATCTGCATGAATGTGTGCAATAGCCTCATCTAAGGTCTCATCGCTCACCTTTTTACCCCAGTCCGTCACAGCTTGTAAACCGTTGGACTGCATATTGAAACTATAACGCACAGAATTATCAGGTGACTGACGCATCGCTTCAAGCGTTAACGAACGTTCATCTCCACCAGCAAACGCAACTTGTGGAGAGGTTTCCGAAACGATTTGAGCAACCTGCTTTGGTGAATCCGTATCGTACACAGGCACAGAAATAGCGCCGATAGATGCACATGCAAAATCTACTACTCCCCACTCATAACATGTTGGAGAGTAAATCAGAACGGAATCTCCCTTGCTAATGCCCATTGCAAGCAAGCCTTTAGCAACTTTGCGTACATCGTCTAGCATCTGGCTTGCAGTAATATCTACCCATTGACGACGTGGACCGCGCAAAGCCTGAGCAACGACGCTATCTGGTTCACTGGCAGCTCGATCGGTGAGAAGTTTGAAAATAGTATCATCATCAGTGGTTGTATACACTGGTTCTGTGGTATATTCGCGTAACATACTTCCCCAGTATAGAGGCACGCCTTAACACACAACGATGTTGGGCGCTGTTATCTTGGCGTTACACAATAGTTTTTGATTAGTTTTTGATTGGATTGCGTTTTGAGCTTTGCATATGCTTATGTTTGGCTAGAAACTGCAGGCTAGCCAAACATAAGCATAGATCAGATAAAGCGCTTACCAGAAATCACAGTGTGTGCATGACCATTTGTGTCCGCAAGCACGCATCACAACATTAGCCCAGCATGGCTGTCCACCTAATGTCAAACCAATATTAGATTCGAAATATACAGGAGACACTGCAAAGCCGTTCATAGTCCGTAAAATAACGGGCATATGTTTACGCGAAGCATCAGCCCATGGAACTTGTCGCGCAGACGGCTCTTCTTTCAAGAGGCGCGCCAAATTTTCAATTTGATTAATCACGCGAGGTTGCGCTAAATTTCGCAACATATTTGACCCAAGACGTCCGCGTACAATATCAATAGCTAAGCATGCGATATTGCAGGAGTTATAGGCAAGCTTTACACATGTCCTCTTATCTATGTCTCCATCGACGCATTGCGAGATATGAAATTTTATAACTTCTTTTCTGTTCTGTCCGATACGGTAATACGTATCGAATGCTAATGAACCAGCCTTATCATCCATAGATAGTGCTCTTCCACTATCACCCTCGAATAATTGAACGATTGGGGGCGTTCACTGCACGTCAAAAGCCTGCAGCACTTTTATTGTACTGCAGGCTTTTATCGTATTCACGTTTATGAATCACATAGTGACCGTTTTTGTGATCACTGTGCACATCGTTCTACAATGCCTAGGATTTCACAGACTTCTTAACGGTGATCGTATGGCGTAGCTACCACTGGGCAATTCTGGAATGGGCGCAATTGAGTGTATCCTGTTGAGGACATTGCACGCTTGAGAGCACCAATATAGTTCATAGAACCATCTGCGCGTGTGCTTGGTCCCATCAGAATCTCTTCCATAGTCCCTACAGTATCCAAAGATACGCGACGACCACGAGGCAAATTCTTATGCGTTGCTTCACGCCCCCAGTGCATTCCGTGTCCAGGAGCTTCGGTTGCTCGTGCAAGAGCGCTACCCATCATCACCGCATCAGCACCCATAGCGAAGGCTTTAACGAAGTTGCCGGATGTTCCCAAGCCGCCATCTGCAATCACTTGCACATAACGACCATCAGATTCTTCCATATAATCCTTACGTGCAGCAGCAATATCGGCAATAGCGGTGGCCATAGGAACATGCATACCTAAAATAGTTCTAGACGAGGAAACAGCTGAGCCACCTGAACCAACTAACACACCCGCAGCACCTGTGCGCATAAGATGCATAGCAGCACGGTATGTGCCAGCACCACCAACGATAACTGGAACATCGAGCTCATAAATGAATTTCTTCAGATTCAATGGTTCGTGTGTTTGGGAAATATGTTCAGCAGAAACCGCGGTACCACGAATAACGAATAAATCTACTCCAGCAGCAACAACAGTTGAATAGAATTCCTGGGTACGCTGAGGTGTTAAGGCTGCTGCAACTGTTACACCTGCATCGCGAATTTGCTGAATGCGAGCGGTAATCAGTTCTGGCTTAATTGGTTCGGAATATACTTGCTGAAGTACGCGTGTTGCTTCTTCATCGCTAGCATGTGTAATTTTTTCCAGCTGTGGCAGTGGATTCTCGTAACGTGTCCATACACCTTCCAAATCCAAAACACCCAGTCCACCAAGTTTTCCTAAGGTAATAATGGTGTCTGGACTCATAGAAGAATCCATAGGAGCACCCACAATAGGGATGTCAAATTCATAAGCATCGACTTGCCATGAGGTATTCACATCTTGTGGATCTCGTGTGCGACGGCTTGGAACTATTGCTACGTCATCGAGCGCATAGCACATGCGTCCGGATTTACCCATACCGATTTCAATTTCCTGTGTCATGCTTTATAGACTAGACTGCGCGCGTGACGTTATCATTTCGTAATGTTCAGCTCTCGTAAGCTTGTCAAAGGTCATTAGACATGTTGCGCTAAACTGTATGGCAGATGACTCGCTCTAAGGAGAAACATATATGATGGCGTGGAAAGTCTACAGGCGGCGTGTATGGATGGTTTTCAGTGCACTCATAGTTATTGTCATGATTGTATTATGCAGTGCTTGCCAGAAGAAAACAACGCCTTCAGTAACGCATCCTACTTCTCTTACTCAGTCACATGTCGATATTCTCACGCCCGAAAGCAGTAATGATATCGATCCAAATGCTCCATTAAACACATGGGCTAACGTCACGCATAGCATCGTTGATCAGATGCAATCTCAAGGTTTTTCTAAAAATAATATTTCTCGTTCAATGTCTTCTAATCTGTCTGAGCAAGTCAAAAAACTTAAAAAAATAGTCAGTAATGTTTCTACTTCTACCGAAAAAAACAGTCATATTCTGCTTTTTTCCCCAGCATTAGATGAAGATTCTCCTCGATCAGCAGCTATCCGTCATCGCTATGGAGATTTAGTAACAAGTACTGCAACTATTGCTGATAATTCGGACGATGATAATACAGATATACCCGATACATTAGTCGAGCAGCTACGCAAAGCACAGAAAGCAGGAATTACTGTTGTGCTTATGGGCCAAAAAATACCTAATTTTGCGGAGAACTATTATGTATCTTTTTCCACTGCTCAATCTGTTGCGCGCATTCAAACAGAAAATTTAGTCAAGAAGTTGCAACTGAATAAGGCAACAGCACAGAATCCTCAAGCTATTGAAATGCTTCTGCCTATGAATGTAGGAAAGGAGTTCAACGAACAGGCGTTTGCAGCAAGTTGGAAAATTCTTAAGCCATACTTTGTAACAGGTGTTGCTTATAGCCCTTCTGGTCTTTTGGATGCTCATACAACCGCTCAAGATTGGAGGAACGTTGCTGTGTCTGACGATTCGGAATCTAGTATTTCCGACGCTCTTCAGGCACGTCTTTCGTCTTCTCAGAATACCAATGCCCATATTGACGGCATTATTGCGTTTAATGACTACGCTGCTCACCATGTTATTCGTGCTCTCAAAAATATGGGATATACGGGATCGAGTGCAACGATTAACCCAGATATTACCTTGGAAAGTATTGTAAAAACTTTAGCTGGTGATGCTGATGTCAATAAGCAACGTGTTCCTATGCCAACGTCTCCTGAAGATGAGGAGACTGATACTACAGGCAGCGATAAGTCTTCCGCAACGAAAAAGACGTCTTTAACATGGCCAATTATTACGAGTTTCGGCGTATACATTAATGACATTCCTCATATTATTACCGGAAAACTCTGGACATCGAGTATGGAAGATCGCGCTGATATAAGCGAATCGGTAGCTCTTTTATGCGCTCAGATTGCTCAGGGAAGAACTGGCGCACGGCTAGAACGCAGCATACCAAATGTGAGATCTACTACCCTAACGACCGCATTATTTGCTGTATCTGCAGATAATCTCAAGAAAACTTTGATAGATACAAGCTATATCACTCCCGCGGATGCAGGATTATAATCGGGCTTGCCTCAATCATTCGTTGAGGATTGAGATAGCGCTGTTTTGATATTTTTACGCCCCAATGTATGCAGGTGTCTTCACAGTGATTACTTTCTCCAGACGATCGCAGGGCAAAGACTTCGCCTCTCTTGAGCGCTTGACCTTGACGTGCTACTGCTTGCGCAGGTTCGAAGGTGCTGCGAAAACCTTGTGGATGAGTAATAACCACCACATCTTTTCCTGCAACTTTACCAGCGAATGATATATACCCGGCAGCAGGAGCTATGAGTTCATCTCCTTCATGGCTTGCTAAATCAACTCCTCTATGTCCAGCTAGCCAGGGTTTGTCTGGAGCGTCGAAATCTTGAAGCACTTCAGGATGGCGAACAGGCCAATCCATCAGCTTCACACACTGAGTCTGCGTATGTACGCTACGTGTATTCCGTGAGACCGCTTGTTCTCGTGTGTATGCATCTGCATGAGCACTAATACTGAAAGTGGTGCATATTGCAAGGCATAGTAGTGTGCTTAGCATGCGTCTAATGTACAGTAAATAAATATTCCTCATATGTCTACTGTGACAGAAAAAGTCTGTTTTATTGGTATTGCTATGAATATGTGAACCAATGTGAATAACACGCCAAGAAAGGTTCTATTGCGACTGACTTACAGCTATGGCTCTGCGATGTCGTATCGTTTACACGTGTTTCAAACTGTAGGGATTCTTGTGGCTTAGCGGGGTTTGGGGACGGATGTTGCTCAGTAGGTTCTAGTTGATTCCTCTGGCTGGTATGCGTCAAGGCATCGCTGCGGTATGAAGGTGCTTTTACTTTATGCGTGAAGTCGATACGCGCAACCGATATGCCACGTGTGAAGCCATTTTGTGCATAAAACTGGCATAACAGGTGTATGAATCGGTTAAGCAGAATGCGTTCGAGTAAGAAATCGTTGGGTGTAACGCGGTTTGAAGTCTAATTGTGTGGAACAAGCTGCTAGTCACGCACATGCAATCTCGAAAAACCCGCTCAAAGCCCTCGCAACAGCTTGATCTCCGCTCCACATCAAACGCAACACAAGGCGTCGAAAAGCAAAAAAGCCGAGACGAATCTCGGCTTGGAAGCTCCCCGTGCTGGACTTGAACCAGCGACATTCTGATTAACAGTCAGACGCTCTGCCAACTGAGCTAACGGGGAATGTCAGCTATTCAGCTGTGTGCTGTGCACAAGACACATATATTAACGACATTCATGTCATTTAGCAAATCCATCAACGTACATGGCGTGTTGCGTTGAAATTCTGCCGTTTTCAGCTGCACTATTTGCACGTAGAATCCAACCATATTTAGGAAATAAAACGCACTATATTTTCAGTGCTCACACGACTAGGCACAAAAGTGTTTATTGCATCATCGCTGGCATATCCTAGTGCAATACCTATCACAAGTATTTCATCGTCTGGAATTCCCACAATGCCCCGCACCTCCTCAGGGTAAATAACTGTAGAGTATGCAGCAATCGAATCCACTCCCCGACTCTTGGCAGCGAGCATAAGCGTATTTGCAAAAGCACCAGCATCGAAAAGTGCCCAATCGAAGATTCCTGATGGAACGGTAAGATACGCGAAAGCCGGAGCGTTATACAACACTTTTTGAGCATGATTAAAATGTACTTGGCCAGGAGCAAATTGCTCCTTAAACTCAACAGTCCATTGTCCCATCACTTCTTGGTTCCATTGTGGCCATTGGCTTCGTGGCATCGCCGCTATATCACTGTGTGATTCCTCATGTGATTCAACGCGCTGTGCATGTTCAGCACGTAAACGCACAGCAGCATCACCTGAAACTATATACACACGCACAGGTTGAGAATTTGCCCACGTTGGCGTTCTCTGCGCCATGCGCACAATATCTTCAAGCACCTCATGCGGCACCTGTTCATCGCGAAAATCACGCACAGAATGACGAGCATGAACAACTGTTTCGAACTCCATTGTTCCTCCTTTAGTCTTTCATTTCCAATCCAGCGGACTGTTTTCCCAGTACCACGTCTTCGTCAATGATTACACGGCGAATATCGTTACGATCAGGAATAACATACATCGCTTCTTCTAATATTTTTTCCATAATTGAACGCAATCCACGCGCTCCCGTGCCGCGCTCTAATGCCAGAGCAGCTACCTGCGTGAGAGCCTCTGAAGTGAAGCTCAGTTCTACTTCTTCTGCTGCAAAAAGTTTCTGGTACTGCTTCACCAATGCATTATGAGGTTCAGTTAAGATTTTCACTAAATCATCTTCATGTAACGCACGTAAGGAGGTAATAATCGGCATTCTGCCGACAAATTCAGGCAGTAATCCGAACTCTGCTAAATCTTCAGGAGTTACGTGTTCAAGCACATCTTCAGCGCTCATTTCGCTCACGCTCCAATCGGCTCCAAAACCAGAGGCGCGTGTTCCTAAGCGTTTGCGAATAATATCATCTAATCCTACAAAGGCTCCACCGCACATAAATAGAATTCCTTCTGTATTTATGCGCACCATTTCTTGTTCTTCGTGCTTGCGGGTACCTTTAAGTGGCACGGTAGCGGTCGTCCCCTCAATGAGCTTCAAAAGTGCCTGTTGCACTCCTTCACCGCTCACATCACGCGTTATGGACGTGTTCTCACCTGTTTTTCGGGCAATCTTATCTATCTCATCAATGTAAATAATGCCACGCTCAGCACGCTCTATAGAGCCGTCAGCAGCGTTAAGAAGAGATTGCAAAACTGTTTCTACGTCATCGCCAACATAACCCGCTTCTGTGAGCGTGGTGGCGTCAACAATTGTAAAAGGCACATTCATCATGCGTGCCAAACTTTGAGCTAAATACGTTTTACCCGTGCCTGAGGGTCCGAGAAGAAGCACATTCGATTTAGAAATTTCCACCTGAGATAGAGAAGAATCCTCAGCCATTATGGAATGAGCGAGTTTATTAGCTTCATCGATTAGCTGCAGATTAACACGCTTATAGTGGTTATAAACAGCTACGGATAAAGTACGTTTTGCGTTATCTTGCCCCACTACAAAGCGATTCAAAAAGGCAGTCATACGGCTCGGAGATATAAGTTTTACCGAATCATGATCTGCTTGATTTAAGCGTTCTTCAGAAATAATCTCGACGCAAAGTTCAATGCATTCGTCGCAGATAGCAGCATTATTTCCGGTAACGAGCTTATGAACTTGATCTTCAGTTTTATTGCAAAAACTGCAGCGTGGCACATCCTCGTAATAGCTAATGACTTCGCCCATAGCTCTCCTTATACATAAACGCACCTCTAGTTTATCAAACTGCTGTTTAACACAAGAGGTGCGTTTTTATTGTGCTGCGCAGGCGCGCAGAATACTTTTATTACTGACGCTTGTCGAGAACAGCGTCCACCATACCGTATTCCAAAGCTTGAGGCGCAGTCAAAATAGTATCAGTTTCAATATCTTTATGAATGCGCTCAATACTCTGACCTGTATGAGCAGCCAAAGTTTCTTCTAACCATGTGCGCATACGTTCAAGTTCACGAGCCTGAATTTCAATTTCAGTAGCCTTACCAAAATCCTGACCCATTGCTGGCTGATGAATCAAAACACGCGCGTTAGGAAGCATCAAACGCTTACCACGTGTTCCCGCTGCTAACAAAATAGCTGCTGCAGAAGCTGCCTGACCCAAGCATACGGTTTGCACATCTGGCTTAATGTATTGCATAGTGTCATAAACCGCAGTCATGGCAGTCATGGATCCGCCTGGAGAATTAATGTACATCATGACGTCACGGTTTGGATCTTGGCTTTCCAAAACCAAAAGCTGAGCCATAATATCATCTGCAGAAGCGTCGTCTACCTGCACACCCATAAAAATAATACGGTCTTCAAACAGCTTGCTGTATGGATCAGAACGCTTAAATCCGTACGCTGTTTTCTCCTCAAATTGAGGCATAACATAGCGGGCTTGAGGTCCAGCAAGACGCTGAGCGCGAGAAATAAATTGTGCTTCTTGAGATGCCATGCTGTTCCTTCCTTAGTTCATGCTTTCTGGGGTGTCTACGATTTTATCGATAAATCCGTAGTCCAACGCCTGTTGTGCGGTAAACCAGTGATCGTACTCATTATCACGGTAAATTTCTTCTACGGTATGACCTGTTTGCTGTGCCGTCAGCTCAGCTAAGGTCTTCTTCATATCCATAATGAGTTCGGCATTAATACGTACTTCGCTTGCAGTACCGCCTACACCGCCAGATGGCTGATGCATAAGTACGCGCGCATGCTTCGTAATATAGCGCTTTCCTGGGGTTCCGCTAGACAGCAAGAACTGCCCCATGGAAGCAGCCATACCCACAGCTACGGTCGCCACATCTGGCTTAATAAGCTGCATGGTGTCGTAGATTGCCATACCTGCAGTAATAGAACCGCCTGGAGAGTTGATATACAGCCAAATATCTTTATCTGGATCTTCTGCAGCAAGCATGAGCATTTGTGCGCAGATAATATTGGCGTTGGAATCTTTAACTTCCTCACCTAACCAGATAATACGATCTTTAAGCAGACGAGAGAAAATTGGGTCTCCCGCCATGGCTGCTTCGCCATCATTCATGACTGGCATTTCAGTCGTGGATAGTGCCATAGTGTCTCCTTACATTTCTTGATACCTAAGAGATTACCGCGTTTGTTTGACCGCGCTCGCCTGTTGCGCAATCAGCGCAAATTTCGCTGACTGAAAAAAGCTGTGAGCGTATGCGAGACCAGTACCGAAAGCGCTACAGCAGTTCCAACTGCAACGAGAGCATGAACGGAACTGTGCGATAGCTCTATCATTAAACAGCTTGCCATAAGAGGCGCTTTTTGACTGGTGGCAAGGAAAGCTGCTGATGCGATGAGCGCTACAACACTGATAGATAGACCGGGCAGAAATGGTGTTGCACAGATTGCAATAACTGCTCCGATAGCACCACCTGCAGCGATTGCTGGGGTAAGCACACCACCTGATGCTCCTGATTTCACGGTTGCGATTGTAATAACTGTTTTAAGAACTGCCAATACGAGCAAAAGTATGATTACTGTATGGTTCTTCGCATTATAGGCGGTTTGCGCTAAGCCGCGACCATTGCCCATAATCTGAGGCAGATAAAATGCTATAGCAGCTGTTACTGTTCCCACTAAAGGCAGCTGCCACAGAATATGTATTGAGCGCGTTTGGTGCTGCGAAGCCCATGATGTTCCCCTGCGAAAGAAATAGCCGAACACTCCCATAATTGGGCCAATAATCATACACATAGCTATTAATCGTGGGCTTACTACAATCGGATCAATATGGTAAAACGCGGCATTACCCCTGATCAAACTTGCCGAAAATGCAGCTATAACAGATGTTCCTAGCGCCACACCTACTGTGCGTATACTCACATCAACAAGAAGCATCTCTACAGCAAAGAACATGCCTGCCAGTGGAGCATCATATACTCCTGCAAAACCAGCGCCAGCACAACATGCAGTAATCAACGCCATATCCTGCGTACTCACGCGCAGCAAGCCCGACAATTTCTGTCCAATAAGCGCACCCAGCTCGCGTGGAGCAGTTTCTCGTCCAATAGATAAGCCGGAGCCAACAATAAAAATCTGGGCAATAATATGCACTAGTGAAGCGAGAACAGGCATGCTCTTACCGTGTACCGCTTGCCCTACAGATGGAATTGTGTGACGACGACGAATAAGCCACCAAATAACAGCCGCAACGAAACTAGCTACAAGAATGCTAACAACTCTCCGTATAGGAAGACTAACGCCTTCGGGATGAGCCACACTTTCTACCCCTCCCAGCATGACGTGTTGAGTCATTTCTAAGAGTAACGACAAGCTCGCTGCAGCAACTCCGATAAGAGGACCAGCCACCACAATGACCATCAGTAAAACACCTATGTCGCGCATACTGTTCTCTTGACGAGTCTGCTCCATACTCACCCCACATCCAACTTGTGTACATGAGTATTGTAATGAAAAAGCTCTACACTACGCCTCGTAGTGTAGAGCTGGCTGAGTTTTCAAGGACTTAAGCGAGGAAGTCTCGTTGCGAATCATACGCATTATCGAAGAAAGCGCGTTCAAGAGCAACAGCACGTACGAAAGTATCAGTAATCTTCGTATCTGTTATATCTGCTACTCGATTGAATTCGCTTATGAGAAATGCGCACCAATCATCGAAGTAGTCTCCCCTATGTACGTCTACCCAACCACGATATTCTTCCTTATCTGGAAGGTTGCGACCATAGTTCGTGTTCTCTTCAGCCCAATCACGGTAAATCGTTTCGGCGACCACCAGCACAGCCAAACCCTGCGCATACGAGCGCGATAGTACAGCATCGACATAAAGCTGTCTAAAGCCGCGACTTGCAGAAGTTAAAACTGGGTTTTCAATATCTTCATCGGATACGCCGTACTGCTTAAAACGGTCGAGGAAGTATGTGTTCTCGTCGTTGCCGATAAAACCGAGCTGTTGGGCTAAACGAACTTTTGCGTTCATGGTATCCGCGCTCGCTAAAACTTGGCCAAGCAGGCTCAGGAAGTCTTGAGCGAACTGATAGTCCTGGATAAGATAGTCGCGCAGAACTGCATGATCGAGCGTTTGTGCGCACAGTTCTTGAGCAAAACGATGATGTACTGTTTTCTCCCAGTTATTGCGCGCTAACTGTTTACAGTATTCGTATGGTGTGAGATTTTCTGACATATATATCCCTTCGTCAGCATTATCTGAACAGGTTCAATGGGTATGATCTCAGCCGTAGCACCCCATAGGTGTAGCCTAGCAAAAGGGCTCCACATCTTATCGATGCGGAGCCCTCGTTAGGTTATTAAGCAAAAAGCTTAGTTAGCTGCGTTTGCTACTTCGTCTGCAACTTCAGCTGCTGCAGATGCTGCTGCTACGCTGGCATCTTCTTCACTCTCGTCTGCACCCAAGAAGCGGGACAGGTCGAGCTCAGCGCCTTCGGAATCCTTAAAGGTTACTGCGCGCATAGCTGCGAGCATACCCTTAGAGCGTGCTACTTCCTGTACAGCCGATGGCAACTGGCCACCCTGAACGATGGAGTTGATGAAGTTGTTTGGATCCATGCCATACTGCTGAGCAACGGATGCCAAGAAGTTCATGACATCAGCCTGACCGACCTTCACATCCATGGTTTCTGCCAAGGTATCGAGAAGAATCTGGTCGCGCAGTTCCTTCTCTGCAGATTCAGAAGCATCCTTCTTCTGTTCTGCAGTAGCCTTGTCTTCAGTTACACCCATGTTGCGCAAATGTTCTGCTACGTGGTTAGCAAGCAAGCCCTTTGGTACTGGGATTTCGAGACCTTCAGCAACCTGTGCGAGGAAAGCATCGCGTGCTGCGTTAGCTTGACGACCTTCGAAATCCAGCTCTGCCTGCTTCTTAATGTCTTCCTTCAATTCGTCCAAAGTGTCGAATTCAGAAGCATCCTGAGCAAAGTCATCATCCAATGCTGGAAGTTCCATGGTCTTTACAGAGTTCAGGATAACCTTAACTTCTGCTTCTTCGCCTTCATGTTCACCTGCTGCGAGAGCCGACTTGAAGGTGGTCTTTTCTCCAGCAGACAAGCCAATCAAAGCTTCGTCAATGCCGTCGAGCATGTTGCCTGCGCCAATCTGATAGCTTACGCCATCCTGGGAGTCAACAGTTTCATCGTTAATCACAGCTTCAAGGCTAATGTTTGCGTAGTCACCCTTATCCGCTGGGCGGTCAACGCCTACGAGAGTACCGAAGCGCTGCTGCAAAGCTTCAAGGCGAGCATTAATATCCTCATCGGATACCGTCTGCTTCTCTACTTCTACAGTCATGCCATCCAATGTTGGAAGTTCGAACTGTGGACGTACTTCTACTTCTGCAGTGAACTTAAGCTTAACGCCGTCGTTCTTCTCCTGTGGAACATCCTTAAGATCGAGCTTTGGCTGATCCATTGGACGCAGGTTCTTCTGCTCGATTGCATCGTTGTAGAACTCTGGAACAGCTTCGTTTACTGCTTCACCAACAACAGCTGCATAGCCTACGCGCTGGTCTACAATCTTGCCTGGAACATGACCCTTACGGAAACCAGGTACGTTAATCTGGTCTGCGATAGCCTTACGAGCCGTGTTCAAGTGTGGCTCAAGTTCTTCCTGGTCTACAGTGATGGTGAGCCTTACCTTAGTTGGCTCGAGGTTCCTCACGCTAATCTTCACGTGGCACTCCCATTCATAATCGTCAAATCTAGCCTATCTCTGACGCAGTGAGACTAGGCAACCTTTATATAATAACCTTACTCAGGGACGGAGCTAGCAGTTCTACCTGCCAATTTCGTGCTCCCTGTAAGGTTAAAAACTCTGCAATATCGTTCGGCGTATACGCAATATCGTCGCGCCAGCATAAATTACGCACATATTGTGGTTTCAGTAGCACTTCTACAGGCGTATGCGTATCTTGACTAACCTGACCAATCAGTTCCTTCACGCGATGCAATCTCGCATAGCGTTCCGGGTGATGTTCACGCCAATATTTCATAGACCGAGGCGCTGAATTTCCTGGTTTTTCAACAGGCTGGGTTAGTTCACGAATCTCAGCATATTTCGTTTCAAGTGCACGCCCAATAGCTTCTTTCCATACTTGTGGTTTTATTTGGCGCTGCACTGATGCATAACGCTCGAACATTTTTTCGCGTTCATCGCCCGTGCGAATACGCACACGTTCATTGAGCAAACGAATTGCTTTGAACTGCTTAGAATTGCGCGGTTTCCGTTGAGCAGCAACAATAATAGCCTCATCGCTGAGCAAGAGATTAGGAGCGATATCGAGCTGTTGTGCATAGTGTTCGCGAGTCATCCATAGTTCGCGTACAACTGCCAGCGAGCGAACGTCACCTCGCAGGTCGGTTATATGCGAAACGCGACGCCACGGTTGCGGATGCACAGCTTTCTCCTCTAAACCATGCTGACGCAAATGCTCAAAGTCTTCTAAAGCCCACTGCCACTTACCGGTCTTTTTTAGCTCCGCAGTCAAAGCATTATCTAGCTCAATAAGCACTTCTACATCTAAAGCAGCATAATTGCGTAAATCACGGTTCAGTGGTCGGTAAGACCAATCTGCAGCCGAATGTTCTTTCGCTAAAGTTAGACCTAAATAATGTTCTGTAATTGCTGACAAACCGAAACGTTTTCGTCCTAATAATCGTGCTGCATGTTCCGTATCGAAAACAGCGTCTATCTGCAAACCATTGGCTACAAAAGCAGGAATATCTTGCTCGCAGTCGTGAATAATCCACGCAGCACCTTGTACTGCTCGATTAAAAGCATTCCAATCCACACGCTGTTCATCCAAAGCTATAGGATCGAGCAACGCAATGGGCGCACCAGAACGCTTAAATTGAATAAGATAATTGCCTTTAAAATAACGGAAACTCGAGGCACGTTCCGCGTCTGCAGCTAAAGGACCAGACGCTGCGGTATAGGCGCGCACAAAAGTATCAAATTGCTGCCGGGTGTTAATAACCTCAGGAACTCCCCCAGCTGGTTCGGCAAGTAATTGAATATCTGTGCTACTTAAGCTCATAATAGGCATGAGTTTAGCACTGTACGAGTAAAACGTGCAGACATGTGATTAGTACACTTTAAAACCATGATTTTCAAACTGCTCTTTAACACGTGTGCGCAAAGCTACTGAAGGACCTTTTGCATCTTCTAGTGGATAAGGAATACGCATTTCATGCCATTTTGGGCGACCAAGCTGATGGAATCCTAACACATCAATATGTTCAACAGCATCGCCAAATTCTTCACATATACGAGCAACCTGTTCCACGTTTTCGTAATCATCGGTTAAGCCGGGAACGAGCACGAAACGTACCCAGATTTTCTTACCATGATCTGCTAAACGTTTACCGAACTCAATAGTTGGCGCGAGAGTTCCACCTGTTACCTTTTTATAGGTTTCTTCGTTTCCTGATTTCACATCGAGCAAACATAAATCAATGTCGTCAATCTGTTCGTCTGAATAGTTACGGCCTAAAAAGCCTGACGTATCTAAACAGGTGTGCACACCCATTTCTCTCGCTGCGCGGAAAACACGCGAAACGAAAGCCGGCTGCATCATAGATTCTCCACCAGAGAAGGTTATGCCTCCTCCTGTAGCTTTGAAAAGATCCTTGTAGCGGTCAACTTTTTTAATCATATCGTCTAAATACACTGGCTGACCGTCACGCATTTTCCACGTATCAGGATTCTGGCAGTACTGGCAACGTAAAGGACATCCGCTCATAAAAACGGTCATGCGTGTGCCTGGCCCATCAACAGAAGTATTGATATCCCAAGAATGTACGAAACCAATATCACCGCTTTTTAATGCTTGCAGACGATCGCGGCGATCTAAACCTACTGGAGATTCAAAACCAGAAAGACCGCCCATCAGTGTTTGGCGAGCATACTCCTTCGATTCACGAAGCATATGTGCTGTTGTGCTACGAAAGGCTGCCATGCTAGTCTCCTTTGACTATATTGTGCTCAAAGCTATTACTCAAAGTTACCGTGTTGATTATATAAAAGGGCGAGGTAGAAACACCCCGCCCTTGCATATTTTCTTATTTTTTAGTCAGACACGGCGCCTGCGTGGAAGGTACGAGAAATAACATCGAGCTGCTGTTCCTTAGTGAGCTTCACGAAGTTTACAGCATAACCAGATACACGCACAGTCAAATGTGGGTACTTATCTGGATTCTCTACTGCATCTTCGAGCTGTTCCTTACGCAGAACATTGATGTTTGCATGATACAAACCATGACCATTACCTGCGTCGAGAATGCCTACAAGGTTGCCGATACGCTCGTCCTCATCACGACCCAAACCATCAGGAGTGATGGTATTGGTCAGAGAGATACCATCAAGAGCATCATCGTAGTCAATCTTTCCAACAGAGAACATGGAAGGCAACATACCATGGGAATCCATACCATTCTCTGGGTTTGCACCTGGGGAGAATGGGGTGCCCTTCTTATGACCAGATGGGAAGGAACCAGTGTTCTTACCATATTCCACATTAGAGGTGATGGTCAGAATGGACTGGGTTGGAACTGCACCACGGTATACAGGTAGGCGACGAACCTGACCCATAACAGTGGATACAACCCACTTTGCCAAGTCATCTGCACGATCATCATCGTTACCGTATACTGGGAATTCACCTTCAGTACGGAAGTTCACGATAAGATCGTCTGGAGCGCCTTCTACATATTCTGGAGTGCCCTGAGCATCCTTATTGTAGATTGGGAAGACCTTTGCGTACTTTACGGCTGCCAAGGAGTCTGCTGCAATAGACAAACCGGACATACCGCAACCAAGGGTACGGTACACTTCCTTGTCGTGCAGAGCCATTTCGATGGACTCGTATGCATACTTATCGTGCATGTAGTGAATGATGTTCAAAGCTTCAACGTAGGTCTCAGACAACCATTCGAGAGCCTTCTCGTAGTTTGCACGAACGGACTCGAAGTTGAGGGAACCATCTTCGTTGAACTTGACTGGCTCGATAACACCGGAATCGATAACACGCATACCGGTCATCTCATCGCGACCATCGTTCAAAGCGTAGAGGAATGCCTTTGCAGTGTTTACGCGAGCTGCGAAGAACTGCATCTGCTTACCTACACGCATTGGGGATACGCAGCATGCGATTGCTGCATCGTCACCCCAGTGGGAACGAATATCCTTATCGGATTCGTACTGGATTGCGGAGGTGTCGATGGAGATACGAGCGCAGAAACGCTTGTAGCCTTCTGGAAGCTTTGGATCCCAGAAAATGGTGATGTTTGGTTCTGGACCAGGTCCGAGGTGCTCCAAAGTCAACGTGTTGAGCAGACGGAAGGAGGTCTTGGTTACCAAAGTACGACCATCATCGCCGAAACCTGCATCGGACCATGTTGCCCAGTATGGATCGCCGGAGAAGATGTTGTCGTAATCCTTGGTACGCAAGAAGCGTACGATACGAAGCTTCATAACGATGTTATCGATAATTTCCTGAGCTTCGGTTTCGGTGAGGATACCGCGCTTGAAGTCACGCTCGAAGTATGCATCGAAGAAGCCGGACAAACGACCGATAGACATTGCTGCGCCATCCTGGCTCTTAATAGATGCCAAGTAGCCCATGTAGGTCCACTGTACTGCTTCCTTAGCGTTCATAGCTGGACGACCCAAGTCCAAACCATATTCATTGCCGAGAATGATGAGCTTCTTTAATGCCTTAATCTGCTCATCATGCTCTTCACGGAAACGAATCCAATGTTCAATTTCAGTCTCGGTGAAGTCGTTACGGTAAGGAACGGAATCCTTATCGCGCTTCTTGAATTCAATCAAAGTATTTACACCGTACAGAGCTACACGACGATAGTCGCCGATAATACGACCGCGACCGTATGCATCTGGCAAACCGGTGAGAATCTTTGCGTGACGTGCGCGCTTAATACGAGGTGTGTATACGCCGAATACGCCATCGTTGTGTGTCTTGCGGTACTTAGTGAAGATCTTCTTCACTTCCGGATCTGGCTCCTTGCCAGCTTCCTTAATAGCCTGCTCAACCATGCGCCAACCGCCGTTAGGCATCATGGCACGCTTACATGGAACGTCTGTCTGAAGACCAACAACTACATCGTCTTGATCATCGATGTATCCTGCTGGGAATGCGTCGATATCTGCTGGTGTATGAGTGTCTACATCATAAACACGCTGCTTACGTTCTACAGCGAGGTACTCGTCATCGAGCTTCTTCCACAAATGCTTGGTCTTATCTGTTGCATCTGCAAGGAAGGATTCGTCACCTTCATATGGGGTATAGTTCTTCTGAATGAAGTCGCGTACATCAATGTCGGACTTCCAATTACCGTCTACAAAGCCTTCCCAAGCCTGTGCTTGGAGTTCTTCAACGGAAACAGCATTAGCTTCTACAGCTGCCATTATTTCTCCTTGTGGTTGCATCTACGGCGATGTATATGTTCAACGCCGAACACTATTCATTTTAGACTGCGTAATCAGAAAAAAATACCATTTTCGCGTGACCTTGCTCACATTTGCATAGTCACGCGAAAGAAAATATAGTAACAGCACTAACAGCGAATATATGTATTTTATTCGCGGAAAGCGCTGGTAACAGGCAGACGACGGTCGCGACCGAAAGCTAAAGCCGTAACTTTTGGACCGAGAGGATATTGACGTCGTTTCCATTCTGCACGGTCTACCAAACGCATGACTGTATCAACAGTTTTTTCATCAAAACCATCGGCAAGTAAGTCTGCACGACCATGAGCTTTCTCGATATAGGCTTCGAGCACGGCATCAAGAAGCTCATATTCTGGTAGCGAATCTGAATCTTTCTGACCTGGACGTAGCTCCGCACTTGGAGGCTTAATAATAGAATTTTCTGGAATTGGTGGCACTTCACCATGCTGCAGCGCCCATGCATTACGCCAACGCGACAGCTGCCATACGCGCGTCTTCAACACATCCTTAATCGGTGCATATCCCCCCACTGCGTCACCATAAATAGTCGAATATCCACACGCGCACTCCGACTTATTTCCCGTGGCCAGTGCCAGCAGCCTATGCGCATTCGAATACGCCATTACAATAACACCACGCAGCCTAGCTTGCAGGTTCTCTTGGGCGACACCGTCCAAATGAAGTTGCTGTTGATAAGCATCGAACAATGGCTCAATCGGCTGAGTTTCATAGTGCGCACCAATATTTTCGGCTAACACCGCAGCATCATCTTTGGAACCATCCGACGAATACATACTTGGCATAGAAATACCCCATACGTTTTCGCCACCGCAAGCATCTGCCGCCATAGCAGCCACTAAGGCGGAGTCAATACCGCCCGACAAACCGAGCACTACCCCGCTAAAACCTGTTTTGCGCATATAGTCACGCAAACCCAACACACAAGCACGATACATTTTCTCGTCAGAGTCCATCTGTTCTGCCATGCTATCGCAACTGCTTGAACCATCAGCGCGCAGAGTCCACACAGCAAAATCCTCATCGAATTGCTGCAGACGCGCTAAAACTTCCCCAGACTCGTTGACAACAAAACTTCCACCATCAAAAACCAAGTCATCTTGCCCACCCACTTGATTGACGTACATAACCGGTGCATGCACCTCGCGAGCGCGCTGAACACACAAGTCATAGCGTGTGTGATCTTTATTTTCTTCGAATGGTGAGCCATTAATGGTGATGAGCACATCAAGGCGAGCATCCTTTAATTGCGATGCGGGGCCGTTGTCTTGCCAAATATCCTCACAAATCGCAAAGCCCGCGCGGTATCCATCGATATCGATGACGAGATTATTGTGTCCTGGTGTGAAAATACGGAATTCGTCGAAAACTCCGTAATTTGGCAGGAACTGTTTATCGTAGGAGTAGGCAATGCGCCCCTTGTGAAGAACGAGCAGGCTGTTAGTTGGGTGTTCGCCTGTTGGAGATGCGCCTGGCTCTGTTGGAGATGTGCTCGTTGGGTGTTTGCCTGTGTCTGCTGTCTCTGTGGCACCGCTCTGCGCATTTGTTGCAGGCTCACTCGGCTCTGTTGGTTGAGAGGCACCGCTCTGCGCGTTAGTTGGGCGTACATTGGTCGGAGATGTGCCTGTTGGGCGCGCGATTGTCGTAGGCTCACTTGTCCTAGGCTCGCCTGTTGGAGATGCGCTTGTGTCCACCAACTTGTAAGCACCCCGCTCCCCCTTGTGAACGCTTCCCACCGTTCCTATAACCACGTATAGGTCGCCATAACCGCTCTCCTCTAAACGCTTAGCGAGCGCGTTTACTGCATTGTCTGATGCTCGGCGGAATGTGGCACGTAAAGCGAGATCTTCAATAGGGTAACCAGTAATCGTCATTTCTGGGAATACAACAACACGCGATCCCCGTTCATATGCACGCTGAGCACCGTGCATAATTTTCTCGCAGTTTGACTGTATATCGCCTACGCTTGTATTGATTTGTGCCATAGCAATAGGTAATTGTACTGTTTGTGTCATTGTTCTTCTTCCTGTCTGAGTTGGGTGGTTGTGTAGGTTTGATTTTATTGCGTCGGTTTACGATTTAAGATACCACTAAGAGAGCTCTAAAAGTCCGCTAAGAGCTGTAAGAGAGCTACTTGTTTGTTTCAGCTTGATTGTTTGTACTCTTGTTATTACTCTGATTGGTCTCCGATACGGTTTTTTCGTTCACTGTAGTTTCTTTGTCCTTGTGCTCGGTTCGCGCTGACTGACTCTGACGAGACTGTTTATCTACGCTCTTCACATCACTACTATTGCGCGCTTGAGTATTAGCGCTGTGTCCGTCACCATTATGCGCGTCGCTTCTCTTACTCGAAGTATTGCTACTGTTCCCATCACCACTGTGCGCATGACTGCTCTTGTTTCCGTGCAATATGGCGCGAATACGTTCCATACGGGAGCCTACTTCACGTTCATACCCGCGGTCTGTGGGATGGTAATATTCTCGTCCGCGTAATTCTTCTGGTAAGTATTCTTGAGTGGCGACTGCTCCTGGCACATCATGCGCATAAATATAGCCTTTGTGATTGCCAAATTCTTCCATAAGCTTGGTTGGTGCGTTACGTAAATGTAGAGGCACTTCGCCGATGCGTCCTGCTTTCACGTCAGCGAGTGCGGCGTTGATGGCATTGTAACTAGCATTCGATTTGGGAGCGGTTGCTACAGCGAGAACTGCTTCGCCCAAAATAATGCGTGCTTCAGGCATGCCGACAAGAGCTACTGCTTGAGCGGCTGCTACGGTTACTTGCAATATTTGAGGTGCGGCCATTCCCACTTCTTCTGCGGCAGCGATCATAATGCGTCGAGCAATGAAACGTGGGTCTTCTCCAGCGGTAAGCATGCGTGCCAGATAATGCAATGCTGCATCAGGGTCGGATCCGCGCATGGATTTAATGAAAGCGCTGGCTACATCGTAGTGATTGTCTCCTGTTTTGTCGTAGCGCAATTGTGCTACATCGAGTACGGAGCTAATAACCTGCGGATCGACTACTGGGCGACGCTCTCCTTTTTTGCGTTGCCGCTCTATGGCTACTGAACCGGCTGCTGCTTCTAGGATAGTAAGAGATTTGCGCGCGTCTCCGTCTGCCAGACGTGCGATATCTGCAATAGCTTGTTCGGTTACTCGTATTTCGTTATTAAGACCATCAGGCGCTTCGATAGCACGCTGTATAACGTTTTTGATGTCGTTTTCTGTGAGCGCGTTGAGTTTGACGACTACTGACCGCGAGATGAGCGGAGAGATAATAGAAAAGCTTGGATTTTCTGTGGTTGCAGCGATGAAAGTGATGTCACGATTCTCGACGCTCGGTAAGAGAGCATCCTGCTGCGATTTAGAGAAGCGATGAACCTCGTCGATGAATAGAACGGTTTCTTGATGTGTGGTAACCAGGCGTTCATGCGCGCGCTTAAGCACTTCCCTAATATCTTTGACTCCGGAAGTGACTGCTGAGAGTTCTTCGAAAGCTCGACCTGATTGTTGCGCCACAATGTAGGCTAATGTGGTTTTGCCTACTCCGGGAGGTCCGAACAGAATAATGGAGGTGGGAGCTGTTCTCGATTGTGTGACTGGCGCTGCCACGCGGCGTAGTGGAGATCCGGCACCGAGAACATGATCTTGTCCAATAACGTCGTCGAGAATTGTGGGGCGCATGCGCACGGCGAGGGGGCGCACAAGAGCCTCATCAGCTGATGCTGCTGAAAATAAATCATCCATATTAGTCTCCCCACGCAGGTAAATCTTCAATCACATTCACATCGTAGCTTTCGAAGACCACGTCTCCTTGTTCACGTGTGGAATCAAGGTCAACAATACCGTCTATCGCCCAGTCATAGTCGCCCTCGATGTCACACAGAATCTGACGCACATGCCATCGATGATGTGTTTTTTCCTGTTTATCATCAATCATAAAGAACTTTGATGAACGTGCATCAGCAGTAGTCAGCAAGCCATCATGCTCATCATAGAAATCGTCTAAAGCATCTTCCCATTCATGCACAGGCATTCCCCAAGCACTATCTAATTCCCCCAGAGCGGACGCATCATCGAGATCTATATACTGCACTCGCTTAAATAAAGCGTTACGCACAAGAGTAGTTAAGCCTTTCTTATGCGCGGCAATAACATCTATAACTGGTGGAGCCGTCTGCGTGTCTTCGTTCTTTTCTTGAGTTAATCCTGCAGCAGCTTCCCATTCATCCACCAAAGACGAATCAACACTGCGGACAACCACATCCAACCAGTCAATAATAGTATCTAACTGTTCGTCTCTTTTATCGCGCGGAACGGTACGGCTTAATGCTCGATAAGCGTCAGACAGATAGCGCAACAAAGTTCCTTCACTGCGCGCTAAGCCCATCGACGATGTGTACTCACTAAATGAGCTAGCTGTCTCTAACATATTGCGCACAACCGATTTACACTGCAAAGAATAATCGGCTGCCCACGGAACATCTGTGCAATACCGCAAGAAAGCAGGAACAAGCAGATCTTTTAATGGTTGCGGATACGTAATCTCCTGCAAACGATCCATACGCTCGTCATACTCTAAGCCTTCATCTTTCATAACTCGCATAGCCTCGTCACGTGCTCTACGTTCTTGCACACGTAACACAGCAAACGGGTTCTCCAAAGTCGCCTCTACAGCAGAGACAACGTCAAGCGCGTATGAATCAGACTCAGGGTCGAGTAACTCTAAAGCAGCAATAAGGAACGGAGATAACGGCTGATCCAATGCCAAATCTTCTGGCATATCAATCGTTAACGTATAATCCATAGACCCATCATCTAACTCCCATTTCTCCACAATATGAGAGTCAAAGAGAGTGCGGAAAATCTCGGCAGCACGTTCACGCAGTTTATTCTGCTCCTCAGCTCCCACCTGAGATTTTTTAATAAGATTCACCACTCGCGCCCACGCATCTCCTCCATGAGAAATAACATTAAGCACCATGGAATGAGTAATCTGCATATGCGGTACAAGAACTTCAGGCTGCGATTCAATAAGCTTCGTAAAGGTTGCTTCCGTCCAATTCACGAAACCCTCAGGAGCCTTTTTCTTCTTGACTTTTTTAAGCTTCTTAGGATCATTACCCGCTTTAGCTAGAGCCTTCGCATTTTCAATCTCATGTTCAGGAGCAAGAGCAATAACTAATCCTTCAGAATCAAAACCGCTTCGTCCAGCTCGACCAGCAATCTGATGGAATTCACGCGTCCGCAAACGACGCTGCTTAAAACCGTCATATTTGGTCAACATAGTAAATACAACGGTATGAATAGGCACATTAATACCTACGCCCAACGTATCAGTACCGCAAATAACAGGAAGTAAACCATCTTGAGCAAGGTTTTCTACTAAACGGCGGTAACGCGGCAACATGCCTGCATGATGAACACCAACACCAGTAAGCAGTAAACGCTTCAAAGTTTTACCAAAAACAGTAGTAAAGCGCGTATCTCGTAAAGCTTCTTTGATTTTATCGCGCTGTTCACGTGTCGAAACGCCCAGATTAGCTAACTGTTGAGCGGTTTCCACAGCAGCTTCTTGAGCAAAATGCACCACATAAACCGGACCATGACCTTGCTGAATCTGTGTGCTAATCACACTGTGCACATCGTCGAGAACATATCCATACTGTAAAGGAACGGGACGCTCAACACTTGAAATAATGCTAACTTCTCGACCGCTCGTCTCCTCCAAAGACTGCGCAATCTTGTCGGTATCGCCTAAAGTGGCGCTCATAAGCACAAATTGTGTGTGAGGCAAAGTAATGAGCGGAACTTGCCACGCCCAGCCGCGGTGAGGATCAGCATAAAAATGGAATTCATCCACTGCTACGCAACTCACATCTGCACGCTCGCCCTCACGTAAAGCTTGGTTGGCGAGGATTTCAGCAGTACAACACACAACCAGAGCTTGAGAATTTATTTGAGAATCCCCAGTAATCATGCCCACATTGTGTGCGCCAAAAACAGATACGAGCTCAAAGAATTTCTCCGATACGAGGGCTTTCAAAGGAGCCGTATAGTAGGAACGCTTCTGCTGCGCTAAAGCCACAAAATGCATTCCTAACGCAATTAAAGATTTACCTGAGCCTGTGGGCGTGTTGACGATGGCATGATGACCCGACAAGATCTCCAGTAAGGATTCTTCTTGATGAGGCCATAAATCGACCCCACGAGCGTTGCGCGCCCATAAGACGAAAATATCGAAAAGAACAGTGACATCATAATCATGACCGTTGCTCGCATCCTCACGAATTACCTGTGCCGCGTAGCCTAAACTTGCAGGAGTATGTGTCCAGTCAGTATTACTAAGTAAGTCATCCACGGTCATGAGATTTCCTTCACCCTTTTGCGTTCTTCGAATATGTGAGGTATTCCATTTACTTCTGTTGTTCCCCCTGATTGTAGCGCACCTGTTCTAGAGCCAGCATACTTATGGGGTATGTTGTTGCTCATATCACATGAAAACAACATACCCCATATTAAAAATGTAGGTCTTACGTCATGAAGAAATTATTCATGAAAGCGTTAACTAAAGCAATCAATAAAACAATATTAATAACAAAAATTACTCGCGAAAGCATGATGTAATTTTTATGACGTAAAATCCACGATAACCATAATCCCCACACAGACGAACATAAAATACCTATATTGCTCACGATGCGCACAACAGTATTATTCACATCGAAAAACAGCATAGGCACAAAAATAGTGTGAGAGTTATTATGCACCATAATGCTAGAGAATAGATTGGAAAGTCCATTTTATGAATATTCATCGTCTCTCCTTACTGAACATGCTGCTGTAAGTCATTCTCCCGCACATCAAAAATTGCCATAAAAGTAGGGTTAAAAGACACAGGTGCTCCCTTTACAACAGCACTCGCAGTACCTTTCATATTTATATGAAACTCTCTACCTACTTTTTCAGCCCAATTTCTATTATGAGACCAAGCAAATAAACATACACCACTGACATAAGATCCGCCAAGAAGTTTATAGCTTCTCACCTTATATTGAGAGACGGTAGCTTCAAAATCTTGATAGATATTGCACGCTCCCAACAATGGAACACCAGCAAAAACTTTTGCAGTGTATTGTCTAAAACTTCTTTCCGAGATTTCTAATGAATCACTACTAGTATTCCGTACGGGGAAAAATACATCTGCTATTTCCTGAGCAAGTGCTTCTGGACTAGTGGAAGTATTTTCTAGTATGCCAGTGCCTACAGTTAAATCAGAAATAGTGTTGACAGAATATCCACGTCCCTTAGCTTCATTTAAGAGAGCAATTTGGACATTATCAATAAAATTTCCATCATGAACAGGCTGCGCTTGGACAACTGTTGGAACCAATACCAATGATAGGACTATAAAAATTAGGGCAAAAAACTAAAACTTACCTTTTTCATTATTCCCTCTCCTTTGAGGATAAACAATAAATAATTGAATTTGTAGTGATAAAGGAATCGTACAAAACGTACAAATACAGCTCATGCTAGATACAGTGAAGTATCTTTCATGCAAGTTTACACGGACACTTCATTATATGATTATTTTCATCCCCACACGCTGAGCATTTCCTGGTGTTGCATAACAAGTTTATGGGTGCATACCGCTATGCAGTATGCACCCATAAACAAGAATCAGAACTTAAATTTTATTCTTCGTCCTCATCAGGATCGTAATCTACGCCTGTTTCAGCGCGCTGTTCCTCAGAGATAGGAGCTGGAGCACCAGTTAATGGATCGGTACCGCCACCTGCCTTAGGGAAAGCAATAACGTCGCGAATAGAATCTTCGCCAGCCAAAATAGATGCGCAACGATCCCAACCGAAAGCAATACCTGCGTGTGGTGGAGCACCATACTTGAATGCTTCGAGCAGGAAGCCAAACTTGTCGTTCGCTTCTTCTTCGCTAATACCCAAAACGTTAAGCACACGGTCTTGAATATCATCGCGATGAATACGAACAGAGCCGCCACCAATTTCATTACCGTTGCACACAATGTCGTAAGAATCAGACATAGCGCTACCTGGATCCTTATCGAAAGTATCCAACCAATCTGCACTTGGCATGGTAAATGGGTGATGTACCGATGTCCACTTGGAATGACCAACTGCCACATCGTCATCATCGGCATCTACTGGCTTGAACAATGGGAAGTCCACAACCCACGTAAAAGCGAACTCATCCTTCTTCAAAATACCTTCGCGTTTAGCAATCTCAACGCGAGCAGCACCGAGAAGAGTCTGAGATGCTTCACGAGCACCTGCGGCGAAGAATACAGCGTCACCGTCTTGTGCACCAGTAGCTGCCTTCAATCCTGCACGCTCTTCATCAGACAGGTTCTTTGCCACAGGACCCTTCAGTTCGCCGTCAACACCAAACTGAACATAAGCTAAGCCCTTAGCACCACGCTGACGAGCCCATTCTTGCCAGCCATCAAACTGTCGGCGAGGCAAATCAGCAGCACCGGAATATACTACTGCACCCACATAGTCTGCTTGGAATACGCGGAATGGAGTGTTCTTAAAGTAGTCAGTCAGTTCCACAATCTCATTGCCGAAACGTAAGTCTGGCTTATCGGAACCGTACTTATCCATCGCATCTTTGTAGCTAATACGGTTGAATGGAATCTGAATATCGTGACCTGCCGCAGCCCACACATCCTTTAACACACGCTCAGCCATAGCAATCACGTCTTCTTGACCAACGAAAGCCATTTCCATATCGAGCTGAGTGAATTCAGGCTGACGGTCTGCACGGAAGTCTTCATCGCGATAGCAACGAGCCAACTGGTAGTAACGCTCAATACCAGAGACCATAAGTAGCTGCTTAAGCAATTGTGGAGACTGTGGCAAAGCGTACCATGAGCCTGGATTCAAGCGCGAAGGCACGAGGAAGTCTCGAGCACCTTCTGGAGTGGACTTAATAAAGGTTGGAGTTTCCACCTCAGTAAAGCCCATCTCATCCAAAGCAGCGCGAGCAGCCTTAGACATAGCAGAACGCATCAGAAGATTGTTATGCATCTGAGGACGACGTAAATCCAAATAGCGATACTTCAAACGCACTTCATCACTAGGAAGCTGCGTTTCAGACTCATTTTCCAAAGAAGTAGACACCTGGAAAGGAAGTGCTGCAGACTTAGCAAGAATATCGATAGTGTCAGCAACAATTTCTACCTTACCTGTGGATAAGTGATCGTTTTCGTTACCTTCTGGACGCAAACGCACAGCACCGGTAACAGAAACAACGAATTCGCTACGCAATGGGCGTGCCATATCTTCGTCATTGATCACAACCTGCACTAAACCAGAGGCATCGCGCAAATCAATAAAAGCTACACCGCCGTGATCACGACGACGATCAACCCAACCAGAAATGGTAACGGTGGAGCCAATAAGTTCTTCAGTTACATCATGAGCATGATGTGTTCTATACGCTGTCTGAGACACTTTTTTCCTCATTTATGCTAGTAATTTTCAGGGGTAAGAATATCAAAACCGCTCTACAAGAAGCCAAATCACACAGACCATCTACGAGCCATATATAGCTTCAAACCGAGCAAAACAGCAGAACGGCTATGGACTTGCAGAAGATTAAGTGCAGACACACCATATCTGTATGCCTGCACTCCCCTGTTTATATCAGTTTGTATCAGCTGTTTCGGTATGCGCTTTTAGTCAGCGTTCTTCACCTCAACATGACGCTTAGCAAACTCCTCTTGCGGCGCCCACACAGACGCATCAGCAGGAATCTGCTCACCAGTAATAATATTTTTAACTTCTTCAGCAGTATTCTCGCCATTATCGTCAAGCGTCGAGGGAATCCATACATACGGAATACCCAACTTATCGGCGTACTTAATCTGCTTACCAAGTTTTGCAGCGATTGGAGCTACATCGGTTGCAATACCGCGAGAACGCAAAGCGCGGGCAATAGCGTTTGACTGTGCACGATGTTCTTCATCCCATACGGCTACCAAGACGGCTGCTGGAGAAATACGAGATGCACTAGCCTGAGCAGACCCCAACATGTGTGAAACTAAACGTGACAAACCAATAGACAAACCCACACCTGGATAAGTCTTCTTACCCTGTGTAGCCAAATTATCGTAACGACCACCCGAGCAGACAGAACCTAAGGAAGACACGCCCTCTAAGAAGGTTTCATATACAGAGCCAGTGTAATAATCCAAACCGCGGGCAATCTTCAAATCAGCAATAACTGCACCAGGACGGATAGCGGCTGCTTCATCAACAATCATGCCCAAAGTATTCAGACCATCGAGAGCCAAAGCGTATGCATCTCCATCTTTATCTACACCTTGAGCTTCGCACAAAGCATCAAACTTTTCACGCAACTCACTACCATTGGCAGCGCTCAGTTCAGCCAACTGCAAGCATGCGGAAGCTTGGTCTGCTGATGCTCCACACTCTTCTTGTAGCAGACGCGATACTTCATCGGCACCAATCTTGTCGAGCTTATCAATTTCGCGCAATACGCCTTCAATATCGGTTAAACCAACACCGCGGTAGAAGCCTTCAGACAGCTTACGATTATTCGCATGAACCGTTGCCTTTGGCAACCCATAAGCACGCAACTGTTCAAGAGCTTCCACCATAATCAGTGGAACATCCACCTCATAGTGGCTTGGCAAATCGCCATTACCCACCACGTCGATATCTGCCTGAACAAACTCACGGAAACGACCTTCTTGAGGACGTTCACCACGCCACACCTTCTGAATCTGCCAGCGCTTGAAAGGAAAAGCGATTGCTCCCGAATTTTCAACCACATATCGAGACAGAGGAACAGTTAAATCGAAATGCAAACCGAGACGTTCCTCAACAGGCTCGTCATTCTCGTTGCCGAGATCTTGCAAACGTGACAACAAGTAAATTTCCTTACTTGTTTCGCCTTTTTTCAACAAACTTGAGCCTTTTTCCACGGCACGAGTTTCAATCCCCAAGAAACCGTGAAGCTCAAATATCGAACGAAGAGTGTCCATAACCTGCTGTTCAACAACACGTTCTTGTGGAAGCCACTCTGGAAAACCTGATAATGATGCACCTTTAGCCATAATTCCTTATAATAGGTTAGGTCACGGAAAATATTAGATTTTCCCCTGCTTACTGAAGGAGTGCATATGTCTCAAGACGCATCCACCACATCCGAAAACGCATCCGCAACCCCTGCAACACCAGCAGCTTTCGCTGCTAAGGCTAAGCCTGCAGCTCCTGCAGCGTCCGCGACGACGCACAGCGCAACTGTGTATGGTGAAGCAGAATTAGAAAAAGCAAAGACTTTTGGTCGCGTCGCTGAGGACGGCACTGTTTTTGTTTCCGAGAACAATACTGAACGCGAAATTGGCCAGTACACCAATGCAAACAGCGATGAGGCACTCTCCTTCTATGCACGTCGCTACCTCGATCTTAAAGCGAAGATTGATCACGCTCGCGCTCGCTTTGAGTCTCACACTATTAAGACTCGTGAGATTGACGAAACTTTGAAATCTCTAGCTGAAGAGATTACTCAGCCTGCTGTTGTGGGCGATATTCCTGCTTTGCGCGCTGACGTCGAGGAATTGAAGTCTTTGGGCGAAGCAGCAAAGGAGAAGATTGCTCAAGCTCACGCTCAGGCTGTGAAAGTTTCAGTAGAAAAGCGTACCGCTATTGTTGAAGAAGCTGAAGCTCTTGCAGCTTCTCTCGGCGATTCGACCAATTGGCGCAATACAAGTGAGAAGTTCTCGGAATTATTCGCCAAGTGGCAGGATGTTCAGAAGCATTCAGCTCGAATTGAAAAGTCTGTAGCTGATGAATTGTGGGGACGTTTCTCCAAGGCACGTAGCACTTTTAACACTCAGCACCGCAAGTGGGTTGCCGCTCGTGACGCTGCTCGAAATTCTGCTCGTGAAGCCAAGCAGAACATTATTGCGCAGGCAGAAGAGCTGAAAAATTCTACTGAGTGGGGCGAAACTTCTCGCAAATTCAACCAGTTAATGAATGACTGGAAGAAGGCTGGACGTGTGGGTCGCACTGAAGACGACAACTTGTGGAAGCAGTTCCGTGCTGCTGCAGATGTTTTCTTTGATGCACGTCAGGCAGATCGCAACCGTTTGAACGATTCTGAGAAAGAAAATCTGGCTGCTAAGGAAGCTTTGCTTGCCAAGGCTGAAGCTCTTGTACCAGTTGCAGACGTAAAGGCTGCGAAGGCAGCCCGTGCAGCATTAGGTAAGATTCAAGACGAATGGGATGCGATTGGTCGCGTTCCTCGCACTGATTTGGGTCGCATTGAAGCTCGTTTGGATGCTGTGGAAAAGCAGATTAAGACCGTCGAAGAGAGCGAATGGAACCGTACCGATCCTGAAGCTCATGCTCGTAAGTCATCTTTCACAGCTCAGTTGGAAGCTCAATTAGCAGATCTGGACGAGCGTATTGCTACCGAAACTGATGATGCTAAGCGTTCTCAGTTGCAGGCTGAGCGCGATACTAAGGCTCAGTGGTTGAACGCAGTACAGTAAGCCTCAGGTCTGATTAATGAAGGTTCGGGTTTTGAATCCGAACCTTCATTTTTATTGGGTCTTCGGACTAAGCGGTGTTGTGCTTTGATTAGCTGGTTTCATCGGATTTTATAGCGTGGTTTTTGAGGTTGCAGGTGCGTGACTTGTAGCTGTTATGCGTAATCAGACTTCAAAACACGGTAAATTCGAAGTGCTCTTACTCTCACACATTCTGCTTAACCGATTAACACACCTGTTATGCCAGTTTTGATGCACAAAAATGGCTTCAAAACTGGCATATCGGTTGCGCGTATCGACTTCACGCATGAAGTAAAACCACATTCACTCCGAAACGATGCCTTGACGCATGACTGCCAGAGGAATCAACTAGAACCTACTAGACAACATCCTCACCTAACCCCGCTAAGTCCCAAGAGTCGGTAAAATTCAATACAAACATGAGTACGCATTCAGCAACACGAAAAATTCGGATGCATCCTAACTGCAACAGACACCATACTCACAAAATCCGTGCACAAGTATGCACGCATCAATCTACTTATCAATATGACGTATGCGTAGCTTGGAGTCATCCTTAGTGCCAGTTAAACGATAAACATCGAAAACACCATCAATTTTACGGATTGATGCCAACAGCTGGTTCAAATGGCTCATATCAGCCATTTCAAAACTGTATTGGCTAATAGCTACACGATCATCACCGGTAGAAATAGTTCCTGCAACAATATTGACGCCCGCATCAGAAAGCACACGCGCAATATCCGAGAGCAGACGTCCTCGATCCAAAGCTTCTACTTGGATTTTTACTAAGAACACACCTTGAGCACTCGTCCAACTCACATCGACAAGGCGCTCTGGCTGATTTTTCTTCAAACTTGCTACGTTCACGCAATCTTCGCGGTGAACAGATACTCCTGCTCCACGGGTAACAAAGCCAACAATCTGATCTCCTGGCACAGGAGTACAGCATTTTAGATCGGAAGAGCACACGTCTGAAC
>ERZ506793.157-NODE-157-length-30824-cov-24.2603_pt1 | contig 30824 bp, 22 predicted proteins | sample MGYA00512571_ERZ506793 | MGnify/ENA metagenome assembly ERZ506793
TCACTAGCTCAGTTGGTAGAGCACCTGACTTTTAATCAGGGTGTCCCGGGTTCGAGTCCCGGGTGGATCACCATTTGAAAGTAAAAGACCTGTCCTGCTGGGCAGGTCTTTTTTTGCGTGCACGGAAAAAATTCCCCTGTCCGGTGATTTTTCGGGCCTCCCGGCGTGAGGATCCTGCAGATCATGCTGGGATGTTGGGGGTGAATCGTCAGCCTCGACTCCAGAGAATTTGTCAGAAAGGGGGAGAAATATCCATAATCATCTTTTATCATGAACAAATGCTGTATTTATACAACCTGTTGTATACAGTGTTGCAGACAAAATTGTGTTGAAAGTGTGAAAAGTGTATGTTATACTGAATCCATAGAATTTGCGGAATTATGAAAATAAATGTCTGGTTTATGCAAAACAGAATTTTGCGGTTCACGAATTGCCTTTTTATGATGTACCCCCTTTTCTTTCTGAATTCAGCCCTTTGCCGGGTTTGAAGAGCTCTCATTTCATCAATCTAAGGAGGGATTATTGTGAAAAAGTGGTTTGCAGTATTGATGGCAGGGTTGCTGGCCGTAACGGCCGCAGGCTGCGGCGGCTCCGGGGACAAAAAGACCAGTGACGGAAAACTGGACCGGAGCAAACAGTTCATCACCGTCCTGACCGGACCTACCAGCGGGATCTATTTCCCCATCGGAGGCGCCTTCTCGAAAGTCGTCGGGGAAATGGGATACAAAACATCCGCTACGGCCACCGGGGCTACGGTTGAAAACATCAACGGGATCCTGACCGGCAAGGGCGAAATGGCCATTGCCATGTCCGACTCGGTGATCCAGTGCCAGGATGCCTTCGGGGCTTTTGAAGGCAAGAAAAAAGAACCGGATCTGCGGGTGATGATGGGTCTGTGGCCCAATGTGGTCCAGATCGTTACCACGGAAGATTCCGGCATCAAGACCTTCAAGGACATCAAAGGCAAGAGAGTGGGGGTAGGGGCTCCCAACTCCGGGGTGGAACTGAATGCCCGGATGATCTTTGAAGCCAACGGCATGAGCTACAGCGATGCCAAAGTGGACTACCTGTCCTACGGGGAAGCCATCGACCAGATCAAGAATGGCCAGTGCGACGTGGCCTTTGTAACCTCCGGTCTGGGGAATGCCACCATCAAGGAACTGGGCACCATGAAGAAGATCCGGTTCATTCCCATCGACGGGGAAGCCATCAAGAACCTGACCACCAAATATCCCTTCTACATGCCCTTCAAGATTCCCAAGGAATCCTATGACACCGAAGTGGATACGCCTACCGCTGCTGTGATGAACGTGATGCTGGTGGACAAGAAGCTGCCGGACGATGTGGTCTATGACCTGCTCACCGGGATCTATTCCCAGAAGGGCCTGGAAACCATCGGCGCCTCCCACGCCACCGCCAAACGGGAAATCACCCTGGATACCGGCCTGAGAGGCATCAAAGGGACCTCTCTGAAGCTGCATCCCGGTGCGGAAAAATTCTGGAAAGAAAAAGGGAAGCTGTAACGCTGTCCCATGAAGGGTAAAAAAAAGATCCTGGCCTGTCTGGCCCTGCCCTTTGCCGTCGGACTGCTGTTCTGGTGGCATTGGGCCAGCCAGACGGTCCTGCGGATCAGGGATTATCAGACAGGGAAAACCTATGTGGAATTTCCCGCCGGCAGGGGGGACCGGCTGTTTTTCGGCTGGATCCATTCCCTGGAGCACATCCACTGGCATGAATATTTCCATGTGGCCGACGACAACAGCCTGGTGCTGGATACCATTTCCTTCCCGGCCTTTGGGGCGGGGATCCCGGAGAACAAGGGGAAAAAGACCTGGATCGACGAAAAGGGAAACATCTACATGGACGAAATCGGCCAGGTGTTCCCCCGGATCGACTGGCTGAATTCCCATTACGCCACCCGGGAAATCCGGCTGAACGACCAGCTGATCACCAGCGGACGGCTCCTTCCGGAGCATACCCGGCTGACCCTGATCATAGAGAAGAGGGGGTATTTCGATGGACGATTTGAAGAAACGCTCGACAGAATCGGGTGCAGACGCCTTCTCCCAGGCTCCCGTCAATAAGGACGGGATCATCACCGGGGATATGACGGAAGAAATGGCCGCCAAGACCAATGCCATCATTGAAAAGGTGGATAAGGAAAGCGCCACCCGGAAATTCACCGGAAAAATCAAAAGCTTCTTTTATATTTTTGCCATCCTGGTTTCTCTGTACCATTTGTACACGGCCATTTTCGGGCCTCCGGTCACCCTGGTGCACCGGTCCCTCCATGTGGCCATGATGTGTTCCATGTGTTTTTTGATGTATCCCATGCGGAAAAAATCCAGCCGGACCAAACCCAGCTGGTTTGACTGGTTCCTGGCTGCCATTTCCTTTGTGATCCCCTTCTATATCTGGCATGATTATCTGGGGGTTGTGGAACGGGCTGGACGGGCCAGCGATATGGATATGGTGATGGCCACCCTGCTGGTGGCACTGGTGCTGGAAGCCACCCGGCGGTGCAGCGGCAAGGCCCTGCCCATCCTGAGCCTCTGTTTCATCCTCTACGGGATGTACGGACGGGAATTCCCGGGCATGTTCATGCACCGGGGCTATGACTGGCTCAGCCTGTCCAACCATTTCTTCGCCAATACGGAAGGGATCTACGGGACTTCCGTCAACGTATCTTCCAGCTATATTTTCCTGTTCATTCTTTTCGGCTGTGTCATGACCAAATCCGGCATGGGGAAATTCTTCAATGACATTTCCCTGTCCCTGGCCGGCCACACCAAAGGCGGTCCCGCCAAGGTGTCGGTGGTGGCTGCCGGGCTCCTGGGCTCCATCAACGGGTCTGCCGTGGCCAATGTGGTGACCACCGGATCCTTTACCATTCCCCTGATGAAAAAGACCGGGTATTCGGCGGAATTCGCCGGAGCCGTGTCGGCAGCGGCATCCGTAGGGGGCCAGCTGCTTCCGCCCATTATGGGGGCGGCCGCCTTCATCATGGCGGAAATCCTGGGGGTTAAATATTCGGAGATCATTGTGTGGGCGGCCATCCCGGCCCTGCTGTACTACATGGGGATCATGATCCAGGTCCAGCTCCGGGCTTCCAAGGACGGGCTGGTGGGGGTTCCCAGGGAACAGCTGCCCCGGACCCGTGATGTGCTGAAGGCCCAGGGCCATCTGATCATCCCCATCGTGTTCCTGCTGTACATGCTGTTCATGTCCGGTTCCACCGTGGTGTATGCGGCGGTGCTCACCATCGGGGTGACCATCCTGGTGGCAGCCCTGAAGAAAACCACCCGGATGAAACCCAAAGCCATTGTGGATGCCCTGGCGGAAGGGGCCAAGCAAACGGTCAGCGTGGCCATTGCCTGTGCCTGCGTGGGCATCGTGGTGGGGGTTTCCTCCAAGACCGGGTTCGGGCTCACCATGGCCAACACCATCATCAGCCTGGGGAACACCAGCATCATGTTCACCCTGGTGTTCACCATGATCACCTGCATGATCCTGGGCATGGGCCTGCCGTCCATTCCCTCCTACATCATCACCTCCTCCATTGCGGCTCCGGCCCTGTTCAAGCTGGGGATCCCCAATGCGGCGGCCCATATGTTCAGCTTCTACTTTGCCATGTTCGCCAACCTGACGCCTCCCGTGGCGCTGGCGGCCTTTGCGGCAGCCGGTGTGTCCGGCGGGGATCCCATGAAGACCGGGTGGACTTCGGTGAAGCTGGCGGTGGCCGGGTTCATCATTCCCTACATCTTCGTGCTGTCGCCCCAGCTGATGCTGATCAATACAACCCTGGCAGAAGGGTTGTTTACGGCGGCCACGGCGGCCCTGGGGGTATTCCTCCTGGCAGTGGCCTGCGAAGGGTATGTGTATGCACCGGTGAATGTGGTCATGCGTCTGGTTTCTCTGGCGGGAGCCCTGCTGCTGATGATCCCGGGGGTCCAGACCGACATTGTGGGGGCTGTGATCCTCATCGGCGTGATCTTCTTCCAGAAAAGGAAAGCTGCCGCCCTCCAGGCGGCGTGAAAGAGAAGGGGCTGTTGCATGGGCAACGGCTCCTTCTTCATTTGACAAACCTTTGGGGCTATGGAATAATGCAGGTATCATGAGAAAAGTGAGGGGATAGCATGGCGAAAAAAGAGGAATGGCGTCTGGAACGGGATTCCATGGGAGAAATCAAAGTCCCGGCGGATAAATACTGGGGGGCCCAGTCAGAACGGAGCATCGAGAATTTCCGGATCGGTACGGAAAAAATGCCCCCGGAAGTGATCCGGGCCTTTGCCTATCTGAAGAAAAGCGCGGCTCAGGCCAATGAGGCCCTGGAAAAACTGGACAAAAAGCGTTGCCAGACCATCGGGAAGGTCTGTGATGAAATCCTCAAGGGGAAACTGGACGGGAATTTCCCCCTGGCGGTATGGCAGACCGGCAGCGGTACCCAGAGCAACATGAACGTAAACGAAGTGATCGCCCACCGGGGCAATGAAATGGCCGGGGAAGCCCTGCTCCACCCCAACGACCATGTGAACATGTCCCAGAGTTCCAACGACACCTTCCCCACGGCCATGCACATTGCCGCCGTCTGGGAACTGGAAAAACATCTGCTGCCCTCCCTGGACGAACTGGTGGCGGCCTTCAAAAAGCTGGAAAAAGCCAACAAGGGCATTGTGACCACCGGCCGTACCCACCTGCAGGATGCGGTGCCTGTGGCTTTCTCCCAGGAAATCTCCGGCTGGCGGACCATGCTGGAACGGAACCGGCAGGAAATCAAAGCGGCGGAAAAGGGCCTGCTGGAACTGGCCCTGGGGGGCACGGCCGTAGGCACCGGTCTCAACGCACCCAAGGGCTTTGACAAAAAGGTGGCCGGCTTCATTGCCAAGAACACCGGGTTCCCCTTTGTGACGGCTCCCAACAAGTTCCATGCCCTCACCAGCCTGGATGACATGGTCTTTGCCCATGGGGCCCTGAAAGCCCTGGCAGCCAACCTGATGAAAATGGCCAATGATGTGCGGTGGCTGGCTTCCGGTCCCCGGGACGGCCTGGGAGAAATCACCATCCCCGCCAATGAACCGGGTTCTTCCATTATGCCCGGGAAAGTGAACCCCACCCAGTGCGAAGCAGTGACCATGGTGGCGGTCCAGGTCATGGGGAACGATGCGTCCATTGGTTTTGCCGCTTCCCAGGGGAATTTCCAGCTGAACGTGTTCCTGCCGGTGACCATCTACAATTTCCTCCAGTCCGTGCGGCTGCTGGGGGATGTGATGGAATCCTTCCGGAAGAACTGCGTGGTGGGCATTAAGGCCAACAAGGAAAAAATGGCCCACAACCTGCACAATTCCCTGATGCTGGTGACGGCCCTGAGCCCTTACATCGGCTATGACAAATGCGCCCAGGTGGCCAAGCTGGCCTTCAAGGACAATGTTTCCCTGAAGGAAGCCGTGCTGAAACTGGGCTTCATGGAAGAAAAAGAATTCGACAAAGTGTTCCATCCGGAGAAGATGGTATAAAAAAGGGGGTGTGGAAAAATCCACACCCCGGTTGCAGGTCGCGGGCCACGAGTCGCGAGCCAAAAGGCGCTGTGAAAAAATCATCCACAGCGCCTTTATTTCGCTTGCGTCAGCTGGCTTCCATCGGCTAGTGACTAGAGACTAGTGACTAGTGACGGGGTGTGAAAAAGCATTTTTTCACACCCCCTTTTTCTTATTCTCCCAGCATCTCCAAAATCTTGGCGCCGGCGGTGCAGGCCGGGCAGAAGCAGTATTTGCCCCCTTCGGCCTTGACCTTCTGGCCCTGGGCCAGCATCTGGGCGGCCGCTTCTTCTCCGAAAGCCTTTTTGGCTTCATCGGAAGCGAAGAAGGGCAGCACCTCATCGATGGTGCACACATCTTCCTTCAGGGCTGCCCGGAGCAGAGCCGTCAGGTTGGCCTGGGCTGCGGTACCGTCCACTGCCAGCCATTGTTCCGCCAGATCCTTCAGCCCGCTGTATACGCTGGGGGCTGCCGCCAGATTCTTTACTTCTGCAACCAGTTCTTCATGATTTGCCATGGGAATCTTCCTTTCTGTAATGAAAAGTATTACAATACTATTATACACCATTTCCAGGAAAGAGCATAGGCTTTTTTTGCAGAATTTCGTATAATGGAACGGTGCAACAACCAAACTGCAATGAGGTGATACAATGAAAATGACGACCCGCCTGTTTTCCGCCCTGCTGACCGGCATCCTGGCAGCAGGCTTTTCCCTGCCGGTGTGGGCAGCGCCCGGACGGAATTTCAGCGACGACATGAAGTTCCAGGAACCGGCTAAGATTACCCAGGACCAGGGGGCTGCTTCCATCGAACGGAAGCTGGATCACAAAAAATCCATCTATTATGTCCACCCTGATTTCTATCATATGCATTCCAAAGGGTCTTTGACGCTTTTGCCGGCCTTCAAGACCATCCAGCAGTCCAGTGAATGGTCCTGCGGTCCTGCTGCAGCCCTGATGGTCCTCCGGTGGTATGACCGGCAGAAGGACTGGACGGAACAGAAGCTGGCGGATCTGCGCCATCCCCTGAAAGATGTGGATGTCCCCGGTTTCCCGGATGGCTACCCGGGCACCACCCTGGAACAGATGAAGGACATCTTCCAGAAGGTGGGGGGCTTCGACCTGGTGACCACCGAAGATTATGCCCAAGCCGGAAAGACCTTTGGGCCGGAAGACATCAAGGCCACCCTGAAGGCCGGTAAACCCATCCTGGCGGGATGGATCGACTGGGGCGGCCACTGGCAGGTGATCATCGGCTATGACGATATGGGCACCGCCGATACCCAGGACGATGTGCTGATCGTGGCAGATCCCTATGACACCACGGACCACAACCAGGACGGCTACGGCATCTACCCGGCGGCCCGGTTCTTCTCCACCTTTGACATGTACGGTCAGTTCCCGGAAAAAGAGGGAGGGAACCACAACCTGTTCCTGATCGCCTCTCCGGCAAAGGTGAAGATGTAAAAGTCAAATAAAGTTTGACTTTTTAGCACTCAATGCTTGACAGTGCTAACAAAGTGTGCTAGTATAATAGCAGAACGAAGGAAAGACACAGAGAAGGGTTCCCAAGAGAACCTGGAACGTGGGAGGGGCTCCTCAGGGAGCCACAGGAATCCAGCCTTTCGGTAGTTCCAAAAGCTGACCTTCAAGGCCAAGATTGAATGGAGGAATGGCTTATGTTACTGCCTAGCGTTTTCAATGACAATGTGTTCGATGATCTCATGAATGACTTTGATGATGTGTTCACCGCACGGAACCCTCTGTACGGGAAACACGCCAGAAATATGATGAAGACCGATGTGCGGGATGTGGGCGACCACTATGAACTGGATATCGATCTGCCGGGCTTCAAGAAAGATGAAATCCATGCACAGCTGGAAAACGGGTATCTGACCATCAGCGCCAGCAAGGGTGTGGACAAGGATGAAAAAGACAAGAAAGGCCAGTATATCCGCCGTGAACGGACCTTTGGCCAGTGCGCCCGGAGCTTCTATGTGGGCGAAGGGGTCACCGAGGCTGATGTGAAAGCCAAGTACGAGAACGGGATCCTGGAACTGAGCATTCCCAAGAAGGAACCCCAGAAGGTGGACAACAAGAAATACATCGCTATCGAAGGATAACGAGGGAGGGAGACTCCGAGAGAAGCCGGAGCTCCCAGGTGAAAAAGGACTGCTGCTTTGGCGGCGGTCCTTTTTCTTGGCGTTCAAACCGACTGAGCAGTCGGATACTGACCTGTTAGTCTGGAAAAAACGAAGGATGTTACAGAGATTTCTCCAAATCAATGTGGCAAAAAAATGAAAATCATGAACTTTTCGCCATGGAATTGCTGAAGGAGGATAGCCCGTGCTACACTGGGACCAACAAGAAATTGCAGAAAGAATGGAGTTTCAGATAGTATGGGCAGAAACAGAAAAGAACCATTGGCAGATATTCCTCTACAGGAGCAGGCGAGTCGGGAAAAAGTGCTGAAAACGGCAGTCCGGATGCTGCAGGAAATCGGCTATCAGCGGACGACGCTCCGCCGGATCAGTGCGGAATCCGGTGTGGGGGAAGGTGAACTCCGCCGTTGGTATAAAACCAAGGACGAACTGCTGGCCGCCATCTCGGAGATGCTGCTGGTCCGGGCCCAGGAAGTGATGGAAAAAGAACTGGCCCCTTCGGAAATCCTGCTGAAGGAAAATCCCAGGGAAATGCTGGCCCTGTACCAGTACATTGTGCCCCTGGCCATAGCCCTGGAAGCCGTGGACAAAAGCGCCATGCTCTGCAGCCTCTGCCGGACTCTGTACACTACCTCCCGGCTGTTCGAGCTGCTGGTGGACCGGCATGCTTCTTATGCCCATCTGACTTTTGCCCGGCAATTTACCGCCCAGGAATGTTATGAACGGGTGCTGGTGGTCCGGGCTTCCCTGGGCGGGTACATCATGGCCCACGATTTCAAATACCTGTTTCCCCGGGAGCAGCTGAAACGGCTGATCCTGGCCCAGGCCCTGGAGGTGTTCCAGGTGCCGGCGGACTGGATCGAGATGCTTTTGGTGGAACTGGAAACCCAGAAGAAGAAACTGCTGGAAGTCTGCTGTCAGATTTTCCGGCCCGAAGGGCGGAAATCGGAAAAATGCTGACCGTTGACCAGTGACCAAAAAGGTGCTGTGGGAAAATGATTCTTCATTTTTTCACAGCACCTTTTTTTCTTGACATCCCCTCGGCGGCCCCATAAACTATACATTATAATGTTATTGCAGCAAAGGAGCATCGCAGCATGGAAAAATCGATTCCGGAACTGATTACGGTGGAAGCCGCCAGGGATACCCACCGCTGGGTGGCCATGACGGCCCTGCTGTTGGCCATTGGGGTCATCCTCCATACCATCAGCCCCAACGTGGGCGGGGTCACCCCCAACTGGACCATTGCCATGTATTCCATCACCATCTCGTTGACCAGGCCGGGGCTGACCCGGGCGCTGGGCATCGGCTTTGTGGCCGGTCTGACGCTGATCCCTTCCTCCAAATCCGCCTTCCCCCTGGGGAACATTGCCAGTGAACTGTGCGGGGCAATGACCGCCTGCATCCTGGTGAAGGCCTTCGCCCTGGCCCATCTGGAGCAGCTGAAAGTGAAGCCTTTTATTGTAGGTTTTCTGGCCACCACGGTCAGCGGCAGCGTATTCACCTACATCCTGAAACTGGTGCTGGGCCTGCCCCTTGCGGTATGGACCCGTGCCATGCTGCCGGTGGTGCTCACCGTAGGGGTGCTGAACGGAGTTGTGACCCAGGTACTTTACGGTCCGGTCCGGAAGATTTTCTTTGCCACGGAGGGAAAACGCCATGAGTGAAACAGCCATCCGGATTTCGGATTTCTATTTTGCCTATCTGAACAGTGATCTGGTGCTGAAAGACATCAACCTGGAGATCCAGAAGGGCAGCTTCACCGCTATCGCCGGGCCCAGCGGCGCCGGCAAGACCACCCTGTGCAAGGCCATGACGGGCATCGTCCCTCATTATTACGGGGGGCGGTACCATGGCTCCGTGGAAGTGCTGGGAGAAGACCTGAAGGGCCGGAAAATCTCGGAAATTGCCATGCGGGTGGGGATTATGATGGACGATTACGAAAGTCAGATGGTTTCCCTGACCGCCGGGGAAGAAATCGCCTTCGGCCTTTTGAACCATGGGTTCTCTCCGGACGAAGTGGATGCCCGGGTGAGCCAGGCCCTGGAAGACGTGGGGCTCCCCGGCCGGGAAAACTACCAGCTGGATGAACTGTCCGGAGGACAGCGGCAGCGGCTGCTGCTTGCATCGGTGCTGGCCTGCCGGCCGGAAGTGCTGATCCTGGACGAACCGGTGTCCGCTCTGGATCCGGACGGAGCCCGGTCCCTGTATGCCCTGGTGCACAAAATCTATCAGCAGCACCAGATGACCGTGGTGGTGGTGGAACACGACCTGAACTACCTGCTGCCCTATATGACGGATCTGGTGCTGATCAGCGGCGGAGAAGCCCGGGTGCAGGGAAAATTCGAAGAGGCGGCCCGGGCCGCCTTTGCCCAGGAAGATCTGCGGGAGAACCTGCCGGAACTGTGGCTGGTGAAACTGGGCCTGGAAGAAAGATACCCGGTGAAGCTGGGCGACTGGAGGACGGAAGAGGAAGCAGAAAAAGAACTGCTCCAGAAATTTCAGGGAGGCGGCAAGGCATGATTGAAGCAAAAGCAGTAAACTTCGCCTATCGGAGAGGCGTCCCTGTGCTCCAGGATATCACCTGCCGGGTGGAAGACGGGGAAGCAGTGGCGCTCCTGGGCCACAACGGCAGCGGCAAGACCACCCTCAGCCGGCTGTTCATGGCCCTGGACCATCCCCGGAGCGGCCAGGTGCTGGTGGATGGGGTGGACATTGCCGGCTACGAACCGGCGGACCTGGCGGACAAGGTGGGATATGTGTTCCAGAATCCGGACCTCCAGCTGCTGGGGGATACGGTATATGATGAGGTGGCTTACGGGCTCCAGAACCGGAAAATGCCCAAAGAAGCCCTGGACCGGCAGGTGCGGGATGCAGTGGAAGCCATGGGGCTGACCCCTTATCTGGACCAGTATCCCCGGGGCCTGTCCTTCGGCCAGAAACGGCGGCTGGGGGTGGCGGTGGCGCTGGCTCTCCAGCCCCGGACCCTGATCCTGGACGAAATCACCAACGGCCAGGACGAACAGGAAAAAAAGCATATGATGGAATACCTGGCCCGGCTCCAGGAAGAAAAGCACATCACCCTGATCCTGATCACCCATGATATGGAAATCGCCCGGAAGTTCACCACCCATGCCCTGGTGCTCCACGACGGCCAGCTGGTCTATGACGGGAAAACCGGGGATCTGTTCGACGGGAAGCGGCCCATTGGGGAATGGGGCCTGAAGCAGCCCGTCCTGGCCCGGCTCAGCGCTCTGTTCAATGTAATGGCGGACAGTCCGGAAGACCTGTGTGAAAAAATCCAGCCGAAAGAAGGTGCCAAGGCATGAAAATCACCGCATTTACCAAACTGATCCTGGTGCTGGCGGTCACTGCCTGGGTGTTCCTGCTGCCGGTGTCCGCAGTGGCCAGCCTGCTGGTGCTGGAACTGGTGATCCTGCTGACCATCAAGCGGGACCGGATGACCATGGCGGCCATCGGCACCCTGACCGTATTCACCGGCATGATGGTGCTGCTCCAGATGCTGTTCGGCTCTCCCCTGTATGTGGCCCTTACCGGGGGCCTGCGGATGTTCGTGATGACCACGGCCTTCCTGTGCCTTCTGGCGTCCACCCGGATCCAGGACATTGCCCAGGCCCTGGTGGAAAAGTTCCACATGCCCTATGAATATGCCTTCATGCTCACCACGGCCCTGCGGTTCGTGCCGGATTTCCTGTCCGATTCCGCCATTACTCTGGATGCCCAGTCCTGCCGGGGCTATTCCAACCGGGGGAACGCCTTCAAACGGCTCTATGCCTACCTGGCGGTGGTAAAGCCTCTGGTGATGCGGGCGGTGGCCAAATCCGATACCCTGGCCCTGTCCATGGAACTGAAAGGATTCGGCCCCAACACCTACAAGAACCGCCGGCCCATGAAACTGCACCTGGGAGATTATGTGACGCTGCTGATAGTCATCATCCTGAGTACGTACCCGATATGGGTGAAACATATTTAAAGGCTGACGCATAACCCATCTCGTGTGCCTGGAAAGAGTCGGGGCTGCGGTATAATCCGCAGCCCTCTTTTCTACGAAAGGAAAATATCCAATGAAACAAACTGACATCGCCCCGCTCATTGCCCGGGAACTGTCCGTACACCCCTGGCAGGTGGAAAAGACCGTGGAACTCCTGGACGGGGGCAACACCGTCCCCTTTATCGCCCGTTACCGGAAAGAAGTCACCGGCTCCCTGCTGGATGAGCAGATCCGGACCATCGAAGAACGGCTGGGTACCCTCCGGAACCTGGTGAAGCGCCAGGAAGAGATCCTGGCCAAAATCGACGAACAGGGAAAACTGACCCCGGACCTGCGGAAAGCCATTGAAAATGCCCAGAAACTGACAGAACTGGAAGATTATTACCTGCCTTACAAGCAAAAACGGCGTACCCGTGCCCAACAGGCTCGGGAAAAAGGCCTGGAACCTCTGGCCACCGCCTTCCTCCTCCAGCGGGACCAGAAGGGAGATGCCCTGACCGCCGCCCGGGCCTATGTGGATCCGGACAAAGGGGTGGAGACCCCGGAAGACGCCCTGGCCGGCGCCCGGGACATTGTGGCGGAACTGGCGGCGGAAGATCCCACCCTGCGCCAGACCCTCCGGGAACAGCTGTGGAACCACGGTTTCCTCCAGACCGAACTGGTGGAAGAGGCGGAAGAGGCCCAGACCTTCCTGATGTACGCCGATTACCGGGAACCGGTCCGGACCCTGCCTTCCCACCGGGTACTGGCCATCAACCGGGGCGAAAAGAAAGGATGTCTGAAAGTCCATCTGGTGTGGGATGAACAGCAGGCCCTCCGGAAAATGGAATGGCGGGTGCTCCGCCGGCCCTGCATCTACCGGGACCAGTTGAAGGAAGCCCTGGCGGACAGCTGGAAACGGCTGCTGTTCCCGGCCCTGGAACGGGAAATCCGCAGCAGGCTGACGGAACAGGCGGAAGACCAGGCCATCAAGGTGTTCGGGGCCAACCTGGGACAGCTGCTGCTCCAGGCTCCCCTGGCCGGCCATACGGTTATGGGGCTGGATCCGGGCTACCGGACCGGCTGCAAGGTGGCGGTGGTGGATCCCACCGGCCAGGTGCTGGACCACGGGGTGATCCAGGTGACCCAGAGCGAAGGCCAGAAGAAAAAGGCCGAGGCCCTGCTCCTGTCCATGATCCAAAAGCACCATGTAACCCTGCTGTCCATCGGCAACGGCACTGCTTCCTATGAGACAGAGCAGTTTGCCGCCCGGCTGATCCAGGAACACCAGCTGAAGGACGTCCATTATCTCATTACCAATGAAGCCGGGGCTTCCGTCTATTCCGCCTCCAAACTGGCTCAGGAGGAACTGCCGGAATACGATGTGACCATCCGGGGCGCCGTATCCATGGCCCGGCGGGTCCAGGATCCTCTGGCGGAACTGGTGAAGATCGATCCCCAGGCCATCGGGGTGGGCCAGTACCAGCACGATGTGGACCAGAAAGCCCTGGCCGGCACCCTGGACGGGGTGGTGGAACGGGTGGTGAACCATGTGGGAGTGGACCTGAACACCGCGTCTCCCGCCCTGCTCCGCCATGTGGCCGGGATCACTGCCGCCACTGCCGGCAACATTGTGGCCTGGCGGAACGCCAACGGCCGGTTCACCGGACGTCGGCAGCTGCTGAAGGTGCCCCGGCTGGGCCCGGCTGCCTTTACCCAGTGCGCCGGGTTCCTGCGGATCCACGGGGGCAAGTCTCCCCTGGATGACACCCCCGTCCATCCGGAATCCTACGCCCTGGCCCAGCAGATCCTGGAAAAGCTGGGCTTTGCCCTGGAAGACCTGCAGGACAAAGAAAAACTGGCCCGGCTGGCCGCCCGGCGGAAACAGGTGGATGAAGCCCGGCTGGCCCGGGAACTGGAGGCCGGGGAACCCACCGTCCACGACATCCTGGATGCCCTGGTGGCTCCCGGCCGGGATCCCCGGTCCGATCTTCCGGCCCCTCTGACCCGCCAGAACATTGTGAAACTGTCGGACATCAAAGTGGGGACCATCCTCCGGGGCACCATCCGGAATGTCACCGATTTCGGCGCCTTCGTGGACATCGGCATCAAAACCGCCGGCCTCATCCACATTTCCCACATGAGCCAGAAACGGATCAAACATCCCCTGGATGTGGTCAGCGCCGGAGAAACGGTCCAGGTCAAGGTAATCAGCGTGGATGAGGGGAGGGGGAGGATTGGGCTTGCTTTAGTAAAGGCTGACGCATAACCCAGACGCGGAATATGCACCCATCTACTTTGTCAGCAGCGGATTTTGCCTGTGGCATGTACGTCCTTGTACTATGCCCCAGCCAAAATCCGCTGCTTTCGCGTATCTGGGTACATCTTCCGCACCTGGAGGAAATCGGAGGCCATATGCTTTCGCGCATCTGGACCCATCTCGTGCACCTGGCTTCTTTTTCTGTCCGCCCGCTTTGTTCCGCATCCTATGCTATAATATCCCCGACAACACAAATCCAAGGAGGAATTGCCCATGTCTCAACTGACTCAACAACTGCTTGATCGTTTTCTCCGTTACGTGAATATCCCTTCCCAAAGCAAGGCCGGGGTCGCCGCTGTTCCCAGCACCCCGGACCAGTGGCATATGGCCCAGCAGCTGGAAGCGGAACTGGAAGTGATGGACCTGGAAAACATCCAGCTCAGCGACCGCTGCGTCCTTACCGGAATGCTGCCCGCCAACCTGCCCGCCGGCTTCACCGGCACCGTGCCCAAAATCGGCTTCTGCTGCCACCTGGATACGGTGGATGTGAACCTGAGTCCCCAGGTCCATCCCCAGGTGATCCGGAACTATCCTGGGGGCGACGTGGTCCTCAACGCCGATAAGAACATTGTCATGAAGGCTGCCGACCATCCGGAACTGGCGGACTATGTGGGCCAGGACATTGTGTTCACCGATGGCACCAGCGTCCTGGGGGCCGACAACAAGGCCGCCCTGGCCAATGTGATGACCATGCTCCAGACCCTGACGGACCATCCGGAGATCCATCATGGGGATATCTATGTGGCCTTCGTCCCGGATGAGGAAGTGGGGCTGAAGGGCTCCAAATCCCTGGATATCAGCCGGTTCCCGGTGGATTTCGCCTATACCATCGACTGCTGCGCCCTGGGAGAAGTGGTGTATGAAACCTTCAATGCCGGAGCCGCCACCGTGGAAATCCAGGGCATCAGTGCCCATCCCATGAACGCCAAGGGGAACCTGGTGAACCCCACCCTGCTGGCGGTGGATTTCGCCAATTTCTTCGACCGGAAGGAAACCCCGGAATGCACCGAAGGGAAGGAAGGGTATATCTGGATCAAGAGCATCCAGTCCAATGCCTCCCAGGCCACGGTCCAGCTGGCCATCCGGGACCACGACAAAACCCGGTATGAAGCCCGGAAACAGACCATCCTGGCCAATGTGGAACGGCTGAAGGCCCGGGAACCCCGGGCCCGGATCCGCTGCACCCTGGAAGACATCTACGGCAACATTGCCGACGCCATGACTTCGGACAACCGGGAAGCGGTGGATTTCCTCTATGAAGCCCTGGCAGAACTGGCCATCACCCCCAAAACCATTGCCATGCGGGGCGGCACCGATGGCTCCTGGCTGTCCACCCAGGGCATCTTCACCCCCAATTACTTCACCGGGGCCCTGAATTTCCATTCCCGGTATGAATTCCTGCCCCTGCCTTCCCTGGAAAAATCCTGCCAGGTGACCCTGAAACTGGTGGAAAAAGCCTTCCGGAAAGCCGCTGAAAAATAAAAAGGAAAAAAAATAAAAACTTCCTTGAAAAATGGACTCGTTTCCTGTAAAGTGTAAGGAGCTTCTATAGTCAAGTGAGTATTTAAGGGAAAGAAAGAGGAATCCTATGCTTCAGCGCAAGATCGAAAAATTCCTGCAGACCTGGAAACAGGTCCCGCAGCACAATCCCCTGGTGGTCAAGGGGTGCCGCCACTGCGGAAAGACCACTTCCATCCTGGATTTCGCCAAAAAGGAATACGCCCATGTGGTATACCTGAACTTCCAGGAAAAGCCCGATTATGCGGCCATTTTCCGGGATTCGGTGGACGTGAACTACCTGGTGATGCTGATCACCGCCCTGGTGGGTCCGGAAGCCGTGTTCGAACCCTACCGGACCGTCCTGATCCTGGACGAAATCCAGGAATGCCCCGAAGCCCGCAGTGCCCTGAAGGCCTTTAAGATGGACGGCCGGTACGATGTGATCGCCGCCGGGTCCCTGCTGGGGGTCAAGGGCTACGGCAAAGAGCCCGCTCCCATTGCGGTGGGCTGCGAAACCGTGGTGAACATGGTGCCCCTGGATTTCGAAGAATTCCTCTGGGCCAACGGCATCACCACCCCGGTGCTGGATATGCTCCACCAGAGTCTGGATAAGGAGACTCCCGTGCCGGAGGCCCTCCACCTGCGGCTCAACGAACTGCTCCGGCAGTATGCCCTGGTGGGCGGGCTGCCGGAAGTGGTGGAAACCTATGTCCAGACCCACGACATCAACGCCGTCCTGGAAAAACAGCAGGCCATCCTCCGGGATTATGAGGAGAACCTGTTCGTGGACGTGAACAAACGGGCCCGGGCCAAATTGAAAACGGTACTGGATGCGGTGCCCCTCCAGCTGAACAAGGAAAACAAAAAGTACCAGTATGCCCAGCTGAAAAAAGGCTCCAAAGCGTCCCAGTTCGAAGGGGCTCTTTCCTGGCTGGAAGAAGCGGGCATCGTCACCCGGTGCTACAACCTGACGGAACCGGGGCTGCCCCTGGAACGCCACGCCATCGATTCCATATTCAAGGTCTATATGAAGGATGTGGGGCTCTACGCCGCCATGCTCACCGGGGATGACCGGCTGAAACTGCTCCAGGGCGATCTGTCCGGCTGTCAGGGAGCCGTGTACGAAAGCCTGGCCGCCGACCTTCTCAGCAAGGGCGGCCGGAAGCTCTACTACTATCATAAAAATTCCGGGCTGGAAGTGGATTTCGTCATCCGCTGCCAGGGCAAGAGCACCCTGGTGAAGGCAACCCCTTCCACCGGCAACACCAAGAGCCTGAAGACCCTGCTCCAGCAGCCGGAAAAATACCAGGTGGAACAGGCCATCCAGCTCACCGCTGACAATGTGTCCCGGAAGGGGCAGATCCTGGAACTTCCCCTGTATTTCGGTTTTCTGGTGGGATCCTATTAAGAAACGGGAGGTATGGCAATGGAATTTGATGCATCGGTTTATCCTTATCCTTCCCGGCGGCGGACTATCTTCGCCCGGAACGGCATGGTCTGCACCGGGCAGCCTCTGGCGGCCCAGGCCGGGCTGCGGATGCTGCTCCAGGGAGGCAACGCCATCGACGCGGCCCTGGCCACGGCCATCTGCCTGACGGTGGTGGAACCCAACTGCAACGGGCTGGGCAGCGATGCCTTTGCCCTGGTGTGGGTCAAAGACCATCTCTACGGTCTCAACGGCAGCGGTCCGGCCCCCGGCCTCCTGACCCGGGACAAAGTCCTGGCCGCCGGTCATAAAGAAATGCCCCAGCGGGGCTGGATCCCGGTGACCGTACCCGGAGCCGTTTCCGCCTGGGCGGAACTCCACCGGCGGTTCGGCCGTCTGCCCTTTGCCAAACTCTTTGAACCGGCCCTGGAATACGCCCGGAACGGCTATCCGGTTTCTCCCACAGTACGGATGCTGTGGAAAGCGGCGGAAGACATTTTCGCGCCGTACCGGGACGATCCGGCCTTTGCCGGATTCTTCGCCACCTTCCTGCCCAAAGGCACGGCTCCGGAAGTGGGCGAGACCGTCACCCTGCCGGATCATGCCAAAACCCTGGAACTGCTGGCCCAAACGGAAGGAGAAGCCTTCTACCGGGGCGATCTGGCGGAGCAGATGGACCAGTTCAGCCGGGCCACCGGCGGCTTCCTCCGGAAAGAAGACCTGGCCGGCTACCGGGCCCAGTGGGTGGAACCCATCCGCACGGACTACCGGGGCTATGATGTATGGGAGATCCCGCCCAACGGCCACGGGATCACCGCCCTGATGGCCCTGAACATCATGAAGGGTTTCCACCTGGAACAGCGGGAAACCCTGGACAGCTATCACAAACAGATCGAAGCCATGAAACTGGCCTTTTCCGATGCCCGGCACTATGTGGCGGATCCCCGGTTCATGCACACCCGGGTGGAAGACATGCTGAGCCAGGCCTATGCGGACCAGCGCCGGACCCTGATCGGGGAACAGGCCCTGGAACCCCGGTGGGGCAAACCCTTCAGCGGGGGCACCGTGTACCTGTGCACCGCCGATGGAGAAGGGAACATGGTCTCCTTCATCCAGAGCAATTTCCGGGGCTTTGGCTCCGGCATCGTGATCCCTGGCACCGGCATCGCCCTCAACGACCGGGGGAACAATTTCAGCCTGGATCCGGCCATGGACAACTGCCTGGCCCCCGGGAAGAAACCCTACCACACCATCATCCCCGGGTTTCTGACCAAAGACGGGAAAGCCGTAGGGCCCTTCGGGGTCATGGGCGGCTTCATGCAGCCCCAGGGCCATCTCCAGGTGATCCTGAACACCCTGGATTTCCATATGAATCCCCAGGCGGCCCTGGATGCCCCCCGGTGGCAGTGGATCGAAGGAAAGAAAGTGGAAGTGGAAGCCCAGGTGGATCCGGCCATTGTGGAAGGACTCCGGTCCCGGGGCCACGAAATCACCGTCAAAAAAGACCGGTCCACCTTCGGCCGGGGTCAGATCATCTGGCGCCGGGAAGACGGCACCCTGGTGGGAGCCACGGAGGGGAGGACGGATGGGACGGTGGCGGCGTTTTAGGGCCGCCCGCCAATGACAACACCTTCTTGTTGACATTCCTTTGCAGCAGCTGTATAATGCAATACATCACGATTAGAGGGGTTGATGGATATGGCATCCGTTAATGTTAACATCCGCATGGACGCGGAGCTGAAAAAAGAGTTTGAAGAATTCTGCAGCAACGTGGGCATGAACATGACCACCGCTTTCACCATCTTTGCCAGAAGGACCGTCCGGGAAAACCGGATTCCCTTTGAGGTTTCCGCTGACTGCCGCCGGGCAGCCGTCCACCAGGTGCCGGTGGACCCGGCTGCTGTCCAGGATGCGGCGGCGAAGAAACCGGAAGACATGTTTGAGGAAATCAAACGGGATTTCAATATTTAAAGACCGTGCCAGGAAAGAAAGGGCTGTGAAAAAATCACGGCCCTTTTTTAGTGCCTGGTGGAGGGTGAATCGTGGGTAGGGCAGTATAGAATCCCTTTTTGGGGACGGATTTTTGAACGTGGAGGCTGATCGGTGATCAGTCTTTTTTTATGCCCAAAATCTTTGATCATGGGGCAAATCTGTACAAAGACACAACTATATCACATTATACGAATCTATATAAAGGCGCATTTAAATCAAATTAATAATAAGTATTGACAAGAGATAAATTGAAAAATATAATAGCAAATACAACAAATCCTTATATTTCCATTCCATAGAAATACAGTCAAGATATGGAATGGATACCGGTATAGACCATGGAAATGCAGAAGGGAGCTCTTTTATGAACCATATTTATAAAGTGATCTGGAGCCGGGTCCGGCACTGCTATGTGGTGGTGTCTGAGCTGGCCAAACGGGCTGGAAAGGAAAAGAGCACCTGTCTGTCCGCAGCAGGGAAGACAGCGGCGGCTCTGGGTCTGGGAGCGGTGCTCCTTATGGGAAGCCCCTGCTCGGAGGCTTTTGCAGCAACAGGCGGGCAAGTCATCGGGGGCGGCGGTTCCGACAGCGGAGATACGTCTCAGGCTACGGGTCAGGATGCCACGGTCAGTGGAGGTTTTGTCAATCATGCGGAAGGAAAATATTCCAGCGTCAGCGGTGGGTCCAAGAACCATGCTACCGGCGAGAATTCCAGTATCAGCGGGGGCGGTGACGGGATTGCTTCTGGATTGTACTCCAGCATCAGTGGTGGCAAGCAAAATAAGGCCACAGGAGAATTTTCCAGTGTATCCGGTGGTGATCAAAATGAGGCTGCCGGGAAACAGTCCACCATCAGTGGCGGTACGGCCAATAAAACCACCGGTGACTGGTCCACCATTGTGGGCGGCGCTTACAATGTAGCCGGCGGCAACAGTTCTCTGGCTTTGGGCGGTATGATGTCCGCTGTGCAGGGGATGTATTCCGTGGGCATTGCCGGCGGGAGCACCAGTAAGGATGCCACCCAGGGGTTTGCAGCTGGCTACCAGTCCGCTGTCAATGTGGCCAATGGAACGGCCATCGGGTATCAGGCAGTGGCCAATACAAAGGGTACGATTTCTTTTGGCCATGTAAAGGGAGATACGTATTATGCTGCTGATCCCTGGGATCATACCATTAGTACGAATACTTTTGGTGATACGTATTACAACCGTCTCGTCAATGTGGCTGACGGTATCGATGACCACGATGTGGTGGTCATGGAACAGCTGACCGCTGCCAAAGCGGAAGCGGTGGCAACGGCCAAGAACCAGATCAAGGTCAAAGGTGACGAAAAGAACGTCCATGCCGTAGAAGCCACAGACAGTGATGGGGTGCAGACTACCACCATCAGCCTGCTGCCTAAAGTTACCCTGCAGGACAGCACCGATACCACAGGCAGCAAGGCCGTCGTCCTTGACGGCACAGCAGGCACCATTTCCGCCGGTCTCAGCACCGATGCAGCCAATTATATCTCTCTGAACGGCACGACAGGCCAGGCACAGGTGGGCGCTGTCAAGATTGGCAAGCAGGACTTCACCTATACGTATGACAGGCCTGACGGAATGAATGATGACGGTACGGTGAAACTTACGTCCACCCGGGCTAATGCAAATGGCACCTTTGTGACGGGCCTCTCCAACAAGACCTGGACGCCGGGCAACTATGTGACCGGCCGGGCAGCTACGGAAGACCAGCTGGAACAGGCAGGCCGCCATTTTCTGAGCATCAAGACGGCTTATGTTGACGGGGATGGCAATCCAATCACGCCGGTTGCGGAAAACACGCTGGCCAATTATTACAATGATGGCGCCACGGGCTCGTCTTCCATGGCCTTTGGCGTAGGCACCACGGCACAGGGGAATCTATCCCTGGCCATGGGCGTTAACAGCTCCGCTTCGGGCCTGAACTCTCTGGCCATCGGCTATGGCAATGAAGCAGCCGGCACGCAGTCGGTAGCTGTGGGCAACAGCAGCAATGCCAGCGGCAATTACTCCGTTGCCATGGGCCTTGGCGCTCAGGCCGGTACGAAGAATACAGATGTAGAGTCTACCGACCACGGCGGTGCTGTTGCCGTTGGTTATGGTGCTAGTGCAGCAGAAACCGGCTCGGCTGCCTACGGCTATTCGGCTCAAGCAAAAGCAGTAGAATCCTCGGCTTTTGGTACCAGTGCGCAGGCCAATGTAGAAGGCAGCATAGCCTTGGGCGCTCACTCTGTAGCCAATCGGGGAAAGGGATCTACCGGTTATTTGGCACCGGATATGACAGATCCTGCCAATGCAGCCAAGGCAGCGACCTGGGTGTCCACTTCTGGTGCTGTTTCCCTGGGCGGAACTGACGCAGCTGAAGCCGGAGCAAACAAGACCATCAGCCGCCAGATCACGAATCTGGCCGCCGGTTCCGAGGACTCCGATGCTGTCAACGTGGCTCAGCTCAAAGCTTTGGCAAGCCAGGGCATGAACTTCCAGGGCAATGACACGAGTACCTCTGTCCACCTGAACCAGGGCGGCACGCTCCTGCTCCAGGGCAGCGGTACCAAGAAGGATGAAGAATACTCCACGCAGAATGTGAAGGTTTTGACCGATGCAGCTAATCAGCGCCTGTCCATTGCCCTGGACAAGAATCCGGACTTCGATTCGGTGACGGCAGGCACAGCGCTGACCGACGCAGATAACGGCAAAGTCGGCTCCATCAAGATCGTTGGAGCAGACAGCAAAAATGCCAATAAAGCCACGACCATCACGGCGGGCTATGCCGCTTCGCCGGAACTCGCCGGCGCCAATGGCACGGGCCGCATCAGCTATACCGACGGGGATGGCACGGCTCATACCGTGGCTACCCTCGGCGATGGCCTCAAGCTGGCCGGAGACGCGGGAAAGGGCAGCGTTGCTCTTGACAACACCCTCACCGTTTCCGGAGGCGCCACGAATCTGGCAGATGGCAGTAATATCGGCGTCACGGCCAACGGCTCCACCCTTTCCCTGAAACTGGCCAAGAACATCACCGGCCTCGATACGGTGACGGCCGGCGGCGTCAAGATGGGCACGCAGACCGATGGCAATGATACCACCAAGAGCGGCAATTACGTCACCGGTCTTGATAACAAGACATGGACTGTAGGGCAGACCCAGCCGGTTGACGGCCGTGCTGCTACAGAGAATCAGCTGAAGAGCGTCTCTGATGTAGTAAATAGCAACAAGACCCAGATTACGACCAATACGAATAATATCGCCAAAGGGCTGAATTTCTCTGCCAGCAATAAGGTGGATGGCGCCTATAAGACGGTCAACCGCGCTTTGGGCAGCACAGTGGCAGTCCGCGCCAATGATGCCCAGGACGGTCATACCTACAAGACGGACAACCTGACCACGGAGATCGACGACAACGGCATCATCACCGTGAAGATGGACACCCAGCTCACGGCGGATAAGGTGACCGTTGGCAAGGATGGCAATGCCATCACCCTTGACGGAAACAATGGCAATGTGACCACCGGCTCGTCCACCCTGGGCGGCACGGGCCTGACCATCGCCAATGGCCCCAGCGTCACCACGGGCGGCATCAGCGGCGGCAACCAGAAGATTACGGAGGTAGCCAGCGGCGCATCCGGCACGGATGGATCGGGCAACCCAATATATGGCACAGACACCAACGGCGCCAATATCGGCGATGTCAAGAAAATCGCCGCCAAGACGGTCACCGTCAGCGGAGACAACAAGAATACGAAAGTCGCTAAGACTGCCAATGCAGACGAAACAGTGGACTACACGGTCTCCCTGAATGACAGCGTGACGCTGGGCAGCGATGCCGGGAAGAGAATCGCTCTGGATGGCACGGCCGGAACTATCTCGGCAGGCGATAAAGTCATGCTGGATGGAGCAAATGGCACGGCTACCATTGGCGGGGCCACCCTTGGCAATGACGGCACGAATACCTATCTGACCGGCCTGACCAACAAGACTTGGGACCCCAATAACATTACCAGTGGTCGGGCCGCTACAGAGGACCAGCTGCAGACGGTGTCCAATACGGTGAATGCCGGCTGGGAGGTCGATGTCAATAACAGCAAGCTCAAGGACGTGACGCCGAATAGCAAAACAGTCAACTTTGTGGAAGGGCAGAATATCTCTATCACGGGTCTGAATGACAGTATCACTGTGGCGACGAAACCGAAGGTGCAGTTTACATCTGTCTATGTAGGCGGCACGTTTGATCCGGATAAAAAAGAATATACGGGTGGCATCAAGATTGCCAACCAGGCTGGCGGCGGTGCCAACACGTCGGAAGGCAACTACATCACTGGTTTGAGCAACACTAAATGGGAAAAAGACAACATCGTCTCTGGCCGAGCGGCTACAGAAGATCAGCTCAATCAGGTAGCTAAGACAATGACTGGAGAAATTCAAGCCGGTGATGTATACGTCAATGGCGGCGGCATCACGTATGATGCATCCGGTAATGGTACGGTAGCTCTGGATCGGAACAATAACACGCCGATTACTTTTGTAGGTGTAAAGAATAATTATGTGACTGGGGCTGCTGTCAGCTCTGTCCGCAATACGGTCACAGGGAAAAACGATCCCCATCTGACACTTACCCGCAACGATGGGGGCAGTGTCGATGTGGACCTGTCGGGCATCAAGAACTATGATTTCCGTCTGGTGAAGAATACAGCGAGCGATTCTGATGGCAAGTACAAGGTTCAGGCTGATGGCACGGTGGGCTTGATCGTGGCCAATGGGGATGGAGACTCAGAGACCATTACACTGCAGGATCTGGCTAGCAAGACCACTGTGGATCAGGGTCTGAAACTGGAAGGAAATACTAAAGCGGCAGATGGCACTTCGTACAAGAGTGTCAAACGCAGTCTGGGCGATACCATTGCCGTTCGTGCTGCCGATGCACAGGCCGGTCATACTTATACGACAGATAACTTGACCACCGACGTTGATGATAACGGGTGATTACGGTGAAGATGGATAATCAGGTCAATCTGGGCCGGGCAAATACATCGGAAGGCGCAGATGATGGCAATGATGGTAATCTCCATGTTACAGGTAAGAGCGGTAACTATGTGGAAATTAACGGCAGTGACGGTTCTTTCCGAATGGGATTGGGAAATCAATATGCGTCCCTGAATCAGGACTACGGCGGTGCCAAGTATCTGAAGGAACAGGGTAACTCTTCGCCGCGCTTCACTTACACGGTCAATGGTGATGCGAATACGAAGCAGACCCTTGCTACGTTGAGCGACGGTATGAACTACAGTGGCGATAAGGGTGCGGCCGCAGTGCTGCTGAACAAGAATATACAGATTACCGGCGGCGTTACGGATGCCGATAAGCTCACGGCGGACGATGCCTATAATATTGGCGTTGTTGCTTCGCAGGATGGAGGCAATGGCAAGCTCACCTTGAAATTGGCGAAAGACTTGACGGACCTCACTTCTGTTACTGCCGGTACTGCTAAATTGGGCAATCAGACCATTGCAGATAGTGCTTATGGCAACAACAACAATCCAAAAACAGGCAACTACCTCACGGGCCTCGATAATAAGAATTGGAAGGCTGACAGCATCATCAGCGGTCGGGCGGCTACGGAAGACCAGCTCCAGCAGGTGGCCAATGCCATTGTAAATGGCAAGGAAACCGGTGGCGGCTTCGGACTCAGTGACAATGCAGGCACGGTGGTGAAGCAGGATTTGGGCGGTGCTATCCAGCTCAAGGCAGCTGACAGCAATCTGACCACCACGGCAGATACCACCGGCAAGGCTATTACCATTGGCCTGAGCAAGACGCTGACCGACATGACCAGCGCTACTTTTAAAGACGGTACGACTGGTGCTACTACTGTTATCGATGGCAAGGGCATTGCCATTACGCCCCAGAATGGCAGTACGGACAGTCAGGTAAAACTGACCACCGATGGCCTGTCCAACGGCGGCAAGCAGATTACCAATGTACAGAGCGGCCTTTATGACACAGACCAGAACAAGCCGGTAGATATTTCCACCATCGCTACAGGCAGCTCCATGCTGCAGAATGCAGCAACCATTGGCGACTTGCAGACTGTCAGCAATGGTGTGAACAAGGCTCTGACGAACAAAGGCCTGTACTTCAAGGGCAATGATGGGACTGTCACGGTTCATCGAGATCTGGGCGAAACCTTGACCATTCAGGGAACCGGCGCGAATGGCCGCGACTATGATGGCGGCGCCAATGTGCAGGTCCTGGCTAATAAAGATACGGGTACCCTGACCGTTCAGCTGGACCGTGACCTCAATGCCCATACCATGACGTTGGGGAAGGCCAGCACCGGTGCGGATAAAGCCGGAGAGGCAGGTACCCTGATTATCAACGGAACGAGCAACAATGGTTCGATCCAGCCTGTTTCCATCAGCACAGGCTATCAGAATACCACGGATGATACGAAGACTGCCCTGAAGACCAACATGTCCCGCATCACATATTTCGGCGATACACAGCATACCCATACCGTCGCTACCCTGGAAGATGGTTTGCAGCTTTCCGGAGATAATGGGAATGCCATTGACACGAAACTGAACAAGAAAGTGACCATCAAAGGTGGGGCCGAGACTGCCGACCTGGTGGATTCTTCGGATACCACCAAGAACAACAACATTGGCGTCACTACCAGTACAGATGAAAATGGAAATACCATCATGTCCCTGCAACTGGCCAAGGATATCACTGGTCTCAATACGGTAACGGCCGGCACGGTGGTCATGGGCAAACAGACGGTCATCAGTGACCAAAAGAGATCAGAAACCGGAAGCTTTATTACCGGTCTTGAAAATACGACCTGGGACGGTAAAGATTATGTTTCTGGCCGGGCGGCTACGGAAGACCAGCTGAAGAAAGTCAATGATTCCATTACCCAGGTCCTGGGCAGCGGGACATTTGCCATTACGGCCGGTGGCAGAGGCGAAGCCGTGGATGCCACCATCGAACAGAATCTGGGCAGTGCCATCCGGATTTTCGGGGATGCCCCTGTGACCAATGAAAAGAATGATGGTTCCGGGGATTTCTGGGATCGCAGCAAGGCCAATATCCTGACCAAGGTGAAGAAAGACCATAACAACGAGGATTACGTTTCCGTAGAACTCCAGGATCATCTGGAAGTCGGTGTCCATGGGGATGGTAAAACCATCGAAGGCACAGACGGCAGCATGCAGTTCAAGGGCAAGTCTGCCAAAGAGGTGAACATCACCGGCGATACCGGGATTGCCCTGAGCGACGGTGATGGCAGCGCCAGGACCGTGACGGCTGCTCTTCGCCAGGACAAGGGCGCCGGCTATCTGGACCTGACGGGAACCACGGCGGGAACCAGGGCTGCGGTATCCGTCTATACCGGTGCCAAGAACCTGGCCCAGCAGGACCAGACCCGTCTGACATATACGGATCAGCGCAACACTGCCCATGATGTGGCTACCCTGGATGATGGCATGATCTTTGCCGGAGATACTGAGGACAATATAAGCCGGACTTTGAACGGCACTTTGAAGATTTACGGCGGCGTGACGGATAAAGATAGTCTGTCCACTGGTTCCAATATCGGCGTGGTGGCTTCTTCCGATGGTCTGCAGCTGAAGCTGGCCAAGGATCTCACCGGCATCGACAGCATCACCGGGCTGAAAAATACCACCATTACTTCTGCTGATTTCGCCACCAAAGGCAGGGCAGCGACGGAAGAACAGCTGAAAGCTGCCATGGGCAGTGTTACCAATGTTTCCAATGGCGGTGGCTTCGGGCTGACGGCGGATAAGGCCAATACCAGTGGTAAGTCGGACGTTAAACAGAATCTGGGCGGTACCATCGGCATCCATGGGGACAGCAATATTACCACCTCTGTGTCCGAAGAGGGCAAGTCCATCGACATCAAGCTGAAAAACCAGGTGAATCTGGGGGACAATGGCTCTCTTTCTGCTGGCGGCGTGACCATCAATAATAGTGGCATCAATGCCGGCGGCAAGAAGATCACCAATGTGAAGAGTGGTATCGTGCATAGTGATGATCGCGATAACACCAACGCCGCCAACATCGGCGACGTGAAGACCATTGCCGGGGATGCGGCCAAATCGGAAATCGGCAAGCTGGGCAAACGGGAATTTGCCGGGGACGATGGAGCAAGGGCCTCCAGAGGTCTGGGCGACACCATGAAACTGTCCGGCGGGGCGGATACCACGAAACTCACTGACAAGAACATCGGTGTGGTGAAGAACACCAACGGGGATGGATTGGACATCAAGCTCTCCAGCGAACTGAAGGGCCTCACCAGCGTTACCACCGGAAACAGTACCCTGAACAACGAGGGCTTGACCGTCAATAACAGTAGCGGATCTGCCGGGACCACCGTAACCGGCAGCGGCATCAAGATCGCGGCCGGCGGTGAAGGCACCCACGCTGTGGAAATCAGCAATGGCAATGTCTCCATGGGCGGCCAGCAGATCCACGATGTGGCTCCCGGGACCCGGCCTACGGATGCGGTGAATGTGAGCCAGCTGGGCGGAGTGGTGAGTGGAGTGAACAACGCCATCACCCGTCTGGACAGCCGGGTGGACCGGGTGGGGGCCGGTGCCTCCGCCCTGGCAGCCCTCCATCCTCTGGAATTCGATCCGGAGGACAAGCTGAATTTCGCCGCCGGTTTCGGCCATTACCGGAGCGCCAATGCGGCGGCCATCGGGGCCTTCTACCAGCCGACGGAAAGCGTCCGCTTCAATGTGGGCGGCAGCTTCGGCGGCGGGGAGAACATGGTGAATGCCGGGGTGACCTTCTCCCTGGATCCCCAGCGGAGAGACCGGTTCCAGAGCCGGATCATCCTTATGCGGACGGTCCAGCAGCTGCGCAGCGACAACGATGCCCTGCGCCAGGACAACCAGAAAGTCCACGCCCAGCTGGACGCCATGAACGACCGGCTGAACCAGCTGACGGCATTGGTGGAACAGTTGAGTGCAAGAAAATAAAGGGGTTGTCAACGGTCAGCGGCCAAAGGAAAGAACCCGTCCTTTTTGGGGGACGGGTTCTTTTTTTACGATGAATGACGAACCCTTTGCGGGCGACCGGGGCTGTCGCCCTTACGAGTGAGCCTATCCTAACTATTTATCCACTTACCCTCCCAACTCGCTACAACTGTGCTATAATATTCTATTATCCCGGTTGATACTGGAGTAAGGTACCTGAGATCTGATTGGAATGCGGCTTCTGGGACGTGGTATTAGGCCGTCCCGGGAGATCGGGCGCTCTGCCGTACTCATGTGCAACAGCTTCCTAATGTGCGGAAATGCACCGGGAGAAATTTACAATGACCCGCAGAGTCTGTGGGCCAAGAAGGGAGCCATGTATCATGGAAAAAGAAGATTGGATCAAAACGGGTTTGGTAGCTGGAGGCGCCGTACTGGGCCTTCTGGGAGAACGGGTGGTCAAATCCAAGCTGGTGAAAAAAGCTCTGGTCAAGACCACGGCTGCTGCTCTCCGTGTGCAGAAATGTGCTGCGGAAAGCTCTGCATCCCTCCAGGCGCAGGCTGACGACATCGTAGCTGCCGCCAAGGAAGAAAACCAGAAGCTGGAAGAGGCGGAAGCGGCAGAAAAAGCCAGGGAAGAAGCGGCTGCTGCCGTAGTTGAAGACGAAGCAAAGTAAGCTCTTTTCGTTGAGAAAGGAGCGGAAACGCCATGAAATTTCAAATCCAACATGAAACCGCCGGCCGTCTCCGGGTCCGCTGCCTGGCCCAGGAAGGGCGGAATGTCCGTTCCTTCAGCCTGGAACAGGGAGCGGCCATCCTGGGCGGCCTGGAACGGGTCCCCGGGATCCGGAAGGTGAAGCTGTATTCCGGAGCAGCGGGCATTGCCGTGCTGTACCGGCCCGATGATCTGGGGAAGATCCGGGAAGGGATCCTGAAGGCCCTGGCCCGGCTGAACATGAACGATCCGGACCTGCGGAAAGCCACCAAAGAAAAGGCCGGATCCCTGATGCTGAACCGGCAGTACCGGAACCGGCTGATCACCCTGCTGGCCCGTCACTTTGCCTGCAAGTGGTTCCTGCCCCTGCCCATCCGGATGGTCCGGGGCTGGTACCATACCCTGGGCTTTATCCGGCTGGGGCTGCAATCCCTGCGCCACGGCCGGCTGGATGTGCCGGTGCTGGACGCCACGGCCATTACGGCGGCCATGCTCCAGAAGGACATCAGTACCGCCGGTTCCGTAATGCTGTTGCTGCGGGTCGGGGAACTGCTGGAAGAATGGACCTACCAGAAGTCCGTCCATGATCTGGCGGACAATATGTCCCTCCACATCGACACAGTGTGGAAAGTGGTGGACGGGACGGAAGTGGAAGTGTCCCTGTCCGATATCCAGGCCGGGGACCTGGTCAGCGTGAAGATGGGCAGCACCATCCCTCTGGATGGGGAAGTGGCCCGGGGGGACGCCATGGTGAACCAGGCGTCCATGACCGGGGAATCCCTGCCGGTGCACAAGACGCCGGGGCTTACCGTCTATGCCGGGACCGTGGTGGAAGACGGGGAAATCACCATCCGGGTGAAAGGCGGTGCCGGTTCCAACCGGTACGACCGGATCGTCCAGATGATCCAGGATTCCGAAGCCTTCAAGTCCAACCTGGAAAGCCGGGCCAACCATCTGGCGGACAGCCTGGTGCCCTGGTGCCTGGGAGGGACCCTGCTCACCTATCTGCTGACCCGGAACCTGACCCGGGCCATGTCCATCCTGATGGTGGACTTCTCCTGTGCCCTGAAACTGTCCATGCCCCTGGCGGTGCTGTCGGCCATGCGCGAATGCAGCACCCACAAGATCACCGTCAAAGGGGGCAAATTCCTGGAAGCGGTGGCCCAGGCGGATACCATTGTCTTCGACAAGACCGGTACCCTGACCCTGGCCAAACCCAAAGTGGCAGATGTACTTTGCTTCAGTGGGTATGACCGTGCCACCGTGCTGCGCTACGCGGCCTGTCTGGAGGAACATTTCCCCCATTCGGTGGCCAACGCCATTGTGCGCCAGGCGGCGGAAGAAGGGCTGATCCACGAGGAAATGCACAGCAAAGTGGAATACATCGTGGCCCACGGGATCGCCTCCATGGTGGAGGGCAAACGGATCGTGATCGGATCCGGACACTTCATCTTCGATGATGAGAAATGTGTGATCCCGGAAGGGGAAGAAGCTCTGTATGAAAGCCGTCCGGAGGAATATTCCCATATCTACATGGCCCTGGACGGCAAACTGGTGGCCATCATCTGCATCCAGGACCCGCTCCGGCCGGAAGCGCCGGCGGTGCTCCAGGATCTGCGGGAAGCCGGATTCAAGCACCTGGTGATGATGACCGGGGACAGCGAACGGACCGCAGCCGCCGTGGCGGCCAAAATCGGCGTGGACAAGTTCTATGCGGAGGTGCTGCCGGAAGATAAGGCCCGGTTCGTGAAAGACGCCAAAGCCAGCGGCCACCGGGTGGTCATGGTGGGGGACGGCATCAACGATTCCCCGGCCCTGTCCGAAGCGGATGCCGGGGTGGCCATTGCCGAAGGGGCGGACATCGCCCGGGAGATTGCGGATATCACCATCTCCGCCCACGACCTGCGCCAGCTGGTGGTACTGAAACAGATCAGCACCCTGCTGATGAAGCGGGTGAATTTCAACTACGATTTCGTCGTGTCCTTCAATGCAGGTCTGATCGGCCTGGGGGTGATGGGGATCCTGCCTCCGGCCACAACGGCCCTGCTCCACAACGGATCGACCATAGCCATCAGTCTCCACAGCATGACGGATCTGATGGAAGCGTAAAAAAAGGGCGCTGTGAAAAAATCATCCACAGCGCCTTTATTTCGCTTGCGTCAGCTGGCTT
>ERZ506793.168-NODE-168-length-28929-cov-16.9229_pt1 | contig 28929 bp, 24 predicted proteins | sample MGYA00512571_ERZ506793 | MGnify/ENA metagenome assembly ERZ506793
TTTGTTGATGATTTCTCCAAAACCATTTTAACATGAAGCTTCACTATGGATTTTTATTTTTTGATTAACTGTTCAAGTTCATTTTACAACTGACCAAAGAAATTGAAACCCTATTTTGCAAGAATGGGTGGTATTGTTCCTGATGCTCCAAAAGAAATACAAGAAGCATTTGAGGAATATAAAAAACTCGTTAAAAAAGAAATGTGGTTGTAAGCCCCCTGCTCCGGCAGTGGGCTTTTCTTATGCCTGAAAAGGAGGGGGCCATGAATGACATAGCGTTGGGTATTCTCCAGAGAGGTCTGGTTGGGTGTGTGGCTTTTCTGTTATAATAACAGAGAAAAATTCACCCCAGAAAAATTTCGGTAGTAGGAAAAACCCGTTTTACTACCATTTTTACTACTACAATGGGGAAAGTTGTGCCGTTTTTTGCAAAATTATGTCCTTTTCTCCGTGAACAGGTGAAACGGGCAAAACCGCATTAACTCGGCATATTTCGGCATAGAAGGGAGTTTCGTGTCCATGATCAAAATACTATTTATCTGCCATGGCAACATCTGCCGTTCCACCATGGCGGAATTTGTCATGAAGGAACTGGTCCGGCGAGACCATCTTGGGGATGCGTATGAAATCGCTTCGGCTGCCACCAGCCGGGAGGAAATCGGCAACGATACCCATTGGGGGACGAAGGAGCAGATGGAGCTCCACCACATTCCTTACACGTCCCGGAAGGCCCGGCAGATGACCCGGGAGGACTATGGATACTATGATCTTCTCATCGGTTTTGACGATGAAAACCTGCGGGAGATCCGCCGGATCGCCGGGGGAGACCCGGACCGGAAGATCCATCTGCTGCTGGATTTCACGGATCACCCCCGGGAAATCGCCGATCCCTGGTATACGGGGGATTTTGTCAGCACCTATCGGGATGTGATGGATGGGTGTGAGAGCCTGCTGCATGAGCAGCAGGCCTGTCAACATCCACGTTTAGGGAAACAGGGTCTGATTGATTGAATGGAAAGGATTCGACCCAAAGGGGCCTTACGACAAACGACTCACGGCCCACGATGAACGAACCCTGCTTCCTAATAATTCTCCCAAAACAACCGGGCGGACTCGTGGAGAGCCCGTCCTTTTTTGCGTACCAGGCACACCTGGCTTTCCAGGGCCTGTTCCTGGATGGGGACGGCGGTCAGTCCCTGGCTCAGGTTCACCACGCTTTCCGGCACCAGGGCCACACCCAGCCCGGCCTGGGCCCACTGGAGGCAGCTCCGGGCATCGTCGGCCAGGCAGCGGAAATAGAGCGTGAACCCCTGTTTCCGGCAGGTGTCCTGGATGATCCGCTCCCACCGCCGGTAGCCCAGAAGGGGCAGATCCTGGAGATCTTTCAGGGCAAAGGTTTCCGGCACAGGGTGGGGGAACAGGTCTTCCATCCCCACGGCGCAGAACTTTTCCCGGCACAGCTCCTTTCTCTCCACCCGGCTCTGGGAAAAGGGGGTCCGGATCACGGCCAGATCCACGGTTTCCTTTTCCAGGGCATCCAGCAGCTGGTAGGTGTTCCCTTCGTACAGCTGGAAGGCGATATCCGGATACTTCTGGAGAAAATACCGGATCCCCCGGAAAAACCGTTTCCCGGCTCCCGAGGAGATCATCCCCAGATGGAGACTGCCTTTTTTCCCCAGCTGGAAATTCTTCATATCCTCCTGGGCTGCCAGGGTCAGGCTCTGGATCCGTTTGGCGGTATCGTACAGGCTTTTGCCCGCTTCCGTGAGACGGATCTTCCGGCTGCCCCTTTCCAGCAGCTGTACTCCGCACTGGGCTTCCAGCCGCTGGAGCTGGAGGGATACCGGGGGCTGGGTAAGGTTCAGGCGTCGGGCTCCTGCGGAAATGGAGCCTTCTTCCACTACGGCAATGAGACAGTTCAGCTGTTCCAGATTCATGTTCCATCCTCCTATTTAGAAAACATATAGATATCTATAGATTCAATATCTATTATATAGCAATATCGGTGGTAAGATAAAGACAGTTCAAAAAATGAGGTGCGAATCATGAAAAAATTTCTTCCCTATTTTCAGGGATATGGCTGGGACTGCATCCTGGCGCCCCTGTTCAAACTGCTGGAAGCCCTGATGGATCTGGCGGTGCCCCTGGTGATCGCCGCCATGATCGACCGGGGCCTTTCCCAGGCGGATAATGCTTTCCTGTTCCACTGTTTCCTGGGGCTTATGGGGTTGATGGTGTTGGGCATGGGCTTTTCCTTTACCGCCCAGTATTTTGCCGCCCGGGGGAGCGTGGGGGTCATTACCCGGCTCCGGCAGGCCCTGTTCGACCATATCCAGAGCCTGTCCTACCGGGAACTGGATACCCTGGGCACCGATACCCTGATCACCCGGCTGACCAGTGATGTGACCCAGGTCCAGACGGGCCTGAATCTGGCTCTGCGGCTGCTGCTCCGGAGTCCCTTCATCGTGTTCGGTTCCATGGTCATGGCCTTTACCATCGATGTGCCCAGTGCCCTGGTCTTTGCCGCCGCCATTCCTTTGCTGCTGGTGGTGGTCCTGGGAATCATGCTCCGGAGCATCCCCCTGTTCACCCGGGTCCAGGAGGCCCTGGACGGCCTGCTCCAGACCACCCGGGAAAACCTCACCGGGGTCCGGGTGATCCGGGCCTTCTGCCGGGAAAAGGCGGAAGTGGATGAATTCGACAGCCGGAACGCCGACCTGACCCGGAAAAACCTCCATGTGGGCAGCTGGTCCGCCCTGATGACTCCGGGTACTTACCTCTTGGTGAACCTGGCCACAGTGATTCTGATCCGCCAGGGAGCCATCCGGGTGGAACTGGGTGCCCTGGCCCAGGGCGACGTGGTGGCCCTGTACAACTATATGGCCCAGATGATCATCGAACTGGTGAAACTGGGCAGCATGGTGATTACTTTGAATAAATCGGCAGCTTGTGCAAACCGTATCCAGAGCATTCTGGAGGTGAAAAGTTCCATGACCTGTCCCTCCGCCGACGGACCCCTTCAACCGGTAGGCCAGGGACCGGCCGTGGCTTTCCATCAGGTTTCCTTTGGGTATGCAGGGGGTGCGGATGCCGTTTCTGAACTTGATTTTACCATTCCCAAGGGTGCGACCGTGGGGATCATCGGGGGTACTGGCAGCGGCAAGACCACTCTGGTGAACCTGATCCCCCGATTTTATGATGTGATCCGGGGCCGGGTGGAAGTGGACGGCCGGGATGTGCGGGACTATCCTGCAGGCACCCTGCTGGACAAAATCGCCCTGGTGCCCCAGAAAGCGGTGCTGTTCGAAGGCACCATCCGGGATAACCTCCGGTGGGGCAAAGCCGATGCCACCGATGAAGAACTGTGGCAGGCCCTGGAAACCGCCCAGGCCAAAGACGTGGTGCTGGGCAAGGAGGGGCAGCTGGATGCTTTGGTGGAACAGGGGGGACGGAACCTGTCCGGAGGCCAGAAACAGCGGCTGACCATTGCCCGGGCCCTGGTGAAAAAACCGGAGATCCTGATCATGGACGATTCCGCCAGTGCCCTGGATTTTGCCACCGATCTCCACCTGCGCCAGGCCATCAAGGCCCTGGAAGGGGAAATGACCGTATTCATCGTATCCCAGCGTACCAGCAGTGTCCGCCAGGCGGATCTGATCCTGGTGCTGAACGACGGACGGCTGGTGGGCCAGGGAACCCACCGGCAGCTCCTGGAAACCTGTCCGGTGTACCAGGAAATCTTTGATTCCCAGTATCCGGGCCGCCGGGACCAGGAACTGGCACAGGGAAAGGAGGAAGCCTGATGGGCAAGGAAAAGAACGATTCCAGTTGGGAAACTCTGAAAAAAGTCTGGCAGATCATCGACGCCTACCGGCTGCTCCTCGTGGGGAGCCTGGTCCTGGCCGGGGCTTCCGTGGCCCTGCAGCTGTATGTGCCCATCCTGTTCGGCCGGGCCATCGACGGCATTGCAGGGCCGGGCAAGGTGGATTTCGCTCTGGTGAAAGGGTACACCTTCCAGATCCTGGTGCTGGTGGTCCTGTCCAGTCTGGCCACCTGGGCCATGAACCTGATCAACAACAAACTGGCCTTCAACACCGTCCGGGATATCCGGAGCCGGGCCATCCGGCAGATCCAGCAGCTGCCCCTTTCCTTCCTGGACAGCCACAGCACCGGGGACCTGGTCCAGCGGGTGATCGCCGATGTGGACCAGATCTCTGACGGGCTGCTCCTGGGCTTTACCCAGCTGTTCTCCGGTCTGGTGACCATTGTACTGACCCTTTACTTCATGTTTTCCACCCACGGGAAGATTTCCCTGATGGTGATGGTGCTGACCCCGGTCAGCTTTCTGGTGGCCCGGTTCATCGCCAACCGGTCCTACCGGCTGTTCCAGAAACAGACCGCCATCCGGGGGAAACAGACCGCTCTCATCAACGAAACCGTGGGCAATGAAAAGGTGGTCAAGGCCTTCCGCCATGAAGAACGGTCCTCCAGACAGTTCCGGGGCCTGAACGAAGACCTGCAGCAGGCCACCCAGGGAGCTCTGTTCTACAGTTCCCTGACCAACCCCTCCACCCGGGCGGTGAACAATGTGATCTATGCCCTGGTGGCCCTGGTGGGGTGCTGGGAGATCCTGGCGGGAGGGCTCACCGTCGGGGGGCTCACCGTGCTGCTCTATTACGCCAACCAGTACATGAAGCCCTTTACGGATATCAGCTCTGTGGTCACCGAACTCCAGAATGCCCTGGCCTGTGCCGCCCGGGTGTTCGCCCTCATCGAGGAAACGCCTCAGAGCCCGGATCCGGACCGGCAGCTGACCTTCCAGGAAGGCCGGCTGGCCATCGACCATGTGTATTTTTCCTACAATAAAAAGCGGCCGCTGATCGAAGACTTCAACTTCCAGGTGGAGCCGGGCCAGACCACCGCCATTGTGGGGCCCACCGGCTGCGGCAAGAGTACCTTCATCAACCTGCTCATGCGGTTCTATGATGTGGATCGGGGGACCATTGCCATCGACGGCCAGGATACGGCCCGGGTGGACCGCCATTCTCTCCGGCGGACCTACGGCATGGTGCTCCAGGAAACCTGGCTGAAGCAGGGGACCATCCGGGAAAACATCGCCTTTGGAAAACCGGAGGCTACGGAAGAAGAAATCATCCGGGCCGCCAAAGAAGCCCACAGCTGGGAATTCATCCGCCGGATGCCCCAGGGACTGGATACGGTGGTGAGCGATGACAGCCTGAGCCAGGGACAGAAACAACTGCTGTGCATCACCCGGGTGATGCTGGCCCTGCCGCCCATGCTGATCCTGGACGAAGCCACCTCCAGCATCGATACCCGGACCGAGATCCTGATCCAGAACGCCTTTGCCAAGCTGATGGAAGGACGCACCAGCTTCATCGTGGCTCACCGGCTCAGCACCATCCGCAATGCGGACCGGATCCTGGTGATGAAAGACGGGAAGATCATCGAACAGGGAACCCACGAAAAACTGATGGAACAGGGCGGGTTTTACAAAGACCTGTACAACAGCCAGTTCGCAGGGTGACTTTTCTCATTCATGCCGGTAAAACGCCCGTTCTTATCGGTGAGGGGTTTTCATTTCCGGAAACTCCGGTATAATGGAATCGAGGGGATATAAACTACCGAGGAGGAAGATCATCCATGGACAGAAACAAATCCGACTTCAGCTATGAAATCGCCGACGAACTGGGCACCCTTTCCACCAGCCCCAAAGGCTGGACCAAAGAGGTGAACCGGATCTCCTACAACGGCCGTCCGCCCCGGTTCGATATCTGGGAATGGGCACCGGGCCGGGAAAAAATGGGCCGGGGGATCACCCTCAGCGAAACCGAAGCCAAGGACCTGTGCAAGATCCTGTTCCAGTATTTCAAGAATCGGGGCTGAAAAGAAGCAAAGGGGGTACCGCAAACGCAGGCGGTACCCCTTTTGTGGGTTCTACCTCCATCTGGTGGGTTCCACCCTGCTGGCACCTCCATCTTCTCCCTTTCCCTGCAAAATGGTATAATAAAAACACCATTTCAGATTTTCTAAGGAGGGGATCCTTTGATGCTTTCTCGTATCCATTCTTTCTTCCTGGGCATCTGGGAGCGGAACCAGCGGTTCAAACCGGCTCTGATCGCCACCTGGGGCATTGCCCTGGCCTGGTTTTTTGTGCTGGTGTCCGGCAACCTTTCCTGGCTGCTCCAGAAGAACAACTTTTCTTCGGCCCTTTTGGCCGCGGGTGTCGTCGCCCTTGTTTCCGTGCCCTGGCGCCTGTACAACGAACGGTACGGCCGGGTGGAAATGCGTCGGGATGCAGCCTGCTTCCTGTTTTTTCTGCTTTTGTGGCGTTTTTTGGAGCGACTTCCCGGTACCGGCTTTTCTCAGTATGTGCTGCTGGTGCTGGTCGGCCTGATACCTTTCTGTCTGGGACTCAGCCTGTTTTTTTGTGACAGCCGGGAAGGCAAACCCCAGCTGTTTGGCCATTTTGTGGTGGAGGGCGTGAAGACCTTGCTGCTGGCGGCCGTGGTGAACTGTATGCTGGGTCTGTGCTATGCCAGCGTCAGCTTGCTGCTGTATCCCCTGGGCCTGCCCTGGGTGCTGTGGATTTCTTATCTTTCTTTTGGTGTGGTGGGGTTCCAGTATTTCATCTCCTGCATCCCCAAAGCTGACGACCCGGTCTCCGTGCCGCCGCTCTATACCACTCTCTGGAAACGGATCCTGCTGCCCTGCGCCATATTCCTGCTGCTGGTGATCTACCAGTACCTGGTGCGCAGCCTGTGGCAGAAGAGCCTGCCCGTGGGGTTCATGAACCCCTTCGGCCTGTTCCTGATGGCGGTGTACGCCCTGTTGTATTTCTCCTTCTGGAAGGGGGAACCGGCCTGGCAGAAAAAAGCCCTGCACTGGGGCGCCCTGCTGCTGATTCCGGTGCTCATCGGCCAGTTTGCCGGCCTGCAGATCCGGCTTTCCGCCTACAGCCTGACCTCTCTGCGGTACCTGTCCCTGTGCTGTACGGGCTTCGGAATCTGCACCCTGGTGTGTGGCTTCTTACGGTGGAAACCCCGGAAACTGTACCTTTTGAGTAGCCTGCTGACTCTGGTACTGATCCTGACGCCGCTCAATCTCATCGACCTGCCCGCCTGGTTCCAGGCCCGGCGGCTGGATGAGGTACTGGCCCGGAACCAGCTGGTACAGGGAGATCAGCTGGCCAGCGGGCGGAATCTATCGCCGGAAGACAGTAAACTCCTCCGCAGCAGCTTTGCTTACCTGTCCCATAGTCCGGGCAGATGGCGATATCCCAATGTGGAACGGATCCGGCAGCAGCTGGACTTTCTGGCCACGCTGCCTCGGGAACCTGTCCAGACCGCACGGGGCAATAACCTGCATTATCGGACTGAACGGCTGAAGATCCCTGTGGCCGGATATAGTACCGCAAGCCTGGAACGCGGGTTTGCCATCCGGGCAGGGAAACTGCAGTACGGGCTGCCCAGTCAGACGGAACAGACCTGGGACGTGTCCCGGCAGCTGAAGAAATTGACTGAGAAATACCCTTCCGGCGGCGCCGTTCCTCCGGAGGCCCTGGAATTCCAGCTGGACGGCCAGCACAAGCTGATTCTCTTCTCTCTGAGTGGAGACCGGGCAGGATTCCAGGCCCAGCCGGGTAAACAGATCAATGGCAGAGGAACCCTGCTGACAAAATAAAGAAAGAAGGCATCCTCCTCTATGACCAAGAACCAGAAGGCCATTTTCTGCATGCTGCTGGCAGGGGTCCTGTTCAGCCTGACGGAAGTGGCCATGAAAAAGATCAATGCGGATCTGAACGGGGTCCAGGTGAACGCCACTCGGTATTTTCTGTGCGGAGTGTTTTTGATGCCCTGGAGCCGGGCCCGGCTGAAGGCCATGGATACACACATCCATGCAGCCCAGATGAAGCTGTGTGCCCTGCTGGCCTTTTCCGGCATTACCATCGTAGGCCCCCTGTACCAGATGGCTTCAGCCACTCTGGGGGCAGGCAACACCGGCGTCATCTTTTCCAGTACGCCGCTCTTCATCATCATGCTGGCGGCCCTGCTGCTCCATACGCCTGTTACCCGGCGGGAGGGAATTGCCCTGGCGTTGCAGGTGCTGGCCATTGCCATTCTGGTGGATCCCTTCCATATGACCATGGATCCGGTGGGAGTGGCATCCCTGCTGGTGTGCGTGGTCTGCTACAGCCTGTACGCCGTGGGCGGCAAGAAGCTGATAACAGATCTGGGCAGCATCACGGTGACTGCCTGGTCCTTTTTCTGGGGTGGTGTCCAGCTGCTGCTGGTGGCCGGCCTGTCCCACATCCCGGCTGTGTCCCAATGGCTGATGGCCCACGGCTTTGCCAATTACGCCTGTGTTCCTCTCTTCACCGGCTACACCTGGGAAAATCTGCCCTGGGTTCTGGTACTGTACATCGGCATCACCCTGGTGGCCTTCCTGAGCTGGTTCCTGGCCATCGAATGGGGTGGTGTGGCCCTGGGCAGCCTGACCTATTTCATCAAGCCGGCCCTGAGTCCCTTGTTTGCCCTGATTTTCGCGGGGGAACCCATCACGACGAAAATGATGATCGGCATGGTGCTCATGATCGGAGGGGCGTTTGTGGCATTAAAAAGATAAAAAAGTCTCCAGGCACTCGTCTCGAGTCTCTAGCCGATGGAGCAAATTTGCCTGAGGCAAATTTGGATAAATGGTAAACAATTAGAAAGCGAGCGTGTAGAATATGAAAGAAATCAACGATGCATTGCTGCAGTCCTTCCGTACCAAAGTGGCAGCGGACCCCAGTGTTTCTGTTTTGAACAGTGCCCTGGCCAAAACCGATCTGGCCGACCTGTCCTTTGTGCCCATGGCGGCGGCCCGGCACCGGGGGCCCTTTGCGGTGGAAGTGAAGACCCGGGGCATCACCGCCCAGCAGAAATCCGGCCGGTGCTGGCTCTTTGCGGCCCTGAACATCCTGCGGGAAATCGTGGCGGAAAAATGCGGCCTGGAAGAATTCGAACTGTCCCAGAACTACCTGAGCTTCTATGACAAACTGGAAAAGGCCAACAATTTCCTGGAAATGGTCATTGAACAGGCCGGGGAACCGGTGAAAGGCCAGAGTATGCAGTACGTGCTCCGGGGCATGGTGGATGGGGGCTACTGGAGCGAAGCGGCCCATCTGGCAGCCAAATACGGGGTGGTGCCCAAAACCGTCCATCCGGAATCCTATCAGTCCGGCCATACGGACCGGTTCCTGGCCGCCATGAACCGCCTGCTCCGGAAAGACGCCATGGAACTCCGGGACCTGGTGGCTGCCGGGAAGGATCCCTATCCCCGGAAGAAGGAAATGCTGGCGGAAGTGTACAAGGCCGAATGCATCGCCTTCGGGGCTCCGGTGGAAACCTTCGATTTTGCCTGGCGGGACAAGGACAAGAACTATCACTGCGACCGGAACCTGACACCCAAAGCTTTCTACGACAAATACGTGGGCCTGGCCCTGGAGGACTATTATCCGGTGATCAACGAGCCCACCCCGGACAAGGAAATGGATACCCCGGTGGCTTTCCATGCGGTGGAAAACATGGTGGGGAAGGATATGGAAGCCCTGAACCTGTCCCAGGAGGCCCTGGAGGATCTGTGCATCCGGCAGCTCCAGGCCGGGGAACCGGTGTGGTTCGCCTGTGATGCCGGAGCCTGCGGGGCCCGGAAAGAGGGCATCTGGGATCCGGACAGCGTCCAGGTGGAAAAACTCCTGGGTGGGATTTCCTGGGAGATGCCCAAAGGGAAGCGGCTGGAATACGGAGCCAGTTCCGCCACCCACGCCATGCTCCTCACCGGAGTGGATTTCGACGGCAACGGCCGTCCCACCCGGTGGAAGATCGAGAATTCCTGGGGCAGTGAGGTGGGCGAGAAAGGGTACTTCGTCTGCTCCGAAAAGTATTTCAAGGAATACGTCTACGAAGCGGTGATCAAAAAAGCCCATTTCACCCCGGAACAAAGAGAAATGCTGAAAAAAGAACCCATCCGGATCAATCCCTGGGAGGAAGACGTATAAGGAAAGAGGGTGTGAAAAAATGCTTTTTCACACCCCGTCACTAGTCACTAGTCTCTAGTCACTAGCCGATGGAAGCCAGCTGACGCAAGCGAAATAAAGGCGCTGTGGATGATTTTTTCACAGCGCCTTTATTTATAGGATTACGCTCTTTCCTTCTTTGCCAGTTCCGGCAGGATGAATCCGATGCCGATCAGTACCAGCGGGGTCAGGATATTCATGGCAAACTGGAAATACCAGGTGTCCGTACCGCTTTGCACCCCACGGGGGAACATGCCCATGATGCAGGCAAAAGCGGTAAAGGCAAAGCACCAGAACCCGGCCAGCATGCCCAGGCCGCGGCTCTTCACAAAATGGTATGCAGAAACATACTGGTCCGCGTGTTTCTTCAACATCATGTAGGCGAAGAACACCCACAGGTACCGGAGCGGCATGCACACCGCATTCAGGCGGATCAGCCAGTTGTAGAGGCTGGTCATGTCGCCGATCCCCAGGGCCGGGACGATCAGCAGGATGGAAACCAGCACGGCGGTCAGTTTGTACCCGGTGACCGGCACCCCTTTGGCGTTCACTTTGGTGAACACTTTGGGCACGAACTGGGGATCCACGTCCGCCAGCAGGATCTTGATGGGGGCGTCGATGGAAATGGCCAGGGTGGCCGCCTGTCCCAGGGTGTTGCAGATGGCGTAGATGATCACGAAGGTCTGGCCGATGCCATAGTATTCACCCAGCTTGGAGAAGCTGTAGTAGGCCCCGTTCATCATCAGGTCCTTGGGGATGTTGGTGGGGTCGAACATCAGGCCCATGGCAAAGGTCCCCAACAGGGCGGTGACCGCCACCATAGTGGCCATGAAGATCATGGATTTGGGATATTCCGAAGAAGGTTTCTTCAGGTTGTTGACATAGGGGCTCAGCCGTTCGCAGCCGCCCACCGCAAAGACCAGGATGCCCAGTGTGGTCATGTAGTCAAAATCGAAGGTGGGCATCAGGGTATCCCAGTTCAGGCTGTAGGTGAAGGTCCTGGCGGTGGTCAGGTGAGGAGCTGCCAGGGCCAGCAGGATGTAGAGGATGCTCATGACGAACATGAAGCTCCCGGCCAGGGCCCCGATCCGTTTCAGGGCGTTGACCCCTTTGGAGGCGTACCACAGGAAGAAAAAGAAAATCACCAGAGCAATGCTCTGGAGCACCAGGGGCGAGATGGTCTTGGTCAGGCTGCCGTTCTGGAATACCGCCCAGCCAAAGGCAATGAGCATGTTCTGGGGCTTTTGGGCCAGATAGGGCATATGGACGATCCAGTAGGTCCAGCCGGCGAAGTAGGCCAGTTTGGCTCCGGAGGTGGAGCGGATCCAGGAGGATACCCCGCCTGCGCTTTCCTTGAAGGTGGAGCCCATTTCGCCCACCATGAGCACATAGGGGATGAAGTAGAGGGCAAACATGAGGATCCAGGATACCACTGCTTTGAGACCCTGGTTGGCATAGCCGTTGACGATGTTCCCGAACCCCCATACGGAGGTGAAGGTCATCAGGCCCAGCGCCTGCCATGACAGAACTTTGTTGCTTCCATTGAGTGATTTTTCTTTTTCGGCCATTGGAAAGCCTCCTTTTCAAAAGATGGTATTATTATACCATGGAAGCTTTTACTTTCCCAGTTAAATGAAAAAGTTTTTGAACAATTTTGTATCTTATGATACAATGGCCCCAGGAGGTGTCAACATGAATCAAACCACAAAAGAGTTACTGAACCTGATCCACAAGAGCACGTCCCCGTATCATACGGTGGCAGCCAGCCGTGACCTGCTGCTGTCCAACGGCTTTGCTGAACTGTTCCTGGCAGAGGACTGGACCCTGGCCCCGGACGGCAAGTATTTTGTCACCTGCTTCGATTCGTCCCTGTTTGCCTTCCGCACTGGCAAGGCAGGCTCCCGGGGACTGAAGATTGCAGCAGCCCATACGGATTTTCCCTGCTTCCGGCTGAAACCGGCTGCCGAAGTCAATACCCAGGGCTACGGCACCCTGAACGTAGAAGGGTATGGCGGCATGATCGTATCCACCTGGATGGACCGGCCCCTGTCCCTGGCCGGGAAGATCGTTACCCGGACCGAAGATCCCTTCAAACCCCATACCCACCTGGTGGATTTCAAACGGCCTCTTTTGAGCATGTCCAGCCTGGCCATCCACATGAACCGGGAAGTGAACGACGGATATAAATGGAACAAACAGAAAGATGTGCTGCCCCTGGCCACCATGCTGGGAGAAGATCCGGAAGACAAGCACTTTTTCACCAACTTCCTGGCCAAAGAACTCCAGGTAAAGCCGGAAGACATCCTGTCCTTTGAACTGTCCACCTATCCGGTGGAAGAAGGCTGCACCTTCGGGCTGAAGGACGAATTCATCTCCTCCGGCCGGCTTGACAACCTGACCTCCTGCATGGGCTGCCTGAAAGGCATCATCAACGGCAACGGCACGGAAGGACTCCATGTGGCCTGCCTGTTCGACAACGAGGAAGTGGGCAGTAACACCAAACAGGGTGCGGATTCCCTGGTGCTGAACAACCTGCTCCACCGGATCTACGCCAAACTGGGGCTGACGGAAGAAGCCCTGTACCAGGATATGGCCACCGGGTTCATGCTCAGCGTGGACGTGGCCCATGCCCTCCATCCCAACTATACGGACAAATGCGACATCACCAACAAGCCCCTCCTGGGCAAAGGGGTGGTGCTGAAACAGGCCTGCAGCCAGTCCTATGCCGGGGATGCGGAAGCGGTGGCCATTGTGAAGGGCCTCTGCGCCGCCAACGGGATTCCCTGCCAGCTGTTCGTGAACCGCAGCGACATCAAGGGCGGATCCACCCTGGGCTCCATGGCCTCGGCCCTGACTCCCATCCGGACCATGGATATCGGTGTGGCCCTCCTGGCCATGCACAGCGCCCGGGAAACCATGGGTGCCGCCGACCAGAAGGCCCTGGAAGATCTGATTACGGTGTTCTTTGGGTAAAGAGTGTGAAAAAGAAAAGGTGTGACCGCGGTCACACCTTTTCTTTTTCCTTCAAAATAATGTCATACGCCTTGGCCACGTTTTCCCGGATGGCTGCGGCGCATTGCTCGAACTGTTTCTGTTCTTCCGGGGTCAGGGGCAGTTCCAGGACCTTTTCCACCCCTTCTTTGCCGATTACAGCCGGGACGCCGATGAACAGGTCCTGCTGGCCGTATTCCCCGTCCAGTTCCACAGAGCAGGGGAGCACCCGCTTTTCATCCCGGAGGATGGTGCCCACCAGGGTGGCTGCAGCTCCGGCAATGCCGTATTCCGTGCACCATTTGCCGGAAACCGTCACCCAGCCCCCCTTGATGGCCTGTTCCTGGATGGCTGCCCGGGCAAAAGGCCGGCCGCTGTGCTTTTCGTACTGGTCCACGGTCATGCCGGAGAAGTTCAGCAGGGACCAGGGGACAAACTGGGCATTCCCGTGCTGGCCCAGCATAAAGGCGTTGAAACTGCGGCTGTCCAGGCCGGTGGCATCGCTGAGGGCATGGCACAGCCGGGCCGAATCCAGCAGGGTGCCCGTGCCCATTACCTGGGAACGGGGCAGGCCGGACAGATTGGCGATTTCCGCCGTGATCAGATCACAGGGGTTGGTGATATTCACAAAGATCCCGTCGAACCCGGCATCCATGATCCGGGGAATGAAACGGGCCACCTGGACCACACTGTTTTTCAGTTCGTCATCCCGGTTGAAGTTCCGGCACAGGGAAATATCTCCCACTGCGTTGACGATCACCGCACAGTCCTTGAGACCGGCATAGTCCGTGGTTTTATACTGGACCCGGTGGGGCATGAAAGGGTCGGCATCGTTCAGATCATTGCATTCACTGGCAAGTTTTTTGGCATCGATGTCACAAAGCAGGATTTCGTCAGCAATTCCCATCATCCCCAGGGAATAAGCCACATGGGCGCCCACATGGCCAACGCCGACAATGCCTACGGTGGTTTTTTCAATCATGGCAGAGCCTCCTTGGTTTGGCATAAAATGAATCCCTTGTGTCATCTATTGTAACATGGTTCCAGAACTGTCGAAAGACAAAACAGAAATGTATACTGGATACAGGAAAATGGTCAATGGGCAAAGGAGACCATCTGCCGGCGGCAGCCGGGCCTCCTTTATTTTTTGAGGATCTCCGTCAACGCCAGACTGGCCTTTTTGTAGATCAGATAGGTGATCCCCGATACCACCGCGTACTTCAGCAGGTTAAAGGGAAGCACCGTCAGCAGCAGGAAATCCGTCAGGCTGTGGACCAGGGGATTGGTGGCACTGGCCATTTTTAAAATCGCCGCCAGGGGGATCTTGTACAGCTTCACATACAGGGGAATGGCCAGGAACCGGTTGGCCCCCACCGCAAACACACTGGCCACCAGGCTGCCGGCCAAAAGCGCCGTCATGGCCCCTTTCCGGGTCCGGTGCAGGTGGTAGAACACCGTGCAGGGCAGCACATAGGCCAGGGCGCACAGCAGGTTCATCCCTTCTCCCACAAAGGCGGAAGAACTCCCCACCAGCACCAGTTTGATCAGGATCTTCAGCAGCTCCGTCAGCCCGCCGGCCAGAGGCCCGATAAAGAACCCGGCAAAGAGGGCCGGCAGATCCGAAATCTCAAATTTCATATATGCCGGGGCAAAGGGCAGGGGGAATTCAAAAGCCATCAAAAGAGAAGACAAAGCCCCCAGCACCGCAATAAAGACCATGGCCCGGGGCGTAAGTGCACGATTCATGGGAAAATCTCCTTTCCATATAAAAACAAGTCCAGTGTAGCAAAAGGGGTGGGGGGATGTCAACGGAAGAAGGGGAGTGGAAGTGACCAGGTGGGTAAGTAGAATGTCAGCTGACCAACCACCTAACCACCTGATCACCTAACCACCTAACCACTTAATCACCTGATCACTTAACCCCTGATTCCCCTACAAAATTCCCTCCCCATCTGATATAATAAATAGTCAAAACAATATCAATTCCAGCCATCTGCGGCTGTTTACTTTTGGAAAGGATGGCTTCCATGCCCAAACAACTGATTGTCAATGCTGATGATTTCGGCCGCCATACCCTGATCAACCGGGCGGTGGAACAGGGAGTGGCCCGGGGACTGATCCGGTCGGCCACGGTCATGGTCACCGGCGCCGCCTTTGCAGAGGCGGTGGAACTGGCTCGCCGGACCCCCGCCCTGGGGATGGGCATCCATTTCACCCTGGTAAATGCCAGACCCGTCCTGCCTGCAGCGGAAATCCCCAGTCTGGTGGATCCGGCCACCGGGGAACTGTATCCGGACCACGGTGCTTTCGTGAAACGTTTCCTTACCGGCAAGATCCGGCTCCAGGATGTGAAGCGGGAATGCACCGCCCAGCTGGACCGGTTCCTGGATACGGGACTGGTGCCCACCCATGCGGACAGCCACCAGCACATGCACGTGCTGCCCGGGATCATCGACATCATCCTGGACCTGTGCCTGGACCATGGGATCCCGGCAGTGCGGATCCCGTCCATCCCGGTGAGCCTGCTGGCCACCCGTCCTTCCAACCTGGGGGAACAGGTTGGAAGGACCGGGCTCCATGTGCTGGCGGAACGGGCCCGGAAAAAAGCCCGTGCCCTGGGCATCCAGGCCCCGGGTCATTTCGGGGGCATCGTGGCCGGGGAAGCCGTGGACAAAAAGGCCCTGCGGACCATCCTGCTAAACCTGAGGGAGGGCACCACGGAAGTGATGCTCCATCCGGGCACCAGCAATGAGATCCTGATCCCCGCCACCCAGTGGGATCACGATTTCGAAGGAGAACTGGACGCCGTAACCGACGACGGAATCCTTCAGCTGGTGCAGGAACAGAAGATTACCGTACAAAATTTCAGGGACCTGTAAAAAAGGAAACGGCGCCGAACAAAAGCGGCGCCTAACCCACCACTTCCATCCAAACAGAAAGGAAGCTTTTCATGATTTACACCATCACCTTCAACCCCTCCCTGGACTACGTGGTGACACTGTCCCAGTTCCAGGTGGGGGCCATCAACCGGAACCAGGCCGAGGAAATCTTCCCCGGAGGCAAGGGCATCAACGTATCCTGGATCCTCCAGAACCTGGGGGTCCCCACCCGGATCCTGGGCTTCAAAGCCGGCTTCACCGGGGACGAAATCCAGCGCCTGGTGGAAGAGCGGGGCATACCCTGCAGCCTGCTGCCGGTGGAAAGCGGCTTTTCCCGGATCAACGTGAAAATCCGGGCGGAAGAAGAGACCGCCCTCAACGGCAAGGGCCCGGAAGTGACCCCTGCCCACCTGGACCGGCTGTGGCAGCAGCTGGAAGCCCTGACGGAAGGGGATATCCTGGTTCTCTCCGGCAGCGGTCCCAGCGGCTGCGCGCCCTCTTTGTACGGGGACATTGCCGGAAAAATGCACCAGCGGAACGTCCCCTGTGTGGTGGATGCCACCGGGAAACTGCTGGCCGGGGCCCTTTCCGCTCATCCCTTCCTGGTGAAACCCAACGGGGAAGAACTGGAAGACCTGCTGGGCCGGAAACTGCCCGATGATAAGGCCCTGATCCAGGGCGCCCGGGAACTCCAGGAACGGGGGGCACGGAATGTGCTCATCAGCCTGGGAGGCGACGGTGCCCTGCTGGTGGATGAAACCGGCAAAGTCCACCGCCACCAGGCCCCCAAAGGGACCATGGTGAATACGGTGGGAGCCGGGGACAGCATGGTGGCCGGTTTCCTGGCCGGCTATCTGCGGAACAAAGACTATGGGGAAGCCCTCCACTGGGGCATCTGCGCCGGCAGCGCCACGGCGTTCACCATGCATCTGGCGGAAAAGGAAGCTATTGAACAACTGGTAAAGGGGAATTGACATGCAGATCACAGATCTACTGAAACGGGAAAGTGTGGAACTGAACGGTTCCGCCGGCAGCAAGGCGGAAGCACTGGACAAACTGATCCAGCTCATGGTGAAACAGGGGAACATCGCCGATCCGGAAGAATACCGGAAAAAGGTCTTTGCCCGGGAAGAAGAAGGCAGCACCGGGGTGGGCGAAGGGGTGGCCATCCCCCATGCCAAGACGGCAGCCGTCACCCGTCCGGGCCTGGCCTTCATGCGCTGCACCGACGGGGTGGAATTCGATTCCCTGGACGGCCAGCCGGCCAGGCTGTTCTTCCTGATCGCCGCACCGGATACCAGGGACAATGTGCACCTGGATGTGCTCAGCCGTCTCTCCACCCTGCTCATGGATCCGGATTTCATCGACGGGATCATGGCCGTGGACAGTGTGGATGGGCTGTATGACCTGATCGGCAAAGCGGAAAAAGAGAAGTTCCCGGAAGAATCCGGGGAAGATCAGCCCGCAGAAGAAGCCGCCCCTGCACCGGAAGCCGCTCCCCAAGGATACCAGGTGCTGGCGGTCACCGCCTGCCCCACCGGCATCGCCCACACCTATATGGCGGCGGAAAGCCTGGAACAGCACGCCTCCCACCGGGGCATTTCCATCAAGGTGGAAACCAACGGCCAGAGCGGGGTGAAGAACGCCCTGACGGCGGAAGACATTGCCGGTGCCACCGGGATCATCGTGGCGGCGGATAAGTACGTGCCCATGAACCGGTTCAAAGGCAAACCGGTGGTGATCGTGAAAGTGGCCGACGGCATCAACAAGGCGGACCAGCTGCTGGATGAAGCCCTCAGCGGCCAGGCACCCATCTATCAGGGCGAAGCCGGTGGGGAAGCTTCCGGAGAAACGGTGGCGGAAGAAAGCGGCGCCCGGAAAGCCTATAAGCACCTGATGAACGGGGTTTCCCACATGCTGCCCTTCGTCATCGGCGGGGGCATCCTGATCGCCCTGGCCTTCCTGTTCGATATGGGAGCTGCCGGTACCGCCCAATTCGGTTCCAGCACTCCGTTGGCCGCCTTCTTCAAGAACGTGGGCGGGCTGGCCTTCAGCTTCATGATGCCCATGCTGGCCGGGTTCATTGCCGCCAGTATCGCCGACCGTCCCGGGCTCCTGGCCGGGTTCGTGGCCGGGGCCATGGCTTCTGCCGGGGGCAGCGGATTCTTCGGGGCCCTGGTGGGAGGCTTTGCCGCCGGGTATCTGATCCTGGCCCTGAAAAAAGCCCTGTCCTTCCTGCCCGAATCCCTGGAAAACCTGAAACCCATCCTGCTGTATCCCGTACTGGGACTGATGATCATGGGGGCCCTGATGGTGGTTCTCATCAACCCGGTGATGGGGGCTGTGAACCACTGGGTCAATGACGGGCTCACCGCCATGAGCGGCGGCAGCAAGGTGCTCCTGGGCCTGGTGCTGGGGGGCATGATGAGCATCGATTTCGGCGGGCCCCTCAACAAGGCGGCCTATGTGTTCGGGACCGCGTCCCTGGCCGGGGCGGATGGCCAGGCCGTATCCTCTCCCTTTATGGCATCCGTGATGATCGGGGGCATGGTGCCGCCCCTGGCCATTGCCGTGGCCTGCCGGCTGTTCCCCAAAAAGTTCACGGAACAGGAACGGAACTCTTCCGTGACCAACTTCGTCATGGGGCTCAGCTTCATTACCGAAGGGGCCATCCCCTTTGCGGCGGAAGATCCTTCCCGGGTGATCCCCGCCTGTGCCATCGGGTCTGCGGTGGCCGGGGCCCTGTCCATGGTGTTCGGCTGCACCATCCCGGCTCCTCACGGTGGCATCTTCGTGTTCGGTGTGGTCCACAACTGGCCCATGTACCTGGCCGCCCTGGCCGTTGGGACGGCCGTAGGCGCCGTGCTGCTGGGTGTGTTGAAGAAGAACAGGGAGTGAAAAAGAGGGGTGTGAAATTTTTCACACCCCCTTTTTGTCAGCTGACTGAATTTCCTGTATAATAGAACCAAAAGGAGCGTACCTCTGCCATGACATTTTTTCCTGTGATCCTGCTGCTCCTGGCTGCGTTGGGGGTGGCCTGGGGCGGGTCTTTCTGGATCGACCGGCTCTATGACCGGAACCGGCCCATCCTTACTTTCCCCGACGCCACAGCCTCCCGCAGCCGGTGGCGGAAACCCCTGCTGGCGCTGGGCTTTTTCGGCTGTGGATTCCGGCTGCTCCAGATGACCTCCGGCCTGCCACTGGTGCTGATGCTGGTGTTCACCGCCTTCCTCCTGTGGATGACCGCTACGGATTTTGAACAGTACTGCCTGTTCGATGCCATGATGCTTCCCTTTGCCCTGGGCGCCCTGGTGATGCTGGCCCGGTATCCGGATATGCTGGTGAGCCACCTTTTGGCCGGCCTGTCCGGGGGCGTGGTGTTCCTGGCGGTGGGGCTCCTGTCCCGGGGGGCACTGGGCGGGGGAGACATCAAACTGCTGGCCGCCCTGGGCCTGTGGATGGGGCCCCGGCTGGTGTTTGTGGCTGCCGCCGGTACTGTTTTAGGGGGAGCGGCGGCCCTGGTGTTGCTCCTCACCGGGCAGAAAAGCCGGAAAAGCGCCTTTGCCTATGGACCGTATTTTACCCTTACCGCTCTGGCCCTGATGCTGGTCCGGGGATTGTAAGAAACCTGTTATCTGCTGTTTGAAGGAGGCGGCTTCGTCATGATGAGTCTGCATAAAGAACGGAAACAGAAAGGGGCCTTCCTGGTGCTTTTTGCCGTCCTGCTGCCGGTGTTCCTGCTGCTGGTGGCCCTGGTCAGCGAAATCGGCCGGATCTGGGCCTATCACACCAAGCTCCAGAACGCTGCTGACGCCGCTGCCCTGGCCGGAGCCGCCAACTTCGTCAACGGGGATACCATCGATTCCCATCCCAATGCCGATACCTTCGCCGCCCGGTACGTGGCCGCCAACCTGGGCCACAACCTGACCAGCAGCCCCAACCTCCAGCAGTTTCAGGCCGAAACCAAAGCCGCCTCCGGCAGCGAAGGAGAAAAATCCTACTACCGGGTCCATCTGGAAGAAGAGATCCCCCTGATCCAGGCCACCGCCGCCTGGCTCCACCGGCCCACATTCCTGGTAAAGGCCACCGCTGTGGCGCTGATTGGGAAGGAAGGGAAGGATCCGACGCCGACCAGTAATTCGCCGTTGTTTTCGCTGAGAAGTCAGCTGACAGATAACTTTAACAGCGATAACCAAAATCAGATTCACAGTACATATGACGGTGATGTTGTAGTTTCTGATTATAATTTTTACCTTCAGCACATTAATGACAATGATATAAAATATAAATTTTTCACAAGTGATTGCTTGAATAAAAATTACTCAGAAGTAGGAAATGATGAAAAAAATTACAAACGCATTCAATATCAATCGCAATCTGATTATGATAATGATGTAAAACAAAAAAATACAACATTAGATAATATACTTAAGAACAATCAATATACAAATGGATGGTTTGACTATTTTGGTGATCAAAACCTGAATATGCCTTATCAGAATCGTAATTTTTACGATTATTATTATATTGCTACAAGGGACCAAAATATGAACATCAACTTAAATACAATTCCATTCAATGACAGTTCTGATAATAAAGAACGGCCGCTTTTGGTGTATTTATCTCCCAATTATAATAGAATCCAAATTAATTTAAGAGGAAACAGCGAAAGACCTATAATATTCTATTATCCTGGAAAGGGCCAGTTTGAAATGGCTGCCAATGGTCATAATTTCAATGGGATGATTTATACTCCTAATGCCCAGACAAGATTGAATTTTGATGGGCTAAGTAAATTTACAGGCACCGTGTATGCCGATACTTTGGCATTGCCAAGCAACCATGGACAATATGTTTTAAAAGATTATTTTGGTGATCTTAGTGGTTCTTCCGGTGGCGGCGGAAGCGGCTCCCCGGCTGTCAAACCCCGGCTGGTGGACAACAGCCTGTGGTGAGAAAAACAGTGAAGAGTGCAGACTGCTATAATAGATACCATCCTATACTACAACGGAGAGATTACCATGCCAGGAGAATTGCCGACCATTGCACAGCTGGAATGCTTCATTATATATGGACGGGTGGGGAACTTTGCCCGGGCAGCTCGGGAGGCCAACATTACCCAGTCGGCCTTCAGCGCCCAGATCAAACACCTGGAGACCACCCTGGGCGTCACATTGATCCACCGTTCCAAACGGGGCAGCCAGCTGACGGAGGAGGGGAAACTGTTCCTGGCCCGGATCACCGGCTGGATCGACGGGCTGCGGAAAATCGTCTACGACACCCGGGCCACCGCCGAAACAAAGCCCACGGAATTGAACGTGGGGATCCTCCGTTCTCTGGGAGACATCCATATGAACCGGCATATCGCCCATTTCCGGCGGGATCTCCCTTCTCTGCGATTCAATGTACTGGATCTGCCCACCTACCAGATCCACCGGGCCCTGACAGAGGGACGGCTGGATGTGGTGTCCACCTATTTTGTGAAGGAGAGCCTGCCCCAGAAGGCCCGGCCCGGGGATTTCACCATTGTCCATTTCTGTACGGACAACCTGGTCTACTACGCGCCGCTGCTGAAACTGGAGGAAAGCCGCCTGACCCGGGAACGGATCCTCAGTTTTCCCCTGGTGCTGTATCCCACCAGTTATTACATGAACGAGATCTACCACCGGTACTTTGCCGGTTCTCCCATGGAACCGCTGATCTATGCCCGGCTTTCCACGCCCTATGCCATGATTCACTACTGTCAGGAAAACGAAGTGGGAGCACTGTTGCCGGAACGGCTGCTGAAGACCCTGGGGCTCCGGGATGGGTGGCACCAGCTGGAGAAACCCCTCAAAGCCGGAGGATTCCTAATCTATCGGAAAAACAATCCCAAACGGCCTCTGATCGAAGCCTATGTGAACCAGGTGCTCTCCAGTTTCCATGGGAAAGAGCTGCCGGCCATCCAATAAAGGGGTACTTTGCATGTTATCGTTTTTTGCGATAACATGCATCTTTTTTATCCGCTACAAAAAGGAGCGGCATCCTCGTATAATCAGGGTAGATACAAAGAACCGTAACCCTGTACAAAGAAAGGATGCTGATTTCTGTTATGGCTGCCAAACCTCGTCTGTGGACCAGAGGGTTCGTGCTGGACACCCTGGTCAATTTCCTGATCTACATCATCTATTATATGCTGATGGTCATCATTGCTTCCGAGGCCATCCATTCCCTGAATGCTTCCGTCAGCGAAGCGGGCCTGGCTTCCGGGCTGTTCGTGCTGGGGACCCTGGTGGCCCGGCTGTTTGCCGGCCGCTCGGTGGAACTGTACGGCCGGAAGAAGATGCTGTACGCCGGGATCCTGTTCTACCTGGTGACCACCTGCATGTACTTCCTGGTGGACTCCCTGCCCATGATGTACGGGGTCCGGCTGCTGAACGGGGTGGGCTACGGCATTGCCTCCACCGCCACCAGCACCATCGTGTCCGCCATGATCCCTGCCGAACGCCGGGGCGAGGGCATCAACTACTATGCCCTGAGCATGAGCCTGGCTGCAGCCATCGGACCGTTCATCGGCATGCTCCTGCAGCAGATGTTCCCCTTCAGCGTAATCATCCTGTTCTCCATCGCCATGGTGCTGATCTGCCTGGCCGCTGCTTTCGTGATGAAAGTGGATGAGATCCAGCTGACCGAAGAACATCGGGCTGCCCTGAAACAGCTGTCCCTGTCCAATTTCCTGGAACCCCGGGTCATGGGGATCTCCATCGTGGGCTTCTTCGTGGCCGTGTGCTATTCCAGCGTACTGAGCTTCCTGGCCACCTATGCGGCTGAACTCCATCTGATGACCGCCGGGACCCTGTTCTTCGTGGTCTATGCCCTGTCCATTACGGTGGCCCGGCCCATTGCCGGCGTCCTGTTCGACCGGAAAGGGGAGGACTTCGTCATGTATCCCACCTACGCCTGCCTGGCCATCGGCCTCCTGGTGCTGTCCTTCACCACCCAAAGCTGGGAGATGCTCGTGGCCGGTGTATTCGTGGGCCTGGGGTACGGGACCTTCATGTCCAACGGACAGGCCATCTGCGTGAAGCTGGTGGAAGAAGTCCGGATCGGCGTGGCCGTTTCCACCTACTTTGTCATGCTGGACCTGGGGCTGGGGGTCGGTCCCTATATCCTGGGTGCCTTCAAGGAATCCCTGGGCTTCCAGGGCATCTACTCGGCTGTGGGCCTGGGAGCCATCGGCTGTGCGGCCCTGTATTACCTGCTGTACGCCCGTCGGCGCAGCAGCAGGGAAGAAGAGGAAGAAGTGCTGGAAGAAGCATAAAGGGAAAAACGGAGAACGCGACTTTCGCGTTCTCCGTTTTTTGTCATACGTCATACGCCCAGGAAGCCCGATACCACAAGTTGGGGGATGATATGGTACAATAAAACAAACTACCCTCAGGAGGCGTGCCTTATGATCCTATATTCCACCCTTTTGCCCATTACCCCTGCCCTGACCCCGCAGGCGTTCATCGACCTGGTCCTGGAATGGAACCGGTCCGATACCCATGAGGAAAACCGCATTCCGGACCTTGCCTGGAACGGGGAAGACAACATCCGCTGCGGCAACGATTCGGTCTGGCTGGAAATCGCTACCCTGCGGCCGCAGTCGATCGTGGGGGTCCGCTATGAAAAAAAGGACCACAAGGGGACCATCTGGGACACGGACTATGTGGCCGATTTTGCCCATCGCTGCCTTGTCATTCAGCTGGACCGGACCTATACGGAAGAAGCCCTGCGGGAAAGCCTGGCCTTTTCCACGCCCCATTTCATCACGCTGCTCATGGAAAAAGGCTATCTGGCCCTGGATGGACAGCTTCCCATTACCCGGGAAACGCTGGTGCTGGATTTGTCCAATCTGCCTCTATGGCAGCGGGCCATCCAGCACCAGGATGACCACCATCTGCCCCTGGTCTACCTTTCCCAGACCCGGGAAGGGGGCACGGCGGTGGATCTGCCCTGGCTGGGCAGCAAGCTGAAAGGCGCCGCCCATCTGGTGACAGCCGGTCCGGACGTAACCGAAACCCAGCTGCAGCAGGCCGGGTTTACCGAGCAGAATGGCGCTGTGGGCTTCTATTATCCCCGGTCCCATCGGACCATTGCCTACCAGCCCTCTGAAGGCGCCCGGGAGTCCCTGCTGGAAAAGGTGGCCCAGACGGTGCTGGAATACGGCAACATGGAGGAAATTCCCCAGCAGCTGACCTGGTTCGGCGTCAAACAGGCCCTGCTGGACCAACAGCTGCAGGAGCAGGCTGAAAAGCGGAAACAGGTGGAACTTTCTTCCAAACAGGAACTGCAGGATTTCATCACCGCCTTTGACGAAGACCAGGAAACCCTCAAGAAACAGAACCAGGACCTGCTGCGGCAGACTCACTCTCTGGAGCAGGAAATCCGGGGCCTGCGGGCCAAACTGGAGAACCGGGGCCGGCAGCCCGTCCTGTACCTGGGAGAAGAGCGGGAATATTATCCGGGAGAAATCCGGGAAATGCTCCTGGACGCGGTGGAACAGGCCCTGGAAAAGAACTGCCAGAAAGGGACCCGCCGCTATGATGTGCTTGCGGATATCCTGGCCCACAACCCCTATGAGCACATCCGGGAACAGCGGGATCAGATCCTGAAGCAGCTGTTCAAGGGGTACCGGACCCTGACGCCCGCCATTAAGGCCGGGCTGAAGGAGCTGGGCATCACCATCACCGGCGACGGCAAGCATTACCGGCTGACCTACTACGGGGATGAGCGGTACAAGGATACCATGTCCAAGACCGGCAGCGACAGTCGGGAGGGGCTGAATAAGGTAAAGCAGATTTTGAATAAGATGATGTAGGAATAATCAATTTTGTCATACGTCATAGGTCATACGTCATACGCCCAGGAAGCCCGATGCCTTTTGGCATCGGGCTGTTTGTTGTCGGGGTGGAACGGTGCTCACGTCGCCGGGCGGGGCACCCCTGGCCGACACAACGTCGCCTCACTACCATTTTCTGCCTCGCCGTTCCAATCCGCCTTCCGCCAACGCGCTTCGCTTGAACGAGGCTCACGGCGGATGAGCGAAACAGAAAATGGCTTCACGCTCGGCTCCATGGTCGGTCAGCGGCACCCCGCCCGGCTTGGGTCATACATCTCCGTTTGTAACGGAATGTACGGTGTAAGACAGTCCTCCCCCAGTGGGGGAGGGGAACCAGCCGTAAGGCTGGTGGTGGGGTTATCGGCGTCAGCCGATACCAAAAGTTGAGAATTTGCCTACCGCGGGTCGATCATGGCGATCGACCCCTACAGTTTCGGTGTTATACCGCGACGCATAACCTAGTAAGAGCGAGTGAATTTTTTTCACTCGCTCTTTCTTTTTGCACCATTCCCCGTGCATGCCACCCCGTATACTACCGGTAACAAACCAAAAAGGAGTGGTACTCATGGCATGGCACAACTGCAAAATCTGTGACGGCTGCGGACAACTGGGGGAGGTGGTGTTCTATGAAGGCCAGTATCTCTGCAAGGACTGCCTGTGGCAGGCCCTGGCTGATGTGGACGAACGGACCCCGGAAGAACGGGAATGGGAGGCCATAAAGGCCATGGCGACCCCAAAAAACCTGTTTTTCTTCTCTCTGATCATGACCCTGCTGCGGGTAGGGTGGGAATTCCTGATCCGGCTCCGGTTCCATCTGTATGGGATTCCACTGTAAAGAAAGAGGGAAGAGGATGGATTGCAATCAATCATTCGTTCGACTAAAAATCGGTAGTCAGGAAATCCCAGACACTCCGTAGGGGCGCACCAAGACTCGCGAAGCGATGTCACCTGGTGCGGCCGCTAGCATCATGCATTCCACACCGTTTATCCGGCATATCCAGCCGGATAAAAATTGACAAATTTATGACATAATAAAAACAGATTCATTCATTTTCTATATACCATTCGAGAGAATAGAGGCTGACAACGATTGGACAATAAAAAACAGCTGATCTGCAAACTGATCGGCGCAAAGATCCGCTATTACCGAACCCTGAGCGGCATCAACCAGGGCGGCCTGAGCCAGAACGAGGTTGCCAAATTGGCCAATCTCCATCCGGACACCATTTCCAGGCTGGAACGGGGCGCCTATAACGACAGCGTACCCCTGTCCACCCTAATCGACATTGCCGACGCCCTGGGTATCGACGTGGCACTCTTATTGAGCATCAGCGAGGATGAGAAAAAATTGATCCAATGGGATGAAGAGAAAGAAAAATAATCGTAAGGGAGTTGTATTGTAATGAAAAAGTATAATGTAGCTGGAAAGACCATAACTGTTACTGATGGGTATTTGGAATATAATGAATTCAGGAAGATGTGTCTGGCTCATGCTGTAGCAAGCCAAATCAGATTTTTCTGGCTTTATCGTATAAATAAAGATCTCAATCGTATTGCAAATGGAGTAAAGGTCTATAATGGTGAAGTGGATGGAACCTGGTTTGAAAGACCAATTCACGATATTTTACAATTTACCCTAAAGAAATGTATTGAAAAAGGTAATTATGATTATGACCAAACCTCGCTTTATAATTTTTTAAATGATGAAAGATGTTTTGATCCTTTGGAAGAAGAATGTGATGACTTTCTAAGAGCCGTTAGCCAATTAGATGGTGCCGTAGAAGAAAATGTACGAATGAGAGAACGACGCAAAGATTCAAGAGCCCGAGTTGTTGGCGGAGGATTTGGTCTTGAAGGCGCTGTTAAAGGTATGTTGACGGCAGAAGGTATGAATTTGGCAATCGGTGCTGGTCATAGCCTTGTAAATGCTATTGGTAACGCTCATGATCGATATCAGGCCGAAAAATTGAAAATAAAGCTTTATGATTCGTATAAACCTCTATTGATGATTCAAAATGCGTTTTATATGACAATGAATAACTTGGCCATCCAAATTGCTTCTAGAGTATTTCATCTACCGATTGTTTTGGAGGATATTGATTGGCGTAAAATCAATAGCCGCTTGAATAATATGGATGCAGGATTATTACCCAATGAAGTGGCCAGGGAAACCATTCTAAACATTCTTCAAGCAGATCCAGAAAATCAAAGAGCTTATAGCTATAAAAAGTATTTTACAAAAGAGGAACAAAAAGAGCTAGACAAGCTTGCAGAGGATCTTGATGTGTATCATCAAAAGGCCTTTTATGACGGTTTTGCTACATATTTTTCATTTGATTCATTGCCTCAAGATGAAGTAGCAAAATTTACCAATGACCAATTGGAAAAATTGAAGGACGGAGATTTCGATACCTGTTTTTCATTGGGATCTGCACTTTTATCTAAAGGGAAAAATCAAGATTTTTCCCTTTAGATGGCAAAATTTGGGTTATTACGCTTTAGAAAAAATCCGGTCTTTTGATGAAACGGGTAAAGTAGCCTATTTAGAATATGAATGGCTAAAAAAGATAGAAGAACAGGAAAACCCTGATGATGATCATACAGAGGTACTTGATGGATTATTGGAAGAAGCCGAGGATAAAGAATATACGTTAGCACTCCGAGATAAAATTATCCCTTTATACAAAAGAGGCGATAGAAATGATGCTCGCAGACTGCTTGAAAAGGTAGCAAAAAAAGATCTGGTAGATAAATTCACTACAGTTTATATAGCCAGCTTCTACTTGAATGGCGTTTGTGTAAATCAGCGGGATTACGATACGTTTGAAAAAATTTTGCTTCATAACAAAAACGTTCCTGGAATCGATGAGTTTCTCCGTAAACTTGATAAACAACATTTATTGGGAGATACCCAAAAAGATCCGGATGTCGCCTATGCTGTTGCCTGGCTCTATCTAAAGGGATACAAGGATGAGGATTATATTGTAAATCAAGATATAGAAACAGGGATCCGATATCTAGAAATTGCAGTAAAAAACAAAAAGTTACTTACAGAAGATGATGTTAACTTTTTCGAAAATGCCTTACAGAAAGTCAATTTGTCAAATAAATCCCTGGAATCTTTGAAGAATATTTTACAGTTGGATGGGAAAAAAACAAATTGTAAGGTACAAGTACTTATATGTACAATCTGTGAGATGGAAGAAAAGTATGAAGAAGCTGAAGAGCTTATCTTTTCCATGCTTGGGCAGCATCGTAAAGAAGCAACTAAATTGCTGGAAAAATATTGTGTCGATAAAGATGGGAAAGTAAATATCCATTTAAAAGAGGAAGATAAAAAAGTTAAATTTTATCAAATCTTGAGTAAGCGAGGAAATAAAAATGCTCAGGACTTGTGTGAGATACGTCAGATTAAGGAAAATATTGAAAAGAATAAAGCACTTGCCCTAAATCTTCTTAAACAACGCTCTGCATATGATGTAAAAGCAAAAATAATCTATCGGGGTGAAAAAATAATTTGCGAGAAGACAAAATACAGTGAAAGCATCTTACAGGAGCTTAAAGCTGACCTGGAAAAGTGCTATGAAGCAGCATATTATATCAGTGCATATTTATGGATGTACATACAGGAGAAGCCTTACATGGCAGGATTGGCAGCTCAATATGCCTTGGAATTTTTGAAAAAGGCTAATGAAGAGCCAAGTGCATATCTATCAGATACATATTACGCACGTAGTGCTTATTACGCCGGAAGTTTTTTGGTAGCTCAAGGCGGAAATTCTGAAGATATTTCATACGGTAAAAAATTACTGGAAGCAGCATCTGAAGCAGGAATCAAAGAAGCAGCGATACTATTGGAAAATCAGGGAAAGAAAATCCAAAATACAATAGAAACGGAACAAGCGAAAGAATACTTGATTAGTTTGCCAGTTAAGTTAATTAAGGGAATAGGAACTATAATAGGGGTAATACTTTGGCTTGGAATGATATATTATCTGTTCAAATTTGCGTTTAAAATTCTTAGTTGGTCAGTTGTAAAATGAACTTGAACAGTTAATCAAAAAATAAAAATCCATAGTGAAGCTTCATGTTAAAATGGTTTTGGAGAAATCATCAACAAA
>ERZ506793.202-NODE-202-length-24995-cov-5.27486_pt1 | contig 24995 bp, 23 predicted proteins | sample MGYA00512571_ERZ506793 | MGnify/ENA metagenome assembly ERZ506793
TTCGGACAGTAATCTTGATGTTCTTAATTGTATTGTGTCGCCAAACGTTCAAAACACTAATACGGGTTGATGTTTCCCGTGTGGTCTTGTCGTCTGGAACATCCATTTTAAGACGAACGTCGCCAATGCCTACGATATTGACATAATCTGGAACTTCAATACCTTGTCGCTCGCTATTAACAGTCTTAACAGTGTTGAGGAAACTATCCCCACCGAGTTCTTGTAGAATGTCATATTCACCAGAATAGATATAGATAGTTTTTGGTTTTTCTTTAGATCCTGTGCCAACAGCTTTCACTGCTTCAACCAATGTTTTGAAATCACCAGTTCCATCTTTTTTAACAGTATAGTCGGTTCTATTCTCGTTTTCTGTTCCTACAAATACTTTGGGTTCTTCCCTATCGTTCTTCGGATTGCACGAAACAACAAGAATACAATCTTCTGGGGGAACGTACTCGCCTGTAAACAAGATATCAGTTTCAGTGAACTTCTTGATGAGACGCTTCTTGTCCAAAGACATAGCGTATGTGAAAAAACCACGAGCTTTGAAAAGATAGTACGTTTCACCTTTTTTTAGATTTACTTCCGGATAACGTGCCCAATCTCCAGAATTGATTGTAACAATAGCATTATTATTCCAATACCAAGCCGAGCCATTTGTTTTACCAGTTAGAAGTTGCCGAGAACTTAACGTTTGACTCTTTTGAATGTTTCCAATGTCACGCCCAATGGCTTCTATGACATTTCTTAAATTACTCATAATTCACCCCCTATTAGAGAGTGTTTTTCGCAGTGTTATATACGCTCACAAGGTCTTCTTGTTCGATACTGTTGATTCGACCACCCAACTCAGTCATTTTACTGACAATACCACTGTCAGTGTTGCCACCCGATGCAGTGATTTTATCTGCAATTTCCTTAAGTGTATCAAGTTCTCCCGGTGCTCCACCGATAATATCAGTCTTAGCTTGGTTAATCGCTTGAGTTAGGCGTTCTTCAGTGATGCCTTCCGAACCCTTATCAGCCTTACCAGATAGCGTAGTTTTAATTTCTTTGATGTCAGCACCCACGGCTTGGGCAAAATCATGTAATTTACTCATTTATGTTTCCTTTCAGATTTTAGCTAGATTATAGATGTTAACGAGGTCTTCCGTGGTATCACTGCCACCAGTGATTAAACCAGAATCTCGCAATTCATCCGCTAGTAACTTTAATTTAGGGCTCTTGTCCGATGGCACGACGCTATCTGCATTCAGTGAGTTCTTCACTTTGACCTTGAAATTGTTAGACGGAAAAATATGCCCATCCAGTTTAATCTCAAGGTAGTAAGTGCCAGTAGCTACCACGTTCCCCATTGAGAATGAAAAACGCCCATTTTCAACGGTAACATCTTGATAGAGTGCCACGGTTTCGTCATTGGAAAGTGTCAGCTTACCAGTACCGGATAGTTCCATGCGTTTGCTATCAGCCCCTAGAATTTCAAAACCAAAAACGGAAGTAACATCCCCAGATTTGAGAATGTCACCACCTTCGACTTGGTTGATAGAGGTCATGAGTTTAGCCATAAGCTAGTCCTCACGAGGTTGATGGTAGTTTAATGCACGTTCACTGTCTGCCACACCCTTAGTAGTTGGGTCCGTAACGATTCCGAGGATTACCAAGATCACAACGAAAGTATTTACACCCTCTTGGATGTTGTGTGGGATTTCAAGCCCGAATTGTTGCAACATCAAGAATACTGCTGAGATAAGAGCTACTAGGGTAGCTTTGTTTTGTAGACGTAGTTTAAAGTTAATCATTTTCTTCTTCCTCCTCAATTAAGTTAAATTTATCCTTATCAATATTTTTCTTGACAAATCTGTCAATAAAGGGAATTTCAACCCCTAGAGCCGATAAGCTAGCAAGAATACTAGCCCCGTATGCTGATAGCATGGCGAAAATAAAAGCATCCATAGCACCGCCTAGATTCATAAAAACCATAAACGGATAAGACACTGTTACGATAATTAGCATAGCCGTGTGGCTGACCAATCCTTTTCGAAACCTACGGCTTGAAAAATCATGAAAAGCCCATGACCTTGAAACACCCAACACGATATCAGCAACGATAACAAGCATAAGCAGGAACACCCAAAGGTGTTCGTCTATGCCATGCTCGTAGAAATCTTTGACGACTTCAAACACGCCAAAGATGCCGTCTGGTTTGTGCATCCATTACGCTCCTGTAGTAGTATCAGCCAAAATTTCATCCTCTACTTTATAACGCAAGTCACGTAGAGCACGTTCGTCTGTACGCATTTCTTGACGGTGTTTAGCATAGAGCTCAGCGTTTAGAAGATTTTCTTGAACTGTAGAGACTGCGTTGGAATCTACACTAATGAATGTCTGTTTGACAAGGATTGTAGCTCCTTCTTCTTCGACATTAAATTCTGCATTGATTGTGCGTTGTTTTGTAATTTTAAGTGACATGATATTATTTTCCTTTCTTAATTATCTTCAGTTAGATATGTGACTGTGCCAGAATAGATAGCACGGTCTTGTGATTGATTGGTAAGCCTAATCGAACCATCGGATGCAAGATGCCAGACAGCCACGCCCGCATGGTTAGTACCGATGTTTTTATTTGCAACTAAATGCACTGGAATAGCTGGCCTAAAACCACTTGGGATAGTATTAGTCATTACCCCGTTTTCGTATACACCCACGGTATAGTCGGAGCGGATAAGACTGGCAGTCACCACTGAGCCTTTTCGAGCAAGCGACACCTTAACGCCCCAGCCGATGTCTACCTCTTGTTTTACCAACGCTGGTTCTTGCTTTTCGGGTTTAGGTGTGTACTCAATCCACGAGCCGTTAGAATTGCTAGTTACTGTACGCTTAAACATCCGACCAGATACAGTCGTTAGTGTTTGATGATATCCAGAAACACTTTCCACGACTTCCAAAAAACCACCCTCGCCCTGTGCCGGATGGTTTTTATAATTACCCAAAATCGAATAGAACCCAGTGGTTCTATAATCGTTTAGGTTAGCTACCTTGTTATCAATCGCTGCACCATTTGGCTCGGTCAACTTATGGTGCTGTATCTGTTTGCGGTCTGAGTAAATCAAGCCGTTAACGTCCAACACTCCCATTTCACGGTACTTACCTATACCGACGCCATCACGTTCGTAACTCATCACCACCTTGTCTGTTGACACCGTGATAACAAATTCTGTGTATGAGAATTTATCTTCAACACGCCCCAACACTTCCCATGAGGTATCGGCTGGATACTTGCCATTAAGATTAACATCCGAACCATTTAATTCAGAAATATTCTGCCACTCATTCGTGCTATCTGTCGTGTAAGTATCCGTACCGACCTTCCTTGTTTTAAAGGTCAGTTTAGTTGTGTTCTTTTGCGTGCCATTAACAGACAGAGCTGCAATTTTTAAGAAGCGTTTCAGTGTGATCGTGTCTAATTTTTCGCCCGTTCGTTTAGCTTCAAAACGTAGTGTTGGGTTAAAATATGCCAGCACTGTTATGGACTGTTCTCGCCAATCAGACCACACGCCCCGACTGTCTTGCACTTTAGCTCTGACAGTCATTTGCGTGTCGGTCATCGTTGTCGGCACAGTTAGAATACCACCGTTCATTTGTGCGGAAGTGTTCCCACTTACGATTTCTGCATAGTAGCCCGTGATGGAAGCCCCTGCCGTACCTCTAGCACCGTCAAACCCGACCTTGATACGAGATAGCGTGCTGACAAAATGCGTAGGGCTAGGAATGAGATTTTGTGTCACGGGGTTTGTGTCCGATAAATTAAAACCAGTGAAACCCGGTTTGAAAATATTGGTCGGGATATTGACCGTGATTCTTCGAATATCCTTACCGACTTCGACACCGTTGTTGTAAGTTACATAAGTTATTGTTCCTGTCCCACTAGCAGAGTTTGGAAACTGGTTGGCAATCTCAATAGGCGGTGTCCATGTATAGCTGGTGTCAATATTATCTCCAGCGATTTTCTGGTCATAACTTCCAATAGTAACCCAGATAGAGTGTCGCATCCATGCTTCACGTTTCGTGATGTTGATGGTCACTGGTTTAGCGATTTCAGCCGTTACGTCTGCACCGTAGCTAGCACGGGAAATGGTGGTCAAGGTGAGACTTACATTATTAATAGGTATCACCTTGTTATTACTCTTATTCTTAAATTCTCCACGGTAGTAAATTGTGCGTGCCCCATCTCCATCGTGAGCGACAGTGACCTCTTGGTCAATCAGCATAGCGGTTTGATTAGGCTCAACAGTTAATGTGCCAGAATTTGACAAACGTTTCCCGCCGTCATAATCGATGTACGCTTCCCAAGGAACACCAGAAATTTTAGTATCTCCGTTTTCCCAATAGAGCTGTAAACGCACTTGAGATGTATTCCTATCAATGTTCGTGCTAGCTTCATACGCACGCAGAATCGCTTTCCCTCCAGCCATTAATAATTACCTCCTACCCATTTAATTACGTTTCGGTTTGGGTCAATTAAGTCTTGTTCTTCACGATAATACCCAATCTGAATGGATTTCGAGAAGATACCATTTTGTATGTGAATGACACCTTTGTCAATATACATTACTTCGGTACCCGAACTGAACATAGAAATTCTATTGTCCGAAACCATAACCGAGTTAGAACCGTCGTTTTTACCGATAATCAAGCCCTCGTTGGATGCTCGCATGTAATTGTCAAGGAAGTTCCAACGCTGAGAAGTTTCGCCTAAATCATTTTGCAGTTTCACAATACGCTGGCTTGCTTCAACTAATGCTTTTTCAGTCTTGTTCTTGTTTTCTTGGTTTGTTGACAAGAAATCTTGATAAGCCTTTACCCACTGGTTGACCACTGACAAGCTAGCTTTGGCTTTCAATTCAGCTTGTACGATTGAGTTAAGTTCATTCAGCTTGTTAATCTGGTCTTGCGTCAACGCACTATCAGCCTTGCCGTCTAATTGGCTTGCTAGGTCTTTCGGTGATGCTTGCCATGCTCGGTCAGTCGTCCCCTCGTAGCAGTCCAGCTCGGTGAAGAATAACATCGACTGACTGCCGTTAGTCGTTCCCTTGTTATCGATACGGATGAAACCTTCATCGCATTCACCAGAATTGAAAGTTAAGTGCCATTTAACTAAGCCCGTTGTTGACGGTGAGCCGTTATGTGACTTAAAATTGACAACTTTAGAGAATACCTTATCTGTTTCATTCGACTTACGACCAAGGAAATAAATATCTACGCCTTTGATATTCCCAGTCCCAAACGTCTGGATGTTAAACGAATAGTCAGTATTTCGTTTGACTGGAAAACGTAGCGTTGAAGCTGGGACTACCGATGATACCCTTAGCAAGAATAGCGGCCTAGCGCCATTGTAATAAAAGCTATGGCTTGAAATGGATAAGTTAGCGTTTTTCTGTGACACTTCCCAATAACCCCAATTGTCAAGGTTATCTGGAAAAGCTGAGTTTGTTATTAAGTTTTCACCACCGACCGACACACTACCAACCATATCATTCCAAACATAATCAGCTGGGTTTGTGCTGTCTGCTTGGTTGAAGTTGGTACATACACCCAAATAGCGCTTGTTGCCATTCTGGCTCAAACTGAAACCAGTTCGACCATCGGCGCTATCCGCATAAGCGAAATGGACGTAAGGTGTTCGTCCGTCTGCTCCAGCTTTTCCCGGTATACCATCACGCCCATCGCTACCCTTCCACTTGCTCCAGCGGTAGTCTTGCGGATTACGACTGTCAGTGGCATTGAAATCTTGGTACATGCCAATGAATGGTTTGTTAGTGTCTGTTTGACTAAATCCACCACCAGAAACGGTATCAGCATAGGCGATGTGGGTGTACTGTGTTTTACCATCAGCACCCTTAACGCCGGGTATACCTTGGTCACCTTTAGGGCCTTGTAAACCTTGTATCCCACGGTCTCCCTTTGGTCCTTGTTCTCCCATCTTAGCGACTGAAAAACCTTGTTCGTTCGTTCCGTCTGAATAGAACCATGTCGTTCTTGTCCAGAGATATTCACCGGGATTGACCGTTGGGATGTCTGGCAACCATGTACCGTCTTCGAATACGATGTTTTTAATCCAAATAGAGTTATCTGTCGTATAAGTATTGATACGAATTCCATATTCGCCGGTTGGTCGGTTATGTGTGTATCTCGTACCGTTAGCCGTGTTGCTATCGGAAATAATCGCCCACGTACTAAAACTTGAATTGATAATCCATATTGTAGCGTTGCTATTGCTCGAAGTCGTAACGTGCTGGTTGGTAAACGTTCCATTGGTTTCGGCAGATAAGATGTAGGTCTTACCTTGTTCTAATCGGACACGTTGACCAGTCATGATGAGGTTGTCAGTCTTTGAATTAGATGGTTGGTATTTATCACTAATCGCTGCAATTACGCTACCAGACGGCTTATTGACACCGTCCATTGATTTCGCATAACGCAAGGTAGTGTTCACTAACCCCACGCCATCTTTCCCCGGAAGGCCATCATCACCCTTCGAACCATTCTGTGGGATGTATGTTTTCTGATAGCCAGTCTCACTAGATAAGTCCGTATACATCCACTGGGTCTTAGTCCATAGGTATTTGCCTTTGACCAAGATAGGTGGGTTGGACGTCCAGCTTGTAGGCATCACAGTGTCACTATCGCTCATGCCGTAAGTGATAGTGGTAGTTTTTAAGCCTACCCCGTTCTTACCGGGTAAACCGTCATTACCTCTATCCCCTTTCGGTCCTTGTTCACCTTTATCCCCTTTAGGTCCGGGGTCGCCTTTCGCACCGTTTCTACCGTCTGAGACATTTAAAAAAGTAACTTCTTCTGAAGCTACTTCTTTGTTATCTACCCATGCGGAAACCGTCAACGCTGTCGGTTGGGTAATCTGTGACGCTACCATGTCGTAGGTCATACCCACGTATTTAATGACACCGCCAATTACGAAACGCCATGTTGCGTTAACAGTTTTATCGCCTTGTTTTAAAACTGGTCGAACAGTCGAGAGTCCAACACCGTTTTTAAATACCGTTCCGTTTGTAGTCGTAATCTCGACACGATATGGTAAAGCTCTTGCTGCGATTTCATCGATACGCTGTTGCAAACTGTCAGATGGTTTGTTGACAATTTTACGGTAATTCGAAAACACAACAGAGTTATTAAGTGGCATGTCAAAGCTGACCACCATTTCAGTAACACGAGCCTCGAGGGCTAGACCACCTCTAAAATTATTATTAATAATCTTAACAGTGTCGCCTAAACTGATATCTTTGTAGTTTTCCATGAAACTAGAATGGACATCAACCGTGTAAGTCAATAACGGATAAGCGTATTGCTTAATGGTACGTAATGCGTAGCCTTTAAGTGAGTTTACATCTTTGTACTCAGTTTGAAAATCCTTACGTGTCCAGTTATCAGCATTGTTTGGGTTCATTGTAGATGGGTAGCGTTCCCGTGAAAGTGGAGCGAACACATAACTACTACCTTTTCGTGAGTAGAACTCTACTTGTCCTAACTCGTTCTTTTCTTCAAACTCGACACTTTCAAGGTTAACACCATCCGCACCAGTGAACACCCCAGCATTAAATAGCTGGGTTTTATCACTCGTGACTTGTACGCCTTTAAGTTCGTTTTGATAATGTAGCACCACATCTCCACGAGCCTTACCGATACCGTGGTGAGTTTCGTCTGGGATTTGGTAGATATCGATAGTAAAACGCTTGATCGTACCGTCTCGATTCAATTCGGTACGGAATGCAAATTCAGCATCAAATTTAGACATGAGACTGTGTAATTGTGCCAATTTTGTTTCTTGTGGCTCAAATTCAAGCGTTCTTGTTTTATCAGATACCTCGTTAACGCCAATTTCAAGATTTGTAAACCCTAGAATTTCAAGGTGTTCTAAGTACCATGCAATATTTTGAGCCCCGTTGCTTTTAAGAGCAACCGACTGCTCTTGTGCCAATTCGAGATTGGTGTTATTGCACGTTACTTGAAAACTCGTGTCATTCTCAATGAGTTGCGATACATAGAAAACATGGTAGGAATTATCGTAGTAAAACGAAACAAACATATCATCATTGATATATTTAACATCCTCGTGCAGTTTTCCGTTGACAATTTTAGGAATCGTGAAATCGAATGTACTGGTTGAGTATTCAAGGTAAGGATGCCACTGACTGTTAGAGTATGGCAACATGCCCGGAACGTTGTTATTCAAGGCACAAACCTTACGCATGTTCTTGTCATGAATCCAAATTTGCATTAAACAAAACGCTCCTTCCATGTTACTTCAATTGTTGGGTCAGTTCTTGTCCAACTTGATGTGTAGATGTCGATTTCAGTTTCACCAGTGCCGATACCGAACGGCTCGGATAAGTAAGTTAGCTCGTTTGATGCTGGCAAGTTATCGACTAGGGTCTTGCCTTTAGCCATGTCTATCTCTAGGATAGAACCTTTTCGGAAACGGTTAGGGATGTCTTCCTCTTTATTCACGTAGTCTTTTCGATAGACAAAACTATCCAGATACATGTGAGTTACAAGCGGTGCATCACCGATACCGAAGAAACCGACACTAATTTTTGCCGATTTTTTTTCCTTGATCTCTGGAATCTTAAATTTAGGATAACCGCCTTGATAATAAAACTGCACTTCGTCATCAAAGCGTTGCATATCTACCCAACCTTGCGGTTCATTGAATGGGTTTTGTGTCATGACATGCGTACCCCAAAATGATTTTCTGTCTAGCGTTCGATAGCTTCCGTTACCGTCGCTGGCAAGAAAACGATACTCGCAACCTAGACCGTTGACATGTTTAAGGGTTTCCACGCCATAGAGAAATGTTCCGTTTGCATCCGTTACAGATATTTTGATATATCCGCACTCATTGGATGCACCCAACCAAAAAATTTGTCTCCACCACATATATTCATATAGTGAGCCTTTTTCTCGGTTGCTATCTGCCGGAATCTCCCATGTAATCGAGCTACCACGCAAGGAAGTTGAGCCACTACCTCGGTTAGTCAAAGCAATATGTGGCCTACCCCATGCGTTATCAATCGCAAGTGTTCCATTCAAACTTTGCAAGTTGTCGTTGAAACGCCCTTGATTTTTTGTACCAACCGCAAAACCATTCGTGATCCAGTTGTTAGAAACGTAGTCAAACAGAATTTCAGATTGCTTGACCGTCCGAGTGTCTACCTCGTTAGGATTGCCAATTTCGTAGCTTTCGCTAGAACTTTTGACAATCCCAACCCATCCATTATCTGAGTTGAATTTCAACTTAATGTCTGGGTAGGTTTCAGCCGTACCAAAGTTCTTTAAAGTCGCCTTGTAATGTCCAGTGGATACTTTTTTAATGTTACCGTACTTAGTTTCACCATCACTACTTACTAGAGCTTGTGCCTTGTTCTCACCGTAACTTTTCGGAACATCAAATGTAACCGTTACCGTTGCGGTAATCGGTGCGGTGTTCTTATCAACCGCAAGCGACGCTTGACCAGACGGGATAGCTTCCCAAACCTTGTTAGGTTCATCACCAAAAATCAATGGTTTAGGCTTGTCTACGTTGAGATAACCGCCCAGCGTTTCAGCGATGGTATTAAAGTAGTCGTAGTTTCCGACTAAGGTAAACGATACTTGAATCTGCTTAACTGACAAGGTGCTATATAGGAATTGCTGACCATAACGCCTACGCCCTTGGTCTTGATAGTTGTTATTAAAGTTAGATGCCACGTTTTTCGTGACATCCACTGGAACGGTACGCCCTTGTCCTTCATTGAATAATTCGGTTAAGTTTTTACCGTCATAAGTTACTGACATTCCTATCAAATAATGCTACCTCCTAGAAACGCTTGTCTGCGTTCATAATCGTTTGTTGCTTTTGTCATGAACGGTGCTAACCCGTTTGACACACTTCTACCGTCAATAACGTTTCTGATCTCGATTGGGTTAGAGCCATTAGTTACTAATTGACTTAGCAATCCAATCATGACATCCAATTTATCTTCGAGAACAGAAACACGCTCACGGTCTGAAGTGCTATCGTGGTTGCCTTGTGGGGCATCACCAGCGAAACGTGCCACTGCTTCAGTAAGGAGTTGCCACGCTCTGCCACGTTTGGCGATATCTGTTGGAATAACGTACTCTGGCATATCGCCTTCAGCCAATTCATAAACGCCATTTTTGTGGACTAGACCACCGTTAGCGTAGCCATAAGCTGCGACACGAGTAAAGGCGGCGTCTGTAGTCCCATAGCGATGCTTGATGTAGTTGATTGCCGCAAGCAAGTTGTCGTAACCATTACGGATATTGTCATGTCCGGGGTGTTTGTATGCGTTAAATGTCGGGCCAATGGTTTGCATCAAACCGATTGACGGCGTACCAGCTTTGGCATTGCTATCCCAGTTATTTTGAACGTTAGGGTCACCACCCGATTCACGCTGGATTGTTGCCAAAATCTTAGACACACGGAAGTCATTCGGTTCAATACCGTTAGCCTTCAACGCTCTAACTACTGAATCACGCCATCGACCAACGCCGGAACCTTGAGGACCATCTTCTCCACCACCCGGAGGGCTAAGCAATGGGCCAAGGGTTTTCTTAATCCATTCAAACATGCCACCAACTTGTCGCTTAATCAACGTTTGTAATGGATTGTTTCGGTCTTTCAAAGGCTTGCTATCATCACCACTACTACTTCCACTGTCTCGAATCCCGAAATCAAGGAATGTCGCAGCGTTAGCAATATGACGGCCAGTGTATTGATGGTATTGACCATTCCCACCGTAGTTGTATTCTTCACCGTCATAAGTATCGCCATGAACAGCTGTTACAAAGTCAACGTGGTTGCTTGAAACTGGTCCACCAGTGTAGACTGCAACCGTACCCGGTTTAGGTCTGTTTAAGTGTGGTACTTTAGCGGATATCCACTGATTACCATTACCCAACCAGCTAAACAAACTAGGGTTAACGCCAAGATTAGCCAAACGGCTGGCAACAAAGGATACACACTCACGATAGAAGTAACCCCACGGGTCAGCACCAGCATCTTTCGCCTTGTCTTTGAAACGGTAGTCATCACCTTTAGCACCCATAGCTACCGTGCCTTCATCCATTGAGGCATTAGCCATGGACCAAAGCTCTTTCCACCAATTCTTAGCTTCTTCGACTGGTTTCTTGTAAAGAGCGTTACCGAGCGGGTTAAACATACCAGCTAACTTATCAGCATTAGGGCTGAATTTTTTAGCCAATGATCCAACGGGGTCTTTAACGACATCAGTGACAAACTCAATCATCTTCATAAATTTATCGACACCATTCTTCATGGTATCCCAAACTGAGCCAGCCACGTTAGTAGCAGTGTCCCAGATTTTAGACCAGAATCCAGTACCCTTTGCAAAGGCTCCACGTTCGACACCCATGAGCATCGCTAATTCGCTTGCGTTGATGACTTCCGAACCAGCTGGCAATAGGTATTCAACGTTTCGCCCTTGTGGCAAGAATGACTTACCGTTAGGCAGAATTACCATTTCTTGGTTGTTGGTTTCTGGGCTATCATAACCATCATTGAGCGTTGCTAACGTAGGCTTGGTAATTGGGTTTCGGTATGAGCTAAACATACCAGTACCGCCGGCAAACTTAACTTTCGGGATTTTAGAAATAGCTTCTTTGCTACCGCCAAAATCAGAAATCAATTTATTGATACCATCAATACCAGCATTTGGGAGAGCGATGACAGCGTTGATACCATCACCGGCAAGTTTTTTTAGGCCGTCCCACATTTCGCCAAAGCCTTTTTTAACATTATCCCAAGTATCTTTGAAGAACTTAGCGATATTGGTCAATGCGTCGGTGATTAGTTTGGTAATGTTGACGCCAAATTTCTCTTGCGTTAACGCTCCGATTTCATCCCATTTTTTAGATAGGAATTTCTTAGAGTTTTCCCAACCGTCAAACCAATTCTTATTGATACCTTTGTGGTGTTTGTCGATATCTTTACCAAGGGCGGTCATGGCCTCCGTAGCATTGCCCTTGATACCTTCCCACGTTTTAGATGCGAACTTCTTGACGTTGTCCCACTTTTCGCCCCAATCTTTCTTAAGGCTACTCATGTGTTTTGCAACGCCCTTCGCCATATCTTTGACATGGTCCACGGTGCTATCAACAAACTTCTTGAACGGCTTGTTATGCTTATACATCAACTCAAAACCAGCGACTACTGGATTAGAGATTACAAGCAACTTCTTAGCGGTGTTAGTGAAGGCTTTAATGCCTTTTTCACCACCAGTGAAGTAAGTCTTGGTCTTTTCAAAACCTTTCTTGGTGCTCTTGGTCATTGAGTCCATCGCACCCGTCCAAGTTTTCTTCATGCCATCCCATGTCTTACCGAGCCATTTACCAGCATTAGAAAAACCGTCTTTGATACTTTTTACAATACCATCAACGAATTTCTTGAATTTCTTATTGTGCTTGTAAATTAAAGCGAAAGCTCCAGCAATTGGATTGGCAATAAATAAAAGGACTTGCTTCCAGTCCTTTTTAAAGAAATCAATGATTTTGCCAAAGATTTCTTTTGTAACTTTGAAGATTTTATCAAAGGCTTTCTTTGCAGCACTGAACATGCCGTCCACAAAGGCTTTAAATTTCTTGTTGTGCTTGTAAAGTAGCACCAAGGCAGTAATAGCCGCTGCTACCGCAACAGCGATTAACCCGATGGGATTTGCTGCCATTGCTGCGTTCAATGCTACTTGCACCCCCGTCGCAATTTTTTGAGCGGCAGTCATAGCTTTTTGGGCGACAGTCATAGCTATTGTTGAATTTTTCATCACGTTAATAGCTTTCGCAACTTTCATCACTCCTGAAGCTACTTTAGAACCTACAAAGTAAGCAGCAAACAAAGAACCGACCGTTTTAATAGCCGTTTTATGTTCTGCAATACCGCCTAAAGCCTTTGATAGTGATGTTACTGGTGATTTAGCTTTCTTGCCGTTGCCAGTCATTAGGTTAAGCGCTTCGGCAACACCTTTAATCATGCCTATGGCAGTTTCCCAAACACCGCTAGCAAAGTCTTTACCAATGCTAAACACCGAAGCTAAACTATCTTTAACCTCTTTAAAGAAAGCTACAATTTTAGGGGCGTTGTTAGCGATACTCTTACTAAGATTATCGACAAACTTATTGAGACCGTCCATTAAGCCATTAAGTTTATCTGTCCCATCACCGAGATTGAACACTTTAGAGAATGCGTCCATGATAGTCCCTAGACCTTTGGAAACATGCTCCCCTAAATCTTTAAATTTAGTTTCAGTGTTAGGGTCGGCAACCCAATTACCAATCTGTTGCAAGAAAGGATTTTTCATTTTGTCGATTGGGTCACGGAAAGCTGCAACTACTGCCGGCATACGAGACTGGATAGTTCTTTCAAGACCACCGATAGTAGTTGAGAAGTTAGCTGTCGCATCCTTGTATTTGTCTTGCAACTCAAACAAGGCTTTTTGCGCCATTTCAGAAGTGATTTTGCCATCTTTCTGCAATTCAGCATATTTCTCTTGGGTCATGTCCGCAATCCCAAGTTCTTGCGCAGCTACTTCTTTAAGTTGGTTTTTCATTTCCGGAAAGACGTTGATGATTGACATCATGTCTTGTCCTTGAACTTTACCATTGGCAATCATTTGAGCCCACTGAGTAGCAAAGTTTTCCACGGCTGCATCGGTCTGACCAAACGCATCTTGCAATGTCAAGATGGCTTGTGTTTGTTGTTTGGTCAACTCGGTGTTGTGAGTAACGGCATAGAATTTTTGGTTCATGCCGTCAACCATTTCGGTTGAGTTAGCCGCCGCTTGCGCCATTTGGTTGGTCATATCGACCATCTTCTTACCTTCTTCAGCGTTTCCGGTTAAGGTTAACCAAGTGGCATTCATGGTTTGTTGGTATTTAACGTATTCGGCACTTGATTGGGCGATTTCGTCAAACTTGCCTTTAATAGCTCCCAATGCGTTTTGGAAACCGTTACTAATCAAGTTAGCGGCAAATGTAGCCCCAAAGATACCCTTCAAACGTGAGGTTTTCGTTTCAGTCTCACTGACTTCACTTCCTAAACGTTTAAAACTATCTTTTAAGCGACCAATGAATGTGCTAGAACGTTGACTTTGTTCAATCTCATCATTCAATCTATCAGCAGCATTACGAGCATGAGCCAAGCTAGTAGCCGTTTCATCCAAGCGTCTACGTTGAACGAGGTATTCTTCAGAGGTTTTACCAGATTGGCGAGCGACACGCTCAAGCATATCTTTTTGTTTCTCATACTGCTTATTTAAGTTAGTAATCGAACTCTTGTATTGCTTAAGTTGTTCTTCCCTCGCTTCATCCTCTTTGCCTTCCGCTTTCAAACGCTTAACGTAGGCTTCAGACGATTCATTTTGCAGTTTGTACTGTTTCTGTAATTCAGCAAGCCCAGACCTATGATAATCTAGGCTATTCTTGGCTTGCCGTTGTTGATTTTCCAATGATGCCAAACGTGTAGTAGCTTGGTCAATCTGTTGTTGGTATTTAAGGTACTGTTCAGCGGTTTCAGCGGTACTACCCTTAAGTTGAGACTGCTCTTGTTTCAGTTTCTCAATCTTACGTTGTTGGTTTTGAATAGCATTACCCAAACCATCGTACTTAGCTTGTGCAGCTCCCAAATAGTCACCAGCGCTACGCATTTGGCTTTCTTGTGCCTTCCATGCGTTCGTAGAACTATTGACTAACTGAGTTAATCGCTTAATCGAATTGGCAGCCTGTAGCGTGTCTAAGGCGATTTCCGTGGACATGGTAGCTTGTACTTTTGCCATGTATTATTTTTCCTCCTTTCCTTAAATATTTAGAGTAAAGATGTTGGGTCAACCATTCTATCTTCTTCCTCTTTGGCATTTAAGATTTTCATTAGCTCGTAATAGTCAGTGTCGTAATACTGATCTAGTGTCCACCCAAAGCCTTGGATTGATTTTTTAGCAATGATTTTTAAATCTTCAATGCGATTTTCTAAATCAAAAATCTGTTCGCCTTTAGATTTTACTCTTTTGGGTCAGTTTCACCAGCGGCATTTTCAAGTTGTTCGTCTGTCAATCCGTACATGTAGCCCACCAATTTTTCGGCAATCTCTTGTGTACGCTCATTGTCCAAATCAAGTAATTTGTCATAGGCTTCATCATCCAACTTGAGGACAGCACGGATAAAACTAAGCATTTCTTTGAGGATTGTGAAGCTTGCTTGTGCTTGCTCTTGCGTGTCACCTTCTTCAACGGTGTCGCTGATTTTAAGCACGGCAAGTTGGTACTCGTGCATACGCAAGACATTACGATTGCTCGTAGCTACTTCAAACGCCTTTTTACTGATTTCTGGGATTTTAATAGTTTTGATTTCCATTTATCTTTACTCCTTTAACACAAAAAATAGAGGTCAGGCCATGAGCCCGACCTCTTGCGAATTATTAAATGCTGTTTGAAGCGGCAGGAAGGACATAGCCACCGAATACTTCTTTGAACATGTTAGCTTTATCGTAGTTAGATGCACCAGTGTAGTATTTCTTGTAAGGCTCACCGCCGAACGCATCCGCTGACAAGGCGTTGAATGTCATGTTATCGTCTTGGCGAGTTTGAGCAGTATCAGTATCTGTAGCAACGTTTTGAGTTGATTCTTGCATGATACCGTTAGCAAAACCAAAGAACACTGAATGTTTGCGGTCAAGCGTTTCAGATTCAATCAATACCGCTGTGTGAGGTTTTTCACCGTCCATCACATAACCACCCTTGCCGTCTGGTTTAAAACCAAGCATTTTTTGTTTGATTTCGAAGTCAAGGTTGTTGAAGTCGAATGCCACGGTTGGTGAACCCGGTGCGATCATAACGTCTTGCACTGAGTTATTTCCGGGCACTTTAGTCGCTTGACCTTCCAAGTTTGAGATGTTAGCGGTACGAGTACCAAGCATTTTAGAATCAACTTCGATTACACCGTCTGTTGAAAGGCCATCAGCGCCTTTAAGTAGTTTTTGGGTTTTTGGGTCAACCAAAGCAAGGCGGACCATTTTCAAACCTACAATTGCCATATAGTAATTTCTCCTTTTTTAAATTAATTTATCGAGAGCAACAAAAAAGACCGCCGTAATCTGTAAGGTATCGGGGTCTATGCTATGTTCTCTCATATCTGTAATTGAGTAGTGTTCAGATTTTAGGAATTTTAGCAATTCCATTTCAAAGGCTTCGATATCAAAATCAATATCAGCCTTGTAAAAAATCTGGACTTCCACTCTATCTGTTTTTCCGAAAAAGGTATTATTCCCACTCAAATCAAGGGATGGATTGCTTTCAGTGAGCAAAATGATTGTCTTATCGGTATTTTCTTCGAGTTCTTTAGGCAAGTTGTTTGCATATACTTCGCTTATTTCACCAAATTCTTTGCCGTCAATTAGCTCTTTTAGTTTTAAGGTTGCTAACACTTAATCACTTCCCTCCTTTTCTTCGAATGAGTTTTTCATATTCCTCTTTTTCTGCCAATAGCACTTTCTTTTGAACGTTGCTATCGTTTTGGACATTGGTAACGAAATGATCGGCACGGTATTTCTTGGTGCCGTCATTTAATCGTCTGGCATTTTGAGCGTGGTAATTGTTTTTCCAGCCTACGGTTGCCACACCGTTCTTTCTGCCGTCCGCATTCGTGGATTGGACAGATAAACCGTCAGCCATGTGCCCATACTTCAAATGTTTCTTATTTGAGTAGTGTTTCTCACGAGTAACCTCTTCCAGTTCCTTTTGAAACACCTTTGCGCCAGCGGTAGTAATTTTAGCTTGTTCCGCTGGTGTTAAATCACCAATGCTAGCCACTGTTTCAAGCCAGCCCTCTAGTGCTTTGTCAAGCCCTACCATAAGCCATCACCCAACTTTCTTGTGCTTTCTAAGTGTCAGAAAGTCGTAGCGGTTAAGCCCAAAATTTTCGTTTGGACTAACACGTACAATGTCATACTGAGTGCCATTTAGGACGGCAACTTGACCTTCGATAACTTTGGCGTTATGACGAATAACAATTACTCGTGTATCGCTTTCGCCATTTTGTTGGGCTAAATATTCTTGATTGAGCGTGCGAGTGTGTGGCTTATAGTGCAGCGTAAACTGTTTAACGAATTTTGGCACGCTCACACCCGTAAATTTATTGGGCGTGCTTTGGTATGTGCCAAAGTCTGCCTTAAAGCGAAAGTCTGAGGGTAAATATCTAACTTTAGCCATTAGTCACCTCTTTCCTCGCTATACGTTGCATATAAGCCCCTTAATTGCCCAATTATGCTATTCAAAGTCAAGTTAATCGGATAAGTCACCGTGTCGGTTAAAGCAACCCGGTATGTGAAATAAGTGCTTGTTAGGGCTATTACAGCCGTGTCAAACAAAGATTCTACGCTATCAAGGTCATAGAATTTCGAATCACTACCGACTGCATTGATAATGTACTGTTGAGCCGATTCAATGTAAGCTGGAATGAGTGCAGTGTCGTCTGTCTCATCCAGATTGAGGGTCTGCATGATAGTTTCCTTAGATACACTCATTACTTACCTCCTAATTAAGCTCCAGTAGTAAGATTAGCTTTTTGGTCAGCAATCGCTTTAAACGATGCTGGCACAAATGCTTCTTCATCAGTTTTAACAACATCGAAGCGGTCAATAACACGTACTTTAGTAGTGTCAGTTTCAAACGCTCCACCACCGATGTTAGTTGAAAGTAGTGACAAGTGTTGACGGTCAAACAATGTTACCGCTTGTTTCAAGTCACCAAAGTAAAGTGGCATAGCTCCACCAGTACCGTTAGCAAGCCAGCGGTCTGAAACTTCTTTAACTGCGAAACCATCGATTGAGTATCCAGTTGGTGATTTCACGTCACGTTCCATGAGGTAGTCACCCATTGCGTTCTTAACCTTTTTAAGAGCAGTAAAGCCTGAAGTGTTAGTCAAGAAGAATGAAGTTTGTTTGATAGCTGGGTCAACTTTAGCTTCAAGGTCGATGATGTCATCCCATTTAGCCAATGTTGGTTTAGTTGGGAGTGTTGCAATAACATCCAAGATAGCTTTGTTACGAGTAACAACAACTTTCTTAGCAATCCAACCAGACAACCAAGCAAGGATATTTTCGGCAGAATCAGCAAGCAAGCTGTTAGTTACTGTTGAGATACCAGCATAGCGTTTGATAGCATAGCGGATAAGAGAAAGTTTTGGATCGTCATTGGCACCGATTTGACCAGCTTCATCATCGAGTTTAGAAAGACCAGTAATTTCAGCCCATTTCTCATAAACACGAGAACCAGTAAGAGTAGTTACATTTTCAACATTTACATATTCTTGCAAAGAATCATATTGACGAACCAAAATATTGATAGCTGTACGGATATCTTGAGGGATAGTCAAGCCAGCATCGGCACCAGTTCCATCTGTTTTAGAATCAAGCAAGTTTTGATAACGACCACGAACGAGGTTTTTAAAGTCTTTAACAAAGTTAGCTTTAACTTCTTCTTCGTTTTCAGTCAATGGTTGTTTTTCTTCTTCAGTCATGTTAGCTACTTCACTAGCACGAGCTTCAGTGTACTGCTCTTTGAACATATCACGTTTCATTTTTGCAGTGTCACGTTCGTTTTTGATTGCTTGCAATTCTTCAGCGGTAACCGAATCATCAAGCATAGCTACGTTAAGTTTTTCATTAAGATTTTCGACCTTGTCGCCTTGTGCAACCCAAAGGTCATGCAATTCGTTTGATGTTTTCATCAATCATCTTCCTTTCATTTTTCAAGTAAAATAGCCAATTTCTGCTCACGCAATGAATTGGTCTTAGGTGTCGCAATCATATTCTTAAATTTAGTGATTGCTGATTTGCTTGGTAGTTGATGCACGGCATTCGTAACCATAATTTCTTCTTCATCATCATTGAAGAACATGATTTCATCCGCAAAGCCTTTATCAACGGCAGTTTTAGCATTAAGCCATGTCTCTTTAGCCATGAGATCAAGTAATTCTGGTTGTTTAAGACCAGTCTTCATTTCATAAGCCAAAGCAATGGATTCATCAATACTATTAAGTACCGCTGATTGATGCTCTAGGTCGTCGCTGTTTCCAATTATGCCAGTAGACGCCTTGTGAATCATGATGTGTGCCGTTGGACTGATACGCACGGTATCGCCAGCCATAGAAATGACGCTTGCAGCACTAGCCGCAAGTCCTTGCACATTGACCACAATACGCTTGCCGCTAGCCTTAAGCATTGTATAGATTTCGCTAGCTGCAAACACATCACCACCATTTGACGCTATATTAAGCGTGATTTCTTCGTCTTCATCGTTAGCAATGGCATCTTGTACCAGTTTTGGATAGGTACTAGACATGCCAAAGTATTCGTAGAAAGCACCAGCATCATCACTTACAATATCGCCTTTAATGTCAATCTTGCCCATTTGTCTCACCTCCTTTCAATGTGGTTCGGTTAGGGTTTTCACCCTTCGGCAACTCTTTAGGCAAAATCTCAGCTTGTTGCAAAATATACAAGCCTTGATTTTGTGCGAGTGTGCCGCTTTTAACCATGCTATTGATACGGCTGATATAGTTAGCACCAGTCGGGTCAACCGCTGGGAAAATATCCGCATCCACATCGCATGAAAGTTTCTGAGACAACTCACTAAGAAACGGTCTTAAATAGCGTGCGACTGCTTTAGAGTAGACGTTAGAACTCATTTCTAGTGATGATTGTTGGTCACCTTGCCCACCGACAACGTTTTCTGGGATACCGTAGACTTTTGCAAATTGTCCGGTCGTCCAGTCCGCTTGCTTGAGTAGTTGGGCCACGTTGGATTTAATTTCAAGAGGTGTGAAATCCTCTAAATCATCCAGTACCAACGGACCGCCTTGCATTTGCTTCATCGCTTGTCGTGAGCGTGAGACCTTGGTTTTAAAATCGAGCAAACCGCCGCCCTTAATTTTCAAAATACCATTAGCGTTTAGGGCATTTTTGAGTGAATTAAGCGTTAGCTTGTCACTAGCTTTTTGAATATCTAATTCTCTACCTAAAGCCATCAACGGGCTTACGCTTGTCAATCCACCGTCTACAGATAGCAGTCTGAAGTGTAAGATATCGCTTTGTGGTACGTGCTGTTTCGGCGGAATACGTGGGTCATCAAACGTGATGTTGTAATAAAGGCCATTCTGATTGTCCAATCGATTGAAAGTTACTTGAGATGGTCTTAAATACTCCCACTTCATATCACGCCCATTATCGTTTCTCCAACGATACGCAAAGGCTTCACCACCCAATAGCATTTGAGCAAAGATAGACTGGTAGAAATTGAAGCGGTTAGCGTTGTTTGACGGGTTATCCACAATGCCTTGCATTTGTTTTCGGCTAGTCGTTAGTTTAGCAGTCGCAAGGTCGTTAGATAGCTGACTGATAATAGAGAATAAATCTGAGTTTTTTAGAGCGGTTTCGGCTGATACCCACTCACTACCATTCAAGGTAGCTAAAAACTCTGGATCAGTAATATCAAAAAAGCCCCCTTGATTGCTCGGTGGGCTTTCGGTTGCTAAATTAAATATTGGCAATTATTATCACCTCCTTTCTAGCCTTTCTTGCTAGCTAGCTCACTAATTAAACCTGCTAGTACGAATGTAATGGTCATGCTAATACCAAACCACACGTAACCGAGGTTATAAGTGGTTAGATTAAGCGAAATTGCAGCTAAAATGAACATCAAAATGTCAAAAATAGCCCAAATTGCCTTAAAAAACTTCAAAATCATGTATTAATACTCCTCTAATAGCCCACTATCTGGGTTTTTTAACCAGTTTAGGACGGCTTCTTGACTCATGTGTTCTACCTTCCACGTTGGATTGTTGGTAATAGCGTAATCTTCGAACGCATACATACCATCATAAAACGCATCGATAAGAGCATCCACCACGTCGATTTTATAGGTTGATTTCATTTTATCGACTTGAATACCGATGTTATCCTCTTTAATTACCGCATTTATCAAGGCTTTTCGCATAATCTCATCATCAAGGCGAGTGATATTGCCTTCGATAAAGAGCGTTTGAAGGAATTTTGTAGGGTCTTTCAATTCGCTGGTACGCTGCCTAATTGGCATAAGTGGAAAGCTAGTGTTAGATTCCAACGCTTTGATAATCTTTGATACTCCCATAGCGTCATAGCCAAAAAAGACTACATCAAGCTGGTTGTCTTCCACATACTCGCAGAACCAACGGTACACTTCCTCTGGGTTAATAAGCCCTTGTGGATGGCTTGTAATCGTACAAAAACCCTTGGTTTCCAAATCTCGATAATTAACACCGTCCTGTTCCATCTTAGCTTCTAACGAGCCTGCTTGTTGCCAAGGAATGAAACTGTGTTGTTCGACATGCCATTTCTGACTGCTGTCTTCAGCAACGTAGGGATAGACGAAACCAATAGCCGTATTATCGCTGAACATTGAAGCGTCAAGACCGACATAGACACGTTTACCCTTGATGTCAAATTCATCAACGACTGCATTTTCAATATCTGTTAGATCAAGGAAGCTATTACTATCTGCTAATAACCAGCAATTCATGTTCTTTACTTGGAAATCAGCAAGTTTTCCCATGAGTAATTTCTTGTCACGTTCGGAAAGTAGCCCTTTCATCAATCCATCCTTTAATTTAGGGTGGTTAAGTAGTGGGTTACTCTTTGCCCATGTTTCCGGCTTAAAGACTTCTTCCAAGTTATCTTGCGACCAGATTAGACATAGCTGGTCATCACCAGAACGGTCAAAATCACGTTCCATAATCTCAATCAGTTTCTTTTGCTCTTGATGAAACGGCACATCGGGCGTTTGGTAAGAAGTTGAAATTTCAATAAAACGTGAACCCTCGGTGTTAACTTGTCCGGATGTGATTTTAGAAACCCCTTCATCCGTTCTAAGCTCACCAACCTCATCGGCAACAGCTAACTTAAAGTGCTTACCATCAAATTTACCAGATTCAAAAGAAATGGTATGAATAGTGTTAGCGTCCACAAGCGACTTAATTTCTCGTGAATATAACTGAAGCTGTGTTTCCTCTGCTAATGACTTAAACGGCTCGTTCTCGATGATTCTAGCCATCATTGATTTGACATAAGTAAACAGTTTCATTGTTTGGTCGAAGTTTAGCGAGCTAACAAGAAAGTCTTGGTTACTTTGCCCGATAATCTCAATCAAATAAGAGAAATTAAGACAGATACCAGCTATCATCGTTTTACCTTGTGAACGGGCAATCGAGATAATGATATTTGAAAACCTTGGTACATCGTCCAAGTCGAACCATGCAAAGAGTTGGGCAAATATGAAATACTGCCAATCCATAGGCTCTAACTTTTGACTTAGATCATCGACATTCGGCACTAATGATAGGAATTTCAAGAAACGGTTAAACGCTTCGACTGAATAGACATAAGGAAAATCACTATCGCCTTGTCTTTGCAAGTCTCGGAGGTGTCTAAAACATGCTAATTGGATATTGTAACCAGCGACAATCTTGCCATCTAGCACGTTAAAACAGTATTGTGTGCCATAGTCGGTATATGTTTTTCGCTCATAAGAAAAATCGATGCTATTATAAGCACCGATTACATCTTTCGACTTGGTTAAATCAATCTCTTGCATGTTTCACCTCCTTTATTTGAAGAATGCTGCCATTTTATCTTTCATCGAAGAATTATCCGCTTGGCTTCCGGCTATTTCAGCCAATTCTGCCCGTCCTTTAGGTGTCAGACCTAGCTGAATACCTATTTTATTAAGGGTTTCGGCAGCATCTTTCATCGTCGCAACCGCTGGATTTTTCTTGAAGCCCATTGATTGTTCACCTAAAATTTCACCACTGCCGGGAGACTGGATATATTTAATAATCTCGGTTTGGATACCGTTTTCTTTCACGTCCTCATAGGCTTTCTTGTAAATCTCGTATGTCGTGCAATAGGTTTCCACAAGGAACGTGTCAATGCGTTCGACCTTTTCTGTTGCTTTTAAAAACGGAATGATTTTAGTCCAAACCGTCCTCGCTACTGTTCCTAAGTAGTTTGGTGGGTCAAGCGGTAGAAAGCGGTCATTTTGTTTGTAAAATGGCTCACGCCTTGCCGGTGACTTATTTGCCACGCTCTCACCTCCTAAATTAAAAAAATAGACCCTTGTTAAAACCCTCAAAATTGGCGTGCGGTGTAAGAAAACACCTTGTGGCGGCTCTCCTTGGCACGAGAAGGGGGCGGGGGGTTAATTTTAAATCGCCTCGAGGGTTATTACACCACCCTTATTATAAAAATCGTGCTACGGGCTTTATTAGAGGGGTTTAACGACATCCTCTTTTTTGCGGGCTATTAAATCTGCCCACGATGCCACGGAAAGTCGTAGCTCGGTGTTCTGTTTCGTTCTGTTTTGACCAGTACCATAGATTTCTTGTTCTAAGGTCCTCTTGGTGTTATCGCAGCTTCTACACGTTGCTACCACGTTTGAAACTTCAGTCCTAAGTTCTGGCGCAATTTCAACGGGTGTTACGTGGTCGCCTATACGAGCGTCTGGTGTGGTCACACCCAACGCTAGACAGTACTGACACAGATAGTTGTCACGTTCCAATGCAATCTTACGAATAGAAGACCAAATCTTTGAACGATAGAATGCATACCGTTCCTTGCTCTCATCGTCTCGATTCCTTACTCGTGTGTTGTATCTAGTCCGTGAGTATCTCTGCCTCTCTTGTGTGTACGCTGCTTCCATGTCCTTGTGTATGGTACAGTAGTGTGCTGGTCTCTCTGTTAAGGCACGGCACCCCTCTGCCTTACATCGTCTGACCATCGGCATTGGCATACCTCCTTCCAGATAAAGTAAAAGAAGAACGCTGTTGCGTCCTTCTGATTCGATAATACTATATTACCACGTTGGTAGTATGATGCCGTATGAATTGGTATATACCACTACAGATTAATCCAAATACTTCTCAGCCTGTCTTAACTTAACGTAGTATGTAGCCTTACTAAAGCCCATACGGTCGCATATCTGCCAGATATCCAGCTGGTCTATATAAACCATTTGTAGTAGGGACCTAGCATCTATATCCCCCACGTTTGCTATCTGCCGGCGAAACTCTAGTTTCTGTTTGATAGCTTCGGCAGTGAAGCGTTCTACTTCTTCACGGGCTGTCATAAGCTCCACATAGATATCATCCTTGCCCTTACGTTTGCCACCTTGGACCATGTCAGTCTGCATTGCACCAGCCGTTACTTTTAGCGCTTGCGATTCCAACCGTTTAATCTGTTCTATCTGACTGTCAATATATCTATCAAGCGCCTTGATTTGTTGCAGCCGTTCCACTGTTCTCATAAATTACATTCCTTTATGGTATAATAATATTATTAGCATTTGAACAGTCCTAGACATTAGTCTGGGTCTTTTTTTATTTTTCCGGCTCAGCATTAAGAGATTTATGAAAAGATTGATGTATTTGTTCTTGGGCCTTTTATCACCTCCTTTCTAGCCAAGACACCAGCAAGATCTTTGGCTTTTTTTGTAATGCGAGATATCAATAAGAAAGAGGCTTTTTCACATCCTTTTTTCTTAAATTTGCTGGGTTTTGTTTGGACAAGGTCTGTCAGCTTGTCCGGTGTTGAAAAAGTGTCGAAAAGTGTTCAAGCCACTAAAATCTATTTGTTTATTTTTTTAGTGTTTTGACAGACAATGACTGGCAAGAGGAATCGAACCTCTTGAAACCATTCCAGCCTGCGATAGATAAAATCATTATGGAGATATTTCTCCTTTTCAAGAATAAAGTAGTAGAATTATGGAAATTTTATCCAGTTTCGCATTGTGCATCCACGACCAGTCACGCTTCCGCTGATTTGAATGAAAAAAATAAAGGATTCCTCTTTTCCGTATATAGATTGACTGGTAATAGCTAGCAAGGGA
>ERZ506793.203-NODE-203-length-24888-cov-4.92655_pt1 | contig 24888 bp, 18 predicted proteins | sample MGYA00512571_ERZ506793 | MGnify/ENA metagenome assembly ERZ506793
TGCGGAAACCAAAACTTCATGAGCATGCCCGCGGCCGTAAACTCAGAAGCCAGCGCAACCGCCCAGTTGAGCCAGTAGAGCACAGCGACGGTAAACGCGGTACCGGGTCCAATAAATTTTTTCGCATACAGATGGAAGCTGCCGGCGTATGGCATCGCTACAGATAGCTCACCCAAACACAGCATCACGCAGTAGACGAGCAGCGAGCCGGCCGCGTACGCAAGGATGGCGCCGAGCGGTCCGGCCGCGTGAATCGTTTCGCCGGAGCTGACGAACAGACCTGTACCAATAACGCCGCCGAGCGAAATCATGGTCAGATGGCGCGAGGACATGCGGCGCTTGAGTCCGTCATGATTATTCGCCACGGTATCTTTCTGTGTCATGCGCTCTCTCGCTTTCGTTTGACTGCGTGTAGCACTCTTATATTCCTCGGCTAAGTTTAGCGGTACCTCGTTATAGCGAGCGCGACGAAAGAAAAACGCCTTACCGTGCGAGAGCATCAGTAAGGCGTTTGAGAGCGAAATATTCAGTTATGCGCGAGCGCGTTCGACCGCGTATTCCTCGAGGAGGAACTGCGTGAGACGCTTGCCATCTTTTCCGAAAAGCACTGCCATGGAATTAATCGGCATAGTTTCAAGGAACATCTGCACACCTAAGTTATCTTCAGGAATAGCAGGTAGTTCACCGGATGCGCCAAGCTCAAACATGCGCTGTACGACTACGGAACCATATGGATCCTTCTTGAATTCACCGAAGTTTGACCATTCGTTCAGTTCTGCGTAGAAGTCGTCTCCCGCAAGCTCAATCGTTTCACGTGAAACAATATCGCGCGATGATGTACCGACCTCAACACCGTAAACACCAGCGACTACGCGCCAGCCGCCATCATGCTCAGACCAGTAGGCAAAAGCACGATTATCCAGCTCGAACTCAACTCGTGCAGATTCACCAGCCGCTAAGAAGACCTTCTTAAAACCCTTCAGCTCGTGTGCTGGGCGCTGCACTGGTGAGGAATCTGCAGGATTGACGTACACCTGCACAACCTCAGCACCGTCAACCGTAGACGTGTTTCGCACGGTTGCACTCACGCTCGCAGAAACAGCTCCAGTAACCTCAACCTCCACATCGCTAATCTCGAAAGTCGAGTAGCTTAATCCAAAGCCGAATGGATAAGCCACATCTACGCCAAAGCTGTCGTAGTACCGGTAGCCAACGAATACGCCTTCACCGTAATCTACTACGCGATCACCTCCAGGCCAATTGAGCATAGAAGGATCATCAGTAAGATTCAGTGGCACCGACTGTGCGAGCTTACCCGATGGATTAGCATCTCCGAAAAGAATATCTGCTACAGCGCTACCACCTGCCTGGCCAAGCAACCAAGTTTCCAACACAGCAGCAGCATCGTCTTGCCATGGATTCATCTGCACAGCCGAACCATTAGACAATGCCACAACAACGCGAGGATTTACTGCAGCAATACGTGACAGTAATTCAATCTGCTTAGCTGGCAAATTCAGGTGTGTGCGGTCAAATCCTTCAGATTCTTCTGGCTCTGGCAGACCCATATATACCACAGCTACGTCTGCAGCAGCAGCCGCATCAACAGCCTGTGCAGTCAGTGCAGAGTCTTGCTCAGCAGGATCCAAAGTAAAACCCGGAACGAAGCTGTACGAAGCACCACGCTCTTCCAATGCGTCCAAGAAGGACGTCATCTTGGTTGGGTTAATGTGCGACGAGCCACCACCCTGGTATCGCGGCGTACGCGCAAACTCGCCAATCACCGCAATATTCGTACCTTTGTGAAGAGGTAACAAGCCGCCTTCGTTCTTAAGCAGCACGATCGATTCTTGAGCCGCACGACGAGCCAAAGCGTGGTGCGCGTCCTCGTCGAACACGAAACCTTCGCGTTCCATCGCAGCTCGTGCCTTCTCCACCAGGTCGAGCATGCCTTGAGCCATGGCATCTAACTGCTTTTCGTCTAAGCGGCCATCGCGCACAGCAATAACGACCTCGTCATCGCTAAAGCTTGGAGGCATCTCCAAGTTCAAGCCGCCCTTGAGAGAGTCAACACGGTCGTGCACAGCACCCCAGTCACTCATCACAATGCCTTCAAAGCCCCACTCTTCGCGCAGAACCTTGGTGAGCAGCCAATGGTTTTCCGAACCGAAAACACCATTGAGCTGATTGTACGCGCACATAATCGTCCACGGCTGAGCAGTCTTTACGATGTGCTCGAATGCTGGCAAATAAATCTCGCGCAAAGCACGCTCGGAAATACGAGCATCGATGCGCAAGCGATCGGTCTCCTGATTATTGGCCGCAAAATGCTTCAACGATGTGCCCACGCCCTGAGACTGCACACCTTCCACAATGCCAACAGCCTCATGGCCTGCCAAATATGGGTCTTCCGACCAATATTCGAAGGAACGACCACCCAAAGGGTTGCGCTTAATATTCACGCCCGGACCCAAAATAACAGCTACGTCTTCCTGCACACACTCCTCGCCCATGGCCACGCCCACTTCGCGTACCAAATCTGGATTCCACGAGCTCGACATGCCTGCTGCTGGAGGGAAGCAGGTTGCTGGAACAGTATTCTTCATATCCAGCGCCGCAACCTCAGAGTTTTCCTTACGCAAACCGTGGGGACCGTCAGTGAGCATATAGCCAGGAACACCAGCACGCTCGATTGCTTGGAAATGCCATGCGTCACCGCCCGAGGTGAGCGAAGCTTTCTCTTCAAGAGTTAAATCGTGTACATTCACCATTGATTGTCTCCTTACCTTACTCACTCAGACATTTAGCTCAGTACTACAGCCACATTCCAGCGGCCGATAGTCAGCTGATCACCCGCGCTCACCGCATCACCTGCAGCAACCGCGCTGCTACCAGCAATCTTACCGTCCTGACCAATAGTTACCGGCGCAACCAGAACTTCGCCCGAAACAGGAGAAGCAAAAGTTACTTCATCAGCACTGTAGTTTAAGAAGTACGTAGCTGTTTTGCCTTCAGGAGTAATGGTTTGACGAACCGTCACCGTGCCAGCCACGGCAGCACCAACCACCTCGATACCTGCATGTTCTACTGCTTCTCGCAAGATTTCTCGCGTTGCTTCAGGCGTTGGCAAAGTAGCGATATACTGGGCATCACCCTGACCGAAAGCATGGCGAGTAATAGCTGGATGCGAATCCCAAGCATAGTGATCATATGAACCGAGAACTTCAACCCCACCCGCAGAAGAACCACCATCAACATTCAACAGCTCAATCAAAGCCTCCGCACCAAAGGTCTCGGCCGCAGAACCGCTCACCGTCACTGCACCATCTGGACGAGTGAACTGGTTGTAGCTCACACCGAACACATCGGTTAAGCCGTGAGGAGCAGCATCTTGCCACACTGTCGTATTCTCATCGGAGACAAAAGAACGCAAGGTAGACACCAAGTGACCGCCCTGCTCCACGTAGGCACGCAAATTATCAATCGTGCTTTGAGGAGCCACATACAAAGCAGGAGTGAGCACCATATCGTAACGATTAATACGCTCAGCCTCGGCATTAACTGGGATAATATCGACTTCCACATTCAACTCGAAAAGAGCATCGTAGAAGCGGCGCACCACATCGTTATACATAACAGTGCCACCCCATGGGAAGCCGGTTTCGAGCTGGAACCAGTTGAGCGCACTCAATGCTTCATTCGATACCATCATCGCCACACGGTTATTTTTGTGTGCATGAACCAAACGACCACCACGAGCAGGATTAGCCATTTCTCGACCAAATACCCCAGCTTCTTCATAGGTCGGATTCTTCGCAAAATCGTGTGAAAGCACACCCTTCCAGTAGGTTTCGAAAGAGTTGTGAATCGAATGCCAATGCCAATACATCACGCCATCAGCACCATTAGCCACATGAGAGTAGGCTTGCAAACGCAACTGACCCGGATACGGCAGCCATCCGTGCTGACCCTGCGCCTCAGTTTCGAGCACAATAAAGTTCTTACCGTCCTTCACCGAACGAGCAGTATCGCCACCAAAAGCAATCTCTTTACCAGTCAAGCGCTCTTCTGTTGGATGGTAAATATCGACGCCCGAAATATCGAGCGCACGTCCCGCTTCGAAATGGTTAACCGCCGGCTGCACGCCGTATGAGTATCCGCGCCATTCATAATCAAAATTATGCGTAATAAACTGATCTTCGCGAGCATATTCGCGCACAATATCTGCCTGCCAAGCCAAGAAATCAGCCACAACACTGCGACGGAATTCATCGAAAGCGCCACGCAACGACTGATTAATAGATCCATTAACATCAGGGAAGTTTTCCCACGCATCTACTCGATTCGACCAATAATCCAAGCCAAAAGCCTTGTTCAGCCCATCTGTGGAGTTATGGAAGCGCTTACGCAAGGACTGCACGAAAAGCTTTTGCATATCTGGACTGCAGGAATCATAGTATTTCGTTTCGTTATCCACTTGGAAACCGATAACCTGCGGATGAGGTGCTGTGTGTGAGATAAGTTTACGGATAATACGTTCAGCATAGAAACGATACGTACCGTTAACGATATCCATGTTTTGACGCGCACCGTACTTCGCTTGCCCAGTATTATCTTGCACAGCAAGCACATGCGGATCTAATTCCACAAGCCAACTTGGAACAGCAGCGGTTGGAGTGCCAATAATAACCTTAATATCATAGCGAGCAGCAGCTTCTAAAGCGCGGTCTACATGTGCAAGGTTAAAAACGCCCGGTTCTGGCTCTTCTGTGCTCCATGTAAATTCAGCAATACGAATAACATTCATGCCAGCTTCACGCATCATAGCAAAGTCTTCATCGATACGCTCAAGATTGTGCGGCAGAATATATTCATCGTAATAGGCCGCTCCAAAAAGGAAGTCATCTACCTGATTTTTTGCCATTGTTTTCCTTAAACCTGTAACTTCTAAGCTTAGGCCGCCGGACTTACCCAGTAGCCTAAGCATGATTCTTCTGTTTTAGTCCAGCATGAAGCTGTTGAAAGAACGAGCTTTGAGAGTAACGCTAAAGCCCTGCTCTGGCTTGTCTGGATGTGCGAAAGTGAAAGGCATATCCTGATTCAAAGCATTCTGAGCAATAACGGCAATTGTTCCGTCTGGATTCTCAAAAGCAATAGCCATGGAATTAAAATGACCTGTGCTTCCTAGCACGCGAGCGCCGGGCTTAACGAACTTAGAGAAGTGCTTCATCACGTAATATTCAGGATTGCGCGTAATCTCACCTGTTTTTGAATCTACCGAATACAAGGAGTTTTGCATCCAACCCCAGGTAGATACCACCTCGGTGAGCACCATATTCCAATACGTGTAGGTGGTGGCACCGTTACGGAAGTAATGGTTCATCAGATGGAAGATATATTCTGCATAATCCCATGCGTTCTCGCCGTTACCGCATTCAGATTCAGTCTGGAAAATTTCCATCTCTGGCCACGAGCTGTGTGTACGCTGAATAGCTGCACGTCCTGCCCACTGGTAGCCCAAGCCCTTAATATATTTGCGAGCTTCGTCATCGAAGAGAATATTATCTACCCAACGGTTGTAGTTATCCATGCGCATACCGTAACCTACGCCTGTAAATGCCATATCTTCTGGACCGTTCAAGGTTCCTAAGCAAATATCAGCATCAATACCTTCGCGTTCGAAGGTTGGCCCCAGATAATCGCGCACAAATACCTTCATATCTTCGCTGTCATAGAGGCAGCTTGGGAACTTTTGGTCAGCAAAAACCTCGTTTTGTGGGAAAATATGGGTTACTTTAATGCCATGAGCTTCGTAAGCGCGCACATATTTAACGAAGTAGTTTGCATATGCTTGCAGATTTTCTGGGGTCATTACTAAACGACCGAAATTATAGACCTTTGGGAACTTCATCCATGTTGGAGGAGACCATGGGCTGGTAAAAAGCTTGAGATCTGGCTGATATTTTTGAGCGCGCTGAATATATGGAATCAAAGTTTTTTCGTCGCGTTCAATACTAAAGTTTTCCAGCTCGTAATCGCCGTCTGTTTCGTCATAGCTGTACCAGTCAAGCGAAAAATCATTCGCACCTACTGGAGCACGGTTAAAAACGAAGTTCATTTCTGATGGATCAAATAGTTCCTTAAATACCTGCTCAGCATCTTCAGGACTAGCAATTTCTGTGAGAGCTTGATATCCCAGCTCATTAAAGCAACCACCAAAACCGCGGATTGCTTGGAACTTTTCGCCGGTTAACTGGAAATCAGCAGAGCTGGTAACTGTGGTGTTTTCTACGGGCTGTTCTACAAATTTCTCAGCTTCAGTGGTGGAAACCCATGTAGCCATTTTATGCCTTCCATAAAGCACAAGCGCAGAGCTACAACGCACATACGCTTGTGCACATTACTTATTGATTATTACTTGGTGGAGCGAATCATGTAAATAAACACAACTGCCAGAACAGAGAACGCAATAGCGACTGGGAAGACGAGGTTATAGCCAACCGAAATAACAATAACACCCGTTAAGATTGGTCCAACCATCTGGCCGAGGGTTGTAGCAATATTCAAAATACCCAAGTCCTTACCAGCTTCTTCTGGATTTGGCAGAACATCAATATTCAAAGCCTGGTCTACAGCGCCGTATACAGCGTAACCGAAACCTGCCAGAGCAGCGAAACCAAACATAGACCATTCTGTGCGGAATACCCATGGCAGTAAGTAGCCCAAGCCCATGCAGATGGATGCCATAGCTACAGGAAGCTTACGCTTACCAATTTTATCGGAAATATAGCCAGATCCTAAGGAACCAATCAAACCGAAGACCATAATAACAGTGGACATAATTGCAATGGTTTTTGCAGATGCCTCTTTGCTCATGCCAATATGATCTTGAAGAATATAGAGCTGATAGTTCAAAATCATGTAGTAACCGAAAATAATGAAGGTGCGGCCGAGGAATGCGTACCAGAAATCACGAGCCCCCTTGGTTGGGGGAATAAAGGACTTCAGCAAATCACCAAGTCCAGATTCTACTGGTGGCAAATTCGCAGCAGATGGCTCAGTTGGCCAAATGAGCACAGCAGCTAATCCAGATATGCCCATAAGAATACCTGCAACGAGGAAGCCAGGAACCGTCATATTAATAAAGAAGGCAGCAATAATCGTACCCATCGAGGTACCAACTGTTGTACCCAAAGACATAAAGGCAGACATAGTTGCTCGCATATCTTCTGGAACGCGGTCAGATAATGCAGCAATAATTGGCGCAATCATAGCGTTTAAGCCAAACATGCAGACGCAGTACCAGAAACCGATAATCCACGGATTATCGAACATACCTGTGAGGAAGAGCGAGAGACCGCCTACAATGCCACCGCCCAGAATCCAAGGAGTACGGCGGCCAAAACGAGAGCGCGTACGGTCAGAAAGATTTCCAAACAAAAGGTTAGAAATCAAAGAAGCAAAAGCTGTTACAGAATTTAGTACGGTAAAAATAGCAGTAGCTGTCTTTTCATCACCAGCAACATCCTTCAAATGCTGAGGCAAAAGAACAGAAGCAACCAGTGCCAAACCGCCCATCCACAGCAACGCAAAAGCGAAGAACGTGATGTAATAACGCCAACGATCAACTGAGCTCAATTTCTCCTGTGGCATTGCGACAGTATTTTCACTCATATTATCTCCTTTGATGAGTGTCTCCATTAACTTCAGTATGAGTGTGCATTCTGAACGACACTAACTTTGTGAACGTTCACAACACTTCTTTTATACTACACAAAACTCAAGAACTTTTCATCTCTCCATACGCTCTTGAGCCTTGAACAAGTTTACAGACTTTGTTAGTTAAATCAATAGACTAACTATTTCGGCGTGTCAAAAACGTTCGAAAGCTTATGCGAGAAGCTTTGCTTTTCAGCGGTTCTTTCCTTTTAAAGCCGGAACTTTTTTACTTAAAAAGCACTGCCGCACATACCCAATTGCTGTTTGCCGAGGAGTAAAAGATAATACGGTGAACGTTCTCATAATGAGCACAAAACTGAGTCTTATCTCACGAATATCGCTGACATGCAGCCAATAAAAACGCACTACAAAGTTCCATAAGCAAAAGAGCATACATACTCGTTACCTCTTACTCTAGCGGAGTGTAATCGTGTATACCTTGCGCAGAAAACCGCTCATCGTCAAGCTTTTATAAGAATTTGCACGCAGTCTAAGATAAACTAAACAGAATAGAGAAAAGTAATCTTACAAGGAAAGAGATATGACCGATTCCAACGGCATCCCATCAACAGAAAATTTGAATTCTGATTCACGAAGCAGTGAAGGCAGTGATTTGAACGAATCTCGGTGGGAGATTCCTGCTTTAGACGGCATTGATTTTCATACATCTCCTTCAGCAACTATTGAAAATACGCAGTCATTAGCACAGCTGAGCGAAGCTACCTCCACTACTATGCGTGCAATTTCAGAGCATTCAGAGCGGAGCCGGCCAAATCAACACAATCAGCAAAACGCTCACGATACCTCGACTGCTGCAACAGATACTTCGGAACCTGATCCTGAATCCACTGCAGCGTTCGATCCTTTAGCTGATGATGCCGATTTGCTTCCTGCCGGCGGCATTCAGCCAGCAGACCAGATGCCTACTATTGCTATCACCTCGCCCAGCAGTGAAAGCGAAACAGCGACAGCTCCTCTTGCTGCAGCTCCTGCTAGTTTCCCAGCTTCTGCAGCTCCTGCAGCATCGGATGCGCCAACAACTGTAGCTTCACCAATCGAGGTAGGCACACAGACAGAGCTAGCCGATAGTTTGTCTGTATTCGCTGAAGATGAATTAGAAAAGACACAGATTATTACCAACCCTATGTCAGGTCGCCACGCACATGTTACGGAATCTTCTTCGCACAAAGATGCTGACCGCAATACTAAACGTATGCTTATCTGGGGTATCAGCGGCGTTCTAGTCCTCGTTCTTATCGTTGTGCTTGCCGTATTCTTCCGTAATTCTGCTACAGCGCACACTCATGAAGAAGTTCTTAGCTCTTGCCTCGCAAGTCGCAAAGCAGCAGAAGATTCATCAAAGAAGTTACAAGAGGTTATTCAAAAGAATGAATCCGTAGCTAATACGCAGTCATCTGATGTAGACGATACAGCTACTCTTACTCGCGTCAAGAATGCTGTAAGCCAAGCTAAGGCTTCTATTGATAACTTCAATGAGCTCGACAAGTGCGAGGATTCTCTTCCAGACGCTCAACTCACAAAAATCGGCGCACAAGCTGATGATGTGGTAACCAAGCAGAATGATTACACGAATAAAATTACCAAGGCTGCAGCAGCGGTAGAAAAATCTAAGTCTACGAAGTCTGTATCTAATGCGAAAAATGATTTAAGCACCAAGCGTCAAGAAGCACAAAGCTTGTATGATTCCTCTGCAGATAAAGTGACAAATGAAAATACGCGCACAAATTTGAAGAAAGCTATTGAAGCAGCTGACGCGCTTATTTCTCAAAACTCCAAAAACGTAACCAAACAGCAGTACTCATCTGCCGTAGAAACCTTGAACAACACAATGACTGCTGTGCAAAATTCCATGAAGGCTTACGAGCAGGCGGAAGAAGCAAAGCGTAAGGAAGCAGAATCGCGAGCTCAAGGCGTATGTGGTAACTTTGCTGGCACGTATTCAGATGGTTCTACACAATTCACGCTCAACGGTGACTGCTCTATAACCTACGCAGACCATTCTCAAGGTTCACCAAGCTCATGTACTTTTGAGGACGGTTCCACCGGCGCTTGCGCACATGTGGACGATCAAGATAATCCTTCACGTATCACGTGGTCTATGCAGTGCTCAAGTGCGGGAGCATGTCAGAATGCGAACGTCGTGCTTTCAGGTAACGGGGAAAGCGCTAGCATGAACATTGGTGGACGAACATATTCGAAGCAATAACAGAAACAACGAGACAAGCAATGAGACAGCTAATAAGAAATTGCTGAATTGTGAATAATTGCGCAATAGGAGCACCGTACTTCACACCATGAGGCGCGGCGCTCGTCTATTCAGCACGGTGCTCGTCTATTCAGCGCTACGTGTACTGGGACTGCGTAAGACAGCGCATGCAAGACAGCGTGCACAAGGCAGCGAACAAGAAAAGCACAACAGAAAACTTGCAAAACTACCACAAGAGAAAACGAGAGGGCTACGTATGGCCAATATATCTGAAAAAGCCTCTGGAGCAAACGCTCAGACTGGGGCAAACGCTCAAAGTACGGCGACTGCTCAAACCAAGCAAGTCACTAACACCGAGCCAGCAAATAATCAGGAGCATCTTAAAAAGGGTCTGCAAAACCGTCACATCCAGCTGATTGCTTTGGGTGGCGCAATTGGAACAGGACTGTTCTACGGTTCCGCTGAATCCATTCAGCTAGCTGGTCCTTCTATTCTGCTCACCTACCTGCTTGGCGGCGCACTTATCTTCTTGATTGTGCGAGCACTGGGTGAGATGAGCACCTACGATCCGAAAGCTGGCGCTTTTAGCTACTACGCAAGCCATTACTGGAGCAAGCGCGCTGGTTTTGTAAGTGGTTGGAATTACTGGGCAAACTACCTGCTCGTTTCGATGGTGGAACTGGCTGTTGTTGGTCAGTTCGTGCAATACTGGTTCCCCGCTATTCCTGCATGGGTGAGCGCTGCCGTCTTTATGGTGCTGATTACCGCTGCGAATATGCTGGGCGTTAAAGCTTTCGGTGAGTTTGAATTCTGGTTTGCCATTATTAAGATTGTGGCTGTTATTGCCATGATTATTGTGGGCATTGCCGTTATTTTTATGGCTATTCCAGGCGCGGACGGCGCTATTCCAGGTCTACATAATCTTGCCAACTTCTTCCCTAACGGTTTCTTTACCGCGCATCACGCGGCAGGTTCGGGCGCAGCGGGCGCTGCGGGCGGCGTTACATATTCGGGCGTGCTCATGGCGCTGGTTGTGGTTATGTTCAGCTTTGGCGGCACTGAGCTGATTGGTATTACCGCTGGCGAAGCCGAAGATCCAAAGAAGTCTATTCCAAAGGCAACGAACGAAGTTGTATGGCGTATTTTGCTCTTCTATGTGGTGGCGCTCTTCGTTATTATGTGCGTCGTTCCTTGGGATAAGATTGGCGTTCCAAATAAGAACGGTGTTGTGGTGAGCCCGTTCGTTCAGATTTTTGATTCTGTAGGCATTCAGTTCGCAGCCGGACTGCTCAACTTTGTGTGCTTAACTGCAGTTATTAGTGTATATAATTCGGCTCTGTACTCAAACTCGCGTATGCTCTATTCTTTGGCTTTGCAGGGTAACGCTCCTGCTTATTTGAGCAAAACCAATAAGAGAGGCGTTCCTCACTGGGGCGTTCTTACCTCGGCAGCGATTACCGTTATTGCTGTGGTTGTCGTCTTCCTCTGGCCTGAGTTCGCGTTTAACTATCTTATGTCGATTGCTACCTTCTCCGGTATTTTGAACTGGTCATTGATTGCTATTACTCAGATGAAGTTCCGCAAGTTTATTGGCGCTGAGGGCGAGAAAGATCTTACTTTTAAGCTTCCTCTGGCTAAGATTACGCCGTGGATTATTTTGATTGCGATGCTCGCTATTTATGCGCTGATGTGGCTGTCTCCAAGCTACCGCGTCGCCGCTTGGTTAGGACCAATCTGGTGCGTTGTTCTTGTTGTTGCGTACGAGATTACACAGCGTTTTAAGTAGACGTAACACAGGGTGTGTAGGTTATTGATTAACGTACACACCCTTTCTTTATGTAAGGAGTACAGATGAGTTGGGATGTTATTACAATAATCCTGATTATTGCAGGCATTATTGCCGTTATTGCTCTTGCCTCGTACTTCAGCATTCAAAGCCGTCTCGAGCGTAAAGCCGAAGAAAAAGCACAGGGTAACGAAATCGACCGTCAGAACGCGCAAGACTTACGCGAAATCGCAAGCCAAATTGAGCGCGGTCGATCCATGTACCCGTAAAATTTACTGCGCTACAGCTGCTGCAGAGGCATCACCGCGAATATTCACTAAAGCCGTATTAAACGCTTCGGTGGTCCAGCTAGCACCAGCTACAGTATCGAGCTTCAAATCTTTGAGCTCTTTGCCCACAATTACGTCTTCAATCTGCTTTACGAAGGCCTTAGAATAACGTTGTGAAATAGCGCTGGTATTCGTTGGAGTTACGGTTACATCGTTAATTGTGCCGTCTCCCAAAGTAAGCGAGACTTCCATCGTGCTGGCCGCATGCTCACCGTAATTACCCGTTACAGAATATGTACCATCCGCATACACGCCTGTATCTTCAGACGCGGTAGGGAACTTCATCTCATTGCTCACGTTCTCGCCAGAATTGTTCGACGAGCTCGACGAGTTGCTACTCGATTCGCTTTGCGTATCCGCGTTATCTCCTGCGGCAGGAGCCTTCGCTGAGCAGCCTGCTAACAGCACCCCAGCAGCTACCACACCAATACTCGCTAAAGCAAGTTCTTTCTTCGCCATAACCTTACGTAACCTCCTACTCAAAATGCGCGCAGTCAATCGTATCTTTTGCCGATTTCGTCGGATCGACAAAATCACCGGCTTCGCTGGCCGCCACAGAAGAATCAGACGCAGCTAAAGCCTCAAAATCAGCCTGAGCAACCGCATCGTTCCACTTCTCTCCCACCAGTTTACCGTGGTTGAGCATAATCTCGCGCTGCGCCTGACCGGCCACCGTCGAATCGTGCGTAACGACGATAATCGTGGTGCCCTGTTCGTGCAGGTTCTTAAACAGATCCAAAACAATCTGCTCATTAGCCTCATCGAGGTTACCGGTCGGCTCATCAGCAAGAATAATTTCCGGACAGTTAATCAAAGCGCGAGCAATGCACACACGCTGCTGTTCGCCACCGGAAAGCTCTCGCGGCAAGTGATGTGCGCGGTCTTCCAAACCAACCTGACGCAGCGCATCCATCGCCTGCTTCTCATCGACAACCGAATGATAATACTGAGCAGCCATCACGTTCTCTACAGCCGTTAAATGCTGAACGAGGTAAAACTTTTGGAACACCAAACCGACAACGTTTTTGCGCACCTGAGCCAGCTCGCGCTCACGCAAGTGCTCAACGTTATTGCCTTGCAGACGAACCTCACCCTTACTTGGCGTATCGAGGCAGCCGATAATATTCATTAACGTGGTCTTACCCGAACCCGACGACCCCACGATCGAGAGCCACTGACCGCGCGGAACGGTCAAATTAATATCGTCTAAAGCATGCAAATCGCCATAAATTTTCGAGACATGGTCTAAATGCAATAAAACATCCGTCATTTTCTTCACCTTACTCTTCTCTACTCTTCTCGCAAGACCACAGCCGGATTAATGTGCGAGGCTTTGCGCACCGGAAGAATCGAAGCAATAACCGCGATAAGCGCCGCAACCGCAACGCACGCGAGCATAAGCCACACGTTCGGAAGCGCGGAACGGTCGAATACCGCTTGAATAAGTACAACGGCCACGCCCGCACCAATCAGCACGCCCGCAATACCGCCGGCCACGCCATACAACGCGGACTCCACATAGAATTCGCGCGCAATCGAAGTATTCGACGCTCCCAATGCTTTGCGCAAACCAATTTCGTTGCGACGCTGAGACACAATCGAAGTCATGGTGGTCGATACGCCCACGAGGGTGAGCGCCACAATAACAATGGAAATAATCCAAAACAGCGTGGTAAGCATGGTAATAATGCTCGCGTTCGCCGTCGAAATCTTGCTGACCGCTTGGGCAGTGACGTTCATCGAGGTCATGTTATTAATACTGTTCACAAGCTTGGTTAAGTCCGCACCACTGGCTTGCGATGAGTATTCGATAACGTCCGCACCGCGCTTTTCGCCGGTGAGCTGCTCGAGCGTATCGAGCGTGCTGTACACCATCGAATCCTCGCGACCACCTGTGCTCACAATGCCTACAATGCGCATGCGCGTACCGTCTGTATCGAGGATAGTGCCGTTAGCCGTATTCTTCTCGATAGCGCCCACGGTTATGCTCTGTCCCACGTGAACGCTCAGTTTCTCGGCAACATCAGTTCCCAGCAACACCTCGTTCGTTTTCGCCGGCCATGCTCCGGTTATATCCCAGAACTTGTTCATCGCTTTCACTTCAACCGGGTTGATGCCAGCCATCTGATACGAGGCAGAGTTAATGCGCACAGTATCGTAACGGTAAGTCGCATGGATTTCGTCGAAACCGGTGGCTCGCATCATTCCGGTGGTATGGTCCACCATCATCTGCTGGATACCGTTTTCCGTTTTACCGGTTTGATTGCTCGTCACCACTAAGTTCGCGCCGTACGTGCGCATTTCCTCGGTCATTTGGGCAGGAACAACAATACAGACCATAACAAGCACGAAAAGTGTAGCCGCTCCCACAGCAGAAGCAATGACTGCCATAAGCGCGCGTGAACGACGGCGGAAAACAGCACCGCGAATCATCGTCCAGAACATGGCTCGCCGAGCGCGATCTTGCTTCTTTACATCGTCTAAACTAAATTCTTTTTTATCTTCTTTATCTACCATGGAGAACCTCTGCTGGCTTCAAATTCAAAATCGAACGTAATGCAGACACCGACGCCACCAGCACAGTCAATGCCAAGAGCACTGCCACCAACACAAACACCATCGGACGCATAACAATACCCGCACTAAACACCACGCGCCCAATGCCTTGAGCCACCAGAGTGCCGAGTCCGGCTCCCACCACAGCGCCGAGTAAGCAGATAGACGCGGTTTCTGCGAGAATAAATCGCATAACCTCACTATTGGTTGCACCAATCGCCTTACGCAGAGCGATTTCGCTCGAGCGCTCAGCCGTAGCAGCGGCCATCAAATTGGCCACCGCAATAGCCGCCGCGATTAAGGTTAAAGCAGTCATCACGATCATAATCGCTTGCGTCTTTTGCATAACATTGCCCTGCAAAGCCGCAATCTGACGCACTTGCTTGGCCACAGCTCCTGGCATAACCTCTTCAATCTGGTAGGCAATAGAGCTTACATATGCCGTGCAATACCATGTATCCCACTCGGTCTGCGACACCGAAGCTGGAGACTTTTCTACCTTGCGCGCCAAGTCGTTTTCTGGGGTGGTCAGGGCCTTCACTTCCACATAGTTCACGCTATCGGGCAGATTCGTTACCTCTTGCAGAACCGATGTGGACGTAAAAATGGCTTTATCATCGTCATCGCTAGAATGGAAAATGCCTACGACTTGCACGATATGCTCGCGGCCGTCGTTACCTTCGCTGCCCTCCCGACTTAACGTAAGCGCATCGCCGATTTTTACCCCATGAGCGGCGGCAAAAGTCGACCCCACCATGGCTTCACTCGACCCATCGTTAGCCCACTTGCCGTCCACGCTCCACCAGGAGCGCATGCCCTTAAGCCCCACAACAGTTTTTTCGCCTGTTGGCAGGTCGAGAGTTTTGTGGAACCATGTGCCCACCACCGGCACTTTCTCAACTGCAACCGAGCCAACACCAACGCTCACATGCTGATTCAACTGCGGCGCAAAATTCAAAATATTGTACGCCCAGAAAATCGTCTTCATATTAGGCAAATCCGATTCCTTCAAAAAGCGCGTCGGATCTGTTGGCGACGAACTTGGCGTCGAAGTAGAGCTCGACGAATACAATTCACTCAAAACAGCATCAGACTGCGGGCGCACCGTAATATTCGAACCGTAGGTCGATAATTCATCGTTGAGCTTATCTCCCACATCAAAAACGACGCCGAGCATAGCCGTCGACACTGTGGCAGCCAGCAGAACAGTCAAGCCCATAAGTAAGCGTTTGCGCAGTTCTTGGGTGAGCGAGCGAGCTATCATGCGGACAAAAAACATGCCAATCTCCCTCCCTAACGCTTAAAGTACGAGCTCATAGCGTCCAAATCCGCCGCCTTCACGGTAAGCGTGGAGCCATCGTTCTCGAAGTTGAGCGGAACCGGATTGCAGCCGCCCTTAAAACCAATGGTGGCAATATTCATAGCCACACCGCATTCTTTGCAAATAATCTTGCCGTCTTTTTCGTAATAACCAGCGTCCCCACAGCTATCGCAGGCATCGAGCACGACGACAACCGAGCCCGCGCCCTTTTTAATCGCCAAGAAATACATGGTCGTACCGTCCGCGGCCTGGTACTTAAAGCGGTGCAGATGACCGTCATCGACCTGCGACACCTTAATCGAGGCCACGCCGTTGGACAGCGAGTATTTTTCTGGCTCCGCAAGTTTGATTTCCTGCTTTGTTGCGGCCACACCGTAGGTAAGAGCTGCTGATACCGCGCATACCGCGAGGAGAGAGAACGCGACGGCCGCGTAAGCGTGACGCTTAAACTTGCGGTGAGAGCGTACGATAGCCATCGTCTCGCCTGTTTTCGCGCGACGCCACCCGGCAATAACCGTAGCGATAATCGGAAGAATAAACACCGCCGCCTGAGCAATCACAATGCTCATACCGTGGTTGAGCCCCCACGCTAAAGCGGAAAATAGCACGCGGTTTAAGCGGATTGTGCGCGTGCTAAACAAAATCTGAAGCAAATCAATGCAGTGCTGAGCGCCAATGCACACAATTAAAGCGGCGGCGGCTACAGCGAAAATGCGCGGCGAAATGCTGCTCTTCATCGAGGAGAAAATCGCGGCAATCACAATGCTGGCCGCAATGCCCAGCGCAAAACCGAGCGCACGCAACAGCATATCGGAGGTAAAGATCGATTCTCCGGTTTCTACGAAATTCGTGACGTTTAAGATAACGTCGGGGAAAGCACGGAAGTACAGGAAAGCAAGGCTGAGGCCGAACAGGATGTTTATGCCATCAATAGCGCGAGGGCTATAAGCTTTTTGCATCTTCCACACAGAAGATACAGCCAGATACACGCACACGGCGATGCTCAACACATCCAGCACCACACAGGCTACCAAAGTTGGGTAGTTGACCATTGTGCGCTGCGTAATAATGCTCGTGCCACGCAACGTTGCGAACACCACAGCGCCCACCAAACCGAGTACTACGCCGCCGATGCGCGCAAAACGCGAACGTCGACGATACTCGACGTCGAAAGGCTTGCATACGGCGCTATAAACCATAGTGAGCAGAATCGGACCTAAAGATCCAGGAAAAGCGTGAACAAATTGTTCGAGCATTATGCCTTCTTCACGAAAATGTGGGAAAGCACTCGCCGCTGGAAAACCTCTCAACAGGATCCAAGCGGCAAGTACTTACAACGAATTCAGATACTCTGAATTACCGAATTACCACTGCATTGGAGTGTAATCCCAATCGAAGCTTGCTTCGAGAGGAGTGGTCCAGAACTTGCCCTTTACACCGGTTTCCTTATCCACGTGCAAGGCCCAACCCTTCTCAGCTGGGGAAGCAATGCTCAGCTTAACAGTGTAAGAACCAGCTTTATCAAGCTTTACGTTTGCACCGTAGTGAGGGCCATCATCTGCATTCATCTGCATGAAAGTACCGGAGGTTGCAGTTTCCTTGGTCTCCTTGTTAATGATTTCGTAGGATACAGTCAAATCTGGAACGAAGTCACCCTTTGCGTAACCGAGGTTGTTGTCCTTGAGGGCGTGAATATCTGCTTCGAGGTGGAAGCTTGCTTCTGCTGCAGACAAGCCCATACCTGCTGGCTCCATGTCTACTGGCTGGAAGTACACCATAGCCACGTTGAGTGGGCCAACTTCCTGATCCTCGCCAATTGGGAACTCTTCGAAGCCTGCACCATCGCTGGTGGAATCGGACTTGTTATCGCTCTTGGTGCTGGAGCTGGAGCTGTGGTCGTGGGAAGCAGAAGAGCTGCTTGTATTGTTGCCACATGCTGCCAAGCCGAGGGTTCCTGCCAGAACCAGAGCCAAAGCTGCTGCTAAACGAGATTTCTTCATTTTCTTCTCTCTTTCGTGTTCTTTGTGTTTGTCGCCGAAGCGTTTTGCTTTTACACAGTCCATACGAGTGGAATTTTAGTTTTGAGCTGCGGCGCGAAGCTGTGTAGCTCGCTTGCGTCGAATAGTCGACACAATGTACAGCGCAATAACAATGATTGCCATCACAATTTGGAATACAACGGTTTGTACGTATGGATACAAGCCGAGGAAGTCGTTGGTTGGCCAGGAGGCCATGTAGATGCCATCGAAAACGTCTGCCTCAATGAGTTCGTGCAGACCCGAGCCAGCGAAAATAACCACGAGCACGGAAACCAAAATGGACATAACATTAAAGAATTGCTTGTATGGAATCTTTACCGAGGTAAAGCGAATAATCAGGAAGATAACCACCAGGGCAATGGTTGCGGTCAGCGCACCCCACCACACAGGTATGTGATTTTCCGCAGTATCCATAGCCAGCAAAGCTTCATAAAAAATAACGGTTTCGGCACCTTCACGGAATACAGCCAAGAACGACAAAATAGCCAGAGACATAACCGAACCATTGGAAATGCTTTGCTTCGTCTTCTCGTCTACGTACGCGCTCCACGCTTCATGGTCTGTCTTGCTCAACATCCAGTTGCTCGTGTAGAGCAGCATAACCATAGCAATCAGCGCGGTAACACCTTCGAAGACTTCCTGATGCGAACCGGCAGCCTTAAAAATAGAGGTGAGCAGAGCCGCCATAATTGCCGATGCAATCAAACCGCCCACAACGCCTAAGTAAATGTACTTAAGCATGCGCTTGTAGCCCTGCTTGGCGAGGTACGCGATAACCGCGGCGACCACGAGAATAGCTTCGAGGCCTTCGCGCAGCAGAATAATAAACGCCTGACCGAAGGAGGAGGTAACGAAGGATACGAACGGATTTACCTTCGCGGCAGCACCCTCATCGAGAACCTTCGCATCGGTAACGATCATCGACTTAAGAGTTTGCACATTGCGCTTAATCTCAGCTTCCGACTTGCCACCCACCATAGATTTGCGGGTTTCCTTAAACTGATTTTCCACTTCCGATACGCGCGCACCCGAAATTGCGCTCATCACAGTTTTCTCGAAACCGAGCTTTTCGTAGTGCTGATAGTAGGCTTCGTTCACCAGCGCAGCACCCTTGCGACCATCGTCGCCGGTGGTGGCTGCTGTTTGCGCTTTATCCAAGATCGCGGTCATTTCTACCGCAACATCGGACCATGTGCGCGAGCCGCGACCGGTATTTTTGCGTACTTTCGCTGCGTCAAGCTTTTTGCGCTCTTCAGCGATTTTTTTGGCGCGCTCGGCAGCAAAATCGCGAGGATTTGCCAGCTGAGCATTCGCATCCAGCGCCGCCGCCAGGCTTGCAATCTGCGCTTGCACAGCGCGTACGCGGTTAGGAATCTCGGCCTGCTTCGCACTGTTATACACGTCTGTGGTCAGCGCCATCAGTTCGCTTTTCACGCTTTGCGCGGTCGTCGCGTCTGCATATTGCTCGGCCACCACAGTCATGTTAGAGGCTACATAATCCACGTTGTAAGCACGCTGGAAAGCTGATGCTGCGCTGGTCGAATCGCCAGCGTTAAGCGATTCCACACCCGCATTCAAATCTGTGGAAATAAGCTCAGCCACTGCAGTCCAGCTGTCCTTATCGGAACTGTTTTCGGCTGCAACGGCAGCATTCATCGCAAAAAATTGCACTGCGCCCGCTGTTGCGCGCGTAGGGAGAGTTGTTGGGAGTACAAGAGATGCCATAAACAGCATAGCCATAACCATCATGACCGCTGCCGCCATACATACCCGCTTTACACGATCGAATGTATGTTGGAATGTCACTTCTCTCACCTCTCCAGTAGCGATTTTCTCTACCCTTCAGAACTAAAGCGTAAAACAATTTCGCTAAAAGTAAAGAGTTTTGTAAAAATATCCCTGATTTTGGTATAGCATGCGCGCGTTTGCTGGGTTATGGTGAAGATATGAGTTTGGTTCTTGATTTCCCGCACGCGCTCGGTTCCGGTTTGATTATGTCCAGCGACCGCGATTTAAGTTCCGCACGCTCTGATTGCGCTGCGCTTATCTCAGATTTTGACCATGCTCTGTCTCGTTTTCGCTCGGATAGCTTGCTCAGCTCTCTGACCGGTTCTGCTCGCCGCATTGAGTTTCCGTTGTTCTGCGCGCCGCTTTTCGATCTGTATGATCTTATGTTCGCCGCCACCTCTGGCCGATTTACACCCACTATCGCTGATTCTTTGCTACGTATGGGCTACGGTCATGTCTACGGTTGGCTGGGCGATGAGCCGGTTGTGTGGGGGCGTGACGTGTGGCGCAACGATGGAGAGCCGAACGTATTGTATAGTTCACGCCCTGTTCATCTGGATTTTGGAGCCGCAGGTAAAGGCTATCTTGTCGATTTATTACACATGATTGTTGGCGATGATTGCATGATTAACGCGGCTGGAGATATTTTTATGTCGAGCGGCGGCACGGTCGCTCTCGAGAACCCATGGAATGTCGAGCAGGCTGTAGGCATTGTGCGCGTGCCTCACAACGCAGCCGTGTGTGCATCCTCCCCTGCTCGTCGCCATTGGACGGCACTGAATACTGCGCAGGAAGTACACCATATTGTGGATGCCACTACCAGTGAAAACCCGCACGATGTTGCCGCTACCTGGACTCTCGTGCGCGCTGCCGATACACAATTGCCTACTGCTTGGGCCGATGCGTTAAGTACTGCCCTGTTTTTCTGTGACCCCAACAGCCTACTCCTGCCGAGTATTCCACGCTTCGAATTCGCGCGCTTGTTGAGCACGAAAAACGCCCAGCAGTCAAACAACTGGCCGGGCGAATTTTTCGTTAAGTAACAGTAAGCTTAGGCTTTCTTCTCTTTGATGTAGCAGTACGTACCGAAAGCTGCAAGCCAGACGAGGCCAGCCACCGCAGGAATAATACGTTCTGACGAAAAAACAACAGAACTATACTGCTATCTGTTTGTTGTACTAGCAATCTGTTTTTGCAACTTACACCCAGAACAAGCAAATGTGTATCAAAATCAAAGATATAGGAGATAATTAAGAGTTTCCCCAAGCTACACCGTTTGCACGCCATTCATTAATAATCTGCTGCTTTCTTGATCTCATGTGTCTCATTCAAATCGATTATTATTCATGCTGGTTGCATGACACTGCTATTCATGAAATATAAAACTGCTTTGTGACCTACAGATTTTGTAGGTCACAAAGCAAACCGAAGTCTTTTGAACAGTTATGGCATATCTGTATAGAAAAGAAGCAGTACTTCTAATTTTTGCTTGTCCTGATTGCATATTGAAATCAGAACTGTAGTTGTAGAGCTGTCCACCTAACTTTTCCATGTTTCTCTAGAGCCAGTCTATTGCTTTGACTGAACGGGAAATCGTGCCGGTTACCACTTTTTTGGCAGATTACAGGCGTACCACGCCCATCCTTCATCATATAACCTACAACAACCATCATATGATCGTAATGACCATTTGCATCCCAATCTCCATAAATGAGACTGCCTTCCCAAGCTTTATTGGCATCATTTTCTACTTTGAAAAGTCCTGAATAGTCACGCATATATCTAAAATTGTTGTCGGCACCCGACCACGTAAAGGTTGCACCTCCAATTCCTTTTACATTCCATGTCCATGCCGTACGGTCATCTTTTTTAGCGTTATTACCGGAGCCCGCATTCAATGGAAGTCCTCCAGCATAAAGCGCTTGAGAAGCAAAATTTGCGCAGTTACTGCCATCAAACCCTATAGGAAAATCTACTTCATGACCGAGAATATTATGATAACTCGGAAAATTAGGATTCATTCTATCTACACTCGTCCAATACTCTGCATAATTAATCATACTAAGATAATTAAAACCACGAGAACTAGCACTAGTAGGAAGAATTGTTGTCTGCTTATTATCGCTAATGGAATAGTCAACATTATCTGTTGCTAATGAATCTTGAACAATAAATTTTTGATTTTGAATATCTCCATCACTGTCAGTCGTTTCCTCAGTGTCAATCTGTGTATCCTCTGTAATGGAAAAATCCTCGCCCCTATTATCACGAGAAAGATTTATCGCATGATAATCTGTTGCAGAACTGTGAAGTTCATTGACCCTTTTACCAGCTAAATAAATCTGTGTGTCATCATCTGCTTTGAGGGTTGCTGTCGTTGTTACCTCAACGACTGCTTGAACCTGTGTTACTTGTGATGACTCATCTACGTGAATTACTTTTGAATCAACAGATATATCAGTTGCTGTCAGCCCTGCTTGATCTAACGCACCCATATCAAAGACAGCACTTGTAGGTGCGAATGGAATATGAGTATCATCTTCATTGATACCTCCCGTATTTACCTGTTCAAGAACGTCATCATATTCATTCATAGCTTCATCGATGTCAGATTCTATAACTCGTGAGCTCAGGGGTGAAGTATTATGCGAATCTTGTTCCTGAAAAGTGGGCATAGAAGTTCTAATCGGTATCAGAAAGCTTGTCATTAAGAATGACTGGTACTATAGCTGGACGTAGAACGTTCACAAAGACTCTCCTTCGTGTCTTTTCACTATAAATAGTAACCTAGAGACAGGAGGAACGAACCGCACATGACCGAAAAACGCGCAAAAATTGGTGTCATAATACTAGCTATGATTATCATTGTCACCACATCTTGGTATCTGCATCCTTCATTTGTCTGGACGACATCGCAATCACATAATTTTTCACGATTCCAGTTATTCACTCTTGAGTACAAACTCAGAGCAGAAAATTTCATATCGCTAGCTAACACTAAAACGATATATGCCAAATACGATGAATACTCAACACAATTCTACATTGATACCGCTATTCTCGTTAGCCGCTGCGATGGCGAAGGCTCATATTGTGTTCAAGGAGATAAACTATATGCCGCCTACAAGAAATATGGTCGCAAGAATATCGCAATGGTGGATATGCGCTTGGTATCACCAGACGGGGAAATTCATTATCAGACATTGTATTATGCGTGGCGTTGGGGCGTTTGGATACTCTTTGACTCTGGGTTCTAAATCAAGCACTTATAGTTATGCGGGAACAGCACCAGTAACCCGCAAAACGCACTCGGCTACAATATTTATACATAACAATCTTTAAGGACTCCGCTGTTGTGCAGCTTATAGCTGATAATGGGTGGCTATGCATAACCACCCATTATCAATGATTTAATGTTCCTTGTTCATATGGCAATATATTCCAAAAATCAGGAGCCATATAATACCAGCAACCGCAGGAATAATACGTTCTGACGACAAGAACAGCGATACATAAATGCACACGTAGAAAATAATGCCAATCACATCGAAGAAGCGGTAGCCGCGCAAAATAAAGCCGTCCGTACTAAACTGCGGACTCTTACGGTACTTATAGTGCGCAACCAGGGTGAGAATGTAAATAAAAATAATCACCGCACTCGAAGCCGAAGAGAAGAGCGTAAACGCGGACTTAATCGCCGGAATAACGCTCACCACTGGTGAAAACAAAATAAGCACAGACGAACCGATAATTGCTCGAGCTGGAACCTTCGTCTCGGAAATCTCGTCAAGCTTCAAACGAGACAGCAGGCTATCGGCCGGGGCGTCCTCAGCCAACTGGAAGAGGTGACGTCCTGCCGAGTACAACAGCGAGTTAAGCGCGGAACTGGCAGCCGTAATCACCACGAAGAAGACGAGGCCTGCAGCCCAATCTAAGCCGGCGTAGCGGAAAACCATAATGAACGGCGACGCGTAATTTCCTTGCGCGTCCGGCATAAAGGTCTGCCACGGCACAATGCACATAATGGCCACCAAAGCGCCCACGTAGAAAATCAAAATGCGGTAAACCAGCTGATTAATAGCTTTCGGCAAAATCTCGCGCGGATTCTCTGTTTCCGACACGGTTACGCCCACGAACTCAATCATCTCGTATGCGAAGAACACCATAGGGAAAGCCATAAAGAAGCTGGTCCAGCCGTGCGGCGCGAAGGAGAAACCCTGCAGCATGTTCATAAAGCTGGCATGACCTGCCGGCGTGGTGACGCCGTTAATCGTCTGCTCCGGATAACTAAAGTTGACAACCAACATAGCTGCCGCGGTTAAAATCAAACCGACGATCAGCGCAATCTTAATCATCGCGAACCAAAACTCCGCTTCACCGAAAACCTTCACAGCAATCAGGTTGACGCTGGTGAGCACAACGAGGAAAATAATCTCAATCAACCATTTGTACGCGGATAAATCAATGCCGAAAGTACCGAAAAAGCTCACGCAATACGTGGAGACGGCCGCAATCTCGGTCATGCCAATCAAAATAAGAACGATCCAGTATGACCATCCCGCGAAACGTCCCCATGCCGGGCTCACGTAGCGCCCGATAAAATTAATAAAGGTGTGCTGGCTCGGATCGCGATACATCAGCTCGCCAATCGCGCGCATGAAGATGTACATAAACAGGCCGACGGCGATGTATACGAAAACGATCGACGGACCGGTTAGGCCAATAGATTCGCCCGAACCGAGGAACAAGCCGGTGCCTATAGCGCCGCCCATCGCGATAAACTGCACGTGACGGTTTTTGAGGCCGCGCTCCATCTGATTATTTTTATCGAGATGATCGACGGTCTTTAAATTATTTTTACTCGTATTGTCTGCAGAGTCAGTCATACAAGCCTTTCTTTTCTCTCTAAACCGAAAACTATTGTAACCTAGCAGTGTCACTAGCGGTTTAACGAAGGATACTTATGAATAAAATCTCCATGCGTCGCGCACAGCCGAGCGATGTTCCAGCTCTTATGGATTTACTTCGTCAGGTGAACGAGGTTCACTTTCGCGGGCGTCCGGATCTGTTTCGTCGCGCGACGAAATACAGCGCAGACGATGCTTCTGCCCTGATGTCGGACG
>ERZ506793.229-NODE-229-length-22488-cov-20.2906_pt1 | contig 22488 bp, 11 predicted proteins | sample MGYA00512571_ERZ506793 | MGnify/ENA metagenome assembly ERZ506793
TACGTACTGCAAAAGACGTACAAGAAGTTCGTGCTATCTGTGAAGAAACTGGTAATGGACATGTTAAATTGTTGGCTAAAATCGAAAACCAACAAGGTATTGAAAACATTGATTCAATCATCGAAGCTGCTGATGGTATCATGATTGCACGTGGTGACATGGGTATCGAAGTTCCATTTGAAATGGTTCCAGTTTACCAAAAAATGATTATCACAAAAGTCAATGCTGCAGGTAAGATTGCTGTTACAGCAACTAACATGCTTGAAACAATGACTGACAAACCTCGTGCAACTCGTTCAGAAGTATCTGACGTATTTAACGCAGTTATTGATGGTACTGATGCTACAATGCTTTCAGGTGAATCTGCTAATGGTAAATATCCTGTAGAATCAGTTCGTACAATGGCTACAATTGATAAAAATGCACAAACTCTTCTTAAAGAGTATGGTCGTCTTGATTCATCAACATTTGGTCGTTCAAGCAAGACTGAAGTTGTAGCATCTGCAGTTAAAGATGCTACAAACTCAATTGATATCAAACTTGTCGTTGCACTTACTGAATCTGGTAACACAGCTCGTTTGATTTCTAAATACCGTCCAGAAGCTGACATCTTGGCAGTAACATTCGATGAAATTACTCAAAAATCATTGATGCTTAACTGGGGTGTTATTCCAGTAGTTACTGAAAAACCAAGCTCAACTGATGATATGTTTGATGTTGCTGAAAAAGTTGCATTGGAATCAGGTCTTGTAGAATCTGGTGATAACATTGTTATCGTTGCTGGTGTTCCAGTAGGTACAGGTGGAACAAACACTATGCGTATCCGCACAGTCAAATAATTTTAGTTTCTACTTAAATAGAAAGAAGGTCCTAGGGATCTTCTTTTTTTGTTCAAAAACGAAGAACTTTGTATATTGCATTTTGATATTAGGCTCCCAGTATCAGTGAAGAATCACAGTCTTCAACATCATAATGATAGAAAGAAAGTCTATCTTGACAAAATACCTCTATATGATTATAATTATGTTTATAATCATATAGATACTAAACTTCAGATACAAGTTACAAAAATAAGGAGGTATGGTTATGGCCACAAAAAATATTTATGTTGCAGAAGCAGATCTACACTTATTTGATGATGCTGCCAAGTACGCCGGAAGTGTTTCTGCCGCTGTGATACAGGCACTTCAGGACTTTCTAAGTATTCAACGCAACAAAAGCGAAGGATATGACAAGATTGAGTTAAATCTCTATGAAAAAGGGGTAAGAAGAAAGGTAATGTTCTATGGTATGGAGATTACTCGTGTAAAACGTCCGGTAGACGGTGGAATAAGGATTGACACGATTTATAAAACTGCAAAAGGGCAGCTTGCAGTGGCAACCAAGGTTCGCAAGGAGCTTCCGAATTGGGCAAAAGGAAATCCACACGTATGGAAAAACCCGCAGTCTTGGTCACATGATTTTTGGAATCTGGGGGACAGAGTGTTAAACGTATATCCGGACATAGAGAGCCTAAAGGAGAAGGATGCGTATCTTGCTGAGTGCTGCGAATCTTCTCTTTCGGAAAAGCCTTATGAGTTTTTGGATATTTAGATTAGGTATAAATACTAGATTTATAGAACTATAACAAGCAAATAATGAGATAGCTTTGTGTTTATATATCATATGGATTTCAGAGATGAAAAGAAGGAAGCTTTAATTAACATTGCTATGGTATATTTATCTGGTGTTCGGGATTATCGTCTTTCTCCTCGCGGTTAATGTAAATCATGTTCAAAAATTGATATTAAAAAAAGCGGAGCGACTCTTAGACGAGTCTGTTCGTACCGGAATTGTAGAATATTATTTTTCCGTTGACGGGATTGAGATCATTTCTCAGCTTGTGATCAGCAAAAATTATTGAACCCGCATATAAGGGCTACGCTACTAAGGGGCAATATATATACGCGGTAACCATACTAAGGGCGGTATTAATTTACATAATGGGCAGTGAGGGGGTATGAGATGGCGCTGATTAATAAAATCAAAACCTATCGCGAACAGGCCGGAATAAAACAATTTTTAATATTTTTTCTATTTTGGGGGCAAAATCCCGACATCTACATCTAGTTACGCTATCCAGCATCACGTTCACAACTTGACGATATAGAGCTTTCTTAATATTATTTAGTTAAATATATTTTAAGTGGGGTGAAAGGATGATTAACTTTTCTTGCAAATAATCTTACAAAAGCAGCATTACCAGTATGTATGGTATTGTTGCGCCCATTGCGAGAAAGTTAAATTCTATTTATCCAGAATATCTTAGTAGTATCACTCTCATGGAGTGGTTCCATTTTGCTATGATGAGCTGCAAGAATTAACTTTCTTGCGGCTCTGTTTTTGTTTTTTGTGGCTCTATATCTCTAGAGTCATTAAACTTCTTTAAAGATTTAGGGCTATTTTGGACAAATAGTGATTAGCTATTTGTTAAGTAAGTGAGGTCTTTATTTCAGAAGTGTGGTAGTTTAATCTTATTTAGTGTTGTTAACGATTTAGCTTTATTCGGAATGGATACCTTATGAAAAATAAGGAATTTTTTGAATTTTAATAATATCCATAAAACTCTCATTTTGAAAACGTAATATCGAAAATAATGAAATCTCGATTTTCTTTTTACAGATAATTCTAAAAAATGATAGTTATACATAGGTATGGTAATATAACCCGGAAAAACATTATATTTATGCTGTATTAGCAATATTTGTTGGTTTTGATTTAAGATTAATTTAAAATATTTGAAAATATGAGCAAATATTCCCACAAATATTAGGAAATTTGTTAGAATGTATAACGATTAGTATTTTTGAATACTTTTAATCTCATTGAGGGGTGAGATACTTAAATGCATAAATGTGGAGGATTACCAAAGTGGGTAAAGATTTATTTAATGATCGAATTAGTCGATTTTCGATTCGTAAATTAAATGTAGGAGTTTGTTCGGTTCTGTTGGGAACTCTTGTTATGGTTGGTGTTGCAAATCAAGTTTCAGCTGATGAAACTAGCAACCAAACTCAAGTAGAAGATGTGACCAATACGACTGCAGTAGCAAGTGAAGGGACACAGTCTCAAAATACTGTTGCAACTCAAGCTTCGATGGAAGTCGCAAATATTTTATCTAGTTCTGAGGCAAATAGTCAGTCTCAAGCTGTTTCAACAGCTAGCCAAATAGTCTCTGAAGCATCAACGACACCAGCTTCTAGTGAAGCAATATCTCAGGCAGCTGTTTCTACTTCTGAAACATCAGCTAGTTCTGTACAATCTTCAAATAGTGTTGCTGGTACTGTGAATGTAGCTAGTAGCACGACTGGCGCTTCAACGACAGCATCTAGTTTAGCAGCCACTTCTGAATCACAAGCCTCAGCCTCAGCATCTGAAGCGAAAAATTTGAATGTTGAAGTAGAGGCTTCTAGTGGTAACTCCCTTTCTGGAGGGGTTGAATCTCCAGTAGTAGAACAACCTGTAGTGACAGCTGAAACTTCTGGTAAACGTCGTAGCCGTCGTTCTATTGGTGATCCAAACGATCCAAACCTCATCGCAGATGATGTCCAAGATGCCACTTCAACTCCGAAAGAAGCAAAACCAGGTTTCACTACTAATATCAAAGCTACTGACTTGGCTAGCCAAATCTCTTGGTTGGATTTTGGAGATGTGGCTAACTGGACAGGAACAACGACGACATCGAGTGGGAATCTTGCCCTTCAAGTAGGGTCTGCCTATACTAAGGAAATTATGCCGGGTTATGTGGTCACCATCAAAGTCAAATCTTTGAAACCCTTCCAAGCAACAGAAATCTACAAAAAGCGTTTAGAAGACCGAGGAGCGACGGCTGCTGAAAAAGCGACCTATGATCCAAATGCTAGAAATGGTTATGTGAATGGGGCTACTACAAATAATACGAAAGCAGCTTTTAGTGCTGGTGAAGAAGCCAAAGTTGTTGCCGAAGCTCAAACCAGATGGTCAGAAATAAAGGGTGAAGGCATCAATACTGGGGCTAAAAAAACAACCATCAGTTCCGAGTTTGATGGTGGCAATATCGGTGTTCAGTTTGAAATTTCTGCGACCTTCCGTGGAAAAGTAGTCAAACCTGCCATTGTCATGGCGGATGGTGAGTCCGCTAACCCAGGTGAATTGCTTATGTTCACTACAAACGGAGAAGGATGGCAACAAATTGGTGAGTGGTATAAATACGGAAATAAAGCTACTAAAACTTTTATTCCACAAGATACAGACAATTTATTTGGCTCAAATCCTTCCACTAATATAAATGGCATGAGTCTCTATAGGACGAACCTTGACCAACTTCGACGTTCAAATCAAGTTGGACCGGATAAAAAAGCGGTTGCTTGGAAATACTTTGGTAGTTCCGATTTAACAACTGGAGGTCTCGGAACAGGAGTGTTTGGACCAAATATTTCTGCAAGTTCTGTTGCTGTTCCTCTTGTTATGACTAAGGGGGCTTCTGAGATTGGTCTTTATATCGTCTCTGGTGGGAAACAGTCAGCTATGTTTGGATTTTTCCCGCTTGATGAAGGGGATGCACCGGAGTCTTATGGTAAGGCTATCCACTCTATCGCAACCGTTGATGGGATAACAGGTAACAAAGTCACTCAACCTTATCTTGGTCACTTGAGCCCAGATATGGATGAAAACAACGCACATGATTGGTTTGGTGATGATAATGCAACGACAGCTGATGAAGGAGTTGATCAATTGCTCCCAGCTGACCTCAAAGGGACAACCAATGAGATGATCAAGATGGATCGTACGCATCCAGGGAACTACACCATCACTCTTGAAGCTCATACAGATGGGGCGCCTCAAGCCAATATTTATGGTTGGATTGACTTTAACCAAAACGGCACCTTTGATGAAGATGAACGCTCTGACTTGGCTACTATTACCAAGGATGGTTCTGTTACTCTAAGATTCACCAAGAGCAAAACCTATATCGATCCTAGTGTCAATGAACTAGGTGTACGTGTCCGGATTGCTAAGGATGCTGATCAAATCGAAAAACCTACAGGAATGGCTTTCTCAGGGGAAGTCGAAGACTTCAGAACTCAGGTTACTCACCCACCAAAAGGTGAAGTCAAAGCAACGTCTGGCCTTCAAGGCGAAAAACAAACGGCAACGGTTGCCTTTACGGCTCGTGGTCTCTACAAGTATAGCCGTACAGCTGTAGCTCAGATTGACGAAACTGTTGCTCCTCAGATAGTGGACAACCGTACTGGTCAAGTCGTAACACCTGGAGCAGATGGCTATTATGCTGTGGCTGGTCAAGGGAAATATAAGATCACTCCAAACGGGACTTCAGTGGATGTTGAGTTCATTCCTGAAGATCACTTCCTAGGAACAGCGGATGGTATTTCGATCCGCCGTACAGATACCAATGGCTATGATACAGGTTGGTCTACTAAATTCCCTGACATGGAAGCTAATGTCGATACGGCCATCAATACCATGGACGGTCTTTACATCCCAACGGTTACTCCGAAAGATATTGAAGGCGAAAGCAAGACGTCTACCGATGTGCAAGGAGCAACCCAAACTGGTACACCAACCTTTAACGTAGTAGGAACTAACCTAGATGGTAATAAGGTTGCTATCACTCCAAGTGCGCTATATCCTGCTAAATTGGTAGACCCAGCAACTGGTCAACCGACAAATGCGCTTTCTGTTACGGTAGCAGGAGAAGGAACTTACACTATCGATGATACGACTGGTAAAGTGACCTTCGTTCCAGAACCTGGTTTTACAGGCAGTGCGAATGGCGTAACGGTGACCTTGTCTGCTCCTGTTGGACGAGATAAAGATGGTACGATTCGTGATGAGTACGTTAAGACAGCGACTGCTAAGTACACTCCAACAGTAACACCAATTACGGCTACTCCTACAAATAAAGTTTCTGCAGATGTTCAGAACGTTCCTCAAACACAAACACCAACCTTTGATTTAAGTAATGACAAGACAGCTCAAATCACAAGCAAGAAATTGGTGGATCCAACAACTGGTCAACCGACTGATGATGCAACTGTAACTGTAGCGGGAGAAGGTAGCTATACTATCGATCCAACGACTGGAGCAGTTACATTTACTCCAGAAAAAGATTTTGTCGGAACTGCTAAGGGCGTGACCGTTCAAGCAACTGCAACCATTACTAATGAAAACGGTAAGACTGCAACAATCACATCGGATGCGACTTACACACCAACAGTTGTAGCAGCTGTTCCAACAGCTCAATCTGCTAAATCTAAGGATATTCAAGGTGCTACGCAAACTGGTACGCCAACCTTTGCTGGCACAACTGTTCAAGTCAACGGTCAAGATAAGGCTATTACCATCAAAGACAATAGCTACAAACTCTTGGATAAAGATGGGAACGAAGTAACCGGTACAACCCCAGCATATGCAGCAGACGGTACAACTGAAATCGGTAACTTCTCAATTGATCCAGCAACTGGAACAGTAACCTTCACACCGACTGATAAATCATATACAGGTGCTGTTACACCGGCTAAGGTTCAAGCTGAAAGCTCGAATGGTATTAAAGTTGATACAACTTACACACCAGAAATCGTTCCAGTGACACCTACAGCAACGCCAGCTGAAACCACTGACATTCAAGGTGCGACTCAAAAAGGCAAACCTGAATTCCAAGGTGGAACAGTAAACGTTGATGGCGTTGATAAGACAGTAGCAATCAATGAAGCTGTACCAGCGACATTTGACGATGGTACAAAAACTAAGACAATTCCAAACGTAGGTACTTACACAGTAGCAGCAGACGGAACAGTAACTTTCGTTCCAGAAAAATCATTTGTCGGAACTGCACCAGCGGTGACTGTTGTACGTGAAGACATGAATGGAACAAAAGCTTCAGCAACCTACACACCAACCGTAACACCAGTAACTCCAACAGCGACTCCAGCTGAATCTACTGGTCCTCAAGGTTTGGTTCAAACGGGTACAGTAACCTTCACAGAAGGTGATCCAGTTGCGCCAATCAACAAGGATTCTATTACCCTTCTTGATGAAAATGGTCAACCAGCTGCTTCAGTAGATGCCAAATCACCAGCAGGTGATGTTATTGGTACCTACACCGTTGATAAAGAAACAGGTGTGGTGACCTTCACACCAACGGATAAATCTTATTCAGGTGACGTAGTTCCTGCGAAAGTGCGAGCAGCTGATACAAATGGAACAACAGTAGAGACAACTTACACACCTAAGATTACGCCGGTGGTACCTACTGCTGAACCTACAACATCTACAGATATCCAAGGAGCTACTCAAACTGGTAAGCCAGTCTTTACTGAAGGCGATAGCCGTGTGCCGATGGACGATACCGTTCCTGCAACTTTTGACGATGGTTCAACTACCAAGACGGTCGATGGTGTTGGTACTTACACTGTAGCATTAGACGGAACAGTTACCTTCAAGCCACTTCCTACTTATGTTGGAACACCTGAAGGCGTAACCGTGAAACGTGTTGATAAGAATGGTACGCCAGCAACTGCAACTTACACGCCAACTGTTACTCCAGTAACTCCAACAGCGACACCAGCTGAAACGTCAGGTGTTCAAGGGGCAACTCAATCTGGCAAGCCAGTCTTTACTGAAGGCAACAGCCGCGTGCCAATGAACGATGCCGTTCCAGCAACCTTTGATGACGGGTCTACTTCTAAGACAGTTGATGGCATTGGTACATACACAGTAGCATCAGACGGAACTGTAACTTTTGTTCCAGACCCAAGCTTCACTGGTACAGCACCAGCTGTAACCGTTGTTCGTGAAGATAAGAACGGAACCAAAGCCTCTGCAACTTATACACCAACTGTAAATCCGGTCACTCTTACTCCAACAAACAAAGTTTCTGAAGACATTCAAAATGTCCCTCAAACAGAGACTCCTACATTTGCTTTGAGTGATGATGAGACTGCTCAAATTACAAGCAAGAAATTGATTGACCCTGCAACAGGTCAACCAACAGATGAAACAAGTGTGACAGTGGCAGGTGAAGGAACTTATACAATCGATCCTACTACAGGAGCGGTTACCTTTACTCCTGAAAAAGACTTTGTTGGGACAGCTAAAGGTGTAACTGTTCAGGCAACTGCGACAGTTACAAATGAAGCTGGTAAGACTTCAACTATTACTTCAGATGCAAGTTACACACCAACAGTTGTAGCAGCTGTTCCAACAGCTCAACCAGCTACATCTAAAGACATCCAAGGTGCAACTCAAACAGGAACTCCAACCTTTGCAGGTACAACAGTTCAAGTTAATGGTCAAGACAAAACAATCACCATCAAAGACAACAGTTACACATTGTTAGACAAAGATGGTAACGAAGTTTCAACGACACCAGCTTATGCGGCAGACGGTACAACTGAAATCGGTACTTACTCAATTGATCCAGCAACTGGCCAAGTAACCTTCACACCAACTGACAAATCTTATACAGGTCAAGTAACGCCTGTTAAGGTTCAAGCCGAAAGCTCAAACGGTATCAAGGTAGATACAACTTATACACCTGAAATCGTTCCAGTAACCCCAACAGCGACACCAGCTGAAACCACTGATATTCAAGGTGCTACACAAACAGGTAAACCTGAATTCAAGGGTGGCACTGTAACCGTTGATGGCGTTGAGAAAACAGTAGAAATTAATGAAGATGTTCCAGCAACCTTTGACGATGGCTCAACTACCAAGACAGTAGATGGCGTTGGTACCTACACAGTAGCAGCAGACGGAACCGTAACCTTCGTACCTGAGAAATCATTCGTCGGAACTGCTCCAGCAGTGATGGTTGTTCGTGAAGATAAGAACGGAACCAAAGCTTCTGCAACTTATACACCAACTGTGACTCCAGTAACACCGACAGCGACACCAGTTGAAACTACAGATATTCAAGGTGCTACACAAACTGGTAAACCTGTATTTACTGAAGGCGACAGCCGTGTGCCAATGAACGATGATGTTCCAGCAACATTTGATGATGGCTCAACTACCAAGACAGTAGACGGCGTTGGTACCTACACAGTAGCAGCAGATGGAACCGTAACCTTCGTACCTGAGAAAACATTTACTGGAACTGCACCAGCAGTGACGGTTGTTCGCGAAGATAAGAACGGAACCAAAGCTTCTGCAACTTACACGCCAACTGTTACTCCAGTAACTCCAACAGCGACACCAGTTGAAACAACAGGTAAGCAAGGTCAAACTCAAACAGGTAAGCCTGAATTTACTGAAGGCGACAGCCGTGTACCAATGAACGATGATGTTCCAGCAACATTTGACGATGGCTTAACTACCAAGACAGTAGATGGCGTTGGTACTTACACAGTAGCAGCAGACGGAACTGTAACTTTTGTTCCTGAGAAATCATTCATAGGTAAAGCGCCAGCCGTAACGGTTGTTCGTGAAGATAAGAACGGAACTAAAGCCTCTGCAACTTACACACCAACCGTAACTCCAGTGACACCGACAGCGACACCAGCTGAATCTACTGGACCTCAAGGTCTTGTTCAAACTGGAACTGTAACCTTCACAGAAGGTGATGAAGTAGCTCCAATTAACAAGGATTCGATTACTCTTCTTGATGAAAATGGTCAACCAGCAGCATCAGTAGAAGCGAAATCACCAGCAGGTGACGTGATCGGTACATACACCGTTGATAAAGATACAGGTGTAGTGACTTTCACACCGACAGATAAATCTTATTCAGGTGATGTTGTCCCAGTTAAGGTTCAAGCAGCTGATGCCAATGGAACTACAGTTGAAACAACTTATACACCGAAGATTACTCCGGTTGTTCCAACTTCTGAAGATGCTACATCGACAGATATCCAAGGTCAAACACAATCTGGTAAACCAACCTTCACGGAAGGAAATCCAAATGTTCCAATTGATGAAGATACTCCAGCGACCTTCGAAGATGGCTCAATTACGAAGACCATTCCTGGTGAAGGAACCTACACTGTTTCTCCAGATGGAACTGTAACCTTCGTCCCAGAAAAATCATTCACCGGAACTGGAACAGGCGTAACAGTGAAACGTGTGGATAAGAACGGTACTGAAATCACAGCGAAGTACACACCAACTGTGACTCCAGTAACCCCAACAGCTGAGCCAGCAACATCTACAGATATTCAAGGTGCGACTCAAACTGGTAAGCCTGAATTCACTGAAGGCGATAGCCGTGTACCAATGAACGATGATGTTCCAGCAACCTTTGAAGATGGTTCAACTACGAGAACTGTCGACGGTGTTGGTACTTACACAGTAGCAGCAGACGGTACAGTAACCTTCGTCCCAGAAAAATCATTCGTCGGAACTGCACCAGCTGTAACAGTGGTTCGTGAAGATAAGAACGGAACAAAAGCTTCTGCGACCTACACACCATCTGTAACACCAGTTACCCCAACTGCAGAAGGTACAACATCTACTGACAAACAAGGTCAAACGCAATCAGGTACACCAACCTTCACACCAGGAAATCCAAATGTTCCTATGGATGATGATACACCTGCAACATTTGAAGATGGCTCAACTACGAAGACCATTCCTGGTGAAGGAACTTACACTGTTGCTCCAGACGGAACCGTAACCTTTGTTCCAGAAAAATCATTCACTGGAGAAGGTACAGGAGTAACGGTTAAACGTGTCGATAAGAACGGTACTTCAGTTACTGCTAAGTACACACCAACTGTGACTCCAGTAACACCAACTGCAACACCAGCAGAATCAACTGGACCTCAAGGTATTGTTCAAACTGGAACAGTAGCCTTCACTGAAGGTGACCCAGTTGCCCCAATCGATAAGGATACCATTACTCTTCTTGATGATAATGGTCAGCCAGCAGCATCAGTAGATGCGAAATCACCAGCAGGTGATGTGATCGGTACCTTCACCGTTAATAAAGAAACAGGTGTTGTGACCTTCACACCAACGGATAAATCGTACTCAGGTGATGTGGTTCCAGTTAAGGTTCAAGGTAAAGATACAAACGGAACAGTTGCTGAAACAACTTACACACCGAAGATCACTCCAGTTGTACCAACTGCTGATCCTGCAACATCTACAGACATTCAAGGCCAAACACAAACAGGTAAACCAAGCTTCACGCCTGGTAACCCAAGTGTACCAATGGATGATGATGTACCAGCAACCTTTGAAGATGGCTCAACAACTAAAGTTATTCCAGGTGAAGGAACTTACACTGTTGCTCCAGATGGAACTGTAACCTTCGTACCAGAAAAATCATTTACAGGAACAGGTACAGGAGTAACGGTTAAACGTGTAGATAAGAACGGTAGCCCAGTTACAGCAACTTACACGCCAACAGTAACTCCTGTGACACCAACAGCGACACCAGCAGAATCAACTGGTCCTCAAGGTGCAACTCAAACAGGTAAGCCTGAATTTACTGAAGGCGATAGCCGTGTACCGATGAACGATGACGTGCCAGCAACCTTTGAAGATGGTTCAACAACTAAGACTGTTGAAGGTGTTGGAACTTACACAGTAGCAGCAGACGGTACAGTAACCTTCGTTCCAGAAAAATCATTCGTCGGAACGGCACCAGCTGTAACAGTGGTTCGTGAAGATAAGAACGGAACAAAAGCTTCTGCAACTTACACGCCAACCGTAACACCAGTAATACCGACTGCTAAAGATACCACTTCAACTGGTCCTCAAGGTGCAACTCAAACAGGTAAGCCTGAATTTACTGAAGGCGATAGCCGTGTACCAATGAACGATGATGTTCCAGCAACCTTTGAAGATGGTTCAACTACGAAGACCATTCCAGGTGAAGGAACATACACAGTTGCTCCAGATGGAACCGTAACCTTTGTTCCAGAAAAATCATTCACAGGAACAGGTACAGGTGTAACAGTGAAACGTGTGGATAAGAACGGTACCCCAGTTACTGCAACCTACACCCCAACTGTGACTCCTGTGACACCAACAGCGACACCAGCAGAATCAACTGGTCCTCAAGGTGTTGTTCAAACGGGAACTGTAACCTTCACCGAAGGTGATCCTGCTGCCCCAATCGACAAGGATACCATTACTCTCCTTGATGAAAACGGCCAACCAGCTGCTTCAGTCATTGCTAAGTCACCAGAAGGTAAAGAAATCGGTACTTACACAGTTGATAAGACTACAGGCGTTGTAACCTTCACACCGACTGATAAATCTTACTCAGGAGAAGTGGTTCCAGTTAAGGTTCAAGCAGCTGATGCAAACGGAACTGTCGCTGAGACAACTTACACACCGAAGATCACGCCAGTTGTTCCAACTGCTGATCCTGCAACATCTACAGGCATCCAAGGTCAAACACAAAGTGGTAAACCAAGCTTCACACCTGGTAACCCTGCAATCCCAATGGATGATGATGTTCCAGCAACCTTTGAAGATGGTTCAACTACGAAGACCATTCCAGGTGAAGGAACATACACAGTTGCTCCAGATGGAACCGTGACCTTCGTACCAGAAAAATCATTCACAGGAACTGGAACTGGCGTAACAGTCAAACGTGTGGATAAGAACGGTACCCCAGTTACCGCAACTTACACCCCAACTGTGACACCAGTAACTCCAACAGCAGAATCTACAACTTCAATTGGAAACAAGGGCCAAACCCAAACAGGTAAACCAGTCTTTACCGAAGGCGATAGCCGTGTTCCAATGAATGACAAGGTTCCAGCAACCTTTGACGATGGCTCAACAACCAAGACTATCCCAGGTGTTGGTACCTACACAGTAGCAGCAGATGGTACTGTAACCTTCACACCAGAAGCTGAATTCACAGGAACTGCACCAGCAGTAACAGTGGTTCGTGAAGATGTGAATGGAACTAAAGCTTCTGCAACCTACACACCAACTGTACGTCCAATCACTAAGTTTGTGGACAAAGAAGGCAAGGAAATCCCAGGATATTCGGCTCTTGATGGTGAACAACCAAAAGCTGAGATTTCTGGTTACCGCTTCGTCGAAACCAAGAAATTGCCAAATGGTGATTTCGAACACGTCTACGAAAAAGTGACAACTTCTTATGTGGACGAAAATGGCACTCCAATTCCAGGTTACCCAACAGAAGAAGGCCAACAACCTAAGAAAGATATTCCAGGTTATGAATTTGTGAAGACAGTTGTAGATGAAAATGGTAATACCCAACACATCTACAAGAAGACCGTGACTCCAACACCAGTGCCGGATTCAACACCGACACCAGAGCCACAGCCAACTCCACAAGCAAAACAAGAAGAATCTGTTCTTCCAGAAACAAAAGAAGAAGCAAGCTTCATCAATCCAACTGATGAAAATGCTCAACTTCCAAAAACTGGTAGTGAAGATTCAAACCTTGCAATCTTTGGTTTAGCAAGTCTTCTTGCAGGATTTGGACTTTACGGCACTAAACGTCGTAAACGCTAAAATAAGCTTTGTTCGTAAAGATATCAAGGTTTTTCGAAGTCAAAGCAAAAATAGCTCTCCTGTCAAATGACAGGAGGGCTATTTGTATGCTCTTGTAAGCTTTTATTTCAAGTCGTCAAAGTTGACTTTGCCTCCCTAGAAGCGTAAGCTAGAAGTTAAATAAAGGAGGTCTATCTATGATTGAAGTCACTTATCTAAATACAGCTAAGCAAGAAAAACATGTTTCTTATGAAAATTACAATGAGTTTGTACGAGCGCAGCAGGCCTGTTGGATTGAACTTCCTGATTCAACACCAGTAACCAAGGTAACTATTAATGGTCATGATATTGACTTTAAGGGACCTTACGGTGAACTCTATTTCTACATAATGAAGCTAGACTTAAGTCAATACCAATAAACAGAATCGGACATTACGTTCCGGTTCTTTTTTCTACAAGACAATTTTTATAAATTAAGAATATTGCTAATTGACTGAAAATGACTTACAATAGAAAGGAAGAATTTATAGAAGGAGACACATATGAAAAACAAGCGTTTAATTTGGACTTTGGTTTTCTTAGCTATCTTGACGCTCGGTTCTATTGGAACAGATCTTTTCAAAAAAGAACATCAAAATGCTAATAGAGTTGTCAAAGTTGGAATCCTCCAGTTCGTGACGCACGAGGCCTTGGATCAAATTGAAAAAGGTGTCGAAGATGGTCTTAAAGAAGCTGGTTATAAGGGAGACAAGGTTCAAATCACCTTATTAAATGCTGAAGGGGACCAATCTAAAATCCAAACCATGTCTAAACAATTGGTTAATGACAAGAATGACGTCGTTATCGGTATTGCTACACCAGCAGCACAAGGGCTAGCGGCAGCTACCAAGGATATTCCAGTCATTATGGGGGCTATCTCAGACCCTGTTGGGGCAAAATTGGTTAAGAATCTCAAGCATCCAGAAGGCAATGTTACTGGTACCTCAAACCAAGTGCCGATTAAGCAGACAGTAGAATTGGTCAAATCACTGACACCAAATGCCAAAACGATTGGTATTCTCTATGCTTCAAGTGAGGACAATTCCAAATCACAGGTTGAAAGCTTTAAGAAATACGCTGAAAAAGATGGTCTAAATGTGGTCGAGTACGCCGTCCCATCAACCAATGAAATCAATACAACCATGTCAGTCATGACTGGTAAGGTAGATGCCATCTGGACGCCTCAAGATAATACTATTGCTTCAGCCTTTTCAACAGTAATCTCATCAGCCAATCAAGCTAAGATTCCAGTTTATACGACGGTTGATACTATGGTAAAAGAGGGCGGTTTGGCTTCAGTTGCTCAAAGCCAATATGAACTTGGAAAGGCTACAGCTCGTAGTGCCGTTAAGGTTCTTAAAGGTAAAAAAGTTAAGGATGTCCCTGTAGATGTTATCGATGATGGCACACCAACACTTAACCTTAAAGTTGCTCAAGACCTCAACATCACCATCCCTGACGATGTGCTTAAACAGTCAGACATCGCTGTTAAAGCTGATAAATAAGGAGGACTTATGATTATTTCATCTATTTATCAGGGGCTTCTATACGGAATCCTAGGTCTTGGGATTTACATGACTTTCCGTATCTTGGATTTTCCTGATTTGACAACAGAAGGTTCCTTTCCTCTTGGTGGGGCAGTAGCAGTAACTCTTATGAACTTTGGTTGGAACCCCATCTTGGCGACCTTGGTTGCTGTCTTGGCTGGATGTGGTGCCGGACTTGTAACTGGTCTCCTTTATACAAAAGGAGAAATTCCAACGATCTTGGCAGGGATTCTGGTCATGACTTCCCTTAACTCAGTCATGCTTATGATAATGGGAAGAGCCAATCTAGGTCTCCTTGATATTAAGACAATCCAAGATTTGCTTCCCTTTAGTAAAGATTATAACCTCTTAATCGTCGGTCTCATAGCTGTAACTATTGTTATTGCTTCCTTGATTGCCTTTCTTAACACGCGCCTAGGGCAAGCCTATATTGCTACTGGTGATAATCGAGACATGGCTAAATCTTTTGGTATTAACACAGACAATATGGAAGTGATGGGACTTGTCATCTCAAATGGTATTATTGCTCTCTCAGGAGCCTTGATTAGTCAACAGGACGGGTATGCCGACGTTTCTAAAGGGATTGGGGTTATCGTTATCGGACTTGCCAGCATTATCATTGGTGAGGTCTTGTATGCGACCAACTTGACCTTGTTGGAACGCTTGATTGCCATCTGTATTGGTTCTATCCTCTACCAATTCCTCTTGACTGGCGTTATTGCTCTTGGCTTTAACACCAACTACCTGAAACTCTTCAGTGCGATTGTTCTTGCCCTCTGCTTGATTTCGCCTGTCCTACGCCGAAAATTCTTTAAGGGGGTGACCTTATCACGATGACAGCTATTGTAGAACTTAAAAATGCGACTGTTAAGGTCAATAACGGTTTTGACACCAAAAAAACCATCCTGGACCATGTCAACCTTACCATTAGAGAAGGTGACTTTATTACCATTCTTGGTGGAAATGGTGCCGGGAAATCAACCCTCTTCAATGTCATTGCAGGGACCCTCATGTTGACCAGTGGTCAGATTTTCATCATGGGTGAGGATGTTACGTCTCTCCCTGCTGAGAAGCGTGCTAAGTACCTCTCACGAGTCTTCCAAGATCCTAAAATGGGGACAGCTCCTCGTATGACTGTTGCAGAAAACCTCTTAATTGCCAAATACCGTGGCGAAAAACGAGGGCTTAAATCACGCCAAATTCATCTCTATACAGAGGAGTTTCAAGGTCTGATTGAACGTATCAGTAATGGTTTAGAAAAGCACTTAGATACACCAGCAGGTCTCCTTTCAGGTGGTCAGCGTCAGGCTCTCAGTCTGTTGATGGCGACACTTAAACGTCCTGAGCTCTTGCTCTTAGACGAGCACACTGCAGCTCTGGATCCTAAGACCAGTGTAGCCCTCATGGAGTTGACTGATGAGTTTGTAACAGGTGACCATCTAACAGCCTTGATGATTACCCACCACATGGAAGATGCCCTAAAATATGGCAATCGTCTGATCGTTATGAAGGATGGTCAAATCGTTAAAGACCTTACCAAGGAAGAAAAAGGTCAATTGGATATCACAGACTATTACGCTATGTTTGAGTAAGCCTAGTCTGACTCTAAATTGTAAAATAAGCCAAAAAGTTGTATACTTAAAGGGTATGCAACTTTTTGTTGTGGCCTGTAAATCGACAAGGAGACTGTTCGCACGAACGTTCAGCTTCTTGGACCGTCTGTAAAAATAGGCTCTAGAAGAGAGTCAAACTAAAAAGGAGAAAAACAAGCATGAGCGATATTAAAATTATTGCCCTAGGTGGAGTCCGTGAAAATGCTAAAAACCTCTATATTGTTGAGGTTAACGACTCTATCTTTATTTTGGATGCTGGTCTAAAGTATCCTGAAAATGAACAACTGGGTGTTGACTTTGTCATTCCTAACTTAGACTACTTGATTGAAAATAGAGACCGTATTCAAGGGATTTTCTTGACACACGGACATGCCGACGCTATTGGAGCCCTACCTTATATCTTGCAAGAAGTTAAGGCACCAGTCTTTGGATCATCACTCACTATTGAGTTGGCTAAGCTATTTGTGAAAAATGCTGGCGTTAAGAAATTCAATAACTTCCATGTTATTGATGCAGAAACTGAAATTGAATTTGAAGATGCTGAAGTTTCATTCTTCAAAACAACGCACTCTATTCCAGAATCAATGGGGATTGTTCTTGGCACTGACCAAGGCAATATTGTCTATACTGGTGACTTCAAGTTTGACCAAGCTGCCCGTCCTTACTACAAAACTGATTTAGGTCGTTTGGCTGAAATCGGACGTGAAGGTGTTTTGGCCCTCTTGTCAGACTCAGCAAATGCGACAAGTACTGAACAAACAGCTTCTGAAGCAGAAGTTGGCCAAGAAATTGACCAAGTTATTGCTGATGCAGAAGGACGTGTTATTGTTGCTGCAGTTGCCTCAAACTTGGTACGTATTCAACAAGTCTTTGATTCAGCTGCTGATCACGGACGTCGTGTTGTTCTTACTGGTTTTGACGTAGAAAATATTGTCCGCACAGCTATTCGTCTCAAAAAATTGACTGTGGAGCATGAGAAACTTATTGTCAAACCAAAAGATATGAACAAGTTTGAAGACCACGAGTTGATTATCCTCGAAAATGGTCGTATGGGTGAACCAATCGATGGCCTTCAAAAGATGGCTGTTGGTCGTCACCGTTACGTTCAAATCAAGGATGGAGATTTGGTTTATATCGTTACAACTCCAAGCATTGCTAAGGAAGCCGTAGTGGCACGTGTCAACAACGCTATCTATAAAGCTGGTGGAACTGTTAAGATGATTACGCAGAGCCTTCGTGTATCTGGACATGCCAATGCTCGCGAACTTCAATTGATGGTTAACCTCCTTCGTCCACAGTATCTCTTCCCTGTTCAAGGTGAGTACCGTGACCTTCAAGCGCATGCAGAGTTAGCCTTGGAAGTTGGTATTCTTCCAGAAAATATTTATATCGTTAAACGCGGTGACATCATGCACTTGTCAGAGGACCAAGGTTTCCTTCATGAAGGAGCTGTTCCAGCTGGTGATGTTATGATTGATGGTAATGCTATTGGTGATGTGGGTAATATCGTCCTTCGTGACCGTAAGGTCTTGTCTGAAGATGGTATCTTTATCGTAGCCATCACGGTTAACAAGAAGGAGCGCAAGATTGTTTCTAAGGCGCGTGTGAACACACGTGGATTCGTCTATGTTAAGAAGAGTCGTGACATTCTGCGTGAGTCTGCTGATATTGTCAATGCGACTGTTGAAAATTACTTGGCAGGAGATAGTTTTGATTGGGGAGAACTTAAAAGTGCTGTTCGTGATGATGTCGCTAAGTTCCTCTTTGACCAAACCAAACGTCGCCCAGCAATTCTTCCAGTCGTTATGGAAGTACGATAATCAATGATTATCGTCTGAGTGTGTTACTTACATTCATTGATATTAGGAAGTCTTATAAGACTGTTTTGAAAAAGCAAAAGCTGGGTTGACCCAGCTTTTCTATCATTAAGAAAGGAAAAGACAAATGGCTTTTTTTCAAATTGAATATTCATCTGACGTTCTAGGACAGTACCGCCAAGTAGATGTCATTTATCCAGACCGTGATCAAATTGCAGAAACCGAAAGCGATACGGATATTCCAGTGCTTTATCTCCTTCATGGCATGGGGGGAAACCATAATTCTTGGGCTTTTCGTACCAATATCCAGCGCCTTCTTCGAAAGACCAACCTCATCGTCATTATGCCTAATTCTGAAAATGGATGGTATACCAATACGAATTATGGAGTTCGCTATTACGATGCCATTGCCAAGGAGCTTCCACAAGTCATGCAGCGTTTCTTCCCAAGTATGACGAAAAAGCGTGAAAAGACTTTTATCGCTGGGCTTTCTATGGGTGGCTATGGTTCTTTCAAACTAGCCTTAACGACCAATCATTTTGCTTGTGCAGGTTCATTCTCGGGTGCTCTTGGTTTATCAGCAGAGATAATGACAGATGAGACCAGTGAGTCTAAGGCATACTGGCAAGGTGTTTTTGGCGATTTGAAAGGAAAAGACATTGCGCAACACAAACTGGTGAATCTAGCTAAACAACATGACAAGAAAACCAAATTCTTTGCTTGGTGTGGACTGGAGGATTTCCTTTTTGATTCTCAAGATCAAGCAGTTGCTGATTTGAAGGCTCTTGGCCTAGATATCGACTACCATACAGACCATGGAAGACATGAATGGTATTATTGGGAAAAACAATTGGAAGCTTACCTAGAATGGTTGCCAATTGATTACGTTAAAGAAGAACGTTTGTCTTAATGGGTCAATCTTGTAACATCTTGTCAAAGAGATGATAAAAGCTTAAACTTATATTTTTTACTTGTCAGAACTATTAGAGCTTGATATACTAGGGGAAGCTTCGAAAAGGAGGCTCAATAATGAAAAAATTCGTTAGAGTAATCTACCGTATTCCCAAACTCATTTTACAATTTATTTGGAATCTCATTTGGGGCCTATTTAAACTTGCCCTTATCCTAGCCTTAGTTGGTTACGGACTTATCTATTATGCAAACAACTCTCAGAGCACACTAGCTACCAATATTAATCAAGCCTTTCGACAAGTTGAGTTAGGTTTTAGTGGTAACAGTACCAGTGATGTTGAAAAATCAGTCTCCAATCTCTCAACGACAGATACTATCCCTGAGTCAAATGGGGCAAGATGGGCACAAAATACAGCCAGCATCTATATTCAGTCTACTGATGAAACCATGGTCGCTGCATATAAGGAGGCTATCACAAATTGGAATAATACAGGTGCTTTTATCTTTACCTTTACAGATGATGCCTCAAAAGCTGACATCGTAGCGACAGACTATTCGGATGCTAACTCACAGGCAGCGGGTCTAGCAGATAGTCAGACCAATGTTGTGACCAATCGGATTACCCATGTGGAAGTCAAACTCAATCGTTATTTCCTTTTGAACCCTGATTTCGGCTATACCCATAAACGTATTGTCAATACAGCTGAACATGAATTGGGCCATGCCATTGGCTTAGACCACGATGATTCTAGGGCTTCAGTCATGCAGTCAGCAGGGTCTTATTACGGTATTCAACAGACCGATATTGATCGGGTTCATGCTCTTTATGCTAATTAAGGAGGTTTGTATTGCATTTTTTAAAACGCCTTGCTAGACGTTATCCCATGCAGACCTTTCTCTTTCTATTTAATACCGGGGTCTTTACCTGGTTGCAAACAACGGGAACTATGATTGCACACCGCTTAGGCTTGTCAGGAGATGGTATTTGGCTCTATATTCCTGACTGGCTTAAAATAGTGACTCGTCATTCTATGGAGAGTATTCAAACACTATACGGTATCTCGGGTTGGACTTGGTTGATTACCTCCATGCTTCTAACTTGGCTTGTGACCTTTCTTAGAGGTTTGATGAGAGCAGTGATTTTTATTCTGTTAATTGGTGTCGGCCTATGGTTAGTTTACCGACACTTTGAATTATTACAAAATTTGAAACTGTCCTAGTAGGGCAGTTTTAGTTTCCTCTAACAAGTGACTTGGCTATCAAAACATAGACTATTTTCTGTAGATGAAATGAGATAGTTCCTTTAATAATTTCAGAACGAGCTGTAGCCAAGACTTTTCGTTGTGAGAAAAGTGCCTAAAGTTTAAAAGCTTTAGGCACTCGGAAGTTTTGAGACACTAGGCTCAAAACTTAGCTATGGAATTCCGAAGGAAGTCGCTAGCGTCCGCACTCACCTAAGAAAAGTCTAAAAAGAAGAATTAATGTCAATTTAAAACTGCCCATCAGGGCATTTTTTTGATTCATTAGCCCGTTCATTTTCTTTAAAAATATGGTATAATACAACTAATTTATTATTTTGGAGGACATTATGGCTTTAGCAAAAATCGTTTATGCCAGTATGACCGGTAACACGGAAGAAATCGCAGATATCGTTGCCAAAAAATTGGAAGAATTGGGTCACACTGTAGATGTAGACGAGTGTACAACGGTTGATGCCGCTGATTTTGAAGATGCGGACATCTGTATCGTAGCGACTTACACTTATGGTGATGGTGAGTTGCCAGATGAAATCGTTGACTTTTACGAAGATTTGGCTGACCTCGACTTGTCAGGTAAAATCTTTGGTGTTGTAGGTTCAGGAGATACTTTCTACGATTATTTCTGTCACTCAGTTGATGAATTTGAAAATCAATTCACCTTCACAGGGGCGACTAAAGGAGCAGACAGTGTCAAGGTTGACCTTTCTGCTGAAGATGAAGATATCGAAAACCTCGAAGCTTTCGCTGAAAAAGTTTCAGAAGCATTAGCATAAGAAAAAAGCAGAGTAAAGTCTGCTTTTATTGTAGTTAAAAATGGAGTTTTTATGAATGAAATAGAAAGAGATTTTAGGACGCAATCTCAACATCTCCTTTGGTCCGTTTGGCGAGGGCTCTTAGTGGGGGTGACAGCAGGAGCAGTGGTCAGTCTTTTTCGTTGGTTAATTGCCAAAGGGGCCGCATTTTCTGTAGCTATTTACGAAGACGCCCTTCATAATCCACTTCTGATTTTGGGAATTGTCCTGGTTAATCTCTTGATTGCACTTTTTATTGGTTACCTTATTAAGCAGGAAAAAGACATCAAGGGCTCAGGAATTCCCCATGTTGAAGGGGAACTGATGGGACTCTTACATCCGTCTTGGTGGTCAATATTATGGCGTAAGTTCCTAGGTGGAGTCCTTGGGATTTCAATGGGACTTATGCTGGGACGTGAGGGCCCTAGTATTCAACTTGGTGCTATGACTGCTAAGGGCTTAGCTGAGAGTCTTAAGCTCTCTGCACGTGAAAAGCGCTTCTTGATTGCTGCAGGAGCGGCAGCAGGGTTATCGGCTGCCTTTAATGCCCCGATTGCCGGTCTTTTGTTTGTTGTCGAAGAAGTCTATCATCATTTCTCGCGTCATGTTTGGGTGACAGCTTTAACGGCATCTTTAGTGGCTAATGCTGTTTCCTTACGGATCTTTGGTCAGGTTCCGGTTCTTGCTATGACAGAAAAATTACCCGTATTTCCTTTGAAAGATTATTGGATTCTTATTGTCTTGGGGATTTTTCTAGGTGTGCTTGGATACGGTTATGAGTGGGTTGTCTTACGTATTGGTAAGGTCTACCAAGGGTTAGGGAAAATCTTCCACTTGCCATCTCATTTTCATGGCCTTCTGGCAGTTCTGTTTATCATTCCTATAGGCCTCTATTCTCCATATCTTTTAGGTGGTGGGAATGAATTGATTCTTGCCCTAAATGGTTTACATCCTGCTCTAACTGTGGCCATCCTCTATTTGGCTATTCGCTTTATTTGGAGTATGTTGTCCTTTGGTTCAGGTTTTCCTGGTGGGATTTTCTTGCCGAT